>Ga0334885_1002070_pt1 | contig 21659 bp, 16 predicted proteins | sample GraSluR1_MG_8_FD_207233 | JGI IMG/M metagenome (GOLD analysis project Ga0334885, IMG submission 207233) | Sludge microbial communities from methane-producing bioreactor in Wageningen University, Netherlands - Granular Sludge_31_05-R1 | ecosystem: Engineered > Bioreactor > Anaerobic >...
ACTATTCATTATCAATAAAAACTGGTGAGCTTTCAATTCCCGACCGTTCCTTTTTAGTTCACTTGGTTCGAGGAATCGTGAAATTTTATCCCCAACTTCAGGAAATTGCCTCAGTCTATCTTCAAAAACCCAAGGGTCTTCCCAAAAAGGTTCAAATCATATTGTATTTGGGGCTTTTTCAACTGGCGGTGGATACCCGCATTCCGGATTATGCGGTGGTGTCGGAGACTGTCGAATTAGCTCGTCATACTCATTCCCATCCTTGGATTAAACTGGTCAATGCTGTCTTACGCAAGGCGGCATCGGAAAGAGTCCGTTGGTGCAAACAAGCGGAACAGTGGGGCATGGTTCTTCCTCAATGGTTAGAAGGATATTGGAGAAGGTTTTTAACCGAGGGCGAAATGAACCAACTGAAAAAATCCCTGGTTCTTCCTCCAGTTCTTTATCTTCGAGTGAATCCTTTAAAAACGGATTCACAAAAACTCATTACGATTTTATTAAAAAAGTATTCTATCGTCTCAAATTCACTGCCCTTGCTGCCCAATGCTCTTAATACTGGTTTGGATTACACTCAATTAGTTGAAACTGACGAATATCAAAAAGGATATTTTTCTATCCACGATTTAAGCTCTCAGGTCATGGTCCATCTTTTTGATCCTCAACCAGGTGAGAAGATTGTTGATATTGGTTGCGGCTCAGGAGGAAAAACCTTAATGATGGCTCAGATGATGAAAAATAAGGGTTGCATATATGCGGTTGACATTTACCCGGAAAAATTAAAGACTCTTGAAACTTTGGCTCATCGCCAAGGAATTGATATTATCCGAACCATTGCAGTTGATGCAACCCAGTCCCTTCCTCAAGAACTAATTGATGCCAATCGGGTTTTTGTGGACGCTCCTTGTTCCGGCTGGGGAACACTGCGAAGAAATCCTGAAATTGGAATTATTAGAAAAAAATCTGATAACCGATCTTTTGCTGAAAAGCAGTTTCAACTTTTATGCCATGCCTCTGCATTAATAAAAAAAAGTGGTATTATATTGTATTGTGTTTGTACTTTGACACCGGAAGAAACCGAGGGAGTAGTTGGAGCCTTTGAAAAACTGAATCCTGGAGAATGGGAAGTAAATTTACCTGGAAATAGTTTGTTACAACCTGAATTGAAACCAACTATCTTATCCGATGATAAATCATATGTAATATGGCCTCATTATTTTAATTCCGATGGTTTTTTTGGGAGGGCTTGGAGGAAACTGTGACGGCGAAAAAGGGAAAAACACCAAACCTTTTTTTACGAATACTGCTAACAGTAATTGCCTTCGGTTTAGGAGTGGTTCTTAGCGGCTTTTTTGGGTTAATGCTTTTGCAGTATTCGGTTAGTGCGACATCACTAGCGGTGCCGGATTTCCGCAACCAAGACTTGGTGACTGCGGTGAATTTAGCATCAAAAATGGGTTTACAGGTTGAAGTAGCCCGAATAGAAAATCGCTCTGATCGGATTGCGAACCAGGTATTGGAACAAGATCCGCTTCCGGGGGCTGAAGCCAAAAGAGGAAGAAAGGTTAGGGTTGTAATAAACGGTTATATTGGACAAGCACAAACTGGAGGAGTGGCTGTCACTCCAACGGTAACTCAAGAAGTCACGATGAGCAGAGTACCGGATGTCCGGGATTTAAGCTTAAGCGAAGCCCAGAACCTTTTAGAAACCAATGGATATCGACTGGGTCGAGTGGTGGAAGTGACCCATGAAGATGTATTAAAAGGTACGGTTATATCTCAGGATCCGCCCGCCGAGAGCACACTTCCATTAGGAAATCAAGTCAGTCTTTTGATTAGCAAAGGTGGTACCGAGGCAATTGTTGCAACTCCACCGGCAAAAATACTGGTTCCAGATTTAATTGGATTAAAAGTTGAAGAAGCCAGGCGGCTTTTGGCTGAAATGGATTTATCGGTTGGTCAGATTGAAGAAGTTGTCATGCCGGAAAGAAATCCTGGCATTATCATCGGCCAGATTCCAGAATCCGGCCAGGAAGCTTCTCCAGGACAAACTATAAATCTTCAAATTGTGCAGGCAGTTCAAGACTTACAAGATTTAAGCCTTCGATTCGCTTTACCTGATGCCAGAGTCCCAATTATAGTGAGAATCGTAGTAAATGATGAATTGGGAGAACGGGTGGTTTACGAAGAAGAACATCAGGGTGGAGAAACGGTGGAAATTTTATCACGAACGAAGGGGAAAGGGAAAGTCCTGATTTATTTAAACGGTTATTATTATTGGGAAAAAGAATTATAAAATGCTTGAATAGGTGGTGTTTATGGCACTATTAGCCCCTTCAATTTTGTCTTGCGATTTTTCTCGTCTTAAAGAACAATTACTCATGGCTCAAGAGGGCGGAGTAGAGGTGATTCATATTGATGTTATGGATGGGCATTTTGTTCCCAACATTACCTTTGGGACCTTAATCGTCGAAGCAGTTCGGAAAATACTACCGAAAGCTTTTCTGGATGTCCATCTCATGATCCAAAACCCCCAGGATTGTTACCTTGATTTTATTCATGCTGGTGCTGACAATATTAGTTTTCATTTGGAAGTTGTTCCCGATTTTGATTTTTTAATCAATCTTATTCTAAAAGCTGGTGCCAAAGCTTCATTGGCTGTTGCTCCTGGAACACCAGTACACATGCTCGACCAGATTCTCCCGAAATTATATATGGTGTTGCTGATGACCGTTAATCCGGGATTTGGAGGACAGAAAATCATCCCCGGTATGGACCAGAAAATTATTCAATTGAAGAAAAAAATTAAATTGCGAGGGTTGAATACTTTAATTGAAATTGATGGTGGTATTCATGAAAACAATATTGAGTATTTAGCATCTTGCGGTGCATCGATTATTGCTGCTGGTTCATTGATATTTTCCCAAGAAGACAAAATTACCCAAAAAGTACGCGAAATATCGGATAAAATCAAGAGGTTTTAATATGGGTTTAGAGGAAAACAAAGTTTTTTGTAATAAAAAAAGCGTAAGAAAACTTACGCTTTTTTTATTTTTCCAGCCTTTAAACAAGAGGTGCAGATGTTCATTTTTACCGAATGACCATTCAAACGCACTCGGACTTTCTGAATATTTGGTCTCCACATTTTTCTTGTAACTCGGTGGGAGTGGCTGATCTTATTACCAAAAACCGGTTTTTTCCCACAAACTTCGCAGGTTGCCATTTTGAATTCACCCTTTCTCGTCATTTTCACGTTTCGACGAGTAATATAGCACAAAGGAAATGGTAAATTCAACTCATTCTTACCAAGTGATAAAAATCTTTCCGTTGTCTTAGCTCTCATATCAGGTTACAATACCATCGGGTGCAATCAAAATGGAGATGGATAGAGAACGACTAAAAAAAATCATCGAACAAGAATCTCAACGACTGGATAATCAAACTGTATTTGGTGGATTTGATCAATACCTAAAAAAAATGATCCAAAAGCTCTCTATTTCAGTTCCTGAAGAACTATTAATCGATGTCGATAGGTATCCCCAAATGTCGAACTCAGCCAAGAGTATTTTTCTGAGAGATCTGGAAACCTACCTCAAAGATGGTCATCAATCACAACCTTTTACACCCCAACCTTCGCCGCCCACCAAGTCGGTGGATTCTCAGCTTTCGGTTCGAACCATAAATGGAGTTGGACCAGTTGTTGAAAAACAGCTCAATCGATTGAATATTTATACCCGAGAAGACCTCATTTTTTATTTTCCTCGTCTTTACCAAGACCGAGGACAGATTATTCCTATTGCCAAGGTAGGAAGCTCAGTTTTACAGACAGTAATGGGAATGGTGGTTCGACACGAACGAATAGCGACCCGGAGAGGGCGATTATTGAAAATAGTGATTCAAGACAAAACTGGGCAAGTCTCTTTGGTTTGTTTTAACCGAGATTTTTTGGCTCGAATTCTCACACCGGGGAAAAAAATCCTCCTCACCGGTTTTTTTCAAATGGCTTATGGAAAGAAAGAAACCAGTCGTTTTGAGTATGAAATTATCGATTCTGAAGATATTCAATTTGAATCCATCCTACCGGTTTATGGTTTAACCGATGGGCTTACTACTAAAAAATTACGTTCTTTAATCGATACAGCGCTTAAGACAACATTGTCCGTTTTTCAAGATACTATTCCTCAGCCTATTCGAGAAAAATATCATCTTCAAAGAAAACCCGAAGCAATTTTAGAGCTTCACCATCCGAGCAGATCTTCATTTTCTGAATTGAATAAGCATCGATCTCGATCACAAATTGCCCTCATTTTTGAGGAATTTCTTCTTTTTGCTTTAAGTCTTAAGGTTCGACGACATCAAATTCAAGCTTGTCGAGTCCAACCTATTGTTCTCGATCGGAAATTCATTGATCATTTTGTTCAAAAACTTCCTTTCGAGTTGACTTTCGCTCAGAAAAAAGTAATAAAACAAATAGAAAATAATCTGACCAGTGGCAGCCTCATGAATCGGTTGCTCCAGGGAGATGTTGGTTCTGGGAAAACCTTGGTCGCTATCATAGGGGCTTTGTATATTATAAAAGCCGGACAGCAGGTTGCTATGATGGCACCAACCGAAATCCTCGCTGATCAACATTATCTGCGTTGGAGCCAAGTATTAAAGGATTTTGGGATCGAAGTAGGTTTATTAACTGGTGGTCAAAGCAAAGAAAAAGATGAAATAATAGAGAAAATCAGTGAGGGGAAGGTACATTTGGTTATCGGGACTCATGCTCTGTTGGAGGATTATGTTCAATTTAATCAATTGGGATTGGTCATTGTCGATGAGCAGCATCGTTTTGGTGTAAAGCAACGCTCCCGATTAAAAGAAAAAGCTGTCGTTCCTCATCTTTTGGTGATGTCGGCAACGCCCATTCCCCGAACTTTAGCCTTAACTCTTTATGGAGACCTGGATATTTCGGTTCTTGATGAAAAACCAGTGGGGAGGAAACCGGTTGAAACCGTCGCTTTTTCTATGAAAGAACAGGCTCAAGCCTTTCAACAGGTAGGCTCTTTTTTAGAGAAGGGACAGCAAGCTTTCGTGGTTTGTCCGGCAATTGAGGAAAGCGATCTCGAGTTAAGCAATGTGAATGAGGTTTATGGACAGCTTAAGAATAAATGGTTTCCTCGTTCCCGAGTTGAGTTGATACATGGAAAACTTCCTTCAAAAGAGAAGGATGATATCATGATTCGATTTTCTCGGGGAGGAATTCAAATCTTGGTTGCTACATCGGTGATTGAAGTGGGAATTGATGTGCCCAATGCCAATGTAATGGTCATTGAAAACGCCGAACGCTTTGGTTTGGCGCAACTTCATCAACTGCGGGGGAGAATTGGTCGAGGAGATCAAGTTGGTTTGTGTGTTTTGCTCTACCAGGGGAAGAGTCAAGATATACAAAAACGAATGGAAATAATGGTCAATACCGATGATGGGTTTCTAATTGCTGAGGAAGACCTCAAAATGAGAGGACCGGGAGAATTTTATGGGGTTAGGCAATCGGGAATTTTGGAATTTCATTTAGCCGACCCTTTTCGGGATTGGAAAATTTTGGAAAAAGCTCATGAAGAAGCGAATTTTATTCTCCAAGATGATCCCCGACTACAGAAACCGGAAAATCAAATTCTCAAAAAAGAAATTGAAAGACGGTTTTTCCAGATTTCATCAGATGAATTACTGATCGAAGCTTGAACGAAACCAATATTTTAAGGAAAGGAGTGGGTATGTATTTATTCGTCACTCATCGTGTTAATCTAAAAAGACGGGTAGGTTTAGCATGGGGTATCTGCATATAACCGGAGGGTCAATCAAAAATCGAAAAATTATCGGACCTCGGAATCAAAAGACTCGTCCGATGCAGTCATTTCTTCGAAAAACCTTGTTTGATTTAATACCTCCTTTATCGTTAGAAAATTCTATTGTATGGGATATATTCGCCGGATCAGGGGTGATAGGCCTTGAAGCCTTAAGCCGAGGAGCTGGCAAGGTTTTTTTTGTTGAAAAGGATTTGAAAATGACTACCGTGATTCGAAGAAATGTTGAGCTGTGTGGTTTTCGGGACCAAACCCAAGTTCTCTATGCAGATTTTTTCAACTTAAAACGCTGGGTTCCCAAAGTTGATCCTCCAAATATCGTCTTCCTTGACCCTCCCTTTTCGACTAATCCTGTTGAAGTATTGGAAAAAATGTATAATTTATTTGAGTTGGTAAAAAACAGTTTAATTGTTATCCGTTTTTCAAAAAAATCCAGCGCATTATTTGAATGTTCTTTTTATCAGGCTAATCGCCGAACCTACGGCGACAGTGTTTTAATGTTTGGTAGTTTTTGATAAATGGGAGGGCTGCCATCAGGTTGAGGAAACTTGGGAAACTTATAGAAAGGAAGAGGTATATTGATAGCGATTTATCCTGGTAGTTTTGATCCGGTGACCAATGGACACCTTGATATTATTATTCGTGGAAGTAAAATATTTGATAGCTTGATTGTGGGTCTTTTAAAAAATCCTAACAAAAAGCCTCTGTTTACCGTGGAAGAACGGGAAGCTATGATGTTGGAAGCAACCAAAGACCTAAATAATGTTACGGTTGAGATATTTCAGGGTCTTTTGGTGCAATTTGCGCGACAAAAAAATTGCCGTATTATTCTACGAGGTTTGAGAGCAATATCTGATTACGAATATGAAACTCAAATTGCCATTACTAATCGCAAAATATGCCCAGAGGTAGAAACATTTCTTCTCCCAACCAGTACTGAATATTCCTACTTGAACTCAACCGTCGTTAAAGAAATTGCCCAGTTCGGGGGATGTATTCGAGGGTTGGTCCCGGAGATCGTGGAAAAAAATTTAAGGAAGAAATTCCGAGTTTAGGGCAGGTGGTTGCATGACAGTTCTTAGAGAAATGAGTCTTTTTATGGTAAACTAAAAAGCTTGTTTCATATTCTTTTTTAGAAAATTAAGGTTTTTTTAGGTTAGAGATTTAATAAAAACCCAATAGGGGATTGAGAAGGGAGACAAGGATGGAATGAATGTTTTGGAAGAAATCCGTAACCGTGCGAAAAGCCTTAAAAAAACCATAGCGCTTCCCGAATATGACGACGAAAGAGTTCTTCAGGCGGCAGAAATCGCAACCCGAGATCAAGTCGCAGCTATTCAATTAGTTGGTGATCCAACCATTATCGAACAAAAATCAAAAAGTTTAGGAATTTCTCTATCCGGAGTTGAAATAATCGATCATAAAAAAGACCAACAAAGATCCGAATACGTTCAATCACTTTACGAGTTGCGTAAGGGAAAGGGTCTTACCCAAGAACAGGCTGAGCAATGGCTAGAAAGCAGCATGTATTATGCGTGCATGATGCTTTACCATGATCGCATAGATGGGATTGTATCGGGAGCATCACTTTCCAGTCCCGATGTTATCCGTCCGGCTTTGCAGATCATTAAAACTGCTCCTGGAGTAAAATTGGCCTCAAGCTGCTTCCTGATGGTTGTTCCTGATTGTCCATATGGGTCAAATGGAGTATTTCTCTATGCTGATTCTGGATTCAATCCTAACCCTAACTCGGAAGAACTTGCTCATATTGCCCTCACGACCGCCCGTTCGGCAATTCAGCTCTTAGGTGTTGAGCCGATAGTCGCCATGCTTTCTTTTTCTACCAAAGGAAGCGCCCGACACGAGTTGGTTGATAAGGTTATCGAAGCGACGGCAATTGCTCATTCTTTAAAACCCGAACTGCTTATCGACGGTGAGCTGCAAGGAGATGCTGCTTTGGTTCCCTCAGTTGGGGACAAAAAAGCTCCTGGAAGTAAGGTAGCAGGGAAAGCGAATGTTCTTATTTTCCCCGATCTCAATGCTGGAAATATTTGTTACAAACTAACCGAACGCTTGGCTCGAGCAACTGCCATAGGACCAATATTGCAAGGGTTGGCTAAACCGGTTAATGATTTGTCGCGAGGATGTAAAGCGCAAGACATCGTTGATCAAATTGCCGTGACGGTTTTGCAAACGCAATTTTAGGTTATTTTTTTTCAAAGAAGGTATTTCATTTTTGTGAGGGGAAGGACATTTATTGATTAGAATTCATCTTTGGAATAAATTTGAAGGAAAATAATTCGAAGAAAAGGGATGATTGAAATTGAATATTTTAGTGGTAAATTGCGGGAGTTCAACGGTTAAATATGAGTTGCTCAGCATGAATGATAATACCGATAATCAAGTTATTGCCAAAGGATTAGTAGAGAGGATCGGCATTCCAGGTTCTCGTCTCGAATATAAAACCAACCATCAAGTATCCTATTCCAAAGAGAGGGAGGTTCCGAACCACCGGATTGCATTGGAATGGATTATCGAAGTGATGACCGATCCTGAAATTGGGGTTATTAAGGATCCATCAGAAATTGATGCTGTTGGTCATCGGGTTGTCCATGGGGGAGAAAAGTTTACTGCTTCAATTATTATTGATGATGAGGTTTTGAAAACCATTCGAGCCTGTTCAGAGTTAGCACCCCTTCATAACCCACCAAATATTTCTGGAATTGAAGCCTGTCAGGCTCTTATGCCAAAAGCCCCTCAGATAGCCGTATTTGATACTGCTTTTCATGGCACTATTCCTGAGTATGCCTATATCTATGCTATACCCTATGAATATTATGAAAAATTTGGTATCCGTCGTTATGGTTTCCACGGTACTTCGCATCGATATGTGGCTGGAAGAGCAGCTAAGATGATGGATAAAGACCCTTCCAAGCTGCGTTTGATAACCTGTCATATGGGTAGCGGGGTTAGTTTTACCGCGATTAAAAACGGGAAATCAATTGATACATCAATGGGTTTTACTCCCTTGGAAGGTTTAGTTATGGGAACTCGTTCCGGAGATTTAGACCCCTATATTCTCCTCTATTTGATGGAGAAGGAGAACCTTTCGACGAAAGAAATGGATCAGATCTTAAATAAGAAAAGTGGTGTAGTTGGGATATCGGGAATTTCAAGCGATACTCGTGATATCGAAGCTGCAGCTCCAACCAATCATCGTGCCCAGCTAACGCTCGATATCATAGCCTATCGAGCCAAAAAATATATTGGAGCTTATTATGCTATTCTTGGAGATCTGGATGGAATTGTTTTCACAGCTGGCATAGGAGAAAATTCATCTTATATTAGAAAAACCATTTGTGAGGGTCTTGAACCTTTAGGAATTTCTATAGATAAAGATAAAAATACAGTAAGGAGGAGGGAGGCTTTCATTAACTCTGAGCAATCGAAGGTTAAACTTATGGTTATTCCAACCAATGAGGAGTTCATGATTGCCTTGGATACCTACCAGTTAGTTCATGATTTGGAGAGATGATTATGAAGGTTTATATTGGTGATGTGAAGAAAGAGGTGGGATGGACAAGCAAAGAAAGTCTCAGTAAAAATTTTCCACCGCTTTCTTTTGGTGAAGAAAAAATTCCCTTTGCTCAGCCAGTTCGAGTGGATTTGACAGTAACCAATTTTGGTCCGGGACTGTTGCTGGAAGGAAAAATTGAAACTGCTTTGATTTTTCCTTGTTCTCGATGTCTCGAACCTTTTATCCATAAAATGGAAGCTCCTCTAAAACTTGAATTTCGTAATCTTGACCGGATTACCCGAGAATCGGATTTCGAAGCAGAAGCCAAAAGTGCTGATGATATGTATTATTATCACGAAGAGGATGCGGAAATAGATATAGAAAGAGGAGTTATCGATGCTTTGTTGGTTTATTTTCCAATGAAACCGATTTGTGCTGAAGAGTGTCAGGGATTGTGTCCAATCTGTGGAATAAATCTCAATCAAAGTCATTGTGATTGCAAAAAAACCAATATCGATCCGCGCCTGGCAGCTTTAAGAAAAATTAAACTTGAAAAATAAAGTTTAAATGAACTGATATCATAACTATTTACCATAGTTTGCAATATAGAATAAAGTATTTTATACTATGGGGCAATCAAAACCGACCCCAATTTGAGATGTGTATTTTCCCATAATTAGTTACTCTTGATTATTGGAAGGGTATTCTATTATAATGAGTTTTCATTTTTAATATAAAAGGGTAAACTTGGTGTCGTTATCCGCACCAGATGAGGATGAAAATGAGTTGCCCCCCTCACCCTGACCCTCTCCCACGGAGGGGCGAGGGAAAAAAGAACAAAAGAATTCAGAGTTCCTTCTCCCTTGATGGGAGAAGGTGAGGATGAGGGTGAAAGCCCAGAATGTGATCCTGGTTAATTGTTCAATATGAGTTACCAATAAAAAATCATTCCGGTATTTTCAGGATAAACCCTAATGCCACTTTCGTGGCACCAGATGAAAATTGAAAATATGTATACGCTGATCAATTTCCCCCTTTAGTAAAGGGGGTAAGGGGGGATTTGATTTTTTTCGCTCCGTCATTGCGAGGAGCGTCCTGTACGACGTGGCAATCTCATTTAGAATTTTTTTAAAATAAATAAAAGATGAGATCCTCACGTCCTCGAAAAGCGAGGGCTCAGGATAACACCCGCGGTGTCAGATGAGATCCTCACGCGGAAAAGCACCGCTCAGGATGACGGCATTTTTAAGCATTAGTGGATTTTCAGGATAGAATAGATTGCTTATAATATGTGGATGATTTTAGAATAAAACGATTACCAGAACTCAAAAGGTATACGTTTAAGGGAGGACATATACATGGCAAATCTTACTAATAAAACTTCACGATCAAATCGTGACAAAAGAAGAACTCATTGGGTGGTAAAGGCTCCAAATCTGATTGAATGTTCCCACTGTCACGCTCTACGTCTTTCGCATCGGGTTTGCCCAGCCTGTGGTTATTATAATGGGAAGCAGGTTATCAAATCTAAAGAGTAACCGGAGACCAGTATGAAAATAGCTGTTGATGCCTGGGGAGGAGATTATGCCCCGGTAGAAATATTGAAGGGTATTAAAAATGCGGTTTTCAATGACTTGGAGTTAATTGTTATTGGCTCGAAACAGAAGTTATCTCCTCTCTATAGCGAATTAAACATGAACGAAGACCTTTTCCCGATTGAAGACACACCCCAAGTCATTGAAATGAAAGAACATCCAGCTGAAGCTATTCGAAAAAAACCGCAATCAACTATTGTTCGGGGAGTGCAACTTTTAGCTCAGAAAAAAATCGATGCTTTTATATCAGCTGGGAATAGTGGAGCTTTAATGGCCGCTGCTTGGTTTGGTCTGCAACGGATAGCCGATATTGAGCGTCCGGCGATTGCCACTTTGATACCGAATGTCGATTCAAGCACAGTCTTGCTTGACGTTGGGGCCAATGTTGATTGCAAACCAAAGCAACTCCTTCATTTCGGTGTTATGGGAGCCGAATACGCCAAAGCGGCTTTAAACATCGAACGCCCTCGGGTAGGGCTTTTAACTATTGGAGAAGAAGAAGGAAAAGGGAACGAGCTGGTAAAAAGTGCTTATCAATATTTTAAAAACCGCTGCGATTTCCTCAATTTTGAATTTATTGGAAATGTAGAAGGCCATGACATTATCGATGGGAAAGCTGATGTCGTTGTCTGTGATGGTTTTACCGGAAATGCCTTGTTAAAATTTGGAGAAGGACTTCTTGAATTTATTAATAATATGTTATTTTTGCACATAGTCGATGAAGAGCTCAGAAAAAGACTGAAAGAAGTATGGAAAAGATTTGATCGAAGCGAAATTGGTGGTGCTCCTTTGCTAGGTGTTGAAGGTATTTGTATGGTTTGTCACGGAAAATCAAGAGCTCGAGACCTCACCAGTGCTATTTTCCGGGCGAAAGATTTAGTCGAGCAAAAAATGGCAGAAAGAATTCGTGACGGGTTATCACATCTTAACTGTATTCAGTAAAAGGATTAAAAGAGATGCTATTTCCCATGCGAAAACATTGCTTAAAAAGATAGATAATGATATATAGAGAGAAGTTATTTATAACGCATATTGATAACGGATGATATTGAGAACAGGGTCTCATCCCACTTGATGGTATCAAATGAGGATGAAAAATACCTATCTAAATCCGTCATTGCGAGGAGTCCAACCGTTCTTTGGCTGGACGACGTGGCAATCTCTTAAGCCCATTTCCTCATTCTGAGGAGTCCGTTGTTTTTGCCGGACGAGTGAGAATCTCATCCTTTAAAATATTTTTATAAAGAGTAAAGAATTAAAAGGTGAGGCCCTCGCGTCCTCAATAAGGAGAGTTCAGGATGACACCTGCTGTGTCAGATGAAATCTTAATTCGGAATAGCGCCGTTCAGGTAAACGACTTTACTATTAAATATGCAAACCGTGACCTCGTAGTGGGAGGTTTTGTTTTAAGGAAAATATTCTATTAGAACCTATTAACATATGTAAAGATAAGGGATATTGATTATTATAGCTGACCTGAAACGAAGGAGAGATAGGATGGAGACTCGTGTCACCAAAGTGTTAGGAATAAATTATCCCATTCTGCAAGGAGGCATGGCTTGGGTTTCAACAGCACCCCTGGTAGCAGCAGTTTCCAATGCAGGTGGGTTGGGGATTATTGGAGCTGGTGGAATGGATGCGAATGAGCTTCGGGAAAATATTCACCAGGTTCGAACTCTAACTGAGAAACCTTACGGAGTGAACCTCATGCTTCTTTCTCCCCATATCAACGAGCAAATCGAAGTTGTTAAAGAAGAACGAGTCCCAATCGTCACCACCGGCGCCGGGAACCCTTCTCGCTTAATTGATGATTTTTCCGAAAGAGGGATAATAACCATCCCAGTTGTTGCTTCCGTTCAATTGGCAAAAAGACTTGTACGTCATGGCATTCGAGCCATTATTGCAGAAGGAATGGAATCGGGAGGTCATATCGGAGAAATTACTACCATGTGCCTGGTGCCGCAAATGGTTGATGCTCTTGATATCCCGGTGATTGCTGCTGGAGGCATTGGTGACGGTCGTGGGATGGCGGCAGTATTTGCCTTGGGAGCAGAAGGAGTACAGGTAGGAACCCGTTTTGTTTGTTCGAATGAATGTAGTATCCATCCTTTTTATAAAGAAGCTATAGTCAATTCCCAAGATCGATCGACAATAATGACCGGAATGAGTACCGGTCATCCAGTTCGTTGTTTAAAAAATAGATTGACCAGAAAGTTTGAAGAACTGGAAACACATCGAGCAAGCCGGGAAGAAATAGAAGCTTTAGGTTCAGGGAGTTTGCGGCGAGCCGTCTGTGAAGGCGATGTTGAAGAGGGTTCGGTAATGGCCGGTCAAATTTCTGGATTGATTCATGATATTAAGCCTGTTTCTGAAATTATCCAAGATATGCTGGTAGAATTTCAAAATACCCTTGCTCGACTCACCCTTTTGGGGAAGGAGTAGGCGTTTAATGGACCAATGGGTATTTCTTTTTCCTGGACAAGGATCGCAGCGAGTGGGTATGGTACAAGATTTTTTAAATCACTACCCTCAGCAAACTCAAGAGTTTTTTAATATTGCTCAGGAAAAAATTGGTGTTGACCTCCTCAAACTTTCTCAGGAAGGTCCAGAGGAGGAATTGAACCTGACTTATAATACTCAACCAGCACTTTTAACTCTAAGCGCGCTCATTTATCAGATAATAAGTTCAAAGATTTCATTTACGCCGGTTGCTGTGGCAGGCCATAGTTTGGGCGAGTATTCGGCGTTGGTTGCCGCTGGTTCGATCAACTTTTCTGATGCCGTTTTTTTAGTTAGAAAAAGAGGAGAGATTATGCAGAATGCGGTTCCGGCAGGGAATGGAACGATGGTTGCGGTTATAGGCCTTCCAGACCAACAGTTAAAGCCACTGATAGAGGAACTCTCACACAACGGAAAGATTGAAATAGCCAATTATAATTCTTCAGAGCAAGTGGTTTTTTCCTTGGAAAAAACCCTGGTTCCTTCGGTAATGGAAAATGCCAAATCGCGAGGGGCAAAAAAAATTATTGAGTTGCGAGTTAGTGCTCCCTTTCATTCTTCTTTTATGAGGGAAGCCGCCTATGAATTTCAAACTATTTTGTCACAAATTTCCATAGCTCAACCTCAGGTAAGGTTTTTAAGTAATGTTACTGCCGATTATTTAAACGATCCAGAAAAAATACGAGAATTACTGAACCAACAAATGGTTTCCCCAGTAAAATGGAAAGATATAATGGATCGACTTTACCAAGATGGTTATCGGAGATTTGTTGAAATTGGACCGGGAAATGTGTTATCAAAGTTGTTCAAACGGGAATACGGTCAGGTTGAGACTCGTTCAATTCAATCAGCATCAGTTTTAAATGAATGGATGAAAGAGGCGTCATAAATGGTTGACTTAAGAAACCAAATTGCTATAATCACCGGAGCTGGAAGAGGAATTGGTTTTGCTACGGCGAAAATATTAGGTGGTTATGGAGCAACTCCCATAATCTGTGATGTTTTGCCGGAGTCGGAACTCTCAAAAACGATAGATCATTTACAATCAAATGGCATTGATTCCTTTTCCTATCGGGTTGATGTAACCAACAAAGAACAAATTGATAAAATGGTACAGGATGTTTTAGAAAGATGGGGTCACATTGATATCTTGGTGAATAATGCTGGATTAACCAGAGATGCGGCCCTATTAAGGATGAAAGATGAAGATTGGCACCTGGTGCTCAATGTTTGTCTTCAAGGTACATATCAATGCACCAAAAGTGTTTTGAAGTCCATGGTAAAAAGGAGGTATGGTCGGATCATTAATATTTCTTCAGTGGTGGGGGTAATTGGAAATGCCGGACAGGTAAATTACTCATCCGCCAAAGCAGCTATCATTGGTTTTACCAAATCACTTGCCCGAGAAATTGCATCCCGTGGAATCACCGTTAATGCAATTGCACCTGGTTTTTTTGATACTGATATGACCCGGAATTTACCTGAAGCAATTAAGGAAGGGTGGATCAATCAAATACCGGTTGGGCGATTAGGACAACCAGAAGAAATAGCTGAGGCCGTTGCCTTTCTTTCATCACAAGCCGCCGCTTATATTACCGGTCAAACGCTTCATATTAACGGTGGTATGGTGATGTATTAAAACTAATTGAATGGTTGGAGGTGCTGGAAATGGATGTTTATTCCAAAGTTAAAGAAATAATTGTTGATCAGCTCGGTATTGAAGAAGATGATGTTGCACCAGATGCTTCCTTTATTGATGATCTGGGTGCTGATTCTCTTGATATCGTTGAGCTCATTATGGCATTTGAAGAAGAATTTGATATAGAAATTCCTGATGAAGATGCCGAAAAGATTACTTCCGTACAAGAAGCAATTGAGTACATTGAATCAAAATTAAGCTAATTACAGAATTGACAATGCCTTTTAATGAAGCCGAACTTATCGAACTTGAACGTCGGATTGGATATCATTTTGAAAATCGTTCTCTTTTAAAAACCGCCTTATTACACAAGTCGGCGTTAGAAGGGAAAGAAGGGCATTGCAATGATAAGCTTGAGTGGTTAGGTGATGCGGTAGTCGGTTTATATATTGCCGACTACCTTTTTTCTCAGTACGAAAAACCACGAAGCTGGCTTTCTGCAATGAAAGCGAAATGGGCGAGCGAAGAAAGCTTGGCTCAGGTAGCTCGTAATATACACTTGGAACGATTTATCCTTCTCGGGAAAGGAGAAGAAAAGGGTCGAGGACGGGAAAAAAGTTCGATCATTTCCAGCGCGCTGGAAGCCTTGGTTGGTGCAGTATATTTGGATTCAAAATCTTTTGATATGACAAAGAATGTATTAGATACCATTTTTTCTTCTGAAGGCGGCCTTGAATTGGTTTTCCTTTCGGTTAATTATAAAAGCCTCTTACAAACCTGGTCACTTAAGGAACACGAAACTCTCCCATTTTATCAAGTAATTGAAGAATCTTTGGATCGAAAGAATTATCGTATCGCTGTTTTGATTAATGAGAAGGAATTAGCCATTGGTGAGGGCACCAATAAAAAAAAGGCTGAGCAGGAAGCGGCGCGTAAGGCGTGGGAAAAAATCATTGAAGAAAAATATGACCATCGTGATAATCCATGTTTTTAACTCATTTAAATGTTCAGGGTTTTAAATCATTTGCCCATCCGATTACCATTGAGTTCCACCCCGGTTTAAATGTTATTGTTGGTCCAAATGGTTCAGGAAAAAGTAATGTCATTGACGCTCTCCGCTGGGTGTTGGGAGATCATTTTCGGGAAATGAGAGTTTCCCAGGGAAAAGAAGTTATCTTTCACGGAGCAGCCGGAGCAAAACCGCTAGGAATGGCTTTTATTGAAACCCAATGGTCAGATAGCGAAAATTCTCCTTATTCTATTGGAAGGCGGATCTTTGCGTCGGGAGAGTCAGAGTATTTTTTAAATCAAAATCGGCTTCGCTTAAAAGATTTAAAAGAAGAATTACGGAAGATAGGTTTTTTGGTTGATAGTATCGGTGTAGCAGTAGTTGATAACACCAAACTCCAGACTTTGTTTGAATTTCGACCCAGTGACAAATTTTCCCTCTTTGAAATGGCCAGCGGCACTTATGCTGTCAAAGAAAAACTCTCATCGGTGAAATCTTCTTTAATTCGAATTGGTGAGAAAGTATTTCGTTTAAAAGAAAGGGAAAATGAGCTTAATCTACAGATTGAAAAAGTTGCTGAACATGCACGGCAGGAAGAAAAATACCTTTCTGAGGAAAAATTATTTATTGCTCTGCGTAAAGAATATTTTAATCTTCTTATTCAACAGCGATTAAAAAAGTTAAAAGGATTAGAGACTGAAAAAGAAGAAGTTGAAAAAGAGTTAAAACGGTTGGAGGAAGAAGGAACCAACCTTGATCTTTTGTTCAATAAACAAAAAGATTTGCTTCAAGAAAAGGAAAAATTTAAATCACAAATCCTTGAACGAATAGAGAGCTTAAGAGAAGAACAACGCTCCCTTGAGCAACAGATTTATTTTCATCTCACTGAAGCACGACATAGGGAAAAAAACAAGTTGTTAAATCGAGAAGCCTTAAATGAACTACAGCCAAAATTAGTTCTTCTTCGGAAGAACGTTGAAGATCTACGAAATAACCCCTTATATTTAGAGACCTTGGATGAGTTAGAAGGAAAAGAAAAAGAATTAGAGAAAAAGATTTCAGAGTTTAGAATTCGCAAGGACTCCAATAATGAGCAAATCAACCAACTCAAACAGGAATGGTCTCGGCTGGTAACCTCAATTGAATATCTTACTGAAGAATTGGCATCGATCGATCGAGATAAGAGCTCTCTCGATTCGTCATCAACCAAGCTGTTCCAACAAATCGAGAGCTTACAAAAACAGCTGTTAGCCCTTCAGGAAGAAAACCGAAAAATTTTCAAAAAGAAAGAGCAGCTCAAAGAGAAGTTAGACAGAAAAAAAGCCTTGTTGGGTAAAATACGAAATGGTCTTCGTGAATATGAGCCAGAGGGGAAAATCGACCAGAATATAGCCGACCGGTCTAAAAGTCTCATTCAAAAGGGTTGGCCGGGGAAAGTTGTTTATGCATTCAATTGGCTTTTCAAGGATTATACTGCTATTCTAAGAGCTGATGAGAATCTGAATTTGAACGCCATTTCATCGAAGGCTGGGCAGGGTTTTATCTATTTGGATGTTTTGCCTCCATCGGATTGCTGGGATATTTTCACCAAGAAGCAAATAATAGCTGCATTGGAAAACACGAAAGTTCCAGAGGTAAATATGATCAGCTCTGATGGAAATATTGTTTACCGTAGAGACGGAGTGTTGGTATTTCCACGAAAACTCATTACTAATCAGAGTGGGGTTCAATTTTATCGAAGTTGGCAGAAAAAGGGATCTACCCTTCAAAAGAGGATACAAGAAGGAGAAAAAGATATTTCAGCTTTTCTTACCAAAGAGAATCAACTGGAAAAAGAGCTGACCGAAATAAGAGGAGAATTGCAAATTTTGCGGCTTCGGTATGATGACTTGCAACAGGAAAAAAAGAAGAAAATTGAAAAAATCGAACTTATTAATCTGAAAAAGCAATCTTTTCTGAGCGAAAAAGAAGTCCTTGGCGATCAACTGGATCGGTTAGGATGGGAAAAAGAGGATATAGACAACGAAGTCAACCAATTGGAAGATGAACTAAGAGAAATACACAACAAACGATTTGAGAGAGAAAAGCTCCGATCAACCGAAGAAAGACTGCGGGGAGAGCTTGCTACCATCGAAACCCTCATTGAAAAATCGGTTTCTTCTCTTCAAAACATTGAAACCAGCCGCAAGCAATCGCTGGATGTCTGGAAGGAGATTATTTTTAAAGTAAAGAAATTAAATGAAGAATATCAGTTTGAACTGAATAGAAAAAAAGCGTCTTTGGTGGAAGTTGATGAAATCAGAGAAAAGTGTACCGATATTGAACTCTATAGAGAAAAGTGGAAAAATCAGCAAGATTCGCTTTCTCGTAAAAGGGAAAAATTGTATTTACAGAAAGAAAAATGGGATTTTGAAATTCAAGAGTATACCGCTCGACTTGATGAATACCAGGAATGGAAGACCGACGACCTCCTTTTACCCTCTTATGCTGATCTTCATCACTTAGAACAGATAATTACCGAAAAAGAGAGCCATTTAAAAACCTGGGATATCCGCAGAGGTTCTATATCGCAGCTTCGTGATTTGGAAGAACGGCAAAGTTACCTTAACGAAAAATTAACTTTTTTCCAGGATGCTATGGTTCAATTTGAAAAGAATCGGTTTGAATGTGAGCTCTTGTGCCAAGAATTGTTTAGCGAATTTTTGATAGAGGTCAATTTCCACTTTCAGAAAAATTTTCAACGGGTATTTAATGGAGGTCGGGCGAAGATCGAAATTGAAGAACAAAATTTGGAAATCGTTATTCAAATACCCGGAAAGAAGAAACAAAGGTTGTCACTTTTATCCAGCGGAGAAAAGGCTCTTACCGCTCTCTGTCTATTTTTCGCCCTATTTAAATCCGGCGGTTATCGTTTTTGTTTTTTTGATGAAGTTGATGCGACCCTGGATCATTTCAACAGTATCCGGTTAGCGGACCTTATGAAAGAATTTTCTCGTGAGTGCCAAATTATTATCGTAACCCATCAAGAAGAAATCATGGAAGTATCTGACCGGATCATAGGAGTGACTATGGATGAACCGGGTATCTCACGAGTTGTTCCTCTTTCAGGCAAAAATTTATCACTTTTATCATCTCAAAATTAACCGACTATGATGTAAAAATTTAAAACTCATTACGAATAATTACCATCTATCCAATATTGAGAGGTATTACATGGAAGAAAAGAAAGGTATTTTTCATAAGTGGTTCAAAGGTGTTGAAAAAATTAAAGAAGGAGTAAAACAGCAATTTACCCGTTTATGGTCAGCTGATTCACTCCAAGAAGAAGATTGGGAAGCCTTGGAGGAGATGTTGGTACAAGCGGATTTGGGGCCAATTTTAGCTATGGAGTTGGTCGAAGAATTTCAGGAATTAAAAAAACAAAAAACAGAAAATGGAAATTGGCAGGATTGGCTGTATGGGAAATTAGCGAGCATTTTAGATGGAAATGATTCAAGCCTATTTTCATCTGCTCAAGCTGGAGCAATGAAAGCGATTTTATTGGCCGGGATTAATGGTGTAGGGAAAACCACTTTGGCTGGCAAATTAGCACGATACTATTCACTGCTGGGCGAAGAAGTTGCCTTGGTCGCAGCTGACACTTTTCGTGCTGCGGCAGTCGATCAATTGGAGATCTGGGCCGAAAGAGCAGGATGTTTCTTTTTTAAAGGTTCTCCTGGTGCCGACCCGGGGTCAATTATATTTGATGGGATCGAAGCAGCACGAAAAAAGAACCGAGGTTTTGTGATAATCGATACGGCTGGTCGATCGCATGTCAACAAGAATCTTTTGGCGGAATTGGAAAAAATGGGAAGAATTGTCCAAAAGAATTTCTCTCCGGAAAATATTGAAAATTTACTGGTAATTGATGCCATGGCCGGACAAAATGCCTTCCTTCAAGCCGAATCGATTGGTAAAGCTATTCCCTTGAATGGTGTCATTCTTTCGAAGTGGGATAGTCAGGCCAAGGGAGGAATCGTTTTCCGTATAAAAAAAGAATTAGAGTTGTCGATTAAATATTTAGGAGTTGGTGAAAAAATCGAAGATCTTCAGCCTTTTGATCCCGATCAATTTGTTAAAGCCATTGTATATGACGAAGAAGTTCCTTGACAGCCGAAGCAGTGACGATTATTATCTTATTTGTCTTTCATAATTAAATAAAGAAATCCAGTTATGGAGTCAATGCATGTTTGAACAATTAATTAATAAATTTTCCGGAATATTTAAAAAGTTAAGAAGCAAAGGAAAACTGAACGAACAAGATGTCGATGCAATATTAAAAGAATTACGGATGGTTCTCTTGGAATCCGATGTCCATTACCGGGTGGTTAAAGACCTCATCGCTCAAGTGAAAGAACGAGCCGTGGGAAAAGAAGTATTAGAAAGTGTTACACCGGGGGAAATGGTCATAAAGATTTTATGGGATGAAATTCGTAAGGTGTTAGGCGGTAATGTCAGCTCCTTGGAAACCGGTGGTGCGATGCCGGTTCTGATTATGTTGGTTGGGCTCCAAGGATCGGGAAAAACAACCACTCTTGGCAAATTGGCGGTTCGTTTAAAAAATCAAGGACTTTTTCCTTTGGCGATTTCAACTGATACTCGCCGTCCCGCTGCTAAAGAGCAGTTAGCGATTCTGTGTCACAATTCGGGGATTGATTTTTATGACGATACCAAAGCCTTGACTCCATTACAAATGATTCAAAGTGCTATACTTCATTCTCGGGAAAAAAGCTATGATCTCATCTTTATCGATACTGCCGGGAGGCTTCATGTTGAAGAAGAGCTTTTAGCTGAACTCAAAGAGGTAGTTGATACAATACCATTGAAAGAAATTTTACTGGTTTTAGATGCGACGACCGGTCAGGAAGCGGTTAAGGTTGCTCAATCTTTTAAAGAATGGGTCAATCCTACCGGGCTCATTTTATCAAAGGTTGATACCGATGCCCGAGGTGGAGCCGTATTGTCTATCGTTGCTCAAACCGGATGGCCGGTTAAATTTGCCGGAGTGGGTGAAAAAGTTGATCAGCTGGAAGTTTTTCATCCCGACAGAATGGCAAGTCGTATCATGGGGATGGGTGATACTCTAACCCTCATCGAAAAGATCGAAAGGTCGATTGACGAAGAAGAAAAGCAGAAAATTGAAAAAAAGTTTGGGAAGAAAGAACTGGATTTAAATGATTTTATGGAGGAGTTAAAAAGAGTAAAAGAAATTGGCTCATTTGACGAAATTGTTGGAATGTTACCTGGTAATCTGCGAGGCGGGATTTCTCAGATTGATGGAGAGAAAAATATTAAGCGGGTTCAGGCAATTATTCAGTCGATGACGCCAGCTGAAAGAACCAATCCATCCCTAATTAACTCCAGCCGACGGCGAAGAGTAGCTCAGGGAAGCGGAACGACCATTCAAGATGTTAACCGATTATTAAAACAGTTTGAAGATTTTCGGAAACTTTGGAAGCAGATGAACCGTACGGGGAAAAATCCCTTTTCTAAACGAAAAGGATGGTTTGGGTGGAAA
>Ga0334885_1002077_pt1 | contig 21606 bp, 16 predicted proteins | sample GraSluR1_MG_8_FD_207233 | JGI IMG/M metagenome (GOLD analysis project Ga0334885, IMG submission 207233) | Sludge microbial communities from methane-producing bioreactor in Wageningen University, Netherlands - Granular Sludge_31_05-R1 | ecosystem: Engineered > Bioreactor > Anaerobic >...
AAAACGTATACCATGTATAATACACGGAGCATATTTTCCGGAGGTGTTTTGATGACGACCATTCGTAAACCGGATACGGTTCTGGGGGTTCTCGGCGGGATGGGGCCGGCGGCGGCGGCGGAGTTTCTGCGGCTTCTGGCGGAGCGTGCGCCCGTCTCGGCGGACCAGGAGCACGCCATTACGTATCTTCTTTCGGATCCTCAGGTTCCCGACAGGAGCAGCGCGATTCTGGGGGTCGGAGAGGATCCGACCGCGCGTTTGAAGGACGATCTGCTGACGCTGACGCGCTGGGGGGCGAATCTTTTGGCCGTGCCGTGCAATACGGCGCACTTTTTCATCGACCGTTTCAAGGACGAGCTTCCAGTTCCTCTTGTACACATCATCGAGGAGACTGTGAAGGCGGCGGCGGCGCTGAGTCCGAAGGGGGCCTGGCTGACGGCGACGCTGGGGACGATGCGCAGCGGGCTGTACCAGAAGGAGGCGGAGCGGCAAGGGTACTCGTTTTTCATTCCCCCCGAGGAGGCGCAGCGGCAGGTGCAGCAAAGCATCGAGCTGGTGAAGAGATGCGGAAAGGACGAGGGGGGGCAGCTGTTGAAGGGCGTTGTGGAGGGGCTGTGGAGCGAGCTCGATCTTCCGGTGTGCGCGGCATGTACGGAGCTGCCGCTGGCATATGACGCCTCGGGGCTGCCGCAGGAGCGAACCGTCTCCAGCCTGGGAGCGCTCTGCGGGGCCTGTATTCGAAGAATCTACGGGTAGCAAAAGCGCCCCCTGTCCGGCCGGGGGCGCTTTTTTTATTTTCTCACGATGTCGATGATACCCACTTGGGGCGGCGCAAAGAAGCGTATCGGCGGCCCCCAGGTCCCCGATCCGTTGCTGACGAAGACGCGGCTCTCGCGGGCGGCGGCGGAGGCGTAGGCCTCTCCGCTCTTCGACGGTATCAGGGCGCGCAGTCCGGGCCTGTACTCGTAGACCATCCTCGTAAGCCAGTAGAAGGGCCAGATCTGCCCTCTGTGCGTGTGGCCGGAGAGCTGGAGGTCGAAAAGACCGATGGATTCAGGCTCCACCTTTGGCTGATGCTTGAGGAGCAGGACGAAACGGTTCTCGGGCAACGGGGCAAGGACGTCGATCTCCGGCTTGGGCTCTTCGCCGAATCGACGGGCGGCCGGGTCGTCCATTCCGACCAGGATGATGCCGCCGACGCGCAGCGCCTCGTTGCGCAGCATCTGCATTCCGGAACGCTCTTTGAAGGCGATCGCCTGGTCGACTCCCGCGTAGTATTCGTGGTTTCCGGTGACGGCGTACATACCGAGCGGCAGATTCAATCCCCTGAAGAGGTCGACTTCCGCCTCGCGCGCCTCCATATCGCCGTCGACGAGGTCGCCGGTGCTGACCAGCATGTCGGGCTGCGCGGCTCTGACCACTTCGAGGATGCGGTCGAGCCGCTCTTCCTGGACGACCCAGCCGAGGTGCACGTCCGTAATGTGGGCGATTCGGAGCTTATCCACTCCTTTCGGGAGCCTTTCCGTGGCGACGGTGATATGCACGGGGCGGATCGCAAGCGCTTCGAACCAGCCGTAGGTACAGGCGAAGAAAGCGAATCCGACCGCGAGCACCGCGCGCATTTTGGCCGAGGGGAGAAGGTCGCTGAAGCATGCGGAAAGAAGCAGGTCGATCAGCCAGACGAGGAAGCGCAGAAGGTCGAGGAAAAAGAAGGCTGTGAACAGGATGAAGAAGAAAGCCATTCCCATGTAGACGGAGCACGAAAGAATTTTCCTGAGTCCGGGGTACGCCTCCAGGTTGACGATCCAGAGTATTCTCGACCCCATGATGATGAAAAAGGAGAGCAGGGTGTAGAGTATCGTCCACTTCCATCCTGGGCCTATGGCGGCGCGCAGTTTGAAGTAGATGTAGGAGTACAGCGCAAAAAGCGTGCCGAGAATCAATATGGATAAGAGCCTCATTTCATCACTCCTCCTTGTCTCGCGGGAATGTTCGTTTCCGGGTTTTTATTATAACAGCCGCCACGCGTGTCGAGAAAACGTACCCGGACTCTCGTGAGAGGATCCGGGTACGTTTCGGCGCTCTCTTTCCTGCGGTTAGTCGAGAAAATCCTTCAGCTTCTTGCTTCTGCTGGGGTGCCGGAGCTTGCGCAGCGCCTTGGCTTCTATCTGGCGAATGCGCTCGCGGGTGACGCCGAAGCGCTTGCCTACCTCTTCCAAAGTGTACGAGCGGCCGTCCTCCAGCCCGAAGCGATAGTGCAGCACTTCGCGCTCGCGCTCGGAGAGGGCGTCGAGCATCTCCTCGATCTGCTCGTGGAGCAGGTGTCCGGCCGCGGCCTCCTCGGGGTTGGGAAGTTCCCTGTCCTCGATGAAGTCGCCGAGCTGGCTGTCCTCCTCCTCGCCGATGGGCGTTTCGAGGGAGACGGGGAGTTGTGCGATGCGGCGGATCTCCTCCACCTTGATCGGCTCGATTTCCATTTCGGCGGCGATCTCGTCGTCGGTCGGTTCGCGCCCGAGGCGCTGGACGAGCTGGCGGGAGATGCGGACCATCTTGTTGATGGTTTCCACCATGTGGACCGGAACGCGGATGGTCCGCGCCTGATCCGCGATGGCCCTGGTGATGGCCTGCCGTATCCACCATGTGGCGTAGGTGCTGAACTTGAACCCCTTGCGGTAGTCGAACTTCTCCACCGCGCGGATCAGGCCGAGGTTGCCCTCCTGGATGAGGTCGAGGAAGAGCATGCCTCGCCCGATGTACTTCTTGGCGATGCTCACGACGAGACGCAGGTTGGCGTCGACGATCTTTTTCTTCGCGGTCTCGTCGCCCGCCTCCACGCGCTTGGCCAGCTCGACCTCCTCGGCGGCGTCGAGCAGCGGCACCTTGCCGATCTCGCGGAGGTACATGCGCACAGGGTCGGTAAGGGGGATGTCGTCCAGCTTACCGAGTTCCAGGTCGTAGGAGGGCTGCACCACAACGTCATCGTCGGCTGCGGCGGCATTGGCCTGCGCGGGAGCCGGCTCCTTGGCGTCGTCGTCCATGACTTCGATTCCGAGTTCCATGAGGTTGGAAACGACGTTGTCGAGAATCTCGGAGCTCCAGTTCTCAAGGGGGATATGCCGCTCAATATCCTTCTGGGTTACAAACCCCTTGCCGTGCCCCTCGGCGATGAGTTCCCGCACTCTTCCGAGGTATTCGGCCATATCCTCCCGCGAAAGCTCGTCCTTTTTTGCGACGTCCTTTTCCTCAAGGATTTCCTTATCCTCCAGAATCCCCTTCTCGTTGAGCATATCGTTCTCCATCGAACAACCAGTCCCCTCTTCAATGCGACAATGACGGGCCTTGTGTTCCTCTCGGGACACCGGCTCGTCGCGTGCGTTCTTCTTCTCTTTTCCTACGGACATATATTATACCACTAGACCGTCAAATTGATACCAAGAAACGGAGGAAACGCCACCTCCGGGGAGGGACCGACCCATTTGCGGGTTTCCTCGAACTCCATCTCGTAGAGAAGGCGGCTGATCTCCAGGTGCACGAGGTTGTCGGTCTCATACGGGATGAAGAAGCGCCTGTAGCCGAATTTCTCGGCGAAAAAAGGCAGATTCGCCTGCGACGGCACACTGTTCTTTTCAAGGAGCGCCGCAAGGCGTGCGAGAAATTCGTCTTCGTCGAACAGGGGGTTGCTGCTCACAAGGACGATGGCTTTGAAACTTTCGAGCATGATGTCCCTGTCCCACAGACAGCAGAAAGAGACTCCCGCCTCGACGTCGCTCTCGTCGTCGAGCAGGGAGGAGAGCAAGCTCTCCATCGACGTGGAGTAGCCGAAAAGCATTGTGAAGCCCAGCTCGATGCGGTTCAGTCGTCCGGGGTCGATCATGCTGTCCCGGAGCAGCGTGCCGACATAGCCGCTCTGAAGGCTGGTGAGGCAGAAGAATTCGCTGTTCATTCGAAGCGACAAGGCTGCGATGTTGCTCAAAAGCCTGCTGTGGTGCGCGTTGACGGAGACCGGCTCGTAATCCATCCTGAGAGGAAACCACGAAGCGATCTCCATGTCGACGTTGGAATCCCAATAGGGAAGCAGGGTCATTTCGACGATCCCTTCTTCTCCTTGTTCGCAAGCAGAAGGCGGCACACATGCTCCACCATATCCGGAATTTCGGGCTTCGTGATCTGCGCTTCGGCGCCGACGCTTGCGGCCTTGACCTTGATGTCCTGCGCCATGATGGACGAGAAGACGACGATCGGGATCTTCTTCAGATCGTTGTGCTCCTTGACGCGGCGGACGAGCGCCAGCCCGTCGAGGCGGGGCATCTCGACGTCGGTGATGAGCAGGTCGTAGTGCTCGCCGAGGGTGTTCAGCTTGTCCCAGGCCTCTTTGCCGTCGCTTGTGAGCACGAGATTGTGGAAGCCTCCCTGCCCGAGCACGTCGGCAATCTGCTTGCGGATGAGCGGCGAGTCCTCCGCGACGAGTATGCGGTACTGGTCGAGGTCGCCGAGAGGCGTCGTCAGCTCGGCGGTCTTCGCGACGTCGATGGTGTAGCGCTGCGAGAGCGTCGGGTTGACCATCTGGACGATGGCCTCGTAGTCGAGAAGCAGCACGTTCCGTTCGTCGCGTTTGATGACGTAGAGGACGTACTCGCCGAGGAAGGTTCCCGTGAGCGTGGAGTCGAGCTCTTCGGAGTTGATCCGGTAGATCCGCTCGACGGCGTCCACCACGAACCCCAGTTTGATCTCGTTGAATTCGGCGATAATGACCTTGCTCGAGTCGAGCGGGGTCTTGGCTTCGATACCGAGATGGATGCGCAGATCAAGAAGGGGAAGCACCTCTCCGCGGACCGAAGTGATGCCGATCATGGACGGATGGGATTCGGGGATGGTGCGGCATCCGGGCCACCGAAGAATCTCCCTGGTCTTGTCCACGTTGATTGCAAAGGTCTGGTCCCCAAGAAAGAACACCACGACCTGCCATTCGTTGGTTCCCACCTCGGTGATCACTTTCTTAACTTCCTGCATGGACGCTCCCTCCTCCGAACGGAACGGATTGTTTTCCGTGCTTACTATATCCCATGAAGGCTCGGACCACAAGCCCCTCCTCGGTACTTCTGATATACTTGGAATTGACTTCCTATACGGAAAGGGGAATGCGGGTGCGGAATCATCAGGATAATCTGCGCAGCGAGCCTGTAGGTTCGCTGTTGCTCCGGCTTTCCTTTCCGGCCGCGCTCGGCATGGCCGTGCAGGCCTCGTACAGCGTGGTGGACGCTTTCTTCGTCGGCTGGGGCGTGGGCCACGAAGGAATCGCCGCTGTTTCCATGGCCTTTCCTCTCCAGATGCTGCTGATGGCGGCCGCCCAGACTCTCGGCGTCGGCGGGGCGTCGCTTCTTTCGCGAAGCCTTGGCGCGGAACGAAGGAAGCGTGCGGAGCGGACGCTCGGAACAGTTTTCACCTGCACGTGGATCCTGGGGATTCTCTTCGCCGCCGTCGCCATTCCGACTGCGCCGTTCGTTCTCTACTTCCTGGGCGCGGGAGAGGGAGTGCTTCCGCTCGCCTCCGAGTATGCGCAGGCTCTGTTCAGGGGCGCGCCCTTCTTCGCGTTCTCCATCGTGGCGAACAACTTCGTCCGGGCGGAGGGAAACGCATCGTTCGCAATGATGACGATGCTTATTTCTGCGGGGATCAACACGCTGCTCGACCCGTTGTTCATCTTCGGCTTCGAGTGGGGGGTGCGCGGCGCAGCCCTGGCCACGGTCGCGGCACAGACGGCGACGGCATTGTGGCTGTCGTGGTACTATCTCGCCCGCAGAAGCGCCGTGAGGCTGCGCATGAAGAATCTCGCTCCGCGCGCCATCCTCCTGAAAGAGACGCTCTCCGTGGGGGCTGCGGCGTTCTTCCGTCAAGCTGCCTCAAGCCTTTCCCTCATCGTGGTGAACGGCTCGCTGGCCGCGCTGGGAGGAGGGGCCGCGGTGGCCGCCTACGGCATCGTCAACCGGCTGATGCTCTTCGCGATCATGCCTGTCTACGGCATCGTCCAGGGGCTGCTCCCCATCGTGGGGTTCAACTACGGGGCGAAGCAGTTCTGCAGGGTGCTCTCCGCGATGCGCCGCTCCATTGCTTCCGCCACGATTCTGTGCACAGCGGGCGCTGTCATGCTCTTTTTCTTCCCCGGAGAGAGCCTCGACTTCTTTACGTCCTCCCCCGAGGTTCGCCGCGGCGGCATCGACGCGGCGCAAATACTCGCGCCGGGAATGCTGGTGACGGGCTTTCAGATCATGGCGTCGGGGCTCTTCCAGGCGCTGGGGAAGGCCGGACCGTCGTTTATTCTCTCCCTGCTGCGACAGGTCTTCCTCCTGATCCCGCTGGTATTGCTCTTCTCGCGCCTCTTCGGGCTCTTCGGCGTCTGGCTTGCATTTCCGCTATCGGATTTTGCGGCGTCGCTGCTTACGTTCGCCATCTACCGCAGGGAGATGCTCCGCCTTCGCGAATTCTGCGAGTCGGGCGACGACCCTACAGCGTCATGACTGCGGCAAGCAGCCGCGTATGCGAGAGCGGAAACGCGGCGACCCGCTCCGAGAAGGCCTCCCCGGTCCGCTTGGCGACGGAGGCGAATTCCTTTCGTCCTGAAAGCATGAACAGGCGGATCAACGCATCCATGGCCACGGAATTCCCCGACGGCACGGCGCCGTCGTAGGCCTCCTTTCTGCGCAGGAAGAGCATCGGATCGTCTCCCGCCGACGAGAAAAACCCTCCGTTCCGTTTGTCCAGAAAATTTTCTTTCATCGCGTCCGCCAGCTTGAGCGCGGCGTCGGTGTACGCGTTTTTTCCCGTGGCCGCGGCGAGTTCCGTCAGACCCCAGGCGTAGAAAGCGTAGTCGTCCAGAAACGCCGGTATCGCGGCTTCCTTGTCGCGGTAGCGGTGCAGCAGCTTTCCCGTTCTGTCGCGAAGTTTCGTCTCGATGAACCGCGCGGCCTTCTCCGCAGCCGTCAGCCATTCCGGCCGTTGGAAGACGGTGGAGGCGCGCGCGAGAGCGGCAATCATGAGGCCGTTCCAGTCGACGAGAATCTTGTCGTCGAGCAGCGGCGGGATGCGACGCTTCCGGTCGGCGAGAAGCCGCGTCCGGCACGAGGCGAGCAGCTCTTCGAGTTCGTCGGGCGCGAGGGCGAAGCGCGCGGCCGTTTTCGCGCGCGGTTCCTGAATGTGCAGGACGTTGTCGCCGAGGATGCGTCCTGTGCGCTCGTTCTTGACGTTGCCGCCCTTCCGCACGCCGTAGGCGCAGATGAAGACGCCGGCTTCCTCGGGGGAGAGAACGGCCCGCACCTGGTCTTCGGTCCAGAGATAATACTTTCCCTCCTCACCTTCGCTGTCGGCGTCGAAGGCTGAGAAAAATCCCCCGTCCGGAGAGGTCGTCTCCCGGAGGACGAATCCTGCAATGTCGTCGGCGAACCGGCCGAACAACGGATTTCCCCGCTCGTTCTGATACTCCGCAAGGACGTGCAGCAGAAGCGCCTGGTCGTAGAGCATCTTCTCGAAGTGCGGCAACAGCCAGCGCCGGTCCGTGGCGTAGCGGGCGATACCGCCGCCGAGGTGGTCGTGAATGCCGCCCTCCCAGATGCGCTCGATGGAGCTTTCGGCCATGGACCATGCGTTCTCCTCGCCGAAACGTTTCCAGTAGCGGAGAAGGAAGAGGAGATGCGACGGCATGGGGAACTTCGGCTCCTTGGAGAAGCCTCCCCACTCCCGGTCGTACCCGGCGCGGAGAGCGTCGTAGGCTGCTTTGAACTGGACAGCCCCCGGAAGGGGGCCCGAAGAAGGGGCCTCTTCCTTCAGCAGGGAGTCGCGGATGCTCTTCGCGGACTGTTCCACCTGTTCTCGCTGGGTTTTCCACAGCCACTTCACCCTCGGGACGACATCCACAAGACCGGGGTATTTGCCGCCTCCCCGCTTGGGGAGGTAGGTCGAGGCGAAGAAGGGAAGCCCCTGCGGGGTGATGAAGACGTTGAGCGGCCAGCCGCCGTTGCCGTTCATCATCTGGCAGACGGCCATGAAGGCGCCGTCGACGTCGGGGCGCTCCTCGCGGTCGACCTTCACCGGGACGCAGGCGTCGTTGAGGAGGCTGGCGACCTCGCCGTCGTCGAACGACTCGCGCTCCATGACGTGGCACCAGTGGCAGGTGGCGTACCCGATGGAGACGAAGAGCGGTTTGTCCTCCGTTCTGGCTTTCGCGAAGGCTTCCTCTCCCCAGGGGTACCAATCGACGGGGTTCTCCGCGTGCTGGAGGAGGTAGGGGGATTTTTCCTTTGCGAGACGGTTCCGTGCGTTACTCACTGCGGCCGCCCTCCGTTCCGAAGAGGGAGAGAATCTCTTCCACGGCGTCGTAGACCTTCCACGCGCCGGCGGCGTGAAGGGCTTCGGGTGTGAAATTGCCGGTGGTCAGGCCGACCGAACGGATTCCGGCGTCTTTGGCGGCGGTCATGTCGTCGGCGGTGTCGCCGACGTAAAGGGTAGCGGCGGGCATGCCGCCGAGGTCGGCCATCCCCTTGAGGAGCATATCGGGGGCGGGCTTGCCCTTCTCCACGTCGTCCATTCCCACCACGGAGCTGAAGTAGCTCTCCAGCCCGACGGCCTTCAAGGGGCCTCCGGGTCGCTGACGGTTGGAGGCGATACCGAGGGAGACTCCTTGAGCCGTCAAAGTTTCGAGCACCTGCTTCGTCCCGGAGAAGGGAAAGATTCCCGCGAACTCCTGCTGAACGAACATCTCGCGGAAATCGGCGAGCCAGCGCTCGTCGAACCTGCCCCAGACCTTCATCCAGGAGTCGCGTATCGGCAGACCGATGACGGAGAGGACGTCCTCCCGCGTGACTTTGGGGAGCCCCTCCCGCCCGGCGACCATATTCATAGTGTCCCGTATGGCGTAGCTGCTGTCCACAAGGGTCATGTCGAAGTCGAAGATGACGCATGAAAACATCGAATCCACTCCTTTTCTCGAATCGTCCAGGGAAATGGTACTCCATGCGCAGGAGAAAAGCAAAGGCCGCCCCAGCAGGAGCGGCCTTTGCGCACAGCCGGCTTGGCTACCCCTTGAGCACCTTCAGGTTTCCCTGGAGCGCCCGTTCGGGAAGCAGGTCGGCGAGCGCCTTCTCGTAATGTTCGACGCCGACGCCGGGAATCAGCTTCTCTTTGGCCGCGACGGCGAGCAGCGCGACGTTCTGCATCCGCACGTCCGGCAGCGTCGTCCGTACGGGGATCACGCGTACGCCGAGACGAGCGCAGGCCGCGCCCACGTCCTCCGCGGAGGTCTCCTTCTCCGTGCCGAGGCGGACGGAGAGCGGCTGCCAGCATGTGTCGTAGTAGAGCAGCGTTCCGCCGGGCGCGGCGAACAGCTCCGCGGCGCGCAGCGCCTCGGTGCGTTCGAGGGCGAGCACGAGCTTGGCGCTCCCCTTGCGGACCAGCGGCGTCGTCAGCGTCCCGATGCGGACGAACGACTCGACCATGCCGCCCCGCTGGGCGAGACCGTGCGTGTCCACACCGCAGACCGCGAGCCCCGCGTAGTCCGCGGCCCTGATGATCGCCTCGCTCAGGAGACCGATCCCCTGGCCGCCGACGCCCGACATGTAGATATCAAAGCGGCTCATGCCTTCCCGCCTCCTTCCTGAACTTTCTTCACGCCGATCGCCTTCACCGGACAGGTCTGGATGCAGGAGCCGTCGCCGATGCACAGCTCTTCGCTCACCGTCACGCGCCCCTCTTCGTCCCGCTGGAAGGAGGGGCAGCCGAAGGATTCGACGCAGACGTGCAGTTTGTCGCACTTCTCCTGGTCGATGTTCACAGACTTGCGGACGTAGCCCGGAGTGCGCTGCTGCTCGCGGGTGTACTTCAGCATGCAGGGGTGCCGGGCGATGACGACCGAGAACCCCTCCTCCGCGACGGCCTCCTTCACCATGGCCGTCAGCTTCGCCTGGCTGTAAGTGTCCACCTCGCGGATGCTCTTCACCCCCAGCCCTTCGAGCACCGCTCGCACGGGGATGGCCTCCGCAGGGCCGTTGGCGTTGCCGCCCGAGCCCGCGTGGTCCTGGTGCCCCGTCATGGCGGTGGTGCCGTTCTCCATCAGGACGAGCGTAAGGTTGTGCTTGTTGAAGACCGCGTTGACGATGCCGGGGAGGCCGGCGTGGAAGAAGGTGGAGTCGCCCAGGAAGGCGACGACCTTCCGCGTCGTGTTGAAGAGCGAGAGCCCGGCCGCCGTCCCGGTGGAGTGCCCCATCGAGAGGAGCACCTCGCCCATGTTGTAGGGCGGGAGGAAGCCGAGTGTGTGGCAGCCGATGTCCGCGACGGTGATGTCCTCCTTCGAGAGGGCCTGCTTGATGGCGTGGAAGGCCGAGCGGTGGCCGCATCCGGGGCACATCTGCGGCGGACGGGGGGCGAGGGAAGACGCGCGCTCCGCGCTTTTGCGCGGGACGAGGGAGGCCCATGTCTTCGCAAGCACCTCCGCCACCTTGTCGGGAGTGTACTCCCCTATCCAGTCCTCGGGGCCGGTCTTGCCGACGACGACGGTGCGTATGCCGAGATCGAAGGCCAGCGCCTTGATCTCGCGTTCGAGCACGTCGTCCAGCTCTTCAAGCACCTTCACCGAGGCGTGCGAGCGCAGGAAGTCGGCCACGAGCCCCTTCGGGAGGGGGTGCACCACGCCGAGCTTGAGGATATCCGGTTTTTCCACCGCATCTTCCAGCACGTCGATCAGCGAGCGGAAGGGAAGTCCCGCAGTGATGACGCCCTTCGACGGATCGTTCCCCTTGCGCAGTTCGTGGAGCGGCGAGCCGTCGGTCTCCTGCGCGACTTCGGCCAGGCGGGCGATCGCGCGCCGCTTCATGTCGAGCGCGCGCGAGGTGAGCGGAATAGAGGGGCCGGCGGAGGAGTCGAACGCGGGAACGGTCCCGATCGGACGGGGCGTCCACCCGGCGAAGGAGACCTTCTCCTTGCCGTGGCAGACGTGCGTGGTCATGCGGAGGATGACGGGCATCTTCCGCTTTCTGGAGAGCTTCATCGCCTCAAGATAAAATGTATAGGCCTCCGCAGGCGAGGCGGGTTCGAGCACGGGGATGTAGGCGAGGCGTGCGATGTGACGGTTGTCCTGCTCGTTCTGCGAGGAATTGGCTCCGGGATCGTCGCCGAGGATGGCGACCAGACCGCCGCCCAGCTCCAGCAGCGAGAGCTGGACGAAGGAGTCGGCGGCGACGTTCAGGCCGACGCTCTTGAAGAAGACGCACGAGGGATGACCGTTGAGCGACGCGCCGCACGCGACTTCGGTGGCCACCTTCTCGTTGGTGGAGAACTCGAAGTAGTAGGGGCGGCGCTCTTTGGGAACGCTCATGAGCGCGGCGCCGATCTCCGGCGTGGGGGAGCCGGGGTAGGAGGCGATGACCTCCGTCCCGGACTCGATCATCGCGCGGGCCAGCGCGGTATTGCCAAGCACGATCTCGCTGAACGGGCCGGTGTTCAGCAGCATCTCGCCGAGACTTTTCATTCGAGGACCTCCTTCGTTTACCGGTCGGGCAGGAGAGCCGTCCTGCAGATGAAAACATCCTTTCCGCGATAGGTGAAGTGCTCTACAAGAACCTTGTTGTCGGTGAACTTCATGGTCTTCGGCACAAGAATCGTCACCTTGCCCGATGTATCAGTAAGGGAGACGAACTCATCAGAGTCGAGTGGTTTGCCGCTCTCGACGAGAGCGGAGGGCCTTTCCCCTCAGGTATTGCGGTAGACGCCCCATTCGATGTAGAGCGTCCCTTCCATCGCCGACAATTTTTCCAGAGCTCCTTGCTCCAGATCCAAACGAAGCTCCTGCGCGGCCGCCGGTAGCGCGAATGCCAGCAGCAGCGCCAGAATTCCAAGCAGCACGGTGTTTTTCTTCATGAACATAGTCCTTCCCCCTCTCTAAAATAGAACCGTTTCTTATCCGAAAATTGTATCACGGACTGCGTGGTGAGTGCTACACTTGTCGCGATCCGTGAAACGATTGTACGAGGAGGCGTTCCCCCTGAGACTGCACACCTACCGCACACCCCGAAGCCTTGCAGAACCGTTACGCAAAGAAGCCGCGCGCGGCGACGCGATCTTTCTGACGCCGTCGAACAGGGACCGGCCGCTGCTGCTGGAGATGCTCTTCCTCCCGGACTCGATCTCCTTCCCGGAGCGGAAGCCGAAGGTGTGGATATGGGACGACCTCTACCGTGCGCTCGCCGAGGCCCTCGGCGTGAAGGCCCGCGTGCAGATCGACCCGCCCGACCACTGGCTGCTCGTCCGGCACATCGTTCGCCGGCTTCGGGACCGATGCGTCGGTGGGCTGCCCGCCGGAACGACCTCTCCGCGCTTTTTGGAGCTCGCGGGGCAGTCCATCCGCGAGCTCCTGAGGGAAGGCGTGCCGAGGGAGGAGCTGGCGAAGGCGCTTGGTTGCGGCGGCTGCGCTCCGGGTGCACGGTGCGAACGTCTGGGCGACGAGTGTGGAGCCTCCCGGAACGAACGTGCGAGCGACGCGGGAAGCGCGCTCCTCTGCGCGCTCTACGGCGACTACATCGCTCTCCTCGAAGAACGCGGCCTCGCCGACAGCGCGCAGATCCCCTCGCTGGGAGCGGCGCTGCTGGAGGCGTTTCCGCAGGAGGGGCGCGCATGGGCGGGCGGGCTGAAGCTGCGAGCCGCCGGATTCCTGAGCTTCGCCTCGGGACAGATGGCGTTTTTGCACTCGCTGTGCGCTGCGGGAGCGGACTTGGAGCTGTGGGTTCCCGAGTGCGGCGAAGGAGACTTTTTCACCGCGGTGCAGCAGTTCCCCGAGGCCGAACTTCTCCGCTGTTCCGGGGAAAGCGACGCTGCGCCGCCCCTCTGCGTCTCCATGGCGGCGGGCGATCTCCGCCTCTCGACGGATACGCTCGCTCGCGAGCTCTTTCTCTGGCCTGCGGGCGAGGGGTATCTCTCCGCGACGAGCGGCCTCTCCTTTCCGGGGTGGGAGAACATCGCCCTCTGTGCGGAGAGCGAGGAGCTGAACTCCCTCGTCGAGAGCTTCACCCGGTACGGCATTCCCTACTCGCTGCGCGAGGGAACGACGGTGTCCGAAACAGCACTCTGGAAGAGCGCGCTGCGGGCGCTCGACCTGGCCGCTGACGGGTGGCCCCCCGTGGAGACAGCGGACTTCCTCTCCTCGCTGCTCTTCGCTCCGTTCAGCTTCCCGCGACGGGCGTTCGGGAATGCGCTGCCTTCGGGCAAAAAAGGGTGGACGGGCTTCCTGGAGGAATTCCCCCCCGAGGCCGGAAGGGACGCTTTCCGCCGGGCGACGGCCTTCGCCGACGTCCTGCATCGCGGCGGGCGCCCTGATGAGCTTCTGTCGGCCTTCGCGCACCTTGCGCCCTCCCGCGCGGAGCTGAAGCTGCTCGTCGAACGGGCGGCGCGCTTCCCCCGCCTCGACGAGCATATCCGCGAGGTGTCGCTCGCCGTTCAGGAGGCGAACGAAAAGGAGCGTTCCCTGCGCGAACTGCGCAGAGATCTTGGCGACGCGGGAAGCGCGCGCCTCTCTTTCGAGGAGGCTACGGCCTTTCTCGGGCAGTGGGCGGAGACGGCGTCGATCTGGATGCCTTCGCCGGTCTCTCCGACGGTGGCCCTTCACCCCGGCACGCCCCCCTCGCTCGTCCGCGCCCCTGTGTGGATTCTTCCCGGGATGACGGCGAAGCGGTGGCCGGGCCAGGTGCACGAGTCCCCCCTTCTGAGCGACGAACGGAAAGAGTTCCTGCACGAAAGCCTGGAGCTGGGTCGGAGCCACCTTCCGCTGGTGCCGGAGAAGCGGAGCCAGCGCGAGGCGCTCTTCCGCCGCCTTGCGGCCTGCGGCGAGAGCCTCTGCGTTCTGCTGCGCCCTCTGGCCGACGACGGCGGCCGTCCGCTCCCCGAATCCCCCTTCGTCGACGACGCCTGCTCTTCGTCGCATCCGTGGCTGCGCTCTTCGGGAGCGGAGCCGCTGAAACGCTCGCTGGGCGATATTCTCGCCCCCGAGGAGTACCCCGTGGCGGAGGGCGTGGAGACGCGCTGGCGCTCGTGGACGCCGACCGGCGCGGTCAGGGGCAGTCTGCACGATATCCCCCTCCTTCCTCCGAAGGAGAAGGTGTTTTCACTGAGCGACCTGGATACGTACGTTTCGTGCCCGTTCCGTTACTACTGCGGCCGCGTGGCGTCGCTGGACACGCCCCCCGAGGAGCTGCACCGGTTCGACCTCGCCGGAAGCGCGCTCCATCTACTGTGGCAGAAAGTGTGGGAGCGGCGCCTTTCGACCGGGGAGAAGCTGGACTTCCTGGTCAATGAACTCTTCGACGAGGCGATGGACGAGAAGTACGCCCGCCTCCTGGCGAACGCGAACCTCAAGCGCGACCGGAAGGAGCTGCAGCGGCGCGCAGTTCGCCTGGCGCGCGTGCAGCAGGCGATGGAAGACGGCGGGCTGGCCTCCGCGAGGCTGGAGCAGAAGCGGGAGTACACGCTCCCGGAGTTCGAGAGGGGGGGCGTGCGCTTCAAGGGGCGCTGCGACCGCGTGGACTTCCTGAAGGACGACACGGCGGCCATCTTCGACTACAAGAGCGGACCGTCGTCGAACTATAAAGAAAGCCTCCAGCTCGCGGCCTATGGGATCGCCCTCGCCGCGAGCGGCATCCGGACTGTCGCGACGGCGTTCCTCTGCCTTGCGGACGGTAAGGAGAAGGGGGCCTCCGTGGAGGGCCCGCCGTCCGTCTTCTCATCGTTCACAACGCTGCTCGGGCCGCTTGCGTCGGATGCGGAGGAGGCGCTCGAACGGGTGGCGGAGTCGTTCTCCACAGGGTTCTTCCCACCGCTGTACGAGTCGAAAAGCTGCCGTTTCTGCGCCTATTCGTCGCTCTGCCGGAGACGCGACTTCCGCAGCGCGGAATCCGAAGAGGAGGGTGAAGAGAATGGCGCTCGCTGATCTGTTGGCGCGTCTGAAGGCGCATATCGCATCGGAAGGGGCTCTCCTTCCGGCCCAGGAGGAGGCCGTCTTCTCGGACGCCGCGCTGACCCTCGTCGGTGCGGGCGCGGGGACGGGGAAGACGCACACCCTTTCGTGGCGCTTTATCAGGGCGCTGCTCCGCGAGGATGTGCGCCCCAAGGACATCCTGACGCTCACCTTTACCGACAAGGCGGCGAACGAGATGCGGGAGCGCATCGGCGAGCTCTTTACGAAACTGCGCCCCGTGCTCGACCCCGGCGGAAACGAGCTGGCCTCCATCGCCGCCGAGCTGCAGGAGGCGCAGATTTCCACCATCCACGCCTTCGCGCTGAACATCATCCGCGAGGAGGCGCTCTTCCTCCCCTCGGGGCTCGGCGCGCGCCCGGTATCGCCACCGGAGGCGGAGCTCTTCACGGCGCGGGCGGAAAAGGCGCTGGACACGCTGGATTTCGGCTGGTTCACGAGGAATCTTCCGCAAGGGACGAACTCGGGCGATTTTCTGGATACAGCTGCCGGGGAGTACCTTGCCGACGCGGTGACCGAGTATTCGCCCGAGGCGGCGGTGTCGTTCGCGCTCTCGCTGGCCGACCTGCTGGAGAGCCGGGGAGAGTCTCCCCAAAAGCTGCTGAAGCGCGCGGACGATCCGCACTACTTCGACGCGGTGAAGGAGCGCATTCGCGACATCTGCCTTCCCCTCTGCCGCGAGGTCGCCGGGGAGTGGGCGCGGGTCTTTGCGCAGCTTCCGTCTTCTCTGCCAGGGAAGAGCGCGTTCAACGAGCGGCTCGACGCCTTGCGGAAGGAGTGGCCCGAGGACGCTCTGCCGCCGGAAGAGCCGGATGGCCTGCTTGCCTTCGCGACGCGGCTCTTCGACGGCATCCTCGCCAATCTCAGGGGAGCGACGACGAGCGGGAGCGGGAAGCTGGCGCAGGAGGCGCTCGGCTGTTCTTTTGCAGAGCACCGGGAGCGCTTCGGCACGCTCTGGACGGGATTGCGCTTCCTGTCCCAGGAACCGCCGGAGTTCGACGTCCGACTGCGCTCCGTGCTGCTGCGGACCTCGGCCATGGTCTGGGAGACCTATAGGGAGTTCCGCCGCAGACGGGGGCTGCTGTCGTACGACGACATGATCCGTCTGGCGGCTGATATCGCCGCGTCAGAAGACCCGGCGCGCTCCGTGCGGACGTTCCGCGAGATCCTCGTGGACGAGTATCAGGATACGAACCCGCTGCAGGACCGTCTGATCGACTCCGTCGCCGCCGAAGAGTGCAGGCGCTTTCTTGTCGGCGACCCGAAGCAGTCGATCTACCGCTTCCGCCACGCCGACCCGACGCTCTTTGGAAAACATATCGCCTCGCCGTCCGAGGAGACGAGCTACATCCCTCTGCAAACGAGCTTCCGCACCCGCCCCGCGCTGTTGAAGGAGATCAACGGACTCTTCGGCGGAATCTGGCGGAACGGCATCGCCTCCACGCTTCCCGCCCCCTACGAGGAGCTGCTCTTCCCGGAGAATCGCGAGATGCGGGAGCTGCGCGAGGAGACGTCCCTCCCTCCGCTCCTTCCGGTCTTTCGCCGTCAGCGGGAAAACGAACCAATCGCGGAGACGCGCAAACGGGTGGCGCTCGCTCTCGGAGAGAAGCTGCTCGAGCTGCACGGCCAGCCCGTCTGGAGCAAAAAAAATAAACAGATGCGCCCTGCGGAGTGGCGCGACATCACCATTCTGGTACCGTCGCGCTCCTCCTTCGCCGCGCTCGAGGAGACGCTGCACCCTCTTTTCGGCATCCCCGTCGCCTTCGAGAAGGGAAAACGATACTTCGACAGAGGGGAGATCGGCGATCTGACGACCGCTATCCGGATGCTCGCCTTCCCCGACGACAGGGCGGCCGCGCTCGGTTTTCTGGCCTCCCCCTTCTCCGGGCTGAACATGGAGCAGTTCGCCCGCTTCCTCGGACCGGAGGCCCCCGCGCTTGCGGAGGTTTTTCCGGAAACGGCGGCCAGGATCGAGGAGCTGCGGAGCGTCGCGCGCTACTCCGGTCTCTTCGCGGCGCTGGTGCTGCTGCTGAAAGACCAGTCGTTCCTGGGAGCGTACCCGCTGTGGAACCGGAAGAGCGCGCTTGCCAACCTCTGGAAGGGGCTCGACCTTGTCCGCGAGTATGAGAACGTCTTCGGCAACGACCCGGCCGGGTGCGCCGCCTACGTTGCCCGCATGGCGGGGCGCAAGGGGGCCGGCGAGGAGAGCACGCCCCTCGGCGAGGAGGAGGACGTGGTCCGCGTGCTCACCGTCCACAGCGCGAAGGGGCTGGAATTCCCGATCACGGTGGTGATGGACCTGAACAACACGCCGGGAGGAGGCGGCGGACGGGGCGCGCTCACTCCCTCCGCGCTGCTGGGCGCGGGCGCTTCGCGCCACCCCGAGGCCTGGAGAGAGAAGAGCGTCTCCGACACAGGAAAGATCGCCCGTTTTTTGGAGGACGTCGAAGTCAGGGAAGAGTGGGAACGCCTTTTTTATGTCGCGGCGACGAGAGCCATGGACTGCCTCGTCCTCTGCTCCACCTGCGGCATGAAGGAAGACGCCCCCTCCCCCGTTTCCGGGTCGTGGCTCTCGCTGCTGCACCCGGAGATCCCGGAGGACGAACCGGAACAGACGCCACTCCAGCGGACGCCCCGGGAGCGGGAGGAACGGAAGCAGGGCTCCTCCGTCCGCCCTCCGGTTGCTGCACCCCGGTTTGTGGAACGGATGAGCGCCACATCCTACTCGCTCTTCCGCTACTGCCCCGCGGCGTGGCGGATGAAGTTCCGTCAGGGGATCGAGATGACCTGGGAGCTTCCCTCCTCCGAGGAGGCCGGGGGAGCCGACCTCGGCTCGCTGGCGCACTGGCTCCTCACGCGGTGGGACTTCCGCGCCGGATCGCTTCCCGCCCTGATCGACGAGCAGCACCCGCGTCTGCCGCAGGGGCTTCGCCCGGCGTGGCGCGACGAACGGGGAAGAAACGCCCTGAAGGGGTGGCTGGAGCGCTTCGCGGAGCTTCCGGAGGGCCGGAAACTGGCCGCCCTGCACCAAACTCTCTCGCTCCGGCGCGAACTGCCGTTCCGCGTGCAGATAGAGGGGGGCGCCGGAAGTATTCACCTTGTCGGCTCCGTGGACGTCCTCTGGGTCGAGGGCGATACGGTCTATATCAGGGACTACAAGATCACGACGGGGGAGATCGACGGCACGGCGGCCTGGGAGATTCTCTACCGGGAACAGCTTCTCTTCTACGGGTACGCCGCTTCGCTGGCCTTCCCCGGACGGAAGCAGGACATCAGGCTGCTCCATCTTCGCGAGGGGCGCGAAGGAGAACGGATCAAGACTCCGGCATCCTGGAACGAGGTGGGCGACTCCATTCTGTCCGCTGCCTCCTCCTGCGCGACGGGGCCGTTTCCGGCGGTTGCGGACCGTTGCCCCCGCTGTTTTTTCAGGCTCGATTGCCCGTACAGGAGCGAGAACGCCACAGGAAGATAACAAACTTCGAAAAAGAATTTGACGAGAGAGAAAGAGACGCTTAGTATTGGTGAAAGTGTGAATGAATACACCGCTTTATTCGCCGTGTGCGTCCGGACTTTTCCGGGGGCGACATGGTTTTTGGAGCGCGCACTTTCTCCCTCGGGAGTCCAAGACGGAAGGAAGGGATGGATCGAGATGACGTTTGATGTACACGAGATAAGCCCGCTTGAATGGGACGATATGGCCGACGGTTTCCTCGACCTGGTCGACAACGAAATACGCGCGGCGGAGATGCTGCTGAACGCCGATCCTCCGCTGGCCATGCCCTCGATACCGCACTCGCTCATTGCGACGGAGTATCTGCTCTTTCTGGCCGTTCAGCTTTTGGGCGCTTCAAAGCAATCCTGGAATAACGTCGACGAATATATCAAGTTCATCGCGGAGAAGGCGCCCGATCTTCGCCGTACGCTCGGCCCGCTGACCCCGCTGAAGAAGGCCGCGGCTGCGGGAGCGTTCGACGAAGATATTCTCAAGGTGGCCGAATCGGCCTTCAAGGCGACGGTGAAGGCCGAAAAGATCCTTGGCGAATTCATCGACAAAAAGCTGGAGGAGCTGTACGCCGAACATGAGGACTCGCCAGCCTCGCCCTTCGGCGGTTCGTGCGGACGCGGGAATGAGTATGAGCAGGCGATGGAAATTCTCGACAAGGCGTGGGAGGAAACGTCGGTGAAGAAGCGCGCAACACTGGTGAAAAAGGCGCTCGCGATCTGCCCCGATATGGCCGACGCGTATGTCATTCTGGGCAACGACGCTCTTGATTCCGGGAAGCCTGAAGAGGCGATCGAACACTACCGCAGGGGGGTAGAAGCCGGGGAAAGGGAGCTGGGAGCGGAAGCCTTCACCGACGACAAAGGTCATTTCTGGGGCCTTCTGGAAACCCGCCCCTACATGCGCGCGCGCTTCGGCCTGGCCTCGGCGCTGCACAAAAGCGGAAGCGTCCGCGAGGCCGCGGAACACTACAAGGCGATGCTCGATCTGAACCCGAACGACAACCAAGGGGTGCGTTATATGCTCCTCGAGGCGCTACTGCTCCTCGGAGAGCATCAGGACGCGACGGCGCTCCTGATGCAGTACGACGAGGAGAGCGCGTTCATGCTCTACCCGAAGGCCCTCCTGGAGTTCGTCAAGAACGGCGATTCGAAGGCGGCGCAGAAGGCGCGCGACGAAGCGATCCGGAACAATCCGCACGTCCCGGCGTTCCTCCTTGGGAAAAAGAAGCTGCCGAAAAAAACGCCCGACTCGTACGGTTTCAAAGACGAGAGCGAGGCCGTGGTCTACGCGCTTGAGTTCGGCGCTCCTTGGTCGACAATCCCCGGAGCCAAGGAGTGGCTGGCGCAGGAAGTGTAGCGGACACAAAAAAACCGGAGGCCGGACGCGGTGTTTCTCGTGGTCCGGACTCCGGTTTTTTATGGTCTCTCGTAGGCGTTAGAGACTTTTCCAGCTTTTAAACCCCTTCCCTACGACCTCCGAGGCATCGGAGACGGACATAAAGGCCTTGGGGTCGTTTTCGGCGAGAAACCGCTTCAGCGGGATGACCTGGCGCGGTTCGAGCAAAGTCATCAAGACGGGGCGCTTCTGCTTGGAGTACCCGCCCACACCCTCGAAACGGGTCGTTCCCCGGTGCAGCGAGAGATTGACGTACGCCGAGACCTCCTCGGGAATGTTCGTGATGATGAAGACCTGTTTTCTGCGGTCGAACGAGCGCGTCGTGTTGTCGACGACGATTCCGAAGACGTAGAGCCCCACGGCGCCGTAGATGGCCGCGTCCAGCCCCACGACAAAGAACGAAAGCCCGAGAAGCCCCATGTTGATGTAGATGCTGAACTGTCCCATCTCGATGCCGTAGCGCTTCCTCAGCGCGACGCCTGGGATGTCGAGGCCGCCGGTGGAACCGCCCACGCGGAAGACAAGCCCGGCGCCCAGACCGCGCAGCACGCCGGAGACCATGGCGGCCAGAAACTTGTCGCCGATCACGGGAACGGGGACGAATTCAAAGAGCTTCAGCAGCAATGAGAAAAGAAGCACCGCCCACATGGTCCACATCACGAAGCGCGGCGAAAGCTCCTTCCACGCCCAGATCATCAGAAGGGCGTTCAGTATCAGGATCACCCAGGAGGGGGAGATTCCGAAGACGTAGTTCGACAAGACCGCGATGCCCGAAACACCAAGGTCGGGGAAGCGGTTGGGCAGCACGAAGAGCACCACCGCCACCGCCTGGATGGAGACGCCTATCGTGACGGCGAGGAACGCCGTCCACTCGTCGCGTATCTCGGCCAAAACTCTCGCGACGCCTCTTCGCGCCAACGTACGCATTCTTTTTATTTCCACCGTGAACACTCCTCTTTCTTCGTTTCGAATTCTCCGACTTCAAAGGATTCGGAGCGCATTTCCGCGCACTCTCCACCGCGTTCTGGTATAATAGTTCAGTTAAAGACCTGCGAAATGGAGTGAAACACCATGTTTATTCCCCTCGAAGGAGACGGCCTCGTCTCCATACGCCGAATAGTCGCCCTGGTTCGTCATGAGAACGAAACGGCGATTTATTTGCGCGACGGTTCACTCCTCGCCACCGGATTCAAACCCGAAACACTGGGAAAAAGATACAACGCTTTCTGCAAAGAGGCAAGAGCGAATGCCGCGCCTCTTCGCGCGCAACGAAACGGAGGAAAGAGAACATGACAACGAGCCCTTCGGCTCTTCAGTACACCGCCAAGGATATCCAGGTACTCGAAGGTCTTCAGGCGGTCCGCAAGCGGCCGGGAATGTACATCGGCGACACATCCGTCCGGGGACTTCATCACTTGGTCTACGAAGTGGTGGACAACTCGGTGGACGAGGCCATCGGAGGCTACTGCACACAGATCGTCGTAACCATCCACGAGAATGAAAGCATCTCGGTGGAGGACAACGGCCGCGGCATCCCCACGGACCCTCATCCTTCAAACGGAAGGCCGGCCTCGGAAGTGGTGCTCACCACCCTCCATGCGGGCGGCAAGTTCGACGGCGGCGCATACAAGGTCAGCGGCGGCCTCCACGGAGTCGGAGTCTCGGTAGTGAACGCCCTCTCCGACTGGCTTGAAATAACGAT
>Ga0334885_1002081_pt1 | contig 21586 bp, 13 predicted proteins | sample GraSluR1_MG_8_FD_207233 | JGI IMG/M metagenome (GOLD analysis project Ga0334885, IMG submission 207233) | Sludge microbial communities from methane-producing bioreactor in Wageningen University, Netherlands - Granular Sludge_31_05-R1 | ecosystem: Engineered > Bioreactor > Anaerobic >...
GTCTGAAACTATTACACATAAGAATGGATATTGGTTAATAAATATAGTATTTAAAAAACAAAATGAAAAGCTATTTTTCCTTTTTTGCTTAGTGTTTTTCTTACTCAATTTTTAAAACAATTTCATTCTAAAAATAGTTTCAGCAAGCTCTTTTCTTGTAAAATCGTTTCCTATTTTATAAAAAGTGCCTTTATCTTCTTTTTCCTCGATGTGTTTTAGATCTAATAAATTTCTATTGGCAAAATATGTAAAATAGTCGTAAAACCAATCGTTTTCTTTGATATCTTCGTAAATATCATTATTTATTTTTTCATTATTAAAACTATTTTGCACTAATGCTTCGTATGTTATTTTTAGTGCCTCTGCTCGGTTTATATTATTTGCTGGTTTAAATTTTCCATCAGCATATCCTGAAACCCATCCTTTGTCTTTTGCATAACAAACATATCCAGAAAACCATTCATCTTTAACATCAGGGAAACAATCCTTAAACTTAGATAAATCGCCTTTATATATAGATTCCACAATCATTTTTGTTAGCTCTGCTCGATTGATACTATTGTCGGGCTTAAATGTTTTATCAGGATAACCTTGTATAATGCCTGAATTAGCTAAATAATTTATGGCCTTTTCGTTTTCATTATTATTTCTAACATCTCTAAAAACAAGGTATGGAAAATATTCCTCTTCAATATTAACAAACTCGAGGGATTCTAGAATTTCCTTTAAATAATCGTTTAAGTAAGCGGATCTAGGGTAAGAACTTTCTGTATTTTCTCCAGAGAAAACATAGCTTGATGAAGAAAATGGAAAAGCATAAAAAGTCTGTTTTTTGCCATTTGTTAGATTTACAAATAATGCCTTTATTGAATTTTCAATGCCATAAATTGTTTCATTTATTTGCATATCAAGCTTTTCATTTGGCAAAATAATTTTTTTTAGAGAATCTTGAACTGAAGTTTTTGGAAAAACAAAAGAGATAAAAAAATCTGTTTTACTTTTTGGATCTGTTAGCGCTAATTTTGTTTCTAAGTTTGTTTTTGTTTTACTTAAAATAAATTTTTCTGGATAAGTAAAAGTGAATTGGTTTTCAGAATCTATATAGTGCTTCCAGCTATCATTAAAGCTAAACGAGTTATAAATTTTTTTAACTAAATCATTTGTTGTTTTGTTAAAAGGAAAATTATCGGCACTTAAATTTGGTGTAGTTGTTGCAAGTATTGTATTTCCCCTTTTTATAAAAGTTTTTGCAAAATCTTTTGATATTTTTTTGTCTTTATATATTGCAATTTTAATATATAAGTCCTCGTTTTTCGCATAAAATATTTTATCTTCATAGTGACTAAACTCAGTTTCTTCATCAACGAAATAATTTGTAACTTGTTTTATTGACTGATTTTCAAATTCCAAAATCTCAAACTCTAAATTAGAATTTAATAAGCTTGATGTAAAACCTTGAACCTTATCGCCTATTGTTCTTGCATACCAATTTGAGGGGAAATTATATGTAAATCTGTGTTTGCCAATTACACCATTATAAAGATAATCTAACGCAATTGCTTGAGTTGTAATTGTTAAAAAAGAAAAGAAAAAAATTGTTAATTTTATGTATGTTTTCATCTTTTTATTTGTTAGGGAAATCAATATCTATTACTTGTAGTTTTATTGTCTCGGAATTTTTCCAAAAAGATCGATCTAAGTGGAAAACCATATCAATTTTTTTGTGTTCTCTTAGGTCATCAATGTATTGCCCAAAATCGAAAGCTATAGTTTCAACAGTTTGTTTTGGAGTTTGAATGGAAAATTTCAAATGTTTATTTTCTCTTCCTACTGTTGATAAATCGTTTGTTTCGATGTTTTTAAGTAAAAATGTTGGCTTTGAATTTTTAACACCATACGGCTCAAGGTTTCTTAATTGATCAAGTAGTTCATATCCAATATCTTTTGGCTCAAGAGTACAATCAATTTCTAAAGTTGGTCTTAAATCAATATTTTGCATTTTTATTTCGGCGTATTCTTGAATTTTTAAGGAAAACTCATTGAAGTTTTCTTTTTTTAAATTAAATCCGGCAGCAGATGAATGTCCTCCAAAATTGATTAAATAATCTTTTAGTTCTGTTAATGCTTCTACCAAATTAAAATATTCCGGACTTCTTGCAGACGCAACAAGAGTGTCTCCAAAATCTTGCATAATAATTGCTGGGCGATTATATTTTTCTGCCAATCGTCCTGCTACAAGCCCCAAAATTCCGACATGCCAATCTTTATCGTAGTCTATAATAATAAAAGGTGTTTTATCAGCATTTAATGCGTTTTGTTGTGATTTTACTAAAGCTTTTTCTGTTAAGGCTTGCCTTTCCTTGTTTAACTTTTCCAATTTTTCTCCAAGTCGTTGTAAATAGCTTGAGTTTTCATCTTGTAAAAGAAGAGAAAGAGCAATTAGTGGACTATCAATTCTGCCTGCGGCATTTATTCTAGGGCCGATCTTAAAACCTACTGTATATGTATCTACTGGATGATTTAGATCAATACCAGCAAGTTCAATAATTTTTTTCAAACCAAAATTACTTGTTTGTGGAATAATTTTTAAACCTTTTTTTACTATCAACCTATTTTCTCCATTTAAAGGTCCTAAATCTGAAATTGTTCCCATTGAAGCTAAGTCTACTAAAGAATTTTCTTTTTCCTCCCAATTCTCTTTTGAATATGTTGATCTAATTAGTGCTTGTGCTAGCTTAAAAGCGACTCCTGCTCCAGTTAAATCCTTATATGGATAATTTGAATTTTCAGTTTTTGGATGAAGAATAGCTAAGGCATTTGGAAGTTTTTCAGGAATTGTGTGATGGTCTGTGATAATAACATCAATTTTATTTTCATTTGCAAAATCAACTTCATTTTTGCAAGAAATTCCACAATCAACGGTAATAACTAAATGAATATCTTTTTCAATAAATTCTTCTAAAAACTTCATTGAAAGCCCATAACCATCTTTTTCTCTATTTGGAATCCTATATGAAACAGTTGCGCCCATTTCACTTAAAACCTTGAATAAAATTGCGGTTCCCGTAATGCCATCGACATCGTAATCACCAAAAATTATTATTTTTTCTTGATTATCAATTGCTTCCTTTATCCTAGCTAAAATTGTTTTCATTTCAGAAAACAAAAATGGATCTATGTAATCTTTTAATTCGGGTTCACTGAAAACTTCTCTATTTGAAATAATTTTTTCTATTGGCAATTTTTCTATAGAATCATCTTTTATGATCCATTTTTTTCCTTTAAGGGACATATATTTAATACATTTTTATACCTTTTTGACCAAGTGATTTGGCGTTTTGCGTAGTTTCTTGTGTTCTTTTTGAGAAGTTCTACTGCATCTTCTTTAGTTGTTTTTCCTTCTAAATATGGGATTATTTCTTTTACTCCCACTGATGTCATTGCTGGAAGTGTATTTTCGTAATTTTTTTTAAGTAAAGAATTTATTTCTTCAATAAGCCCCTGATTTATCATCATTTCAACTCTTTGATTTATTCGATTGTAAAGGAGATCTCTCGGCCATTCGAGGTTTATTATAAATGTTTGAAATTTTGGCTTGCCAGTTGTTGGCATTTGTTTTGCATTAGACTTTGCAATTTCAATAGCCCTTACAGTATAACGAAGATTATTTGCGTGAATTTCATCTGCTTTTTTGGGAGATAGTTTTTTCAGTATTTCATGAACAGCTTCTTTTCCCTTTTCTTTAGCTAATTCTTCAAGTTCTTTACGAAGCTTTTTGTTTGGAGGAACTTCTGGCATTTGATAATTGTCTATAATTGAAGAGATATAAAGACCTGTGCCTCCTACTAGCATTGGAATTTTATTTCTTTTTATAATATCTTCGATAAATTTTGTTGCCATTTCCTTGTACTCAGCCATGCTAAGTGGCTCGTCTGCTTTTCGAAATGCAATCATGTGGTGTGGAATTCCCTGCATTTCTTCCTTTGTCACCAAAGCTGTAGAAATGGGCATTTCTTTATATATTTGTCTGGAATCGGCTGAAATTATCTCTGCATCAATTTCTTTTGCAAGTTCTACACTGAAAGCTGTTTTTCCTGAAGCCGTTGGACCGAAAACAACAATGAGTGGTTTTGAATTTGATTTTTTGCAAAGGCTTAAAAATTCTTTTATTTCTTTTCTCATGGATCTTTTTAATTATTTATAATTTATCAAATTATTTTTCTCTTGCAAAAATTCTTAATCTTGACTTAAAATCCGTTATTATTTTGTAAAATACTAATTTTTGAAACTAATTGAAGAAATTTTATCTAATATCAAAGAAGCACCTGTTTCATTAAGTGTTGATTTAACTGAATTTATAGACAATCCAATTGTGTATAATTTAAATATTTATGATTTTTATCTTCAATATTATAATTCAGTAAAAAAAAGAAATATTAGTATTTCTAATTTTAAAAACCATCTTGCCGAAAATGATAATGTTTTAATAATCGCAAATAAAATTTTCCCTCCAATCGAAGAGTCATCAAGCTATCTTTTTGAATCTTTATCGAATTTAGAATTAGATAATTTTATATTATTTTTAGTATCAAGTTTGGAAAAATTACTAAATAAGAACTCTGTAAATAGTTTTTCTACGCTTTTAGAATCACTTTCCGAAGAATATCCAAATCTCGAGATTTACTTAAGTCATCCAAAAGTAAGAAAAATTCTCGAAGGATTTTTGAAAAAAACCTCAGAATTTATTTTAGAAGAAATACGACTGAGCCAAGAAGTTTACAAAAGCAATTCTTCTTCCATTAAAGATAAAGAGTTTATTTCTTCAGTGATAAGCCATATTTGTTCGGATTTTTCTAATGAAGCAAGTATGCAACAGTTATTTACTTTAATTGTTGCAAGAGCTAATGCTAAAAAATTTGATGTTAATTCACTAATAGAATTCTTAAAAAATGAAAACATTATTGAAATACTTTTAAATAGAGCGTTGTTTTTCTCAAATGAAGGATATTTTGAAAATGGAAAAAAAGTAGTTGATAATGAAATTCAAGAAGAAATTAATAAGTTTTTAAATCACTTTTCGGAAAAATATGATCCAGCATATCCCAAATATACGCTTATTTCAACAATCCAAAAACTTAAAAATAGATATTTAAAATATGATATTTTGTCTTTCTTATGGAAGGAATATCCAAAACATGTATTGCGTTGTTTAATAAAATCAAGGATCGATTATGTAGTTGATAACTTATATATTGAAATAGCCCAACAAAGACTTGAAAACAGAGACGATGACAACAAAACCAAGCTTGAAGACATAATTAGTTCTTATTTTCCAAAAATCTTTTTTTATTCAGAAACCCCAAAAAACCAATGTTTTGTACTTAAGTTAGATGAATTAAATAAATTATTTGGAGATACAATAAGTAAAATTTACAAAAACCAAAAAAATATAAATTTTGCAGAATTTCGAAATGTTTTACTAAAAATGATTTTGAAAGTGATAAAAAACAATCCTGAAGTTATTACTTTAAAAATCACAAATGTGTCGGGTATTATGCCGATGGTAATTGAGTTTGTTCAAGAAGATGCTGAAAATGTTTTTACGGAGCTAATTCAACAAAACACTAAAACCATTCAAGTTGACAACGAACTTATTGATAGTTTATCGGATCCAACTCGTATCAATGCTTCAATTGAAGAATTGGGAGAAAAGTTTATTATTGAAGGCGAAATTGATAATGAAAAATATGAAGACTATTTATTAAGGCATCATAATGTTTATCGTTTTGATGTTGATGTTGAAATAAAGGCAATAAAGGAGAAAATTTTGAAAGTTGTTGAACATTGTGATTTAAAAGACTTAGAAGAAGAAGCCTTGTCTTTAATTAGTAAATTGCAAAATAAAATTTCTTTAATAAAAGAAAATGACGAAACAAATTGTAATTTAAACAAAGTTAATTTAATTAAAGAAAGATTAAAAGGACTTTTTACAGATGCAGAAAATCTTTTTCATTATTTATCAAATCAACTAAATATTGAGTCAATTACAAAATCTGAAAGAGTTAAAAACTGTTTTGATTTTGGTGAGCTTGTCCAAATTGCTTTGTTTGGCGAAGATGAAGTTGAAAGATTTGAAGCACGAAGGAAACTTGCCATCACTTTAAGAATGGAGCGTATTACAAAAGGTCCTTATTATGTTTTTAAAGAAAGAAACGCAAATAGTATTCAAAAAATAATTGATGATCATTGTGTTTATAATCCAGAAAATCCTATTTCAGTGCATTTTTATGATCATCCCGAAAAAGGGCTTTCTCAAATCCAATTTGTTGATGGTATTAGAAGAATTATTCCAATTACCACAGCAGAAGAAAAATCATTTACTTCTGCTGACGCAAATACTGAAAAAACAATTAAACTATTCCCTTGTAATTTCAATGGTGTTGATTGTTTTATTTTGCCTGCGGGAGAACGTGAAAAGGGAGATATTATTAGAATTAAATCGTTAAATGCAATTACAATAAAAGAACTAAGACATAAAAAAGCTCATGATTTACTTGCTATGAGTCTTGTTGTAAATACGCAAGCTCAGCTAGAACAAATTGTTTCTGCGATTGAAAGTAAATTCTTAGCTTATGGAAGGGTTATTTCAATAAAAAACAACCTTGGAGATGTTGTTGAAATAAAAACAAAAAATGCTAGCTATAACTCTTCAAGTTCTTCAGAATATCGAAGTGTAAAATATGTAGTTGAAATGTCTATATATGACGATCAAATTCAAAGAGAAGTAATTACAACCCTTGAAATTAGAATTCTTCTTCTTGAAGATTTAATAAAAGAAAAAAGTGATTTCCACCATGCAAGTCATAAAATTTATGAAAGTAGAAGACTTTCAAGTGTTATAAAAAGTCTTGCTCCTGAAGAAATTTATAAAGATCTTTACGAAGAAAGTGTCCCTGAAAAGTGGGATATTCACAAACATAGCTCAAGAAACCTTAAAAAGAAAAAATAGGCGGGGTTATGTGGATCTTGAACAGATCTACAAATGGTGTTGACATTTCATAACTCAGTGTGTAGATTTTTCTTGTCATAGACAGATGGTGAAGAAGTTCATAAATCCATCCGAGACAAAATCGAAAAAGGGCTAAATAAGCCCTAAAACTTTATCTCGATTGTCTATGAATATCGAGATTTTTTTATTTCCTAACAGATATTATGCCATTATCAAAAGAGCAGAAATCCGTCGTTCTTGAAGAGCTAAAATCAGGCATGAAAGAGGCTAAATCTGTGGTTTTTTCTAATTTCCGTGGTGTTTCAGTTAAAGACACTGGTGATCTTCGTAATGAGCTTCGGGATGCTGGAGCTAAATACAAAGTTGCCAAAAAAACTTTGATTGAAATTGCGGCTAAAGAAATCGGTATTGAAGAGCTCCCAAAAGAATATCTTGATGGGCCTACTGCCGTTATTTTTAGCATGGAAGACGAAATTTCCGCAGCAAGAACAGTTTACAATTTCGCAAAAAAGAATGAAGGCGTAAAGCTTGTTGGAGCTATTTTTGAGGGAAAACTTCTCTCAGCCGAAGAGGCAAAAGCTTTAGCAACGCTTCCAAGCAAAGAAGAACTTCTTTCGAAACTTGTATTCATACTCAAATCCCCTATTTCTGGATTTCATGGGGTACTCAACAACACTTTGGCTTCGTTTGTTCGAGTTCTTAACGCAGTTAAGGAAAGTAAGCCAGCTTAGTATTTATATTTATTAACACATTTACAAAATGAGTGAAGAAACAAACAAAATCGAACTCAGCAAAGATGCTGAAAAAATCGTCGAATTGGTTGAGAAATTACCAGTTTTAGAACTAGCAAACCTAGTTAAAGCTTTAGAAGAAAAATTTGGTGTTACAGCTCAAGCTCCTATGATGATGGCAGGTGCTATGCCAGCTGGTGCAGGTGCTGGTGAAGCTGAAGAAGCAGGAGATGGCAAAAAAGATGTTATTCTTGCGTCTGCAGGAGGACAAAAAATCAATGTTATCAAAGTAGTTAGAGAATTAACAGGTTTAGGTCTTAAAGAAGCTAAGGATTTAGTAGATGCTGCACCAAAACCAGTTAAGGAAGGTGTTGACATGGCTGAAGCAGAAGAAATCAAAAAGAAATTAGAAGAAGCAGGAGCAACAGTTGAATTGAAATAATTGTTTTTCCAATAATTAAAAAGGCTTAAGTTTTGAAACTTTGGCCTTTTTTTTGTTCTATTTTTTAATTTATTACTTTCGTGAATAAGTCTTTTATTAATATTTCGGATATTTTTATAAATAAGCATTTTTTATTTCGATAATTTTTTAAAATCTTGCCTTGTTTTTACAAATTTCTGAATTTTAATTGTTCAATAAAAAATTTTTTTTGATAACTTTTTAAAGAATTATTGTTTAAAAACACTTATTTAAGGCTAAATTCACAGATGTTTTGAGTGTTTTTGCTTTATTTTCCTTTTATATTTGAAAAAATTGTGTTTTTTCGGTATAATAATAAGATTTAAAAACAAAAAAATGTCTGATCAATTAAACCCACTTGACTTCAAGGAAAACCAAAAAGACTTGGAAAATGCAAATGTACTTGAACAAGTTGTTGAGAAAGAAACTGCATCAAATGAGGAAGAAAGCCTGCTTGATCTTGCTCCTGATGTAGACTTAAGCTTGCTTAAAGGCCTTGAGCCTCAGAAAAACTTGCAACTGTTAATCTTTAAAACAGTATTTGCAATTATTCTTTCAATAGGGCTTTTGTCAATTGTGTTCTTTCAAAGTCAATTAACACACAATTTAAATTTTATTACAGATTTTTTAAACACTCCTCATATTTTGAAAGAACTTGAAAACTCCAACTTGGAAGTAAGAGCTTTGAAGACAGATTCAAATATGTATAGATTTCTGCAAGCAAATGCTAATCTAAATGAAATCACATACCTTTCAGATGGATATATGCAAAGTTTTGAAATTTCAAAAAGCCAAACGGCTAGTGAAAGAGATAAAACTGATTCGTTATCAAGGATAGAAAATATTAGATCTCAATTAAAACCTCTTGTTGTAGATACTGCAAAATTATTTAATGAACCAATTTTTGTGCCGTTAATTGATCCAAATTTTGATGATATAAATTCTCAACAACTAGCTTTTGAAACAGATCTAAAAGAGAAACTTAGAGTTAAAGGTGAAGAAATTAAATCTAAAGATCCTCGTCTTCACAAACTCCACATTCAAAGTATGAACCTTGTTGGCAATAACACATTAAAAACTCTTTTAAATAACATGGATGTCGCAAAGCTAAATGATGCAGAACTTTACGCACAACTTAAAGTTTTAAATAAATTAGTAGTAAACGATTTAAGCATTATTCATGATATTAAAAATTCTCGAATAAAATGGTCGGATATTATAAATGAAATTGACTTAAAAACTATGGCGGTTGATTTAACTTATTCTGAATACTTTTATGATTTAAAAGGTGGAATTCGTTATACAAGCTATGAATTTGATAAAAATCAAAGGAAAATTTCAATAGTAGGAGAAATAATGAGATATGACACTGCAAACTTTACAATGCTTGCAAACTTAATTGATTCGTTTAATACTTCTGGTCTTTTTGGTGGAGCAGAAATGAAATCTTTTAGTAAATCTGGAAGTGTTGAAGATGGCTATAAATCAGGAGTTCGTCTAAATTTAAATCTTTTTGATCATACAAAATTAAACCTAAATTAAAAATATGTTTGAAAAACAAATACAAGAATTTGAAGAAAAACAAAAATCCTATGCAAAAGCATATATGATACTTTGTTTGGTAGTTATTATAATTTTTGGAACTTATAGCAGTCTAAAAATTCGTGAATACATCACTCTAAAAGCAGGAACTGAAGCAAATACAAAGCTAATAAGTTTATTGCAGGCGGAAGCTAGTACCGAAAGGGCATCTTATGAAATAAACCGAAAGAAAACTGATGAAATAATTGAGGAAATTGAAAAAAAACTTGAAACAATTTTTCCTGTTAATGATGATTATACTCAATTGACAAGACAAATTGATAAAATTGAGGACCAATTAAACCGAACAAATGATCCATTTGAAATTTCAAGCTTAGACTACATGAATGTTTTGAAAGAAGGAAAATATTCAATTCTTCCAATTAGAATGAATATAAAAAGTTCTGGTGAAAATTTTACAAAGTTTTTACACCTTGTAGAAAACTCTGGATCTTTAAATGACGGTCTTCGACTTATGGATGTTTCTTCGATTAGGCTTAGTTTTCAAGATGCTAGAAGTCCTGAAGAAACAAATATGATAAATTTTTCTGTACTAATTAACGCATATTTCCAAGGTGGAAAATAATTTTGATCCAACAATTCAAGGAAACTCTCAAACAGGAAGTACTAGTTCTGGATCTTTTGTTAATGATCAGAATTCTTCAGTGTTGAATGATACAAGTATTCCTGAAAAAATTGTTTTAGATGAAAATACTTCAAATGATATTGGTGCTGAAAGCCCTGTTTTAAATGAAGGATTTAATATTTCTAATCAGGAAAATCTCCAAATTTCTCCTTTAAATGAAACCCCACAAAATCCAGAAATTGTTTTAGATAATCCTGATCCCGTTTTAAATGAAACCCTGCAAAATCCAGAAATTTCTTTAGATAATCCTAATCCTGATTTAAATGAAACCCCACAAAATCCAGAAATTGTTTTAGATAATCCTGATCCCGTTTTAAATGAAACCCTGCAAAATCCAGAAATTGTTTTAGATAATCCTAATCCCGTTTTAAATGAAACCCCACAAAATCCAGAAATTGTTTTAGATAATCCTGATCCTGAAGAAAGTTTAAATATTCCGACTAGTCAAAATGAAATAAAAGGCTCACTAATGCCAAAAAGTTTGGAGATAAAAAAAGAAGAGAAAAGTGCTGAAGAAATTGATCAAGCTAATAGATTAAATTTGCAAAATAAAGAGCTTCAAAACACTATTCTGTCGGCAAATATCCCACAACTTGTGATGATTGCAATTAGTTATGCACTTGAAATGAGATCGTCGGATATTCACATTGAGCCACTAATGAAAACTGTAAGAATTAGATATAGAGTTGATGGTGTTCTTATGCATATTGTTGAATATCCGCAAAATCTTCATCCTGCTGTTGTTTCTAGAATTAAAATAATGTCGAATCTTAAAATTGATGAACAAAGAATTCCTCAAGATGGAAGAGCTGATGTTACGACTAAAGAAGGAAAAGAAATGGACCTTCGTGTTTCGACTCTTCCTACAGTTAATGGAGAAAAAATCGTAATGCGTTTACAAGATAAATCGAGAAAAATTCCAGATTTACCAGAGCTTGGTATCACAGGAATTGGTTTAAAAAACTTAGAAGAAGCACTTAATGCGCCAAATGGAATTATTATCAATACTGGTCCTACTGGTTCTGGTAAAACAACCACTCTTTACTCTTGTTTAACTAGGAAAAATCAAATTGGAGTAAACATTTTAACAATTGAAGATCCTGTTGAAATTCAGCTTGATGGACTAAACCAAAGTCAGGTTAATCATGATATTGAATATAATTTTGCAACTGGTATGAGGGCAGCTCTCAGACAAGATCCAGATATTATAATGGTTGGTGAGATTCGTGATCGTGAAACTGCAGATACTGCAATTGAAGCTTCTCTTACTGGACATCTTGTGTTTTCAACTCTTCACACTAATAGTGCTGTTGAATCTATTACTCGTCTTGTAAATATGGGTGTTCCTGCTTATTTACTTAACTCCACAATTGAGTTAATCATCGCGCAAAGGCTTGTTAGAAAACTTTGTGATAATTGTAAAAGAGTTCAGAAAGTAGACACAGAAATGCTTGAAATAATTGATAATGCAGTGAAAGCCTTAAAAGTTGAAGGAGAACTCGATACTGCGCTACTCAAAAACATGACTTTTTATGAAGCAGTTGGCTGTGATAAATGTAATGGTATCGGTTATAAAGGCAGACTTGGACTTTATGAAGTTTTTAGAATGAATAATGAAATTAGACGCTTAATTAGTGAAGGAGCTAGTGGAATTGATATACTCGAAGCTTCTATGAAAAATGGAATGGTAACGCTAGAACAAGCAGGTGTAATTAGGGCGCTTGAAGGAAAAACTTCTCTTGAAGAGGTTTATAGAGTTGCCAGAAAAATGGAATAATAAAAAAATATGGAAAATAAAGAAAATCAAAACATTGAAAAATTAGAAAAACTAAATAATTTTGCGACTTATGGGCAAGAAGTTTTTGAATTAAATAAAAAAGAGGAAAAGAAAAACTTAAAAAATGATGAAGAAATTGTTCTTAATTTACTTGAAGAAGATGAAGAAAATAGTAATTTTTCCCCTATTGAGTTTTCATCAACAAAAAGATTTTCTTTGCAAAGTACTGGCAATCCCGTAAATGATTTTTTTAATAAAATAAACTTATATTTTATTAAAAAATCCAAACTAAAAGCAGACATAAAGGCTAATTTTTTTCATTTACTTGGTGTGATGATAAATGCGGGGATTCCTATGATTAAAGCACTAACAGCTTTAATTAGACAATCTGATAAAAGTCCTAAAATGAAACTTGTAATTCAGGATTTAGTTGATTCTATTATTGCTGGTATGAGTCTTTCAAAAGCGATGCAACAGTTTCCAGATGTTTTTACCGAACAAGAAATAGGTATGGTTCAAGCAGGTGAAGCGTCTGGACAACTTAGTAAAACTCTTGAAGTTCTTTCTCATGATGCAGAAAAAGCTTCAAGTATTAAGAAAAAGGTGAAAAGTGCTCTTATGTATCCTGCTGTAATTTTTACACTTTTGATTGCCGTTATTGTTGTTATGCTTGTGTATGTAATTCCACAACTAACGGACTTGTTTTCGTCAATTGGTGGCGATTTACCATTGATTACTCAAATTATTGTAGGTATGAGTGATTTTTTGATTAACCAAAAACTAATTCTGATTTCTATCTTACTAATAATTGTGCTTTCTTATGTCACTGCATCAAAAACTCCACAAGGTCGACTTTTGCTAGATAAAATTAAGCTTAATATACCAATTTTTGGGGCTTTGTTTATGAAGGCATACCTTTCAAGGTTTGCTAGATCACTTAGCAACCTTTTAGACTCAAGTGTAAGTATACTTAAAACTATTGAAATTACTGCGAGATCTATTGGAAGTGAAGTATATAAAAGTAAGCTAACACTAACGCTTGAAGATATAAAACAAGGTATTCCTATTGCAGAAGCCATTTCTGAAAGTGATCTTTTTCCTCCTATGCTTGTTTCGATGGTAGAAGTTGGTGAAAAGACTGCTCAACTAGATAATATAATGGCTCAGGTTGCGGATTTTTATGAAGCAGAAGTAGATACAGCTGTTGCTGGGCTTTCCAAAATTATAGAACCAATTATTTTGATTATTATTGGTCTTACTGTTGGAGCTGTAGTTGCGGCGATCATTCTTCCAATTATGCAACTTTCAAACTTGGCCGGATCGATTTAGGGGGAAGGAAATGTTTTGTTTTTTGAATTTGGCCGGGGCGATTTAGGGGCAGTTTTTTTTGAATTTGGCCGAATTGATTTAGGGGCAGTTTTTTTTGAATTTGGCCGAATTGATTTAGGGGCAGTTTTTTTTGAATTAAGTTAATTTTGATGGGGCGATTTAAGGGCGGTAAAAAGTGTTAGAATGATTTTTATTGCGAAAAACAACACCTCGGACTTCGCAAAACACAAACGACTTCGGTTTTTTACAAGCTATTTATTGCTCAGATGTAAATACTTTGAGATTTATTCATATATAGTTTTGTATTCTTTTGGCAATAATATTAATTATTGAAGGTCAAGGTCTTCATTAAAGTATCAAGTTCTTCGAACTTTCTGAAACTTACAACTGCTTTAAAATGATAATCAGTAAATGCATTTGGAATTAAGTATGTAAGTCGGTTTATTTTTCCTTGCTCAAACATTTCTTCAATATAGTCTGTTTCAATACGAAGAGCTTTTTTATTATCTAAAATTAATTTTTGGATTGTGGCATTTTTTTCTTCGTAGCCAATTGCAAATATAATTTCTGGTTCTGACTGATCGAAATTAATACATTTATAACAAGTAGTCATATAATCCGCTACATAAGGCGAAAAATCTTTTGTTTCCCACCAAAGCTGTGGGGTTGATGGAGCATTATCGAAACTATGATATTCCTCATTTGCAAAAGCAATTTTGAAAAGTTTTCCTGTACCGTTAAGATGAGTTTCATCTGTATAAGTTGGCTTTCCCCATAAATTGTTATAACAGAAGGAAAAATTTTCAGACTCATATCTTGTCCAGTTTTGTGGACATTCTTCTTTTATTTCTGAAATATCAACTGGATCTCCGCTTGATAATTGTGTTGAAGTTGTTCTTGTTGTTTTTTCTTCTTCTTTGTTTTGCCAAAGAAAAATAACACCGCTCACAATGACTGCAGTGAAAATAATAGTAAAAACTAATGTCCATGGATTTGTTTTGTAGTTCATAGTAGATAGTGATTATAATAGTAATTTGATTATAAGGTAGTATTTGTACTATGTCACATCAATTAGCCTTAAAACACCGAATTTTAAATAGAATTATTTTCAACTGACTATTATAAAAAAATATTAAAATAAAAAAATAATTCATCTTGAGTTTTTGGAATGGGAAAAAAGGGATTTTGACTAGTCGGAATTTTCGCTGAATTAAGCTATTTTTTAGGATATTTGACTTGATTTTTGAAATGGGGTTTGCTATAATTAGTTTGTAGATTTTAGAAAATTTTGGAGAGAGAGTTTTCTGAAAAATACCTCATTTATAAATTATTTATTTAACCTAAGAAAAATGTGTAAAAACCGAAAAGGCTTTACGCTGATCGAGCTACTGATCGTTATTACGATCATCGGTATTCTTGCGGTCGCTTTCCTACCAACACTCCTTGGAGCGCCTGCAAAAGGAAGAGATACGCAAAGAATTGCGGACCTTCAAAAACTTCAAAAAGTAATGGTGAATGCGGATTTGGAAGGAACAGAATATCCTGCTGACAATATTTGTATTGTGGAGGGAGAACTTGCTAATTATGCTCCTGCGCTTGGAGGTGCAGTACCTACGGATCCATCGCCTGAAGCGTTTACAGTGGATGGTTTTCCTAATGCTCCTGGCTGTGCTGGATACATTTATATAGCAAATCCAACAGGATATAAATTTGGGCTTTATGCAAAGCTTGAAAATAGTGCGAATGGAAATGTAAGTTGTGCTGATTTGGAAGATAATGCAGATTCAAAAACAAAACCTGATAATGATGATGATTCTTGCTACTCAATTCTTGTTCAATAATTTTATAAAAAATAAAAATGAAAAAAGGTTTTACTCTAATTGAGCTACTGATCGTTATTACCATTATTGGTATTTTGGCTGTAGCTTTCCTTCCAACGCTTCTTGGAGCGCCTGCGAAGGGACGAGATACGCAAAGAATTGCGGATCTTCAAAAGATTCAAAAAGTTATTATTAATGAAGATTTGGGTGGAGTAAATAAGGCGCCAAATGCAGATGGGTGTGTGAAACTCGGAGAGCCTGATGGAGAAAATGTAAACACTAAATTCGATGTGTATTTGGCTGCTTTAGGAGGAGCTCTTCCAACGCCTCCAAGGCCAAGTGATAATTCTGGTGATGGTTGTGTAGGTACTTATAGATATATGCATAATCCAGGAGGGCAAGATGTTTATAAATTTGCACTTCTTACAATGGTAGAGGATGAAACAAAGGCTAATGTTAAGTGTGATGGTCCGTTTACTGGAGGTGGTGATGGTGTCGTTACTTTGAATGCACCTGAAGCAGGAGATGCTTGTTATGCAATCCTAACTCAATAATTTTTTAGAGATTATTTAGATAGAAAAGGGAGGCTGAAAAAAAGGCCTCTCTTTTTGTTTATGCTTTTTTTATCACAAAAGTCATTCACAAAAAACATTGTTGAAAATCAAATCATAACTAAAAAAATACAATCTCGCTAAAGAAAATTTACTCTAGCCTAAAACACTCCAGATCAGCAATGTTTACTCTAGTCAAAATCTCAATTTTCTTTCTTAAATATCAACATTTTTCTGTATTTATAGTAAATTTCCCTTTCGAAGTGTTTTTTTTTACAATTTAATTTCTTAAAGAAGTTATTTAAATACTAAGGGAGAAGCGACTAATGATTTTTGTCAAGAAAAAATCTTTACTTTTGGCTTAAATTAGATGTTTTGTACTAATAAAAACCTTTAAAATGTGCTAAAATATAAAGAATAAAAAAGAAGTAATAAAAATGCATAAATTGTTTAAAAATTTGATTATAGGAGTGCTTCTTTTTGTCTTTGTTTCAGGGCAAATATTTCCCGGACCAATAGGGGCAAATATCTCTTTTGCTGTGAGCTTTTCTTCTCCTGTGCTTAGTGATGATGATTTTGAACTTCTTGCAATAATTTCAGATAGAGAACTTCTTTCAAGAAATAATCTTAATCAAAAACTTGAAAGATTTGCTCTTGATATTGTTTCTAGTAATGATCGCCTAAACACAAAAATTCTAAACTTTGATAGAAATACTGATAGTGTGATTTCTGTTTATCAGGCTCTTGAAAATCTATACTTTAATGAAAATTTAGTTGGAGTAATACTTGTTGGGGATATTCCAATTCCTGAAATTGAAGACTTTTTGCCTTCCATGATGCCATACACAGATTTTGTTGATAAAAAATATATTTACGACTTTGAAAGTGAAAAGTTTGTAAAAAATCCTAATAATAAAGTAAGTAAAGCTGAAATTTGGCACAGTGTTCTTCTTTTGAAAGATGGTGAAGAAGATTTGCTTTCAGATTATTTTGATAAAAGCCATAAATATTATTCGGGAGATGAAAAATATAATAATTCAAACAATAAAATCTTTTATGGTGATTTGATAAACCAAGAAAAATCTTTTACAAATGATGCTTATATAAATTATCAAAAATATTTAGATGCGTCTGAAGATATTGCTTACAATCGTTTTACTGCAAATTGGCTAAAAGAATTAAGTGATGAACTAATTTCTACTATTGATGCTTCTATCCTTAGTGATGAAGGTCAAAATATTTTAAATAGTAATTATGGAAATGATATTCCGGATATTCATACAAAAAATTTAATACTAACAAAAGTTCCAAATTTTTCACAAAATTTATTTAAATATATTTCTTCTATAAATGATTTTGTAAGTTTTACTGGTAGATTTGATACGAAGGATGTTCATTCCCCTGCTCTTTTGATAACTTATAAAGATGAATTTAGTAGAAACAACTTAAGATATATTGGTGACCTGCTTGAAGAAGAAATAAATAATGTTGTTGAAAAAATTGCAGATAAATTGCCAATAAACGACTACAGTGAGTTGAGTGGATCAATTGATGGAAAGCTATTCGCTCTTTCACCAATGATTGCAAAAACTTACTTTCGATTTAATTATACTAATGAAATTACTGGAAAACATTTTCTAAATGGAACGCCTGTTTCTAGGCTTTCCTCACCACTTCAATGCAGTGAATATCTCGGTTCATCTACTCTAATTACTGCAAATCTTGTTGATGCCATGCTGGGAATTTATCCTAGCACAGGAGTTTTAACAAAAATGATTTCTCAAGAAGAAGCAAAAAACAAAGTTAATGTTGATAGCTCTGGAGCTTTAGTGCTTGATTTTGATAATTCCTTTTTATCTTCAAATCAATTTAAAAACCCTCTTGATGGATTGTTAAAAAAAGATGACTTAATAGTTTCTGTAAATGGAGAAAGACTAGGCTCAAAATTAAACTTTGAAAATGCAATATTAAACTCTTTTAATACAGTTTCAAATATTATCAATAAAATAAACAAAAAAGAAGCCCTTTCAGAAAAGGAAAAATCTATGCTTCGAATAAAAGATGGGCAAAGTTTGGAAAATGCAGATGCACGAATTATTTATGCAAATGTTGGAATTGAATTTTATAGAGATGGTTTATTAAATAAGAAAAATTTTACATTTAGTATTGATAAAGATGGACGGGCTGTTCGAGAAGATGCTCAAGGAAATCCTCAAGTGATAGTTTTACTTTCTGATTTTGGATTTGAGAATACAACAGTTTTTGATTTTGAGAAAAATAGCGATGGTGCAATTTTTACATTATTTGATGTGAGAGATGGCTACGATAATAGCGCTGGTTGTAACTCATTAAATACTTTAATTCACGATGATCGTTGTTTTTCGGAGGTTTCAAATATTCCAATGAAAGACACTGCAGGTGGGAAACTTTTAAACGAAACTGTTTCAGCTCTTGATGACGAAATTTTGAATGCTTGTTATTTTGGACTTCCTACTAGCTATAGTCTTTTAAATGATGGTAATCCTTATCGATTTGTACTTGCTCCAAATACAAAAGAGCTTATGAGTTCTGAAAAGGAATTTGATTTGTATGGAGATTATATGAGAGCTATTGGTGATTTTGTTTCAAGCTCTAAAGCTAAGTCTGTAAATGAAAGTGCAAAAAATGTTTCTGATCTAATTTCTGATTTGGATGCTTCAAAAGTGGTTTTAAATCTTGTTGGAGAAGTTGTTACCCTAAAAGATTTTAGTGATTATTTTGGAATTGATAGTAAAAATTTAAAAGAAGTTGCTAGAAAACTCCTTTCAAAAGATGCCCAAATTGTTGTGCCAGCTTCTGAAAATCGTTTTAATAAAGAACTTGTTTTAAATGTTAAGGCAAATAAACTTAAAGAAATTTCTAGCCTAATTCCTCATAGAGAACCAAGTGCAGAAACTATTGCAAGACAGCTTCGTTCATATTCTGCACAAAATATTCCAATAGACTCGCCAAGATATTTAGCGTTTTTAAATAATGATGAAGTAAAAAAAATCAATTATCCAAACTTGTTTTCCATAAGTTCGAGTGATGAACTAATTGCAAATCTACGGCTAGTTGCTAATCAAATTGCTCTTCTTGAAAATTCATATTTGATTTTTGGAGAAGGTGCAAAAAAAGAAGATTATTCAATAACTGCGATTAGAGATGAAATCTTACATAAATATTTGTTTAAGATTATTGCGCTTGAAGAAGGGCGAATTTTAAATGATAGTCTTAAATGGAGAAACTTCGATTTAGATCAAAAACATGAATACATATTAAAAAACTACCTCAACACAAAGCTTGATGCATTTATAGATGATGAAAACAAGCCTTACGATGCAATTTATTTAATGCTAAATGGTCAAAATGATTATTTTGATTTAAATTTTAATAAAAATATTCAAATTGAAAGCGATGAGAGATTTGAAAATCTTGATCAACGAGAGAGCTTTTCTGTTTCTAAAAATATTGAAGAAAGTTCTAATTCATCAAATAATAGAGCACGAGGAAATGATTTTGTACCTTTAGAGGAATTTTTGCAGGAACTTTTTAAGTTTGTAGACTCCTTTACGACAACGCCAGTTTTTGAAGATTGTTGTAGTTTTGCTTTTTCACAAAAGATTGTAAACGAAGATTTAAGTGAAGAATTTTTAATTGATGAAGTTTTAGAAGTGGATGAAGAAGGAGTTGAATTAAGAATTTCTGCGTCTGTTTCCAAAAATTTTATTTCCGCAAATAATGAAGAAATAATAATTACTGCTAAAACAAATAAAAACGCTACAAGTTATTTAGCGATTAGAAGTTCTGGTGCTGTAAATGCTTTAACTCTTGTTTCGTCTGATAACACTTCAACGATTGATGGGATTGCAAGCTTTAGACTTAGATCAAATGGAAAAACGGGAATTGTTAATCTTTGGGTGGAAGATCTAGACAGTGATAGTGCTTCAAATCGTTTAAGTGTAAATGTTTCTGCAAAAGAAATTCGATTAAATTCATTTGTTTCAAAAGAATTTTCATTTGATGATGATTTTTATAATCAGATTGTTTTAGCTTATGGCAAAGATTTTGGCGATGGTTTAATTGATGTTTCTCAAGATGGCGTTGGCCCTATAGGTGATGACGATAGTTTGAGTGGTGACACGCAATCTACTGATGATACTACAGGTGATGAAATGAGTGATGATATTTCGAGTGGTGACGTTGATTTTGTAGATGGTGATGATAGTTTGAGTGGTGACGATCAATCCATTGATGATGCTACGGGTGATGGCGATCAATCAAGCGACAATGATATTTCGAGTGATGGCACGCAATCTACTGATGATACTAGGGGTGATGCAATAAGCGATGCAATAAGCGATGCGGGGGCTAGATTTGTTTCAAGAGAAGTTATGGAAGAAATTGAAAGGATAGTAGTTTTGCTTTCAAAAAATGTTGGTAGAGTTGAAAAGAAAATTCCTAGACTAAAAAGTGAAAAGACTGAAATTATTGATAATCTTATAGAAGGGGAAAATGTTATTTATGATGATTTAGGTGATGAAAGCTTATCTGAAGAAGAAAATTTTGATTTTGATACTTGGCAAAAATATTATTTTGAAAATAAATACTATGAAAAGTTTTTAACGAAAAGATATGATAAATGGACAGCTTCGTTAATAAATGATAGCTATATTGCTTTTATTCCAGATAGTTCAAATCCTTTTATAAACACTGAAAACTCTTCTACTGAGCTAAGTAATTCTATGAAAGCCGATGGAGAATCGCTGATGCAAATTAAAGCATATATTTATGACGATAATGGAAATATTGATAGAAGAGATGGCGTAAGAATTATGCTTTCTCAGGAGCCAAATCTTATAAGCTTTGAAAATGGAAACATTTCAGAAACAGTAAACGGTGTTGCAAGTTTTTATATTAAAGCTGGCACAAAAAGTGGTGTTTTAAAATTAACTGCTTCTAGTGTTTCTGGCGAATATCCAAGCAAAGAAACTGAAATACTTTTGTTATCAGGTGAAGCTTTGGATTTTGATGTTAAGAGTTCTTCTGATTCTGTTTTGCTAAATCAAGAAATTACCCTTGAAATAACTCTAAAAGATCGCTTTTCCAATATCGCCAACAATGATTATTCAAAAATTGGTGTTTTTAATAATGATGAAATTTCTTATTACGATACTACTAATGGCGTAATCAATGTAAATATTTCTAGCGTTTCAAATATTATTTATGTTTTTCTGGTGGATTTTTCGCTTGAGAGCTTAATATATTTAAATGAAGATTTTGGAAAAACTGACATTATTAAAGGCGAATATAAAGGAAAAACTTTTGCAAAACAGTCCTTAAGCTTTAATAGGATTGAAAAAGCAAATATTGAGACTCAAAGAAATGAAAATAAGCTTGGGATTAAATTGCTTGATGAAAATGGTAATCAAATTTCTTATAACGGAACAATTGAATTAATTAGCTTAAATCCTGAGATTTTGCTTTTTGAAAATAATAATTCGTTTGTTTCTAAAATTATAAGATCTATGGAAAATGGCGTAGTTTCTGAAGATCTTGCGCTACTTCGATTTACTGGAAAAAGTGGAAGTGCAAAATATGAAATAAAAATTCCAAATATTGTAAGTAAAATTGAAGAAATAAGAGTAAACCCAAAAGGTGCGA
>Ga0334885_1002085_pt1 | contig 21533 bp, 12 predicted proteins | sample GraSluR1_MG_8_FD_207233 | JGI IMG/M metagenome (GOLD analysis project Ga0334885, IMG submission 207233) | Sludge microbial communities from methane-producing bioreactor in Wageningen University, Netherlands - Granular Sludge_31_05-R1 | ecosystem: Engineered > Bioreactor > Anaerobic >...
TCAAACAATTCTTTGCGATTAATATGAGGAGTTAAGACGTGACTATAACCGAAACTACGTTCAAATTTAATCATATAATCTTCAATAGCTCGGCGCATTGCATAACCATTGGGTAACCAAACTGGTAGACCCTGACCAATCTCACTGATGACAGCAAAGAGTCCCATTTCTTTACCAATTTTGCGATGATTACGCTCTAGCGCTAATTGACGATTGGTTAAATATTCTTCCAAATCCGCTTGCTTGGCAAATGCCGTTCCGTAAATGCGAGTTAACATCTTATTGTCTTCTGTCCCCCGCCAATAAGCACCGGCAATACTCAACAACTTAAAAGCCTTAATTTCACCAATACTGCCAACATGGGGACCTTTGCAGAGATCTACAAAACTTTGCAAATCAATCTGACTTTTTTTATTGCTTAATTTAGCTGAATCTAAACCTTCCAATAATTCCTTATCAGCTTTAATTTGTGCAGCATTACCAGTTAAATAAATACTCACTATCCCTGGACGAACCAGATTATGCTCTTGATCAAGGCGTAGTGAAGATTCATCCACTTGGGTTTGACTAGCATCTAATTTTGCAAGCTCATCCAATAACTCCTGTTTATAAGGATTGTCATAAAAAATTGCTCTAGCTAAATCAATTGGCACCTCCAGTCTTTCCATCAACAAATTTTGACCAATGAGTTTGCCCATTTCTTTTTCAATTTTAGCTAAATCCGCCTCAATTAAACGAAAGCCTGCTTTTTCTGCCTCCTTTGATAAGTCAAAATCAAAATAAAAGCCTTCCTCTATTGCTGGCCCCATCGCCTTAACAATCGCTGGCTTAGTAAGTTTGAATTGCCCACTAGCAGTCTTAATTAAACCTTGATTTTTTTTGTTGGGCGAATACAGTCGCTCCATAGCTAAGGTCAATACATGCTCCGCACTGTGGCGTAGAGCGAATAATTTTTCTTCTTGATTCATAAATCCTTCCATCTTTGTCTATTAATCATTTTAATGAATTTTGTAGATAATTACCATCAAAAAACCCGCCTTGATTGCGGGTTTGCGTTCTTTGGTCAATTATCTAAACACCATCACACAATACCCGCTAGGGGCTGGTAGTAGTGCTGGTAGTTAAGATAATGTTTAACATTTGATCAATAATTATAGCATAAAGAATAATTGAAATTACCCGGCTCCTCCTCCACCACCTCCACCGCCACCACCGCCGCCTCCAGAAAATCCACCGCTTGAACCACCCCCACTAGCACCATAACTACGTGAGGCCCCACTGTTAATCGTTTGAAAAGCACTGCCTAGTGAATTAAGTGAATGGCTAATACTACCCAAATTAAAATTGCTCATGTCAAGCACAGCAGATTTGCTCAAATCTACACTAGACATACCCCAATAAGTCATTAGGGAGCGCTGATCATTCTCTGACCAATCTTTAAATTTGACTGGTAATTGAGAGAGAGCTTTCATCGACACCCCAAATAAAGTGCCATAAACTAAATATTTTTCCCAAAGAATAATTGAATCAATCGCGTAATTTTTGGTTTTTTTGTAATCCTTTAAATGCTTTTTAAAAGACAGCCATTGCTCAGCTTCCAGATGTCCTTTTTCACTTCTTTTTTCACTACCATATTGCAATACCAACATCACTATGGCAGCACTGAAACCTAAAGTTACGTTGGCAATAATAAAGGGCCAAGACAAAGTTAACCAAGATTGAGCTAAAAGAGAACTCGTTTCTGCTTCAAAGTTTGCCACAACAATGATTAAGAAAAAGCTAACAACCGGTGCCAACAATAATCTAAAGTTTTTAAAACTGCCGGCATAACGGTGAACCTTATCATCAAAATAACCCTTAGCCAAATTAGCCTTAAAAGCTTTTGCCTCCAAACCCTTGAAAAAACTATAACTACTACTCGCATAAGTTTTGGTATATTTGCCAATATCTTTTAAATCTAAATTTTTTCTAGCTTGGTCTTGAGCAGTTGATAAATCTTCGCGACTGGCCTTAGGATTAGCTTGACGCCAAAGTTGATTGAATTTTTTTTCATTTACCCATTTACGACTAGCTTCATGATAGTAATTACTGTAGAGCCTGGCTACCTTGTTGAACAAAAAGTCATAGACCTCTTGTTCTACAGTAGATAAATCTACCCGATCTAATTTATCGGTCGTTTCTAAAAAGTAGCGATAGTCTTTTTTCAAAAATCCCTCTTTTTTGTCACTGCGAACTATCCGACATACTTTTTTATGCACTAGGGACAAAACAGTGGCTGTAAAAACTGTTGGACTTAACTTCTTGCTCTTATGCAACAGCTGATGAACTAAAGCCGGTTCTAAATCGCTAGGTGGCTCCCACATACCTGGCAAAACTCGTAAGCGCTCTTCTTTAGCTAATTTAAGATGACGGGCTAAACTTTTAATAAACCAAACTAAATTTAAAATACTAAGCAACAGCGCAAAAAAGAATAAAGCCTTAGCAAAAAACTCTTCTCGTTTGAATTTTGCTTCCGTTTGAGCAATAAATTCTTCTTCTTGTTTGATAATTTCTTGAGCACTTAAACTACCCATTACTAAACTGTCAGCATCAAAAAAAACTTCGAGCGGCAAAATAATGCGCCCTTCCAAAAACTGACCAGCAGCTAAATAATTGGCTTCAAAACGGACTGCATACAATGCATTGTCCCCAGGTAAACTATCAATATTGATTGATCCTGATAAAGGACCATGCCCCCAAGCTCTAACGTCTTGCAATTGTGAGGCTAATAAGTTGGAAGGCAACCAAACAACAATTTCCACCGGACCATGATTTATTCCCCAATCGCTACCAACGAATTGCCAATAGAACTCAGCGACATCATCTTGAGCAGTAATTAAATTTTCAATTTCATAGCGCAGTTCAAAATTTTTTGTTTCAAAATTGGCCTGATAATGCCACTGTACAAAATATTCCCTTGCCCGCTGCTCTACATAAAAAGTATCATCTGGATTGTCCCGTGCTTCATTTAAATCAACCTGGTCTCGCTCTAGTGCTCGATAACAATTGAATTGTGATACACCACTACTGAAATCAACTTCGCATAATTCAAAATTATTCAACAGATATGGTTCACTCCGACCTGATTGAGATAAACTTTGATCGTTTTGATAATTGATCTTCTGATAAACAAAACGATAATCCCCTTGAAAATTGAAAATACGTCTTTCAATGACTTCAGCCGAACCATCGCTTTCAAGAAAAACTTCAATTTGAGTCTGATCAATGCTATAGCTTTTTGCTAAAACAGCTGGACTTGAAATTAAGCTACTGCTAGCTATTAGCAAAAATGCGAAGATTACTAAAGACAATCTGGGAATAAATTTTTTTTCTTTCATCTAATTTTTATTATGCCTCATTCACTAAAACTTGTAAATGCGCCTTGTCAGCCAAGTATTCTCTGTTATAATTTCTCTGTTGTCCAAAGACAGTGTGGGCCTCAGGGCTTAATCATCACACCGAGGAAGTAAAATTTATTTTTCCCTTTCTTTAGTTTTTGGCCAAGCAACTGGTCTTATTTTTTAATTAAAAAAATTGATAAAAAGGAACTATGCCTAGCAAAGATAATTTAGAACAAGTGAAAATTATTCAAGAAAAGATTGACCGCGCTAAATCTTTAGTGATTGTTGACTATTCAGGAAGTAGCGTAAACGACTTAACTACTCTGCGCAATGCCCTCAAAGAAGCCGGTGGTGAAATGTTTGTCACCAAAAACACTTTGATAGATATTGCCATTGGCAAGGGTAAATTGACTGAATCTCTAACTGGGATGAACGCTATTGTCTTCTCCTATGAAGATGCTGTTTCTGGATTCAAAGCTCTTTTTAATTTTCATGAAGAGAGTAAAAAACTTAGCATTAAACAAGGTTTCATGGAGGATAAGGTCTTATCCCTAAGCGAAGTCGAGAAATTAAGCAAGTTACCAAGCAAGAGCGAATTAATAGTGATGTTAATTCAACGACTCAAAGGTCCGGGTCAAGGCTTAGTCAATACTTTAACCGCCAAGAGCAAAGATTTAGTTTACGTACTCAAGGCTATTGCTGATAAAAAAGCATAAATTAATTAAATATTAGGTATTAAATTATTAATAATTAGTTAAACCACTAATTAACAGAAAGGATCACTATGGCAGATGAAGCTAAGAAATTAAGCGCCAAAGTGCAAAAAATTGTTGATGCAGTCAAAGAACTTTCCCTAATGGAAGTTTCTGAACTGGTCAGCGCCCTCGAAGAAGAGTTCGGTGTTAGTGCCGCAGCTCCTATGATGATGGCTGCTGGTCCTGCTGCCGCAGCTCCTGCTGCTGAGGAACAAGACGAATTTGATGTCATCCTCAAAGAAGCTGGTAGCAATAAAATTGCCGCCATCAAAGCAGTTCGCACTCTCAAGCCTGATTTAGGTTTGGGTGACGCTAAAACTTTCGTGGAATCAGCCCCTAAGCCAGTCTTAGAAGGCGCCAAGAAAGAAGATGCCGAGGCAGCCAAAAAAGCGCTGGAAGAAGCTGGTTGCGTAGTTGAGCTTAAATAAGCTCGAGAGCATTTAGCAACACAAATATTGCTAATTAAACCCCGTCAAATGGCGGGGTTTTTTGTAGTAGTTTGATCATCTTTAAAAAGTTATGGGATAGTTTTTATTAGATTTGAAAAACTATAGGATATTGAATCTTCTCTCAATTTCTTAAACTAATAAAATAAAATAAAAATTGTTTAATTATTGCCCTTTAAATCTAGCAAGAGAAATTGCTTATTGACTTAATTTGTCTTAGTCTGCTATTGTTGAATATAGATCATAATAGATCGAACAAATACTAAAATTAACAAGTCTTATAGGCTTAATAAAAAAAGCCACAGAAAGGGAAAATGAGCGATAGCCCAAGCATTAATCCGAACCTAGGTGAAGACCTCGATAAAAAAACTGGCCGAGCTAAAGATGCAGCCAAACTCGATATAAAAAATTTACCAGACCTACTAACAGTTAGAGAAGTCGCTGATTTACTCAGAGTCTCCCCTCTCACTATTAAACGTTGGGGTAAGCGTGGTAAGTTACCAGCAATCAGAATTAACTCTCGTGGTGATCGTCGCTATAAAAAAGAGGCCGTTTTGTGGCTCTTAGGCGTTAATCCAGATGAGTTAAAAGATAATTAAGCTGATTTAATTCAATTTACTTAAACTTTTGCCACCTTCTAGCTTCTTGTCTCACTAAAAAAAGATATTGTATTAAACGCAATTGACGTCGCCAACGCCACGGCTGTTGCAACAAGCGCCAAAACCATTCCAAACCCAAACTGCGAAATAAACGAGGGGCGCGCGCGATTCGGCCAAATAGTAAATCAAAAGAACCACCAACGGCCATCGCCACCACCACGCCCGCTTGTTCAAGACGCGCGCGCCAGTCTACTAACCACTTTTCCTGATCTGGAGCTCCCAAGGCTACAAAAACTAGCTGTGGTTTAATTTTCTTTAAAATTTTCTCTAGTGCTTGATCTTCGACCGGCAAAGGTTCTTCTTTATCCTGATAAGCTTCAGTCCAATATAAGTTTCTCTTCAATTGAATCAAACTTTGTTCATCCTCAAACATTTCTCCCTCATATTCTCCCCCTTCTTTCCCCCAAAACTCAGCATAATTGCGCCCACCAATAATTAAACTAACATAATTTTTTTTAGCTGCTTCCATAAGTAGCTTGTCTGTTGTTTCCACTCCAGTAATTTTTTCTGTGATTTTTGCGGGCATTGCCGGTTTGCTTGGTGAAAGCTTTAAAAAAGCTCGGGCTGTTTGGCGAAAACGAATAAAACGATTAGCCAAAAGTAAACCAATTCCGTCTGGCAACAAAATATCCCCAGTCTTTAAAATTTTAAAAAAGTCCTGATTTTTGCTGGCCTGAACTATTTGTTCTGGATTAGGAGTAAAGACTAGTAATAGATCTTTTGAGTCTTTTCGTTCTAATCTACTTTTCAATAAGTCCCAAAATTCCTGCCAACTAGCCGTGTATATCGGTAATTGAAACAATGAACGCTTCATTTTTTTATCATAGCACAAAGCAGGAGTAAAAAATGCTAAAATATAGCTAATATGTCTAATTTGGCTGGCGGTCGCATTATTATCTTGGGTTTAGGCAGAGAGGGACTTTCCACCTATTACTACTTGCGTGAGCAATTTCCCGAACAAATCTTGACCCTAGCAGATCAATCACCTACTGAAATATTGTGGGCTAACTTCCCCGAATGGAAAGAAATTGGTAGAAAAGACAATAATTTAATCTGGAAAATTGGCGATCATTATCTTGATGAATTAGCAGATTTTGATTTCTTAATTAAAACTGCTGGCATTCCAATCACTTTACCAGCTATTCAAGAAGCACTCGAGTTAAATCCTAGCTTACAAATCAGTTCTAATATGCAGCTTTTCTTCGATCGCTGTCAGGGAACAATTATTGGTATTACTGGCAGCAAAGGAAAAAGCACCACCAGTCAATTGCTTTTTGATATCTTGAGTGAAGCTGGTCGAAAAAGTGTCCTGGTAGGCAATATTGGTCGTCCAGCTCTTAATTATCTATCCGTCATTGATGAAGATACTTTGGTAGTAGCTGAACTTTCTTCTCATCAATTAGCTGAATTAAAAGCCAGCCCCCAAGTAGCTGTTCTCCTAGATGTTACTCCTGAACACTTAGATTATTTTGCAGATTTTGATCATTATTTTGCTTCAAAAACTGCTATTACTCGCTACCAGAACCCCAACGACTGGCTAGTTTACAACCCTCATCTGGCTGGCGCTAAAAAATTGGCTGAATTAAGTGCAGTGAGAAACAATCATCGTCTACGCCACTCTATCGAAGATGAAAGTGAATCAAGTAAATACAGCTTGTTTATCAAAGATAAACAAATTCATTGGCGAGAAATCAATAATCATTCGGACTTAATAAAAGTCATGGATATTGATCAAGTCAATCTAATTGGCAAACATAATTTATATAATGTTTTAAGCGCCATTGCCGTTGCTCAGATTTTTAAAATTAACCAAGAAAGTCTGTGCAAAAGCATTACAAGTTTTAAAGGCTTAGCTCATCGCCTAGAATTGGTGGCTGAAATAGAGGGCGTCAAATATTATGACGACTCAATTGCCACTAATCCTATTGCTAGCAGCGCTGCCATTCGCAGTTTTCCTCAAGAAAAGGTGATTATCTTAGCTGGTGGATCTGATAAAAAACTAGATTTCGCTGAGTACATTGAAACCATCATCGAACAAAAAGTTAAAGCTATTTTGCTCTTTCCTCCTACTGGAGAAAAAATTCTTCAAGAATTGCAAAACCTCTGGCAAAAACGCAATTTAGCAACAGCAGATTTTCCAAAATTTAAAAATTGTGAAAATATGTCAGTAGCTGTTGGGCAAGCAAAAAAATGGGCTCAACAAGGAGATATAGTTTTGCTTAGTCCAGCTTGTGCTAGCTTTGGTTTGTTTAAAGACTATCAAGATCGAGGTCAACAATTCCAAGCAGCAGTTAAGGATTTGCAAAAACACTAGTAATTTAAGGCAAGTAAAAAATATATGAAAAAACAACTAGGCTCTTTTGTACTTTATTACTTGCGCTTGTTTGCTAAATTGCAACTCAAAAAAAATGCTCAAGCTAAAATTGTGGGTATTACAGGCAGTGCTGGCAAAACCAGCTGTCAGACAGCTGTGCTGGCTGCCCTAGGGAAAAATAAGGGTCGCTTAAAAATTAAAATTAGTAAAAAAGCCAATTCGGAATCAGGCATACCTTTAGATATTTTAGGGTTAAAAATCAAAGATTATTCTCCTTTGGATTGGGCTCGTTTAATTTTACTCGCTCCTTGGCAACTATTAACAAATTGGGAACAATTTGACGTCTATGTAGTTGAAATGGGTATCGATAGCCCTCATCCACCAAAAAATATGAGCTATTTGTTGAGCATTATTCAGCCACAAATAGCTATCATGCTCAATGCTCGTGCTATTCATAGTGAAAATTTTGACTCATTAGTTGCAGAAACAGATGAACAAAAACGCCAAAAGGCCATCGTTGCAGAAATTGCCAAGGAAAAAAGTAAATTAGCACAATCTTTAGCCAAAAATGGTCTGGCAATTATTAATCGTGACGATTCTTTGATCTGGCAATTTAGCCGACAAACTCAAGCCGAAATTTTGAGTTTTGGCCAAAAAAGTGAAGCTGATTTACGCCTTGGTGATTGGCAAGTTAACTTAGATGGCAGTCGTTTTGTTTTTGAAATTAGTAAAAACTTAAAAAAACAAATCACAAATAATCGAAATCTAGAGGTTAATTTATCTAAATTAATAGTTGGTCAACACTATAGCGCTTCTTTAGCCAGCGCTATTTTACTAGCCCTAAAATTAGGTCTCAGCCTTAGTGAGATTAAAAATAATATTGAAAAATATTGGCAACTGGAAGCGGGACGCAGTAGCCTATTGGCTGGTAAAAAAAATAGCTATTTATTAGATAGCTCATATAACGCCTCTGGTATGTTGGAAATGATTAAGCTTTCCAGTCAGTTAGCAGCTAATGACGACAGAGTTGGACGCTTAGTAGCTATTTTAGGAGATATGCGAGAAATGGGTAAAGAAGCCAAGTTAGCTCACCAAAACGTGGCTCAATTAGTAGCCAAGGATTTCAGTGAGATATATTTAGTAGGACCACTGATGACAAAGTACGCCTTAGCAATTCTAAAAGAAAAAGTAAATGAAAAAGAAGGCAAATTAAAAAAAGTTACAGTTTTCAATAATAGTCAATTAGCTGGTGAAACTCTACTCAACAATCTCAAATCAGGAGATCTAGTGTTAATCAAGGGTTCACAAAATACCCTTTACTTAGAAAAGGCTGCTGAAATATTATTAGACAATAATCTCTTAGCTAAAAAAGTTCTCTGTCGACAAACACCTTATTGGCTTAAAACCAAAAATAAAGCCTAAATTAAACTAGCTTTAAATAAATCCAAATTTTCCAAAACCGTCAATGCACCAGTAGCTGCTGCTAAATCTGGATCATCAACCAAAGCAACCGGCATTTTTAAAGATTTAGCCAAAAAGTGATCTAAACCAGCTAATTTAGACAAATTTCCAGATAAAAGTAGACCACGGTCTAACACATCACTCAGCAAAGCGTTGGGCATCTCTTCCAAAAGACGTTCAATTAAAAATAAATAATCTTTGAGCACCGGCATTAATACACTAGACAGTTCTTCATTTTTGATATTAAGTGTTTTAGCTTTTTGACTAAGCAAATCTTTACCCACTAGTTTGATTGAAAAATCATCACCTTGATCAATTTTGATTTGCTTTTTTAATTGCTCGCTAGCTTCCAAAGTTATCAATAAATGGTGTTCTTTCACTAAATAGGCACGGAGTAATTCGTCCAACTCCCAACCAGCAATTGTCCCAGTCCAAAGGTTGCTCTGAAAACTAACAATGGAACCTAAAGCTAGAGCGGCCGCCTCAATACTACTGGCCCCCATTTGCATTAACAACACCCCGCTAGCATCAGCGATAGGAACCCCGACACCAATGGCGGCCGCCAAGGGTTCTGCCAATAGATGGACTTCGCTGACTCCTAAATCGTAAAATAAACGACTTAAACTGCGTCGCGATAACTCACTGGTGCCAGCTCTTACTGTCACTACTACCACCGGACTAATCACAAAGGGCAAAATTCTATCAATTTTTAGCGCTCTTTTTAACAATTCTTTGAGTAAAACTTTAGCCATATCTTCATTGATAATCCGTCCAGCTATAATCGGAAAAATGACTTCTACTTCATCGCCCAACCTCTCTCTCATCTCCAAAGCATCTTTACCAACAGCCAAAACTTGGGCTTTTTTTCCTCTACTAGATCGTTTGATTGCTACACAAGCCTGATCTATTGTTAAAATTTCCATTTCTTGTTTTTTAACCCGATTAATTCTGAAAATACGGATCTCATTACTCCCCAAATCAATCGCTAAAGCCTGTCGCCAATCAAGTCTTTGCCACAATGAAGGTTTTTTTGACTTTTGTTCAAAATCAAGACTTTTATGCATCTAATTGATATAATAGTCAAAGACTAAACCAAGAACAAGGCGCAAAAAATATTAATTAAGGAATTTCATTAGATGACAGCTAAAAAGAAGAAAATAACTTTTAAAAAAGCTGGTAAACAATTCAAAAAAGTTTTCCAAGCAATTTTTACTACTAGACTAGGATATAGTTTATTTTCCCTAGTTTTTGTCATTATTGGTAGTATTTTGGCTATTCAATATGCACGAGGTAATTGGCGCTTAACCAAAGAAGGTGTTGTAGCAAACACTGGTTTACTCAATGTTAACTCCTTCCCCACTGGGGCTCAAGTTTTTATTAATGACCGACTAATTACAGCTACCGATGACACTATCTATATCGATCCTGGTGAATACTTGGTTAAAATTGTTAAGGAAGGCTATTCAGTTTGGCAAAAAAATTTACTAGTACAAAAAGAATTAGTGACTCAAACCAATGCTAATCTCTTCCCCGCAGCGCCCAGCTTATCTCCTCTAACTTTTACTGGTGTGAGCAATATTCATCCCTCTCCAGATGGTCAGAAAATTCTTTTCTATGTTAATCAAGCTAGTTCCTCAAGTAATAATGGTTTTTATTTACTGGAGTTAACCAGTAACTTTTTGTCTTTGCAAAGTGGCCCAAGACAAATCACCGATGACGTACCAAGCTTAGAACTAGACAAGGCCCACATTATATGGTCACCCAATAGTCGAGAGCTAATGATTTTAGTTGATGAAGAATTAGGAGGCAGAGAATTTTTAATTTCAATTGATAGAAAGATTTCACTACTTGACCAGACTGATATTTCTCATCTGCGAGCTAACACTCTGTCCGTTTGGGAGGAAGAAATTTATCAGAAGGAACGACAATTTTTGGAAAAATTTCCTTCAGAGATATTGCGAGTCGCTAGTGAATCTGCTAAAAATGTTTATATCTCCCCAGATAAAAAACGCCTACTCTACACTGCCACTGCTGACGTAAACTTAGCAGACAACTTAATTCCTCCTTTGCCAGCAACCAGCAATCAAGTTGAGGAAAGAGAATTAAAAGCTGGAAATATTTATGTTTATGATCGAGAAGAAGACAAAAATTTTCTAGTCCTGAGTGAGGAATTGCGACCAAGCTTTCCTTTACAAAATTTAGTGCCCAATGAGACTGAAGAAGAATTAATTAACATCAATAATGAGTTAAATGATCTAGATAAAACTGAAATTGAACTAACTTATGTCGACAAACAGTTGCTAAGTGATGATCTGTTCACTACCGAAATGCGTCAACTAGAATCTTCTCCCGAAGCTTTTCTCCGTCTTCAGGCTGAAAGTATTATTAATAAAGAAACAACAGCCATCAACTTTAGTAATTATTACACCGGGGTCAAACTAAATAGTTTGCAATGGTTCCCTGACTCAAAACATCTTTTGTATGTGGCAGATGGTAAAGTACAAATTATGGAATATGATGGCCATAATAATACCGTACTTTATTCTGGACCATTTGCTGATGAATTTATTTATCCTTGGCCAGATGGTAGTCAGGTAATTATTCATACCAGTTTTAGCCCTGACTCGCCCTTTAATTTATACGCAATTAATCTAAAATAAGAGCGTCACAGCTGCGGAGATTAGCTCAGATGGCTAGAGTGCGGCGTTCGGGACGCCGAGGTCGGCGGTTCGAGTCCGCCATCTCCGACCATAGAATAAAAAAGAAATTATAAAAAAGCGTAATTGGCTAAACAGCCTCCATAGTTCAATGGATAGAACGAAGGTTTCCTAAACCTTAAATCCAAGTTCGATTCTTGGTGGAGGCACTTTATTCATACCTCAAAGCATTCAAGGCTGAAATATGAGTGGCCCGATATGCCGGATAAAAACCAGTACCAACTCCAATCAAAAAAGAAGATCCAATAATGGCTAAAGCTAAATTAATAGGAATATAAGTGGCTGCAATTGGATCAAAACCACTGGCTACCGCAATACTGCTTAAAACTATACTTAAAACCTGACCGAGTAAAAAGCCAAAAATTAAACCTAAAATTCCACCAAAGAAACCCATAATTACTGATTCTGCTAAAAATAACATCTTGACCTCTTCTGATTTCATACCTATCGCCTTCATCAAACCCACTTCTCTAGTTTTCTCCAATAAAGACACCGTTAAAGTGTTAAACATTCCTAGTGCCGCCACACTTAAAGCCACTAAGCCAAAGACTAATAAGCCTAGTCTCAGACTCTTGAATAAGTTATTTATTCTCTCTACTGTATCTACCACCGAATTAGTCCGAAAACCCATTCCTTCAATTTCCTGCCTGCTTGCAGCTAACTTATCCTGATCACCAATAATAATTTTTGCCTGAGAGTAATTGCTAATACCGGTACCCTTAACATCGCTAAATGGCAAATAGAAGGCTGGAGTCTTATCATCTGGCAAAACTCCAGCAATAGTCATCTCTACTTCGTCTGATTCAACTAGTGACTCAGACTGGTTAAATAATTTACCATCAAAAACTAAAGTGGCAGTAAAAGTTTCTCCCAAAGCTGAATTTTCATCAATTCCTAAGAGATTTAACATTGATTTATTAACTAAGGCTACTTTTTTTGCGTCACTTCTAAAAGGCATAACTATTTTTTCAACGCGATTAACCGTTTCAAGTTGCGATATAATTTCAACTAATTCTAAATCTTCGTCTTCGCTAAATTCTGCCAATAAACTATTAATATCTGCATCTCCGCTTTGACTAACTCCGGCTGATGCTGTTGCTGTTAAACCGCTACTGACCGTAGCCGTATCAAGCGCAAGTTCATCTTCTTCAGCTGCGACTGTACTCTCTCCCAAAACCTGACCTGAACGAGCCAAACTAAGAGGTAAATCTAATAATTCTAAATCTTCTGCTCGTATGTAGGCCGTGAGCATTTCTTGAGAATTATTACTATCTCTCTTACTTAGAAAGTGTTGGTCACAACCTTCACCACAATCAATCCGTTCCCAAACTGGCCACTGAGCTTTTAACCAGTAACCTAACTTTCTTCCTGAAGCATTTTCAGCAACTGAACCATATTTTCCATAATACATTTCTCCAATGACCAATTCTGCCTTAATTGTTTCTGTCAAAGGTTTGCTAAATTTTGTGAATTCAAGCAAAATCAGAGAAGAAGTTTTAGGCTGACTATAAAGTTGATACCAATCGTCATGATCAACTTTTATTTCAACTTCTCCCAAACTTTGTCCCTCTACAAATACCGGTTTTGAAACCGAAATAATATTAAACCTTTCCAAGGTAACAGAATCTTTGGTGATGTATCCGGTTTTGACTGCTTGGTGAGCAGCTTCTTTTAGACTCATGTATTCACCGTCAATACAATTCAAATCTTGAGCTGAGCAAGTGGTTTTCACCCACAATGGAAAATCGTCGAGAATCCAAGTGCTAAACTGTTTGCCATTTGCATTTTGAACTAATTTTTCTTTATCGGCAGGATGAGGTTGCCCCCAAACCTCAGTAGCTCGCTGTTCTCCTGGCTGTCGCTTAGTGTAGCCAATAATCTCAGCTTGGGGCGAAGGACTTTCGTAAACTGCTTTCCAAACCAAAGGATAAATCGAGTAACTTAATTGAGCACTTTCTTGACCCATAGCAACCATTTCATTGACTTCAATGCTTATACCAGCTACTTCGCCATCCTCATCTTCCTCTGCTGATTCTGCCTCTTGCTTTTCTTTTTCTAACTGCATCTTCAAAAATTCTTCAGCAGAATATTGTTCATTTTCAAAAATAGAGCCCCTGCTAGGTCGAGTAGCCGACTCAGTCAAAAAGCGAGTAGTGACACCATAAGCCACCACATCAGAAACAGAGTTTTGGTAACTCACTCTGGCTACCGAAGAAACGATTGGTAGAGCTTCTTCTACTGCTTCAATATCTAAGATTTGCTTCATCACTTGATCACTAAAAGTCAAAGAACTAGCTTGACCAATACTGAGATCGACTTGCTTCATCTCTCCTAAGTTAGTCACTCGAGAAACTACTAACCTTTCAAATCCATAACCAAGTGATAATAAAAAGATAATTGAACCAAAACCAATGGTCATACCACCAACAGTAATTGCTGTTCTGGCTTTTTTCACTTTTAAATGTTTAGTAGCCAAAAGAATAATATCTCTACCAGTCATTTCACCCTCACGAGCAATATCAATCGAATCTAAAATCTTTTTTCTTAGACTAACTTTCTTTTTTAAGAATTTTTTCAAACCGGGAATGATTGATAAAATTTTGTAAATTAAATCAACAAGACTAAAAAGTGACATCACTGCTAAAAGGAAGAAAAACTTAAGCAATACCAAGAGTTCAACTACAAAGTTTTTAAAAAATTTAGCAATCTTAGCTGGTTGAATATTAATTTTTTTCATCATTCTTTTCATCGCTCACTTGTTCTTTTTCAACCTTTTTTGAGGAATCAATATTGCCACGTTTCGAAACAGACAATTTTTTAAGTGTTTCTGAATTAGCTCTATGTTCTTGTACTATTTCCCCATCGGATATTTGGATTGAGCGTGAGGCGTATTTTAAATACTCTAAGTCATGAGTAACCATCACCACAGTGTGTCCCCTTTGATTAAAGCTCTTAAAAAGTTCCATAATGTCTTCACTAGCCTTTGAATCCAAATTACCAGTTGGCTCATCAGCCACCAGCAAACTTGGTTTGGTAATCAAAGCTCTGGCTAAAGATATTCGCTGTTGCTGTCCAGCCGATAATTCTGTCGGTATTTGGTCAATAGCTTGAGTCATCTCAACAAGCGCCAACGCTTCTTCGGCTCGTTTTCGCCTTTCTTCTTGATCTACACCCTGCAAAGTTAAAGGAAAAGACACGTTCTCCATTACTGTCAAAGCTTTGATCCAGTTAGACTGCTGGTAAACGGTACCAACTTCTTTTTTACGCACTTGGGCTCGATTATCCTCTGTCATTTTATAAAGATCTTTACTGAGAAAATTAACCGTCCCCTGGGTAGGAGGCTCCAACCCTAACAAAATATTTAAAATTGTGCTTTTACCACAACCAGAGGGACCAAAGACAATAACAAAATCACCTTGCCGAACATTAAAGCTCACACCTTTAATGATTTCTATTTCGCTATCACCAATACTAAAAGTTTTACGAACATCCTTAATCTCTAAAGTGATTGGTTTGCTAGTGTTTGATGTGTTGCTTGTTTGAGTTTTCATAACTCATTCTCCATTGACTCGGGATGATAGCGAATTTCAATAATGTCTGGAAAATAGTGAACACTATCGTTATCATTATGAACACTTATATATAAACCCTCAATCGGCACATTTTCTAATAGAACCGCGTGTACATCTCCTGGCTCACTGCTTGTCTGATAAGTTTTTGTTCTGCGCCAATACTTGTGTTCACCAGATTTAATATAACCTAAAGACTGACTATTACTTTTCCAAAAAACTAAAGCCTGATGAGGACTAACAAAAGTCACTTCAATGTGTCTTTCTATTGATCTTATTTTGGCATTAAAAATCAACCAACCCAAAAATAAACCAATAATTAATGCAACAGCCAGCATTGCTTTACAGAATTTAGAAAAACAAGTGTTTTTTTTAATTTTTTTCATTATTAGTTTCTATTCAAAAAGCCAAAAGCAAATTGTAAATTATTTAATACTAGATCTAGAGCATTCTCTGTGGCTTTAGGTGTGACCACTACTTTATCTAATGATTCACCTAGGTTACCAGCTTCATCTTTAGCAATGGCGCGCAAATGATAAATTTTTGCAGGAGTCAGGCCAGAGATAACAATTAAGTGGTTGGCTTTAAGTGATCCATCTTCTTGGGTTTTTTGTGAATAACTAGTGCCTGTACCTTCACCATATTCAACCTGAGAACTAGCTGGCTCATCAGTCTTAAAGGTAACAATCAGTTGCGCCTTAGCTTCTTCTCCCTCACCAATAATCTCTGACTCAACATTAAGATCTAAAACTTGGGGTGGCCTGGTGTCTGAAGCTGTAGTAATTAACTGTGGTTCACTGATAGCCTCATTGCCAGCCACATCTGTTCCACGAATAATGATGGTATAAGCTCTTTGTGGTTCTAAATTGTATAGAATCATACGGTGCCGACCACTTTTCAGCGCAATATTAACCTCATCTCTAGCTAAATCCGGACGATCAGAAGGAAAATAGGTAACAATTGAACTAACCTCAGTATTGGCAGTCCAGCGCAATAAAAGCGTGGTTTGTGCTGTTCCTACTACCTGAGTTATTTCAACATCAGACACTTCTGGTCTAGGTAAGGTTTCGAATGCATGAATTTCTCCTTCATACTCTGTGCCATCGATATCCACCGCATTGATCTTAAAATAATATTTAGTACCATCTGTTAAACCATCTAGCTCTACAGTATGGACAGTTTCTGCTGTTCCAGTAGCAATTTCTTTAAGTCCACCAAAAGCTGAACTCTCACCATAATAAAGCCTAATTTTACTAGCATTTTTTGAAGTAAATTCGATCAGGGCCGAATCTAAACCAACACTTTTGGCAACCGGCTCCATGGTTGATGGTGGCGGCAAGGTGCTAAAGGTCGCTTCCTCAGACTCCCCTCGATTACCATCCTCATCTACCCAACGAGTAACATAAAAATAAGTAGTTCCTGGAGATAGATTATCCAATTCTAGAGAGTGATTGGAAACATGTTCAGAGCTAGAAACCTCAGTTTCTGCATATTCACCAGAACTAGTGCCAAAAGCTACTCTTGAATCACTGGTTCTAGCAGTGGCCCAACTAACTATGGCTTTTTTTGTAGTAATATCTGTGACTGTCGGACCAGAGACTAATTCAGCCGCTGTTGTATAACGACCGTCTGGATAGAGACTGACCGTATCAGAAAAAGCACCACAATTATTGGTGTTGTCACAAGCTTTAATTTGATAGTAGTGAGTTTTTTGAGTCAGCCTTGTATCTACAAAAGAAGTACCACCGCTGGAAGAATGGAAATCAAAATTTTCTCCATCAAAAGAGCGATATACTTGATAGTTGTCTACTCCGCTACCCGCGTCTGTTGGCTCATCCCAAGAAATAGCTAGTCGCCAAGAGGATGTACTTTTGACCGAAACGTCAGCAATCTCTACATCAAGAGGAATACCCGGAGCGACAGTGTTAGCAAAAAAGGAAACTTGAGCATAGTTACTGTAATTAATATTACCTGCTTCATCCTTAGTAGCTACATACAAAATGTTCTCACCTGGTAAAGTTGCATAGGCACCAGGATTTAAATATTTTAAACTAGTGGTAGAAGTGCTAAAAGCAGTAGGTAGCGCATTAACACTATAATGATAGGATAGATTTGAAGCTGAACCCAAGAAAGTACCAGACATTGGTTCGTCCCAAGTAAAACTAAATAAGTTATTGGTGCTAGTTTCTGGTTCAACTTGTAAATTTTGAGGCGGAGCAGGTGCAGCCGAAATATCAGCATAAAAATAATTAATATTAGCATAAGCACTATAATTACCTGCCTGATCTTTAGCTCGAACATAAAAAGTATTCACTCCTACCTTATATGAGGGAATGCCTTCAACCGTCGTGCTCTCTATACACTGATCACTAGCATATTCACCCTCACTAGCTCCAGTTTTGTAACAATAAGCCACAATGTCAGCGCCAGCTGGAATCACAGCGTCCCAAGAGAAATTAAAATTATTAAAAGCAGTGTATCCAGAAGGATCAGCCGTTAAATTTTCTGGAGCAGCAGGATCTCTAGAATCATATTTATAAATAAAAGGGTTCCAAATATTTTCATTAATGTTGCCCGACTCATCACTTGTTTTAATTAACAGATAGTAAATCTCTCCATCTTCTAGCGAATCTGCTTCAAAACTATTGTCTACCTGAAACTGACCATCTAAAGCCGGATCAGCTAGTTCATCTGAACCAAAATAAACATAATAACCTGCTACTCCAGAACCAATTGCTGTATCGCTAGCTCCATAACTCTCTTCAGGTTCTGGCCACTCAAAATATGGATTGGCGTGGTTGTACCAAACATTAGAAACTAAAAGCTCTCCTTCTTCTTCCTGACTATAAATACTTAAACCCTCGTCTTGTGGATTAGAAGGAGGATCAAGATCTTGGAAATAATTAATTGTATAGTCTTCTACTCTAGGAGAAGATACACCATCACTAGACGAAAACTCGAATTTAATTTGAATATAGCGGTTGGCTTGAGAATTAATACGATAGGAATATCGATCATTAACAAGTTCTTTGGCTTGAGTTACTCCTGCCCAATCTGACCAAGTTTCTCCATCAACTGAGGTGCGAGTTTCAATATTTAAACTAGTGTTACTTGGTGTAGTTTGAGTAACTTCCAAGCCCGCCCAACGATAAACTCCACCCAAATCATGAGTTTGAGAAATATAAGAACCCTCCTCAACAAAGGCCGAGTCTTCAGTTTCCATTACATAGGTGTATAAAGCATCACTATAACTATTAGTTCCAGAACCAGTTAAAACAAAGATTTTGTTTTCCAAGTTACTTTCAGCAGAAGCTCCTGCATATAATTGAGCTGGAATATCAGCTAGTTGTTGCCACGAATCACCAGTTAATGAATAGCGGTAAAATTCGCTAGTATTATGAGCCCTAGCTAGATAAAAATGACCTTCATTACCATCAACTAAAAAAGCATCGTTGTAGATGGGTGATAGCATTGGTGATAAAGTAGTATTCCAAGATTCAGTGTTGGTATCATAAAAATAAAGGGGGTTGTTGGCCACATTCTGACCCCTCATCGTATAAATAAGATCATCTCTAAATAAAAGTTTAGCTCCATAACCAAGACCAGCGGGTGCGTTAGTTAATGTTTCCCACTTTGCTCCACTTTCACCTTGTGTATCAAAACGATAAAAAGAGGTGGTATGACTACCACGATTAAGATAAATGTAGCGTTCTCCATCATAAACCATAGAAGAACCATAGCCTGTCACTAGAGGTGTAGGATCTGCCGTTTCTTCGCTCCAAACATTGCTAGTTATGTCATAAACATAAAATTTTTGATTATAGGTACCACCAGTTAAATAAATTTTGTTTTGATTGTTGTCATAAACCAAACCAGCACCATTATGCAAGCCTGCAGGAGTGTTGGCTAATTTAGTGATCGCACCTGTGGTTTGATTCCAGCGCACAAATTGATCAGCATAGTTACCTCTCGTTAAATAAAAATTATCACCATCTCCCATCACTATGTCTGCCCCATAGTTAGTGGTAAACACACTATTTGTTTCAAACACTCGACCAAATAAGCCTCTATTAGGAACCAGCCAACTATCTTTTGCAATATCATATTTATAAAAACCAGTGTTGTTTTCACCTCTAAAGGCTAATAAATAATCATCCACTAAAGTTAAACCACCACCATAATAAAAACGGTCTGGAGAAGAGCTCAGTTGAATCCATTCTTGAGCACCAACATCGTATTTAAAAAAGTGGTGAGAATAATAACCAGCCGTGTAATAAACCGCCTCAGTATTAGAGTCATATTCAAGCGCCGAGCCAAAATAAGCTAAGGTCGGCGTATCTGGCAAAACTGTCCAAGCATCAGTATTAATATCATAAACTGAAAAACCATGTCTTAAATTACCTGCAGTAGCATAAATTAGTTGGTTTTCTCGATCAATGGTTATATCAGCAGAAATATGAGCATAATCATTAATAGAGTCCGAAGGAGCACCAAACTGAACCGAACTCAATGTCTGCCATTCATCTGAAAAAGTATCATAGCGCCAGAAATTGTTGGAATTGTTACCCCTCAATACATAAATATATTGTTCACCATCAAAAACCAGAGAACCTCCATAACTAATGGTTAAAGGTGCACTAGCAATATCAGCGTCCCAAGTATTGGCTTCAATGTCATAGCGCCAAAAATCAGTAGAGTTATTGCCACGAGCTGCATATAAATATCCCGGAGGACCCTCTACTACTCCGCCTCCAAACCTGACCGCTCCAGGAGCATCAGCGAGTGTTGACCAAGTATCCGCACTCACATCATATTCATAAAAGGTAGCATTATTTGCTCCACGTAGTACATATAATTTTCCCTCTTCTGCTAAATATGCAGCATTTTTACCTGCATATTGAATGCTTGCCGGTGGAAAAGTCAGTCTCTCTTCCAACCAAAAACCTTCACTGTTGTTACTCAATTGTAAATAGTTGTTGTTAATATTAATCGAATCGACTTCTCCTAAAAAATCTCCCGTTTCACTAAAAGTACTTGTTAGTGCTGGAGAAATACCACGATAATCATATATAAAACCAGTTGTTGTCGAACTAGTATGACCGGCTAAATCTTGCGAAGCCACTTTCAAATAATAAGTGCCAGTTTCCAAAGTTTGATTAACTTGGAAATTAGTATTTAATTGAAAAAAGCCATCTTCCTCTGGATTAGCGTCCTCATTTTGTCCAAAATACACATAATAACCTTGAACTGCTGTTTGTTCATCTAAGGCAGCATCCCAAGTAAAATAGGGATTGGTAAATCGATAAGAACTCTCACTCGTTAAGGATTCGCCACTGATTTGACGAGAAAAACCAAGAAAATTTTCTGGTGCGGCTGGCGGTGATTGATCACCGACATAATTGAAACTAATATCTCTGACAACGGGGGTTAGTTCATGATCGCTAGAGCTGGAAAAAGTTATCTTTAATTGCAGAAATCTATTGACTGGAGAGACTACGTTGTCATTGGTAATTTCTTGCCACTCAGTCCAGTTCAGACCATCACTACTAGTTCTAGATTGGAATAACAAAATTGTATCATCTGGAGTTTCTTGACCAATGCTGATACCCGACCAAGACTCCACATATTCCAAATCATAAGCAGGAGAAGTCCAAGTGCCAGTTATTGGATAAGTGGTGCTGCCAGGCGTATAATTAAGCAACTCAGCTTGACCATAACCTCTAGTTACATAATAACTTTCTCCTACGGGGTCATATGCTATCGAGGCTCCGTTATAAGTTCCAACATCATTCGGTCCATAAGTGTCTAGCGAATCCAACTTTTTCCAAGAGTTGCTTGAGATGGTGTATTCATATAAATCTGGAGTATAGTAACCTGCTAGAGCTAAAATTTTGCCATTAGCATAACTGATATCTGAACCATAATATGGAGAATACGGCAGTGCAGCTAATTCAGTCCAAAGACCTGTTGCCACAGTGTATTTGAACATTCGCTTAATACCAATACCAGCTGTAAAAAAGATATCAGTACCATCTGAGATTAACCTTGATCCATAAGAGGCTCTTACATTGTCTGGAATATCTGATGCGTCTGTCAGCCAAGTGTCAGTGGGAATATGATAACGCCAAAAAGTGCTTGTTGTTGCACCCCTAGTAGCATATAGGTAATCACCAGTTCCTGGATAAACTAATGAAGCGCCAAATCTGACAGTGGCAGGGGCATCAGCTAGTGT
>Ga0334885_1002089_pt1 | contig 21483 bp, 14 predicted proteins | sample GraSluR1_MG_8_FD_207233 | JGI IMG/M metagenome (GOLD analysis project Ga0334885, IMG submission 207233) | Sludge microbial communities from methane-producing bioreactor in Wageningen University, Netherlands - Granular Sludge_31_05-R1 | ecosystem: Engineered > Bioreactor > Anaerobic >...
TCAACGTTGCATCGACTGTGGTTCTTGCTTGGGAGTTTGCCCTACTTCTGCTCTTTATATGGACAAGACATCTTATCGGGTAATATTTGAAGAATCGAAATGCATTGCTTGTGAGCTTTGCGTTTTGGCTTGTCCTACCCGTGCGATGGAGGCTTTATTTTAATCTATGACCGAATATATGGAGCGGTTTTATCGTAAGACCATAAAACCCTCTGATTTAATATCTTTTGCAGTAAAGATAAACGAAAGCGATCTCATGATCTATGCTCAATGCGATTTAAGTCAACTCTCTTATTCTCTTTTAGATAAAGAGCGAAGGAACTTAGAGGCTTATATTCGCTATAATTCACAGTTTCGAAAGTCTTTAATTCCGATATTAATCGATGATTTTGCTCCTCCTATATGTAAAAATATGGCAGATGCCGCAAAAAGGGCAGGAGTTGGACCGATGGCTGCGGTGGCTGGAGCGGTGAATGATCGACTGGCAAACGGACTCTTATCAAAAACGACAGAATTGATTATCGAAAACGGAGGAGATCTGTTAATCCATTCTTTAAGAGAACGAGTCATCGCTATTTATGCTGGAGAAAATTCTCCCTTCAATTCCCAAATCGGTTTATTGATTTCACCGGGGAAAACTTTCGGAGTGGCAACATCTTCTGGGAAAATTGGCCATTCTTTAAGTTTTGGAGAAGCTGATGCAGTTACTATTGTTGCTCATTCATCAGCAGTAGCAGATGCTTGGGCGACAAGTGTTGGTAACTTAATTCATTCAAAAAAAGATATTGAGAAAGTATTAAAACATTGTGAAAATATTCAAGAAATCGTTGGAGTTGTTATTATTTTTCAGGATGTTTTAGGTATTCGGGGTGATCTACAGCTAGTACATCTTTAATGTTTTGAAGAAGATAAATTAATTGCAGTTTGTTGTTCTTAAGGATTTTAAGACTTCTCCATTAAAGTTACCTCCTGACTATTCTTTATGCTCCCTAATCTGATGTCTTTTCCCTCGACTTGGTTTTTGCTAATATGAATAACAATGATGAGTAGTAATATGATAAACTCATTTAAGCAGGAATTGAACTTTTTTAAAGAAAGAGGGAGGGTTTGATGAATACAAATTTTGAGCTACAACCCGAACAGCTCCGATGGCACTGTGAGCCAGAAAGCCTTGGTTTTGAATATACCTCAGAACTATGTTCTTATAATGAGTTTATTGGACAGGAAAGAGCGATCCGGTCGATTGAATTTGGTCTGGATTTAGAGAGACCTGGATATAATTTATTTTTAACAGGTTTTACAGGGACAGGAAGAGTTGGAGCTATCAAATATTGTATTGCGAAAAAAATCAAAGACCAGCAAACCGAGGGCATCCTCCCCCAGATTTTTGATTGGTGTTATATATTTAACTTTGATAGCCCAGATCGACCTCGAGTGTTAAAAATTTCTGCCGGAGAAGGTAAAAAACTATCAACCCGCTTAGAAAATCTTTTAAAGAGTATTAAAGAAATCCTTCCCAAGGCTTTTGCCGGTGAAGAATACAAAAATCAGAAGCAAATTTTAATTGATGAGGAGCAAAGAAAAAATCGACAAATCGTTCAGGAATTGGAACGGATGGCTCTCCAGGAAAATTTTGCTTTTCGAATGACTTCCATGGGACCAATCTTGGTTCCTTTGGCTGATGGAAAACCGATGACGCAAGAGCAATATATTGCTTTATCTGAAACTGAAAAAGAAACCATAGAAGAAAGACGGCGATCGCTATTAAATGAAATTAATAATTATTTCGAGAAAATACATGAGTTAGAAATTGAGCTTAAAAATAAAATTTCCGAACTAGATAATCGTATTGCTGACTTCTCCATAACTCCCCTTTTTAAAGAATGTATCCAACCTTATGAAGACCAACCGGATATTGTACAATTTCTTGATTTTTTAAAGAAGTATACCCTGTCTTATCTTCAGTCTTTTCGGGATTCTCAAGAAACATCTACGGTTCCACAACTTCTCCCCTTTCAAAAATTACAGGATCCTTTTTTACCTTTTAAAATCAATATTTTGGTTGATAATTCCGACCGAGGTGAGCCTCCCGTCATTTTTGAGTCCCACCCTAACTGGACAAACTTGTTTGGCCGAATTGAACGAAAGGCAATGATGGGAACTTATTATAGCGACCATACTATGCTTAAGCCGGGATCTCTTCATTTGGCAAACAGTGGGTATCTCATCATGTATTTCCGCGATCTGATTATGAACCCTGGTGTATGGGAAGGCTTGAAAAGAGCATTAAAAAACCATGAGATTAAAATCGAGGATCCTTGGGAGCAATTTGGATTGGTTGCACCGCAAGGGCTAACTCCTGAACCTCTTCCATTTAGTGCAAAAGTAATTTTGGTTGGAGATGATATGGTTTACCGATTGCTTACCCTATTTGACGAAGACTTTAAAGATTTGTTTAAAGTGAAAGCCGATTTTGACTTTCAATTAGAAAAAAATAATGATGTTATTCACTCTTTTGCTTGTTATGTAAAAAAAGTCTGTGAGAATGAAAATCTCCTTCCTTTTGAAAATTCGGGAGTTGCCCGTCTTTTAGAAGATGCCACTCGAAGAGTTTCTCATAAAGATAAGTTAGTATCCCAGTTTGGTTATATTAAAGATATTGTAGTTGAATCTGATCATTGGGCAAGACAAGAACATTCCGAAAAAGTAACAGGAGACCATGTAGAACGAGCCTTAAAGGAGAGAAAAAACCGCCATAATCAAATCGAGGATAAAATTCAAGAATTGATCGATCAGGAGATAGTATTGATCGATATTCAAAATGAAATTATTGGCCAGATTAACGGACTATCAGTTTATGAGTTAGGCGATTATAGTTTTGGAAAACCTTCCAGAATAACCGTTAAAACCTATTTAGGCCGACAAGGTATTATAAACATTGAACGAGAATCACGAATGAGTGGAAAAATATATGATAAAGGAATACTAATCATAAGTGGGTATTTAGGTCATACTTTTGCTCAAGATAAGCCACTTTCAATATCAGCCAGTATCTGTTTTGAACAGTCCTATGAAGGGGTTGAAGGAGACAGTGCTTCTTTGGCAGAAACTTGTGCTATCCTTTCAAGTCTCGGTGAAATTCCAATTCGACAAAATATTGCGGTAACAGGATCTATTAATCAAAAAGGTGAAGTTCAAGCTATTGGGGGAGTGAACCAAAAAATTGAAGGATTTTTTCAATTATGCAAAAACCGAGGGTTGACTTCGAAGCAGGGAGTGATTATTCCTGCCAGTAATATTCAAAACCTAATGTTAGACGATGAAATTGTTCAAGCAGTTCGGGATGGTCTATTCCATATTTATGCGGTGAAAAGTGTTGATGAAGCTTTAGAAATTCTTACCGGAATGAAATCGGGAAAACTTCTTGATGATGGAACCTATGAATCTGGGACAATTAAAGCTCGAGTTGATGAAAAAATTAGGGTTGCCAATGAAATATTGAAAAAGATTTCTGAAATAAAAGAGAACGGGATAAAAGATATATCGAATAAAACTGATCAATAAGTCACCTGCAAGAAAACCAAAATCATGGTTTTAATTTGCCAAGATTAGAAAAAATCTAATCGGCTAATTTTTCCTCAGATATAAAAAATAGATGCTGGCCGATCAAATCCTTAAAATGGAAAGTTTAGTATTGAGTTCCCGTTGTTCACACTCGGTAAGGCCAAGGGTGATGATTCATTCGTTCTTTACCTATCACTGTTTTTTAACCAATTCTTTTTTTGATAATAAAAAATTATCACTAAAATAATTATCATACCGAGAATAAAAAGGAGAAGAATTCTTTGGTTGGAAATATATTGAGAAAAATATCCCAAGAATTTATTTCCATTGACGGTTAGAGAATTTTCAGAAATAGTTGCATCGATGATTCCATTTTTTTCAAAAATAACCAAATTACCCGAGATGCTCGAAAAAGTGGTTTTGAGGTTAAAGTATTTTTTAAAATGGTTATCAGCAACCGATTTTGGACCGGAAGTTGTAAAAAGCATCACCGGGATATGATTCTGGTAAAAAAATGCCAAGCAACTAATTGGTTCGTTCAGGGTGGTAGTGAGGTGCGTTTGGTCTTGAATTGCATCCTTTACAACCATTTTTCCAGATTCAAAGAAAACCGGAGAGAAAAGGTAATTTGGAATAGTTTCTGGACTAACAATAATGAGGAGAAAATTTTCTTTCTGATGAGCCTCAATCGGTATGGGGTTTGATAAAAAAGATGAGAAGAATTGATAGATAAACTGACCGAAGGGGATCGTTATATTATAAATAGCAGCAGGTATTTTTTGGAGAAGGTTAAGATTACGGAAATTTGATGATGATAAAGCGAGCTCGATCTGCTTTGGTAATTGTATGAAGTTTGCCCAATGGTAATCCCAAATATCAGGGTAAAAATTTGGGTCCCAATCGATAGTCATGGAAGACGGGCCTAAGAGATTATTCAACTGGGTTTCCCCAAAAATGATTTCTACTGGAATCAGCCTTGAATTATAAAGCTGAATTGAAGAGAGAATATCAGCAGCGATTTGTAAAGTATTTTCATCGAGTTCAGAAGGAAGCACTATTTTCATTTTGTTGTCAAGTACAGTAGGGATCCTTTTCCAAACGGAAAAAATAGCAGATTGAGAACTACTTTTAACCTGGAAATAGGAATCTTCAGAAATAAAACCCTCAAAGGGCATTTTCCCCGGTCGGTAATCCTCTTTATTGGGAAAATAACTTAACCCAAGAGTTATGGTATTAACTGGCTTAAGAAAATAAGCCGGAAGATAGAGATCAATGGGAAATAAATGGCCGCTACTCTTGTCATTAAGACGTTGGGAGTAAACCAACTGAGAGTTTATTGACAACTTAAAAAAGGCTTCTCCTTTAAAATCTGAGGGGAGTGGAGTATGGTTGAAAAAAAGACGAAGATTTAATGAAGTTGGATGATGAGAAATGTCAGAAAAATAAAAGCGCAAGTTTTTTTCCATATTACCAAATCCCTTAAACTTGAAAGAAGAATATCCTAAATCAAAGAAAGTTGTTCTAAAAAATCGGGGAGATATTTTATCTTCAGTGACATATGAAGTTTTTCCGCCTTTACCGATCAGGAACTGGTGAAGTTCAGATGATATTGTTTTTATTCCTTCAAAGGTTAGAAAAAGTTTTCTTCCATAAAGCTGATAATCACTAACTGAATTTTCTATAAGATATATTTGGTAATTGTGTTTTGAATCTTTCGAACTCAGTTGAGAAGGAGCAATTAACGTTTGGATTCGAAAAGGTTGTTCCCGGTGAATTTTATGAAGAAAAGCATATAAGGTGAAATAGGATTGAAGAATTCGATCAGACCAAGGTCGCGGAGGAAGAACCAGAGTTATCGCTTCCTTGATACTTTGTAGGAAGTCATCAATGGTTTGGGGGATCCAATCGGTTTTCATTTTGAAAGTTATAAAACTTTCTTTTTTGACGATAATCCAGAGATTTCCAGAAGAAATATCCTCACCCAGATGGCTACTAATAAAAAGAGTCGGTTGAATTTCAATTTTTATGAGTTGATTGTTGGGCTTTAAGGCGGTTTCAGGAATTGGAATATCAAGATAGGCAACCTGATCGGGTTGTATTTGAATGTCTTTTAAAAGTTGGGTATACGCTAATTGTTCATTAATGAAAAGGGACACTCGGCTTTCTGGATTGAGCACTTCTGAAAACCAAATTTTTAAAGCCAGGCGAGTTTCTTCCCAATTTACTCCTTTAAAGTAGGGTAAAAAAAAGCTATAAGACGGTTGATATCCTTCTAATCGAATATCGTTTTCCTGCTCGACGAAATCGGATATATTCCAAACTATAGCATTTGGTATTTGAGCAAAAGCTAAATTGGTGATTGGAAGGACAAGCAAAAATAAACTTATAAATAAAAAAGCACCAAAAAAAACAATACGTCGATCATTTTTAAACCACATTGAGTTCCCCCTCCACCTATAAAAGATATCCCTTTTATAAGTTTAAAATAAATCATTTGTTGATACAAGTGATTCTTGAATGGCAGTGACGATTGATTGGAGAAGGAATAATAAGCGAAAAGACCGGGATTAGTGATCAGATATATGTTTTTAGAAATAAATTGGTCAGAATAAAAAAATATTAAGAAAATTAGACAACCAAGCAAAAAATTGTCTTTATATTTTTAGTTTGACCTTACTTGACAAATAAGAAAATAAGTGATTAAATACGATAGTCTAAGATGGTAAAATTTTGAAGGTCACGACCATGGCAAGGCAGAAGGAAGATGAAATCAATAAGGATGGTGATATGAAAATGAACAACCAGAAGGAGGAACCAAAGGTCATCAATGAAAATGAGACATTAGGTTGTGATGAGATTTCTATAGAAGAATTGAAAAATACTTGCGAAGAATACCGAAATACCGCTGAAGAATATAAAAAGAAATCCGAAGAGTATTTGAAAAACTTAAAATCGCTAAAGGCAGAGTTTGAAAACTATCGAAAAAGAGAAACACAGTATCGGGAAAGTTTTATCAAATCATCAAATAGAGATTTAATACTTAAACTCCTTCCGGTAATGGATGATATGGATAATGCCATTCTTGAAAGTAAAAAAAATGAGGTGCATCAGTCTTATATAGAAGGAGCTGAGCTAATCTACCGCAAACTTTTAAATATTTTGGAAAAAGAAGGAGTTCGACAGATAACCACCTTGGGTGAGAAATTTGATCCAAAATATCATGAGGCAATGATGACAATATCATCCCCTGATTATGAGGATTATGCAATTGTTGATGAGTTAAGAAAAGGATATGTGTTGAATGAAGAAGTTTTACGTGCAGCCCAGGTATCGGTTAATCGTTGGGATAAAAACGAGAAAGAAAGGTAAAGGAGGCAAACACTATGGCAAAAGTAATCGGTATTGATTTGGGAACAACCAATTCTGTTGCGGCTTATATGGAGGGTGGTCAACCAACCATTATACCTAATAAAGAAGGATCTCGCTTAACACCCTCAATCGTTGCGTTTACAAAAAATGGTGAAATACTGGTTGGTCAACTAGCAAAAAGACAAGCAATAACCAATCCAAAGAATACCATTTATTCTATAAAGCGTTTAATGGGTAGACGTTATGATGATCCAGAAGTTGAAAAGGCGCGAAAAGTACTTCCCTATGAAATTGTACCAGGAAAGCATGGGGAAGCTGCTGTAAAAGTCGGAGATCGAGCATACACTCCTCCCGAAATATCAGCCATGATATTAAAGAAAATGAAAGAAGATGCCGAGGAATTCTTAGGAGAAAAAATAACCGAAGCGGTTATCACCGTGCCGGCATATTTTAATGATAACCAGCGCCAGGCAACCAAGGATGCCGGTAAAATTGCCGGGCTTGAGGTAAAAAGAATCATCAACGAACCAACCGCGGCTTCTTTGGCTTATGGTTTGGGAAAAGGAAAAGAAGAAGTCATAGCAGTATATGATTTAGGCGGCGGAACTTTTGATATTTCAATTCTTGAAATTGGTGAAGGAGTATTTGAAGTAAAATCCACCTCCGGAGATACATTTCTTGGTGGTGACGATTTTGACAGGAGAGTAATGGATTACATTATTGAAGAATTCCGAAAAGACCAAGGTATTGATCTTCGAGGAGATCAAATGGCGCTTCAGCGTTTAAAAGAAGCGGCAGAAAAAGCCAAAATTGAATTATCCGGTTCGCTCCAGACCGAGGTGAATTTACCCTTTATCACTGCTGATGCTTCCGGGCCTCGTCACTTAGTAATGACTTTAACCAGAGCAAAATTAGAGCAATTAACCGCAGATCTTATTGAACGTACTTTTGAACCTTGCGAAAGGGCGATGAAAGATGCTGGTCTGAAGGCAGAAGAAATTGATTCAGTTATTCTGGTTGGTGGTATGACCCGAATGCCAAAAGTAGAAGAAGTCGTTAAAAAAATATTTCAGAAAGAACCAAAACGCGGAGTTAACCCCGATGAGGTTGTTTCTGATGGGGCAGCAATCCAAGCTGGAGTTCTAAAGGGAGAAGTGAAAGACGTCCTTCTATTAGACGTTACCCCACTTTCATTGGGAATAGAAACGTTGGGAGGAGTTTTTACCCGTATCATTGATCGGAATACGACCGTACCGGTTTCGAAGAGTCAGGTCTTTACCACAGCTGCTGATAATCAAACAACAGTTGAGATTCAGGTACTTCAGGGAGAAAGGCCGTTGGCAAAAGATAACAATTCTCTAGGAAGATTCCAGCTTTCTGGAATTCCGTCGGCACCACGGGGAATTCCTCAGGTTGAGGTCAAGTTTGATATCGATGCCGATGGAATTCTTCATGTATCGGCTAAAGACTTGGCGACCAATAAAGAACAAGCCATTACCATAAAGGCTTCTAGTGGTTTATCGAAGGATGATATTGATCGTATGTTGCGAGAGTCAGAACTTCATGCCGAAGAAGACAAGAAAAAGAGAGAAGAAATTGAATTAAAGAACCAAGCAGAGAACCTAATCTATTCGGTAGAAAAAACCTTAGGAGAATCAGAAAGTAAGTTGTCGCCTGAAACGAAGAGTAAAGCAGAAGCTGCTTTGAATAATCTCAAGGAAGCCATGAAAGGTGATGACGTCGCTGATATTCGACGCAAAATTGATGAACTCCAATCAACGTCTCATGCTTTAGCTCAAGAGCTTTATCGACAGACCTCCAGCCAACCGGGTCCAGGTGAAGCAGCGGGAGCCAAAGCTGAAACAGGTTCGGACTCGAATAAGGAAAATGATAATGTCGTTGATGCCGATTATAAAGTTGTTGACGATGATCAGAAATAAATGATGGAAAATCCTTAGGTCAATAATAGCTTGGCCTAAGGATTTTCTTTTATTCAATTTCCCCATTGAACTTCAATACCGTTAATTATTTGAACTTCTTTGATTTTTTTACAAAATTGATATAAAGTAATCGTATTCTTCTCCGACTAATCTTGAAATATATAAAGGTGATTTGAGCATGAAAAGGGATTATTACGAAGTTTTAGGAGTGAATCGTAACGCCTCCTTAGAAGAGATTAAGAAGTCCTATCGAAAACTGGCAAGGCAGTACCATCCTGATGCTAACCCTGGGAATAAAGATACGATTGAAAAATTTAAAGAAATCAATGAAGCCTATCAAGTTCTTTCTGATTCGGAAAAGCGAGCTACATATGACCGTTTTGGCCATGCCGCATTTGACTCACGTGCTCAAGCCGGTTATGGTGGAGCTGGTTTCGGACAAGATTTTGATCCCTTTGGAGATTTTGGCAGTTTTGGTGACATTTTTGATATGTTTTTTGGAAGCTCTACCGGATCGCGGAGAAGAGAATCAGCGTCCCGTCCAACCAAGGGGGCAAGTGTCAACATTGATGTTACGCTTGAATTTGAAGAGGCTGCTTTTGGCGTCGAGAAAGAAATTGAATATTCAAGAGTAGAAATCTGTAAGGAGTGCCAGGGAGTTGGGGGGAAAAAGAAAGTCGCCTGTCCTCATTGTCGAGGCACTGGAGAAATTAAACATACCCAAACCTCAATTTTTGGCTCAATAGTGACTTCTCGTGTTTGTAATTTTTGTCGTGGAAAAGGCTATATTGCTGAAGATACTTGTCAGAAATGTCATGGTTCAGGAAAGATGAAAACGACCCGGAAACTCAAGTTAAAATTTCCAGCTGGGGTTGATAGTGGTTATCGACTTCGGGTATCTGGGGAAGGAGAGGCCGGGGATAATGATGGTCCAGCTGGAGATTTGTATGTCTCAATAACAGTGAAACCACATAAAATTTTAGATAGAAAAGGAAAAAATCTCTTCTTCGATGCCGAGGTGACTTATACCCAGTTAGTTTTAGGGGATGAAATCGAGGTTCCTACTATACAAGGAATGGAGAAAATTAAAATATCACCAGGAACAGACGCTCATTCGGTTTTAAAATTAAGAGGAAAAGGTTTGGTCGATCCCAGTAATGGCTCACGGGGAGACCAATTTATTCAGCTCAAGCTCAGCATACCAAGACGGTTAACTGGTGAATATAAAAAATTGATGGAGCAATTAGCCGAACTCGAAGGTCAGGAAAAAAACAAAAAAACTGGTGGTATTTTTGAACGAATCAAAGAAGCTTTTACCAGCACTGAAGGCTAGAAAATTAGAATGAGTCGATTTTATTACCATCCAGAAATAAACCAATCAACCGTCATTGCTCTTAGCTGCGAAGAAAGTCTTCATCTCAAAGCGAATCGAATTCTTCCTGAAACCAAGATTCTGTTGTCAGATGGATTAGGGAATTTATATTCAGGAATTTTTAAAGGATTTGTTTCACAAATCGCCCAAGTCGAAGTGATTGGAAAGGTAATAAAAGAAGACAAAGCTTATAAAGCTTATCAGCTTTGGGTATGGCAACCTCTTCTAAAAAATTGGTCTCGCTTGGATTGGCTCATAGAAAAACTGGTCGAAATTGGTGTTACTGGTATTGGAGTTTTTTATAGTGAGCGATGTGTGCGTGAACACATTTCTTCAACACGAAAAGACCGTTGGAGAAAGATTATAATCGAAGCAGCAAAACAATCAGGAAGAACTTGTTTTCCTGTTCTAAAGGTGATGACGAATTGGTCTGATTTTTTCGATCAATGCCGAAACAATAACCTGAGTACTATTGTTGGTGATTTGAGTGTCTCGGAAACGATTTCGGACTTTTTAAAAAAACAAAATTTATCTTCTTTACAGATTATTGTTGGCCCGGAAGGTGATTTTAGTAAAGGAGAAAAAGAACAACTCCAATCTCTTCCCAAAGTTCATTTTTTAAGGTTATCCAGCCAAATTCTCCGAAGTGAAACAGCTGCTTTATATGCCAGCATAGTGAGTATGGCAAACTTGGAGTCAAAACATGAAAATTGCTATTAAAACTCTTGGATGTAAAGTAAATCAATCGGAAAGCGATGTACTAGCTGCATTACTAAAAAATGAAGGTATTTCTTTGGTTCCTTTTGAGGATCAAGCAGATTGGTATATTATCAATAGCTGTGCTGTGACCAAGATGTCGGAAAAAAAAACTCGTCAATGGATCGGCCGAGCCCTAAGGAATAACGAAAAATCACAAGTTATTCTGATTGGCTGCTATAGTCCTTTGTATATTCGCCAATTTCCACTTCCCCAGCCTCGTCTTCAGGTTATTGATTCTCCAGAAAAGATCAAAAAGGTAATGGAAATACTCAATTTACCTTGGGATGAATCGTTCTCAGCAAAAGTCATACCGGAAACCGAGCGGGCTCGGGTCTGGTTAAAAATTGAGGATGGATGTGATCATTTCTGCAATTATTGTATTGTACCCCACCTCCGTGGTTCTGTTCGAAGCGAAGAACCGGAAAAAATAATTCGCCAAGCAACTCATTTAGAAAGAAAAGGTGTTCAAGAAATTGTTTTGTGTGGCATTAACTTAGGAATGTATGGTTTAGGAAATGACCACGCTAGCTTGATTGAATTGCTGGAAGAGTTGACAAGGTCAACCAATACCATTCGCTATCGTTTAAGTTCTATTGAGCCATTTCTGATTGATAAAAAGTTTTTGGATCGATATTTTTCTTTAACCCCCCGAGTGTGCCCGCATTTTCATATTCCTCTTCAAAGCGGGAGCGATGAGGTTTTATTAAAGATGGGAAGGGGATATACCACTCAATTTTATAGAGACTTGATAGAATTGATTCGAAAATATGATAACAATGTAGCAATTAGTACTGACATTATTGTAGGATTTCCCGGAGAATCGGAAAGGCTGTTTGCCGAAACCACTAAATTTTGTCAGGAAATCGGTTTTTCCCGTGCTCATGTTTTTGTATATTCTCCACGTCCTTTCACTCCTGCTGCCCAGTGGGATAAGGCTGAAGGTGTACCTTTCCAAGCCAAAAAGGAACGAGAAGCAGGTTTATTAAAAATTATTTTCGACAGCCAAATTAAATATTATCGGTCTTTTATTGGAAGAATATTATCAGTATTAGTTGAGACAACCACTGATAACCGCGAAGTAACTGGTTATTCTGAAAACTATATACCAGTTCGAGGTGATGGGATTATTGCTTCCGATTATGGAAAGGTTCTTCCTGTCTGCATACATGGAGAAAAGAATAGAATTTTATTAGGAGAAGCCATTTAAAACCAATATACCGTAAATTCCCATTGAAAAATCATTTTATATTCAATAAAATAGAGAGAAAATTGGAGAAGGAAAGATAAAATGGCAGCTAAGAAAAAGGCAAAGACGGTAAAAGGAACCAAGTCAAAACTTTCTGTAATCGAATCCCCTGAAAGAACGCTCCCACTTTTAGAAAAATTCCTTCAATATGGTTTATTGTTGATTGTGCTTTTATCTCCTTATTACCGGGGCTTATATTTTGATTACGAAAGATATCCCTTCTTTTTGGCAGTTTTCATTGTTGCTATTATTTATTTTTTATATCAGATAGTTTATCAAAGAAAAGTAATTACTATAAAAACTCCCATCGAATATTTTTTTCTTTTTACTGTATTACTATATGGTCTCAGCATTTTATGGGCTGCGGACCAAGGGATGGCTTTTCGTGAGTTTTTTAGTAGTATAGTTTATTTCATCTTTTTTCTTTTAGTCACGCATTTATTCCTGACCAAGCAATCAAAAAAAATTTTTTTAATTGCATTTAATATTAATGCTGTCTTCCTGGTTTTAATTGGATTTTTCTATCGATTTGGATGGGTTAATCCCCTGTCTCGACCATTGGGGATGAGCATGAAAGATCTTTTTTTGACTGCATCAGGTCGATTGCATTCATCTATGCAATACCCGAATACCTTTGCTGCTTATCTCGCAATGGCGATAATAACCTTGATTATTTTACACTTGTTGGAAGAAAAACCGATTTATATCAGTTTGTGGGGATTTATTCTATTTTTTCTTCAAACTGGATTATATTTTACCTATTCCCGGGGAGCTTTGTTGGTATTTATCATAACCTCGGTGGTTCTATTCCTTTTATTGAAAAGGAAAGAAAAGATTAAGTATCTCCTGGTTCTCATGGCTGCATTTGTCTGGACAATACTCTTTACTCCGCGTTTGGAAAATTTTTTATTCAACAATTTACCCGGTCAGTTTTTTGGTTTTCTCTTATTAGGAAGCCTTGTCCAAGCTTTTAGTGTCTATTTGCTTTCCTTTCTATGGAAAAAGTTGGTTAACCTATCAAAACCATCAATTCGTACCTCCTATTTTACAGTTGGGATTGGAGTTGCCCTCGTTCTCGTTATTTTAATTGTTTTGGGGCTGAAGCCGGCCTTCTTAGGTGATCGTTTTCGGCAAATAACTCTCAATACTATCATCTCGCAGGAAAGATGGATTTTTTATGGTGATGGTTTAAAAATATTTCAAGCCCGACCAATAGCTGGTTGGGGAGGAGGAGGATGGGAAGCACGTTACTTGGCCTATCAATCCTATCCCTATTTTAGCGAAAACAGTCACAATTATTTTCTTCAAGTAATGATTGAAATCGGCATTATTGGTTTGTTAGCAACAATTGGGTTAATAATAGGCCTTTTTTATCAAATTTATCGTTTTAAAAAGGCGAATAAAGACGGTTGGAACAATCTTTTGATTTTAGGACTGGGAGCAGCGGTTTTTTTGGGATTTTTTCATGGATTCATTGATGTTGATTTTGCTCTTGGTTCTTTTTATTTTGGTATTTTGGCGTTTATCGCTTTCATAAATCAAATAACTCGCTCTCAACAAATCACCATCAACAATCGACATTTATTTGAATTGAAAATACCTACTTGGGTGTTGTTTTCCGGAGTTATTTTTTTAATGATTTTTTCCTTTTTTTTGATTTCGGGTGATCGAGCGAAAATTAGAGGTGGGTATTTTGCATCTCATGGAGATCTTAATCAAGCTATTCAATATCATCAAAAAGCAGCCAGTTCGATTCCTTTCAATTCCCAAAGCCATTACTTTTTAAGTACTTATTACCGGCAATTGTTTAATACCCAAAAGCAAACTGATCTGAGAATAAAAAGTGAATATCACAGCGAAAAAGCCACCAGCTATTCTCCGTTTAATTTTCGATTTCAAGAAAATAAAGCGGTTTTAAAGATTGAGAGAGGAGACTTTGAAACTGGATTGAATGAATTTGAAAAAGCCATATATTTGGCACCCTTTATATCAACAACCTACGAACGCTACCTCCAAACCTGCCTATCAGTTGCTGATTATTACCTTATGCGATCTGAAAAAAACAAAGCTATTCATTATTTAGAAGAGGGTTTGCGCATTGATGATATATATACGGCTTTTTTAGAAGGTTCATTAAGACCAAAAAAGAAAACCACCGCTTATAATAAGATTCTAAATGAATTAAAAAATAAACTCCAGGAAATTATGGAATGACCTCAATCACCGAAAAGCTTTCGTTTTTTTTGGTACTGTTCGTGGTAATTCTATCTCCTTATTACCGGGGCATCTATCCAGATTACTACAAGCTCCCCTTTTTGACCCTCATTTTTTTAGCCTTTCTCATTCATCTTCTGGTGAGGATAAAAAAGAAAGAAAGTCTTTTTCAATTAAATATGCCAGAAATGCTTTTTTTCTTATTAGCAGTAGTATACCTGGTGACGATTATCGTGGCTTCCAGTGGATATTCTTCTATAATTACTTTTATAAGCTATATAGCCTGGGCATTTCTTTTTTGGTTAATGTTTGAGCTGTTCCAAAAGAAATCCCTCAAAATGTTCTTAATTCAAATAATGGTCGGTAGTGCTGGCGTATTATCACTATTGGGTATCTTTGATGCCTTTCACCTCATTCCAGAAAGATTTCAAAATTTTTTAGGGATGAGTTTTTGGGGTTTATACTTTTCTGGTAGACTTGCCACTACCTTTCAATATCAAAACACCTCGGCTTCTTTTTTTGCTGCTTGTTTGTTCTTAGGAATCTTGATTTACCTTCAAGAAAAAATTTTGTGGAAGAAGTTAATCAATGGTGTTCTTTTATATTTGATTTTCTTCGGTTTTCTTTTTGCTTTTTCGAGAGGGGCAAATCTAGTTTTTTTAATTACACTTCCATTTCTTTTTATTTTAATCAGAAAAAAAGTATATATTATTTCGGTTATTTTAACTTTATCTTCACTATTTTTGCCATTCATTTTTTTACAGATAGAACTGGATAGGTATTTATCTCAAGCTCTTCCTTTCCATTTTTTAATTATGTTTTTGATTGGATTAGGTTCCTTCTTTTTTTTAAGCTTTTTATTTTTGCCTGGTCAACAAATTTCCTTGATAAATAAAATCAATAAAAAACTCCTTTTTTTTCTAATTTTATTAATAATCTTGGGGATAGAGAGCTATTTTGTTTTTTTTGTTCAATTCGATACAAAGAACTTCACTTTTATTCGAGGATTTGGAGAAAAGGGGAGAGATATCAGCTTTGAAACAAAAAATGTTATTTTGAGGTTTACTTTTTACCGAGATGCTCTCAAGATGATTCAAAAAAAGCCTCTTTTGGGTTGGGGTGGCGGAGGTTGGGCAACGAGGTATTTCTCCTTTCAATCTCATACCTATTACACCAAATTTCCTCATTCCTTTTATTTAAATACCTTAGTTGAATCAGGAGTCTTGGGATTGGCTTCCCTTTTATTTTTACTTTTTTACTCACTGCGCATTTGTGTCATTCATTGTTATCAAGACCAATTTAACTCAATAAATCCTTTCATAGGTGCCGGAGTCTTTTTTATTTTTTTACATAGCAGTATAGATTTAAATTTTGCCATGGGTGCTTATCAGGTTTTTGCTTGGACGCTCCTTGCTCTTTTGTTGAATTCCTACTCTTTACAAAAATTAAAGCTTTCTATTCCCTTGATAATTCCCTTTTTCATTGCACTTTTATTCTTTGTGATAAGTATTTTTTATGGGAATGCCGAGTATTATTATCAAATAGGGAATGAGTATCGAGCTGATAATGATTTCGTTCATTCGGCTCAAGCCTGGGAAGCTACCGTTCGACTCAACCCATGGCACGACAACGCCTTTCATCAACTAAGCAATTTATCTTCCGAATTTTATTTACAAACCAAAAAAGAAGAATTTTTACAGCTGGCACTGAAGAAAAACCAAAAAGCTTTAAATATTGAACCTAATAATTATGAGTACTATCGGCACAGAGCAGATCTTTTTCTTTTAAAAGGAGAACTCGATGAAGCTTGGAGAGATTATAGGTATTCTATGGAACTTGCCCCAATGGTTTTAGGTAATTACGAAAAGATACTTTTTGCTTTTTTGAATATGATTCGCTCTCAACAGAACACCAGGGATCCAAAAACTTTTAATCAAATAAAAAGATATACTGATTCTGTTTATAATTTTTATCTGGAAAATCAATCAAAATCATCTCAATTCAATCCTCCAAGTGAAGCTTTGGATTCTTTAAAAAAGGATATTGAAGATATATTGGGAGGTGAAAACGTTAGAAGTTCAATAACCGAAGATTGAGAGTATAAAAAGACTTTATTATTGAATGAATGAAATGATAGGAGTGATTTCACATTGAATAATGGTAAACAAGACCAATTACTAAAGTATATCCCCTTATTTTTGCTTATCTTTATTTTGATTCCTGGATGCTTTTTAGCTTCAAATCTTGACCAACCAAGTCCCACCCCTGAATCTTCTGTTGATCCGTCTCCAACTCCTTATGTATCTCCGAACGCTATAGATTTTACTCTCTTCGATCTGGATGGGAACGTATATTCCTTAAATGAATATCGTGGGAAGCCCGTTTTGGTCGCCTTTTTTGGTTATTTATGCCCCCATTGCCGAAATGAAATGCCTCGAATTCAAAATCTTTATAACAAATACAAAGAGAGTCAAAACCTGGTCGTTTTAGGGGTAGGAGTTTCAAGCTCGATTGCACAGTTACGTGAATTCCAATCACAATATGGCTTAACCTTTCCTATTCTTGACGATTTTAGCCGGAATGTTTATCATAGGTTTTTCAGCATGGGAATACCAGCCATAGTACTGATTAATAAATCTGGTGAGGTTGCTTATTCCTATAATCAATCTGAGTTGTCGGAAACTGATATTGAAAACCTTTTAAATTCTTATATTTTTTAATTGAACACATAGAATGCAACCCAGATAACAGGATTCACTGGGTTGCATTCTATTTATAAAAAATCTTCAACATATTCTTCTAAGAGACCAGCTTCATCAAGGATGTCTAAAATGGTAATTCGGCTCCTCACAAAGCGGGAGAAAAGGAAAGAGTCTTTCACTAAGGATCGCGAAAAACCTAATTCTTCAAAAGTCGATGGAGTTTTCGATCGATTTAAAGCTTGTTCAATATCAGGTATAGCAAAAAGTTTTTCTGATATCATTTGTCGCAACTGATTGGAAAATCCAGGTTTTTTATAAGAATCGGTAAAAACCATTGGGGATGTCATTTTTTGAGTTGCTTCTTTTTCAACTAAAGGATAGAGAGAGCCGAATTTTTCCTGTAAGATTTTCTTGTTTACCCGAAGTGGATGGGGAGAAGCAATCTTTTCCCAATCGACGGTGTCAATTTCTTTTAGAAATCGTTGATACATTTTGTGAATATAAAAAGTTGCAACTCCAACTCGTAAACCATGAAGAGAAGTATTTTCTCCACGAGAAAGGCTAACCATTTCTAAATAATGAGCGATGAGATGCTCAGCACCAGAAGCTGGTCGGGAATCACCAACCAATGCCATGCTAAATCCTGAGTTGAGAAGAGCGATGGACAAAGCTCTGACGGCTTCTGGCTTTCGTTGAGGGATTTGATTAGCAGATTCCCACAAAATATGAAGAGCTTCCTTGACCAAGTCCCAGGAGTAGTGACAAATATATTCATCTTGAAGTTGATTTCGTAGTACCCAGTCAGAGTTTGCCGTGGTTTTCCCAATTAAATCAGAAAAACCTGATTGGAGAAGTTCTAAAGGAGCTTTTACTAAAACATCGAGATCCATAAAAATTGCTTTGGGGGGAGTCGCTTCAAAAGTAATTTTATATCCATTCACTAACATGGGAGCGCCAAGAGAAGGATATCCATCCATGGATGCTGCGGTACCAACCACCACATAAGGAATATGAGAACGATGGGCAACGAATTTAACCAAGTCATTAATAACACCTGAGCCGACAGCAATCATAAAGTCTGGTTGGTATTTTAAGCCAGTTCCAACCTGATGGCGGGTATCTTCGTCGGGCTCTAAGTATTGACTCGAAGAGTTATGAGAGAGTAAGAGGGGAATAGCCTTATACTTTTCTTGATTTAAAATTGTTTCAACTTTTTGTCCTGCTGCTTGGTAAGTATTTTCGTCAAAAACGATCAAGCATTTCTTCCCCAAATGAAGCTGGTTCAGCACAAGTGGTATCTGCTCTAAAAGTGAGTGATCAACGATGGTTTTTTGAGTTAAAATATGGTGGGTTTTACCACAAGAACAAGGAATTTCTGCAGCTTTCTGAAAATAAAAAAGTTCATCCATAGTTTTCTCTCTTTCTGATTTTTTTATAGTTGCTGATAGAGTAAAAATAGTAATTTCATTTTGATAACAATATACTCTTTGATATTTAATGTATTCAATAGGGCAGTTGCTTTTAAATAACTGGTTTTTAATCAAGGTTAAAAGAAAAAGAATTTCATTGACCCTGAAAAAATGATAAGATTAAAACATTGAATTATTATCTTAGGTTTATTTTGATAGGTCAAGGAGGATGTTTTATGTCTCTCAATCAAGATTTTTGGAAAAAAGCTCTCACTGAATCATATGCTGCTATTGAAAAACTCACTGGTGTTTTTTTGGTTACTCAGGGGAAAGAAAGGAAACCGAACATAATGACCATTGGATGGATGCAGGGAGGAATTATTTGGGGTCGGCCTATTATATCTGTATTGGTGAGGCCTTCTCGTTTTTCATATATTCATATTGAGGAAAATCCCTTTTTTACGGTTTGTGTTCCTACTGAGAATATGAAAAAAGAAATAAACTGGTGCGGGAGTGCCTCAGGTGCAACAGTTGATAAATTTAAAAGTACTGCTTTTACTCCTATTTATAATGAAAACTTCTCAGTTCCAGTCATTAAGGAATGCCCTATTTATTTTGAGTGCAGAATAGTTCAAAAAACCAAAGTTATAGAAACAAATTTTATTCCTGAAATCATTCATGAGTATTATTCTTCTGGAGATTTTCATTCAGTCTATTATGGAGAAATAGTAAGGGTTAAAATTTAAATTCTTTTTTCCGTGGAGAGGTAATGAACTAAGCTCAAAAAGAGATAGAATTTTCTCATAACTTTCACGGCAAGAATTATTGGTGCCCAGCTAAAATATTTTTTATTTTTTAATAACGGTATTTTTAAGAATAGTGTATAATATCATTCGGGTTTTTTCCAACAAGAGAAAAGGCCGCTTTGTTTACTGAGAATATTTAATATCGTTTCTATTTTGGAAAAAGGAATAACATACTACAGCTCTTAGTAAACACCAATAGAAGCAGTGGGATAATATGATCTCCATTGGGGAATGACAATACTTGTGTTATAACCCCTCCCATAATAAAGGAGGAAACAATTGAAAATATTATTAATAGCGCCAGAGTCTAAAAGGGCGTCGAAAAAAAAGGCAATTCTTGTTCCTTTTCCGCAAGCAAGTCTTACCATAATAGCTGGTTTAACCCCAAAAGAACATTCGGTTACTATCATCGATGAAAGACTGCATGAAATAGATTATGATGGTGATTATGATTTGATTGGCATAACTGTCATGACAGCAACTTCAATTCATGCTTATCAGATTGCCGATGAGTTTCGTAAAAGAAATAAAAAAGTTGTATTAGGTGGGATTCATCCTTCCTTTCTTCCTGATGAAGCGATCCAACATGCCGATTGCGTGGTTATCGGTGAAGCTGAAAACTTATGGAAAATAGTTTTAGATGATTTTCAGAAAGGTCAAATAAAAAAGTTTTATAAAAGCGAAGAACTCCCTTGTTTGACCGACCTTCCCCCAGCACGTTTAGATTTGCTTGGGAAAGGATACTTGCTTAAAAATGTTTTTCAAACAACCCGCGGATGTCCTCACAATTGTGGTTTTTGCTCGGTTTCTACATTTAATGGAAGGCGTTACCGACACCGACCAGTTGAAAAAATAATCGAAGAAGTGAGCCGATGTCGCTCGAGGATGATTGGTTTTTTAGACGACAACATTGTTGGGAATCCAAAATACTCTAAAGAACTTTTTCGTGCTTTAATTCCTTTAAAGAAAAAATGGGTGAGTCAGGGAACTGTTAAGATGGCGGAGGACGAAGAATTAATTAGCCTTGCCCAAAAATGCGGATGTATAAGTCTATTTGTTGGATTCGAATCGGTTAACGAAATGAATTTAAAAGAGATGCATAAGCAGTTTAATCCTATAGAAAAATACCAAAAATTAATTGATAATTTCCACCGGCATCATATTATGGTGGTAGGTTCCTTTGTTTTTGGTTTTGACAATGATGACTTGTCGGTTTTTGATGATACTCTGAAATTTATTGAAGATACCAAAATTGACTTTGCTACCTTCAATATCCTCACTCCTCTGCCTGGAACAGAGGTTTATGAAAAGTTTAAAAACTCCGACCGAATCTTTTCCCACGATTGGACCAATTATGATTTTTCTCATGTCGTTTATCAACCAGCTAAAATGACCCCGCAAGAGCTCCAATTTGGTCATAATGAATTATATCGAAAATTTTACACTCTTCCAAAAATAATAAAGCGAGCTTTTTGGAATTGGAGATACCTTGGTTACTTTTTACCGGCCAGTCTCTATTATAACTGGGTGTCAAGAAATCCGCATCAATTACCCAATTTGCATGATTAAGTCAGTTTTATTTGATCTTGATGGAACTTTAATTTTCGCCGAAAAAGCTATTATTAAGGGAATTCAAAAATGTTTTATGATGTATGAGTTAAATCCACCTGAAGAAGAAAAGATTCGGAAAACAATTGGCCTTCCACTGGCGGAATCTTTTACAGTTTTACAATTCTCCAACCCTGAAGAAGGCGCCAACCTATATCGGGAATTTTTTTTAGAGCAGCCTGAAGATATTATTATTAATCCTGAATCCTATAAACTCTTAGATCACTTGGTGAAAAGGAATATCCAGATTGGGATAGTTACTAATCGAAAGTTAGCAAAAAAATTGATTGACAAACTTCCCTTTCCCGTGCCATTTGATATTGTTATTGACCTTTCTTTGGGAATCCAGCCTAAGCCGTCACCAGAGGGTGTTTTATACGCTATAACTCAATTAAAAGTCTCTCCGCAAGAAGTTATTTTTGTTGGTGATACTCATTATGATATAATCGCAGGAAAATCTGCTGGGGTTAGCGTAGTGGGGTATTCTCAGGGAA
>Ga0334885_1002100_pt1 | contig 21400 bp, 29 predicted proteins | sample GraSluR1_MG_8_FD_207233 | JGI IMG/M metagenome (GOLD analysis project Ga0334885, IMG submission 207233) | Sludge microbial communities from methane-producing bioreactor in Wageningen University, Netherlands - Granular Sludge_31_05-R1 | ecosystem: Engineered > Bioreactor > Anaerobic >...
GTCACTTTGTAGCGCCCGACTTATTTTAGGCGGAGGTTAAAATGGGACGTAAAGCAAAACCACTGGAAATGAAATTGCTTGACGGGAATCCCGGAAAGCAGCGCTTACCCTCCGGCGTTCCTGCTCCCCCCGGTGATATGCCTGATGCCCCTTCCCACCTTGATCAGTACGGGCGCCAGGAATGGGAGCGTATTGCAGATGGCCTTAATGTTATGGGTATCCTGCGGAACGTTGACCAGAACATCCTTGGTGCCTATTGCGCTTCGTACTCTCGATGGCGCCACGCGGAGGAAGAGTTGAATAAGCTCAAAAAAGAATCTCCCCTTGGTGCGCTTGTCCTAAAAACCGTATCAGGAAACTACATTCAGCAGCCGCTTATCGGGATTGCAAATACAGCGGCCAGGGACATGGTAAAATATGCCTCGGAGTTTGGTCTGACCCCTGCGGCCAGGGCGAGCCTTGGAATCAAGAACGAGCCGAGGGGCAAGAGTAAGTTTGACGGATTGATCTCTGTGAAGGGAGGGAAGAAGTGAACATCGAAACTAAGAAAGTAAAGCTCTCGCAGATTAAGCTGAACCCGGACAATCCCCGGCAGATAAGTAACTACAGGCAGCTTGGTTTTGTATGTAAGGAATGCGGGCGAGAGTTCAAATCAAAAAAAGCCTGCAAGTCAAGACTCCCGGTTTATTGCTCATGGTCCTGCTATATGAAATCAGTAACAAAATATGCCGGGATGGTCTTCGTTTGTGAATTTTGTGGGAAGGAATTTAAGACGGGCAACGCCTACCGTGGCCGTATCCCCAAATATTGCTCAAGCCGCTGCTGCGGTGATGTGGCAAAGGGGCGGGTTGCTTGGAACAGAGGGATGGTTATGTCAGATATTCACAGGAACGCCATGAGTGAAGGACGCAAGAATTCACCGAAATGCAAGGGGCCGAATCTCTATAATTGGAAGGGAGGAGACGCCACATTTAAGGAAAGGTCAAGAATTTATCAAAACAATAGACGGGCGATGGAAAACGGCGGAGGCTCTCTCGACCCCGTCTTTTTGCGCTACCTTTTGGAGGCCCACAAGGGATTGTGCTTCTACTGCGAAAAACCCTTGGATAACTATAAATGCCTTGAACATTTAACTCCCCTGTCCGGGGGCGGCAAGAATCAGCCGTTCAACTTGGTTTATTCCTGTAAATCATGCAATAGCAAAAAGCGACAAATGTCCCTTGAGGATTATGCAATTAAGAACGGCAAGATATGGCTTATTGATAAATGGGAGGATATTTTCATCTATGCCTATGGCCACACAGAGGAGGAGCAATGCAATACCGCAAGTTGACGGACCTTAAAAAATTGGAAGGCAACCCCCGAATCATCAGGGATAAACAATTTAAAAATCTATGTGCTTCTATCCGAGACAACCCAAAGTATTTTGAGGCACGACCGCTGATTTTGTCTGACCGAACTGGGGAACTTGTTATCATCGCCGGGAACCAACGCTATGAGGCGGCAAAGGCGGAGAAGCTCAAAGAGGCTCCGACGTTTCTCATAGAAGGAATCACAGAGGAAAAGGAAAAGGAAATAACGATCCGGGACAATACCCAACAGGGTGAGTGGGACATGGATCTTCTTTCTGGATGGGATGATTTACCACTTGCAGACTGGGGGGTGGATTTGCCGGAGGATTGGTTGAATACCGAACCGCCTGAAACTAAAGACGCCCCTCCACAGATTGACCGCGCCGAGGAGCTGAACAAGGTCTGGAAGGTTAAGTCAGGAGATTTATTCGGCCTCGGTGCTTTTACGAAATGCCCGAAATGTGGGAAGGAGCACAACCTCGATGGGAAAATTTAGTCCTGCCTATAAAAACGTGGTCATGTTCTTTTCTGTGACAGTCCCGGCAAAGGGTGATCCCGTTGCTGATGTCATACCGAAGCTCAATGTGTTCCGCAAAGGATTTAATGTGGTGAGGGTGAAGTGTGCCGCCCCTTGCGCCGCACTTTTGGCAGGTATAGTCATCCCTTTCAAACACTTTCTTTCTCCAATCAGCAAATTCCTTTCTGCTTCTCGCTATTTTGTTTTGATGGGAGCGATAAACTGGATGATTGGCAATTTTAGTTTTCGTTATTTTCGCGCGGTGTTCTGGAGAGTGTTTATGTTTTGCCGTGCAGGATTGACCACAAAAGTGCCTTTCTCCTCCCTTTACCTTAAACTTCAACATGGACTTTCCACAGCGCGGGCAAGGTATCTTTATCTCCAAACAGGTATCACAAACAGCCTTTCTGTTTGCTTTTTTATCACTTTGAAAGCGATCACCACAGACAAGGCAGGTTTTACCAATGCGCCTATAATGGGCGGTGCTTCGGGATGTGCATGGACGACACATCTTACTCGTCGGTTTCCCGAATTTACTGAGGTGTGGGGTCGTCTCTCCGCAAATGATACAGGGCGAAAAATTAGCCTCATAGCAGGATGGGCAAATACGGTAATCGCCAGCGTCTTTTTTACAAAGTTTACATCTATTTTTCATAAATCCAATTTACCAGAGGTCGCTTATGAAGTCAAGTAAAATAAAGTGTGATTGTGGTTGTGAGTTTGAACCTGTTATCGAATATCGCCATAAATTGTTGTGCGGCGATTCAACGAAGGCCGAGGACGTGGCGCGGGTGATGGGCGGGGAGAAGGCAGACATGGTTTTCACTGACCCGCCGTATAACGTGGCAAGCGAGAACGGGATTTATGCCGCTGATTGCAGTAAGGCGATGGCCGACCTTAAAAAGGCGGAATGGGATCATGATTTTCAATTATTGCCTGCCCTTGAAGCGATCCCGATGGCGCAAGACGTGACGGTGTATGTTTGCACGTCTCACCACCTCGCGCCCCTGATTTGGGAATGGATGAGGGAATGGGCGGATCATTCAAACTGGTGCGTATGGAATAAGCCAAACCCGATGCCGTCACTTTCAAAACGTCACTGGACATGGAACGGGGAACTTATCGCTTATGCGACAAGAGGGAAGCACACTTTCAACTTTCCCAAAGAAGGCCATGCCCTCAGCGTATGGACGATAACGAAAAAATCAGACGGCAGCCACCCAACGCAAAAACCCATCGAAGTTCCAGCGGAAGGGATCGCCCATAGTAGCAAGAACGGCGATCTTATCTTTGATGGTTTTCTCGGTTCCGGCACCACAATGGTTGCCTGCCAGAACCTCAATCGCAAATGCTATGGCATAGAGATAAGCGAAAATTACTGTGCCGTTATATTACAAAGAATGACCGATGCATTTCCTGAACTTAAAATCAGGAGGGAGAATGCCTAAACCCACACAGCGAGTAAAGAACGTAATCGCCTTTATCGAAAAACTGATAGTGCCCTCCGGTAAAGGGGCGGGCAAGCCGTTTAAGCTGAGGCCGTTTCAAAAGAAATTCATCAATGACATTTACGGCCCCACAAAAGACGGGAGGCGGATAGTCCGCCGGGCGATACTGTCCGTTGCCAGGAAAAACGGAAAGAGTGTAGAGATAGCCTGCCTTGCATTGACCCACCTTGTCGGACCTGAAGCCGTCAGAAACGGTGAAATCTACTCAGCGGCAAACGACAGAGAACAGGCTTCTCTTATTTTCAAGTACGCTGCTCAGATAGTGAGATCAGACCCGGAACTGGAAAGTTATATCAAGATCGTTGACAGCACAAAGACGATGGTCTGCTTTTCAAACGGCTCAATTTACAGGGCTGTAAGTTCAGAGGCCGGGACGAAGTATGGATTAAATCCTACGATTGCTATTTATGACGAGCTGGCACAGGCAAAGAACCGGGAGTTATACGATGCGCTTGATACCTCGATGGGTGCCCGGATGGGGGAGGGAGAGGAACCGCTATTTATCGTTATATCGACCCAGGCCAAAGACCCGCAGCATATATTATCACAACTCATTGATGACGGCTTAAGGGGCAACGATCCTACCACCGTCTGCCACCTGTACGAGATCCCCGAAGATAAAGACGTGTTTGACTCAAAAAACTGGAAACAGGCGAACCCTGCCCTCGGAGACTTCCGTTCCCGTTCCGAAATGGCCACAGCCGCGAAACGGGCGCAGCGTATGCCGTCCTTTGAGGCCGCCTTCCGTAACCTCTATTGTAATCAAAGAGTAGAGGCAAACTCACCTTTTATCCCTCGTGCTGAATGGGAAGGGTGCAGAGGCGAAGCGGATATTGAACCCGGATCGGGTGTTTATATGGGACTGGACCTGTCCGGGAAAACAGACTTGACGGCGCTTGTTGCCGTATCGGGCGGCGATAATGATCATGTCCGTTCCTGGTTCTGGAAGCCGAAGGAGACCATCCTTGAACATGAAAGGCGGGACCGGGTGCCTTACAGTGTGTGGGAAAAGCAGGGAGTGATTGAAACTACACCAGGCAGGGCGATTCAATATGATTGGGTGGCGGAACGGATCGGGAAGATCGCAGTAGAGTATAACATCCTCGGTATTGCCTTTGACCGATGGAGAATAGACGACCTGCTGAATGCCATGAGCAGAATAGGACTGGAGGCTTATGTCGACGGCAAAGACGAGGCGCGGGTGGGGGCAATCAGGATGGTTCCCTGGGGGCAGGGATATTCTTCCATGACACAGGCAGTTGAGGCGATGGAAGTGTCTATTCTGGAACGGAAATTGATACATGACGGAAATCCCTGCTTGACATGGAATATCAGCAATGCGATGGCGCTGAGTGACGCCGCAGGCAATAGAAAACTGGACAAATCGGCATCACGGTTCAGGATCGATGGGGCGGTTGCTCTGGCAATGGCACTGGGGCTGAAGAGTCGTGACCGGAAAGAGCCGCCGGAGCCGTCAGCGTATGAGGGCATGACCGCTGACCAAATCCGTGAAAGGATGGCGTTTTGAACAACTAAACAAGAGGAGGAAGGAGAAAGATAATGGCAAAGGAATCAATAGCACCAAATGGGATGTTTGAGTTTTCAAAACCTCAACCCAAAAAAAGCGATGCAGATCATACCTATTCAGGAGACGTAATCACTGCAACCGCAGGGGAGACCGTGGTAATAGGAGATGTCTGTTATCTCAAAGCGGATGGAAAGTTCTGGAAGATGAACGCAACTATGGAGGGATGGTGCCCGTATCGGCATTGTAAATATCGGAAGCAACATCGACGAGGAATAGCTGAGCCGTGAAATCAGAGGCGCGGGTGATCGAATGCACCAGGAGTTCCACCGTCTCCCTATCAGCCTCCCCGAACATTGCAAGATCGCCCACCTTTTATTTGAATGGGAGGCATGGTTCAAATCTAAAAAAATAAAGACAAAGATTGTCAAAAACACGAATGGTATGTTTGTGTTATGTCGTGAAGGAATCTCGTCTTAGCCTAACCCACCGGGGTGCGCATGGTACACGCACAAAGGGGGAAAAGGAGGGCAAAGATGGACTTAGTTCAGCTTTTCAAGCACATGGAGCGAGTCACCCACGGAACAGCATTCGTGGACAATGAAAAAAGACGACGCCCAGCATATGCCGAAATAAATGAAAAAAAGGGGCGTGGTTATCAGTGTCCGAAATGTGGGATCGGTTTTTGGGGGAACTTAAAAGGCAAAATAAAATGCCCAAACTGCTTTCATGAGTTTAACAAGGGGGAATATGAACGATCTTCCGAACAAACCACTGCTCAGAGTCGATGAGTGTGCCACATACTTCGATGTTCACCGCTCCACCATCTACCTCTGGATAAATCACGGGATATTGGAGGCCGAAAAAATACGAGGGACAATCAGAATACCGCGCGATTCAATTCTTGCCTGCCGCATGAACAACAAAATTGACGCGCTGGAATAAAAAAACTGTCGAATCCTTACAGTTCCTTCCATATAGTCAAGTTTCTTCTTTTCAAAATACCAAATTATATGCATATACTTCCGCCATAAGGCCACTATTCCAAAAATGGCGGTGTTTTTTGGGTATATTTTCCACAATAAAACGCTTTAAATCCATCGTAAAAAACATAGACATCCGGGACATCTTTGTCTTTGGCGGCTTCGGGATGCTTGGCTATGGCCTGTATTTGAAGTGGGGTCAATGGCTGGCCTTCATGGTGTGCGGGATTGTCCTGTCTATTTTGGGCCTCTTGTGGCCTGTTTTCCTTGGTTACATAAGCAGGAGGGGTAAATAATGGGGCTTTTATCCTCGCTTGAAAAACGCTCGAACCTTGCAACGCCGGAAAAATGGCTGGTTGACTGGTTTGCAGGTGGATTTGAGTCAACTTCTGGAGTGCGAGTTACTTCCGCAACGGCAATGACATTTGTTGCTGTTTACTCCTGTATTGATATCCTTTCCCGCACAGTCGGTAGTCTCCCCCTCTATCTTTATCGCCGATTACCCGAAGGCGGGAAGGAATTAGCGAAAAATCACCCCTTATACCAGCTCATGAGGCGGCGACCTAACCCAGAAATCACGGCGATGCGTTACAGATCGACACTTCAGGGGCATTTGGCATCATGGGGCAACGCGTATTCCTATATTGAGTGGGGCGGAAATGGATATCCGAAAGCCCTGTGGCCGCTCAGACCGGACAAAATACAACCATCACGGCAAAACGGGCGGCTGACATACCGCTATTATCCCAGCAGTGGAGACCTCAAAACATCCGATTCGTTTGACATTCCGGCGGAATTTGTATTGCATATCCCTGGTTTCGGTTATGACGGTGTAATGGGATACTCGCCTATTACTCTGGCGCGTGAAGCTATTGGCCTTGGCATGGCGGCGGAGGAATACGACGCACGATATTTCGGCAGCGGAACCCATCCCAGCATTATCGTCGAGCATCCCGGAAGGTTATCGCCGGAAGGGTATGCAAACCTGGAAAATGCCCTCACAGATTCATACAGCGGACTAGGAAAGGCGCACAGGCTCATGTTGTTGGAGGATGGCATGAAAGCCTCGCCGATAGCAATCAAACCCGAAGACGCACAGCTTCTCGAAACCCGCAAATTCCAAGTGAATGAAATTGCCCGGCTGTTTCACATCCCACCGCACATGATAGCGGACGTTGAAAAAACTACTTCGTGGGGGACCGGGATTGAAGAACTTAATATCGGCTTTATCACACACACCATGCGGCCATGGTTCGTTCTCTGGGAAGAAGAACTTTGCCGGGCGTTGTTGCTGGACAGGGAGCAAGAGGAATATTTTTTTGAGTTCGACCTTTCCCAACTCTTGAGGGGCGACACATTGAAACAAATGCAAGCGTGGGTCATGGCGAAACGAAATGGCATATTCAACGCAGACGAAATCAGAGGATGGGCGAATCTGAACCCGATACCTGACGGACTCGGTAAAGAGTACATCGTTGAAAAGAACATGACCACCTTGAAAGGGCTGGAAAATGAAGAGGAAATACAGGACGGCAACGCTTCCTGAATATGACAAGAGAAAAAAATATCGTAAAAAATCAAGTAGAAAGGAGGTGCAAAATGCTGGAAAAGGAAAAAAGAACGATTGAACGCAGGAATTTTCCAGTCGAAGAGCTTCGGGCAGTCGAAGAAAACGACGTTAAGCATGTGGTTGGCTATGCTGCTATTTTTAATGCGTTGTCGGAAGACCTCGGCAATTTCCGGGAGAAGGTCGATCCAGGCGCATTCAGCGAGACGATTGTGAACGACGACATCAGGGCATTATGGAATCATAACTCTGATTATGTCCTCGGGCGCAACAAAAGCGGTACATTAACACTCTCTGAGGATCAGAGGGGGTTAAAAATAGACATTACGCCGCCCGATGCGCAGTGGGCGCGGGACTATGTGGCAAGTATTGAGCGAGGAGACATTAACCAGATGTCATTCGGTTTTGAGACGCTTGCTGACAGATGGGAGATGATAGACGGAAACGAAGTCAGAACGCTCATGAAAGTAAGGCTTTTTGATGTTTCGCCTGTCACTTTCCCCGCATATCCAGACACGGAAGTGGCATTGAGAAGGCTCGAAAAGCATAAAGAGGCTGAAAAAAGCGCGGATAGTGCTCCTATCGGCCTGAATATACGCCGGAAACGGCTAAAAATCGTAGAAAGACAAATTGAGGAGGAAATGAAGCATGAAAGATAAATTGAGGGAATTACTTGCAGAGCGGGCGAAGATTGTGGCCGATCAGAGAGCAATGCTTGATGTCGCGGACAAAGAGAAGCGTGATCTGACGGCTGATGAAGAAACCAACTATCAAAATATGGATGATGCACTTGAAAAGCTGACCAGAAGCATAGACCGAGAGAAGAAAATTGAGGAGCGGGAGAGAGAGATTAAGAGTTCTGTAGACGTTTTTAAGCCAACCCCGGAACCCGACGCTAAAAACGAGGTAAGAACCCTCGAATATCGCGGCAAAAAGATCACGCTTTCGGCAAATTCCGACCTTCAGAACAGGGCGTGGAACACGTTCTTGCAGAGGGGACGGGATGCCGTGGGGCCTGAAGAGCTTCGAGCATTACAGGCTGATGCCGATATTTACGGAGGATTCCTTGTTGCGCCGCCTCAGTTTGTCTTACAGCTCATCAAGGCGATGGACAACGAGGTATTTATCAGGAATATGGCGACCGCGTATCCCGTGACCAAGGCAGAATCCCTTGGAGCCCCTTCGCTTGACAACGATCCTGCTGATCCGACGTGGACGGCAGAGATTGCTACCGGATCAGAAGACTCTACCATGTCATTCGGCAAACGGGAGCTGAACCCCCATCCCCTTGCCAAGCTGATAAAAGTTTCCGAAAAACTGCTCCGGGTCTCAGCTATGGATGTTGAGGGGTTGGTCATTTCCCGCCTCGCCTACAAGTTTGGTGTAACCGCAGAAAATGCCTATTTGAATGGGTCGGGCTCCAACCAGCCTATGGGAGTCTTTACGGCGGCAACGTCGGGCTTTGGGATAAGCACTGCCCGCGATGTTTCCACCGGCAACACCGCAACAGCGTTCACAACGGACGGCCTTCTTGAGGCTTTGTACAGCCTTAAAGCACAGTATCATCCGCGGGCTCAGTGGATATTCCACCGTGACGCAGTGAAGAAGCTCCGCAAACTGAAAGATGGCGAAGGACAGTATATCTGGCAGCCTGACATTAAGGGCGGACAGCCTGACATGATCCTCGGTCGGCCCTATAAAATGTCCGAGTATGCACCAAGCACCTTCACAGCAGGTAAATATGTCGGCATTATCGGTGATTTTTCTTATTACTGGATTGCCGATGCGCTGAATATGCGTGTTCAGAGGCTGAACGAACTGTACGCGGCAACCAATCAGGTGGGTTTTATTGGGCGGCTCGAAAGTGATGGTATGCCGGTGCTGGAAGAGGCCTTCGCCCGCGTGACATTGAGCGCCTAACAAATAAAAATAAAGGAGATAAGACAATGAATCTTTTGAAAAATGTAAAAATAGATCAGATACTGGGGTATTTTGCCGCAGGGACGACTGCAAAAACTTCTAGCATCATCGACATGCAGGGATATGAAGGCGTCCTCTTCATTGCTGAATTTGGCACGATCATTGAGAATGGGACAATCAATGTCCAGGTCCTTCAGGATACCGACAGCGGAGGCGGCACAATGGCCGCTGTTGCCGGTACGGCGGCACATACAGTAACTGCCGCAGACGCCGCGCGTACGCAATCGGCAATTGCTGTCGATGTGTACAAACCGCTTAAGCGATATCTTGAGGTTACGGTAACGCCTGCCGTTCAGAATGCAGTAATCTGTGGAGTTACCGCTATCCGTTATAAGGGTAAGATGGGACCGGACGCAAATGCAGATCTGCTTAAAGCGACGCACCTTGTCAGCCCCAGCGAAGCGTAACCACTAACCCGGCCCTTAAGTGGGTACTCCCGGCGGTCTTATCCGGGGCCGCCGGGGGGAAGCCACCGGATACGGAGGAATGAGAGATGGGATACCAAACAAAAGTGTACAGAAAACAGGGCGGCGAAGAGCTGGTTGTCGCCGATGGCGGGAAAATCACCATTGAATCCGGGGGAGCATTGATACTTGACGGCTCTCCCGTTACCGCCGATCAGCTCACCACGGGCATTGCCCTTGTCGGAACGATGGTAGCAGGTGTGGCAACAGCAGATCATGCCGACGATACCAGCGAGACAAAAATAGAAGTCCTGGCGGCCAACGGGACCGGCGACGGTGACCGGGCGATTATGCTGATCGTCAAGATCACTGAGACATTCGCCGCTACAACGAATCTGCCCACCTTCGCCATTACCGACGGCGATACCGTGACCTACGCCACTATAGGGCACGGCGGGAGTCCTGCTTCCCCGGCAGAAAATGAGATTTACACCTTCGCCGGAGAGCTGGGCGAAGAGAAGGCTCTTGTCATTGGCGTAACGGACGGCACGGGTGGGTCTGAAGCAGGGGCAATCGAGGTCTATGCTATTGCGTTACCTGCTGATACGGGGGCGTAATGTTCACAGGGGGCGGCCTACCTCTCCGGGTCGCCCCCGCCCCTCCAAAAAGTGAAAGGAGGCACAGGAGATGGCGGTAACAAGAATAGGAAGTCTGGAGAATCGTTTCATCGGTCTTTCGACCGATACCAAGCCGACGGCAAACACGCAGAACGGCGGTACATTCTACGAATGGAATACCGGCTTCATGTGGCTCTACAACGGCTATGCGTGGGTGCCGAAATCCTTCATGCCGGGTACGACGGTCAACTATAAACAGATATCCCTCAATCAGGCAGCGGCGGCTTACGATGTTATGACGGCCACGGCGCAGAATCTCTTCATTGACGCTGTGATAGTGCATGTGCCTGACGATCTTTCAGCGGTGGATACCTTCACCGGCATATCAGTGGCGACTGATGACGGCACCCCGATTGAAATACTCTCAACGGCGGCGGGAGCGAAGGCCAATCTGACGGGCAACTTCTATCACGTATTCAGGGGACCGGTCGTTACGGTGGCCACGAAGAAGATACAGCTTACCATCGGTGGCGGATCGGCAGGATCGGGGGCGGTAGTAGACGTGACTGTCCTCTGGCGACCCCTTGTGACTGGTGGGTACTACCTGAACGCATAGGTGATAGCGTGAAACTGACATTAAACACAGGCCCTACAATAGAGCCGATCACGAAAGGGGACGTGAAGCTTCATCTGCGTCTTGCCGCAACTGCTGCGGCGGCGGCGGCCTACACGACTGAAGATGATCTCCTTGACCGGCTCATTGCCACGGCCCGAATACAGACAGAACAGGAAATCGGCAGGCGGCTGATAACACAGACCTGGGAGTATTATCTTGATGTGTGGCCCGGCGGCGATATTGTAATCCCGTATCCTCCATTGCAATCGGCAGATATTACCTATCGTTTGCAGGGCGACACCGGCTATGACAACACCTTCACCGGCTTCGACACCGATACGGCAAGCGAACCGGGACGTTTGATCCTGAAGCCGGGGGAGTCATGGCCGACGGGCACGCTCTACCCTGACCGGCCAATAAAGGTGACCTACGTTGCCGGATACGGGGATACTGCCGCAGATGTGCCGGAGGGGATCAGATCGGCAATACTGCTTAAGATCAGTGATCTCTACGAACACCGGGGTACGGTGGTTATCGGGGCGTCGGTGAATTATCTGAACGCGGCCGTGGATAGTCTGTTGAGACAATATACAATTCATACGAGGTTCGGCTGATGAGATCGGGGCGCATGGATCGGCTTGTAACGCTGAAGGAAAAAGTCTCTACTGTCAACGACTTCGGCGAGGAAATTGCGGAATGGCAGGACGTGGCGCAGGTATGGGCGGAACGATTGGAACTCAGAGGCGGCGAGCGATGGAACGCCCAGCAGGTGGTTGCGAATATAACCTGCAAGTACCGTATCAGGTGGCGTGATGACGTCGGGCCGCTGGACAGGCTGGCTGATGCAGACGGCAGAGAATATGACATACATGCGGCGTTGGAGCTTGGCAGGCGTGAGGGGCTTGAACTGCTTGTAGCGGCGAGAGGAGAATAATGGCTAAAGACGCTTTCACTTTTAAATTAGTCGGATTCGCCGAATTGGTGAAGGCTCTTGAACAACTGCCCACAGAGAGCATGAAGAAAAGCGTTGTCCGGCGGGCATTGACGAAAGCGGCGGAACCAATACGGGACGCGGCGAAACAGAATGCGCAGGCGTTGCCGTTTGAATCGCAGAAAATAGCGGATTCGATAAAAATCGGCCAGCTGAAGAAATCGCAGCGTCCGCGCGGGCCAAGAGATAGAACGACGGTGACGCGATATATAGGGCCATCCCATCCCCTGGGCCATCTGTTCGAATTTGGAACCGGCCGACGATACACGAAGTCCGGCGCATATCGGGGTTACATCCCGGCCATGCCGTTTCTCAGGACGGCGTGGGACGCAAATAAAACGGTGGCAATGAACAGGCTGAAAGAAGAGCTGTGGAAGTCGATACAGCGGTCTGCGCGGCTCCTTGTGAAAAAGGCCGAGAAGGGCACGTTAACTGCCAAGCAAAAAGCTGGATTGATGAGGATGAGATGATAGAGACGGCGATCAGATCAATACTGGTGAATGATGCAGCAGTCAAAGCTATAACTGCCCGCTGTTATCCGGTAATGATCCCCCAGAACCCAACTTGCCCGCTGATACTCTACGCGAAGATAAGCGGCCCGAGAGATCACCATCTGGAAGGCCCTTCAGGACTTGCAAACCCACGCATGCAAGTCGAAGCATGGGACGCAACGTATGGTGGGGCAAAGAAACTGGCGGAGGCGATCAGGAAAGCACTTGATGGATACACAGGGATCGTCAGCGGCGTAAAAATAGGATCGTGCCTGCTCGACAGCGAGCGGGATATCTACGAACCGGAATTGAAGGTACATAGAACAATAATGGATTTCACAATTTGGCACACAGAGAATTAAAAAAAACAGGAGGACTAAATTATGGCGATCGAGTCTCAAGGCACAAAATTAGAAATCGGCGGGAGCACAGGCACACCGGTCACCGGGTGCACCCCGGCCGCGGGGAACCCAACGATATTCACCAAAACAGGTCATGGATTGAAAAACGGCGATATCGTGACTATCTCCGGTGTCACCGGTGATCATGCGGCAGACCTGAACAAATCATGGATTATTCGATTCGTGACGGACAATACTTTCGCCGTAGCTCATGACAGCACGGGGTACACTGGTATGGGCACTGCTGCCGTAGCTACACCGTTGGAATGGCTGGAGATAGGCGAGATTGTCACCTTTGACGGCCCCGGCGGATCGGCCTCAATGTACGAAACCACCCATTTGGGGAGTACGGCAAAGGAAAAGAAAATCGGCCTTATGGATGAGGGACAGTTGACCCTCTCGATTAACTGGGACTTGGAATCGGACGCAGGGCAACAAGCTGCCTCGGATGCGAGGAAATCGCGGGAAGAAAAGAGTTTCAAGCTTACCTTCTCCGATGGATCCACGGGGACCTTCTCCGGCTACGTTATGGGCGTGAGCGCCAGTGGCGGCGTTGACGACAAGGTGAGCGGTTCCATCACCATTGAAATCACCGGTGAGGTTGCCTGGTCGTATGAGGATTAAAATGTCAAGTCCGATAACCGGCCACAAACAGGTAATTATCGGCGGAAAGACGTACACGCTCAGGTATCCGTGGCGCGTACTCGCTGAGATATCGGCGAATCACGGCGATAATCCGAACCTCTTTGACATTGACACGGTGGCCTCTGTCGGGGCAATGGGGATTGACGATCCTGAGATGACGGCGGAGAAGATCAAGGAACTCTCCCCTCCTCTGATTCCCTTTGCCCGTGATGTGCAGGAAGCTCTCCAATGGGCCTACTTCGGCGGCGAACCATTGCCGGAGGACCCCGTTACGGAAAAAAAAAGCCGACCGAAGATTGGATTGTGGCGGCGTTTAAGGCGGCCGTTCAAGTGGGGATCGGCCCGGTAGAATTCTGGGAGATGACGCCGTATCTGACGAATAAGGCGGTGATTTCAAAGAGGGACGGCAAGATGAGGGAATTGTGGACGCTGGCGGCCTTGCAACGGCAGAAAAAACTGCCGAAAATTGAGACGTTCATGATCGATAAAGGGCCGCCGAAAGATCATAAGCAGATGGAGAGCGAGTTGAAAAAGGCTCTCGGGATCAAGAAGAGGAAATAAAATGAGCCAGCCTATCGGAGCCCTACATGCGGCATTATCAGCCGGTCATGCCCAGTTCTCAGCCGATATGGGCAAGGCCCGGAAAGCGGTGCAGTCCAACGCCAGCGGCATGCAGAAGGCAATGAACACCGTCAAGAATAAATTCAATGAGACGGCCACCGCGCTCAACAAATATACAAAATATGCCGTAGCAGCCGCCGCAGCGGCAACGGTGGCATTCGTAAAAAAGCAAATCGACGTTGCCGATAAGATGGGCAAGCTTGCCCAACAGACCGGAACTACCTCAGAATTTCTCTCCGGCATGGCTCTGGTAGCCTCGCAGGCCGGAACCTCCCTTGAATCCATTGCAAAAGGCACACAGCGGCTTGCCATGAACATGAATGATATGCGGCGGGGTGTAGGTGAAGCTAAAGAATCCTTTGAGATGTTGAATCTTGAAGTGACCAAAGGTGACGGTACTCTGAAAAATGCCGAAACCATGCTGAAGGAAGTCGCCGAAAAGCTCTCCAAGATGGAAGACGGCGCCGACAAAACAGCTATCGCCATGCGGCTCTTCGGGAAGTCCGGGGCTGAACTGATACCAATGCTCAACATGGGGGCTGCAGGAATTGAAAAAATGCAACAGAAGGCCAAAGAAATGGGGCTGGTGATCAGTACGGAAACCGCGCGACAGGCCGCTTATCTCAATGACCAATTAGACATATTGAAAAATCAAGCCGTGGGCGTAGGGCGTGAAATCGCGTTAGGGTTGATCCCCTGGCTGAATGAAACCGTCTCCGTTATGAAATTCGCAAAAGAAGAATCCGGCACGCTCATGGCCGCGTGGGTCGGATTAGGCGCGGTGGGAGATGCCCTGTTCGGCAGTACGACCGCCCAAAAAATAAAACAAACAAAAAAGCAGTTAGAATCGTTGAAAACCGAAGGCATCTCAGGTCTCGGTGATTTAGGCGGGATCGCAAGCAAAGAAATAGAAAAACTTGAGAAAGAGCTCGCCTCGCTTGAGGCTCAACTGGCGGCGGAAAAGCAGGCGGAGCAGGATCGCATGAAAGCGTCACTGGAACGCTATCGGAAAGAATCAGAAGCCCGGAGAAAGGTGACTGAAGACATTATCGCACAGGCAGCAGCAAAAAAAGCAGAAGCAGAAGCAGATATCGAAGCCGAAAAAATTCATAAATTGCAAGTTGAAACATACCTGAGGGACGAAGCCGCCAAATGGGAGGAACTCGAAGCATACGAAAAAGAGTACGCAGATAAACAGGCAGAGTTTCGAGAAGCTCATATGAGGGCAACGAGATCTGCGGAAGAGTATGAACTTGCCAAGCTGAAAGAGCAATATGATGCATATAGTTCATATATTGACGACAAACTTGCTCTAGATGAATGGTACTCAGCGGAAATTGAGCGCATTAAAGGCAAAGAGAAAACTGTAACAGAGGAAATCAACGAATTCCAGCTTCAGGCTATGCGAAATATGCAGGATGTTATGGCAGACTTTTTCTTCGATCCATGGGACGAGGGACTTGACGGAATGCTCGATAAATTTATAGATGTTATGAGAAGAATGGCGGCTGAATGGTTAGCTACCCAGGCTATGATGGGGGCGAAGGCATTGGGAACAAGCCTACTTGCTGGTATCGGAGGTTATTTCGGCGGGGGCGGGACGGCTGCCGCTGTTATCACGCCAATAGCTATGCACTCCGGCGGCGTGATCGGACTGGACAATATCCCCCGTTACCACAGCGGACTTCTCCCGGATGAAATGCCCGCCATTTTGCAGAAAGGGGAAGGGGTCTTCACGAAAGGCCAGATGGAAGCTCTTGGCTCTAAAACTCAGACGACTAACAACTATTTCGTTATCAGTTCCCCTGACGCCGAGGGATTTGAGCGACTCTGTCAGCGCAACGCCGTATCAATCATACGGGCCAGTGTAACGGCTCTCGAAAAGAATGTAGGCAGAAAAGAAATGAGGGGGCTCTTAAATGGCTAACTTCCCGGCATCACCAACACCACAATATCCACTGGGGATAACGCAGAAATGGCGAACTATTGTTTCTCAGTTCGACGGCGGAGGAGAACAGAGAAGGAGAAAAAGCGCCTTCCCCACTTACGACGTAGTAGTCACCTACGGCGCATTATCTCCGGACGAGGTGGATACGCTGTGGGATTTCTACAACGAAATGGGAGGGGCGTACAAGGAGTTCTACTTCTTCACGATTTTGACGGAATCTCACAAAGGCTTGTATGTCGGCATTGGAGATGGGACGACAACGATATTCGATATACCGGGTATTATCGACGGCCCTGCCACTGTCTATGTAGACGGACTCCCCGGATCGTATAGTCTCCTGACCGGCGGAGGCGCCGGCGGTTCCGACCGTGTGGAGTTCACCACGGCCCCGGTCGAGAACGCAATCATAAGTTGTGACATTATCGGCACACATAGAATCCGGTGCCGATTCGCCGAGGATGAGATGACGAAGGAACTGTTCGCCTACCGGCTGTATTCCACCGGATTGAAACTGAAAGGACTTGCGGGATGAGAGCGCTTGATCCCGACATAATCAAAGCATTAGAGGCAGATCACTTCACTTTCTTTTTCCTGCTGAAACTGGACTTCGACTCCCCGTTATATCTGACTGATGGAGACAATGAGTTCTATTATGAGGGCAATACCTATGCGCCGGTTGGTTTCAAATTTAGCTCGATTCAGGGCAATTCAGGGCTTGCCGTGGACTCGTTCGATATTGATGTTGACGACACAAATCAGGGTATCAGTTCAGTCTTATTAAGCGAGGATGTGCGGAACAGATGGGGACAGGTACTGCTTGCAATCATTACCGAGACAGACGTTGATGACGGGGGAGTCCCACGAGTACAGACTGATAGAGTGGTCGCCTCGCTTTTCCGGGGGATCGTCGGCGGCTGGGATCTGACCGGCGATAACATGGCTAGAATTACGCTGACGAATGAAATGGTGCTCTGGAACAAGGAACCGCTCAGGATACAGTCCACGTCCTGCCCGTGGTCGTACAAAGGCGTTGAATGTGGATACACCGGGGCAGAAGAAGTATGTGATAAATCCTATGAAGCCTGTCAGCAAAGAAACAATGAGGCCAATTTCGGCGGGGATCGTTTTCTTGCGGCGACAATGACCAAAAGCGTCTGGTGGGGCAGGACACGGAATTACCAAGGAAAATAACGACATGAACAAACACGCATTTACAGAGCAATCTCATGAAATGTTTTATTGGATTGGCTTTTTAATGGCAGATGGAAACGTCTATATTCAAAGACGATTCAAAAAACATGGGCCTACGGAAAAACCGAGCTGGGATACAAGATACAAATTATCAATTGGATTGCAATCAAGAGATAAAGGACACCTTGAGAAGTTTAGTAGGTTTATGGGTTGCGATCCCGACAAGAAGGTTCGATATGAGCAAAACAATAGGGCGGTTCGGATAGAGTTTGAAAGCCGTGATCTGATTGAAAGTGTGATGCATTATGGCATTGTGCCGAAAAAATCACTCACTGCGAAACCTATCAACATCCCAGAAGAGTATGCACGATCGTTTATTCTTGGCTATTATGATGGAGATGGGAATTTCAGTAAAGCGACCTGCCAAACAGCAACGGTGGTTATTGATGGGTCGGAAGGAGTTTTGGAATACATTAAAAAACACTTACAAAAATATCTCCACTTTGAATCAAGGGTGGCCCCGAATCGTTCTATTTTTAGGCTTGGTATATGGGGTGCGCTCAAGGTTCAGGCAGTCTTGGATTATCTCTATAATGGAAACGAGACGTTATGTTTAGAACGCAAATATAATCAATATCGTTCTTTTGTTGATGGATTTACGTTAAGCCCATATCACTCGCAATTTTCAAGGGCAATGGGGAAATGATGGAGACATTTGCAACAACATTCACGAAATTTCTTAATAAACCGTATTCCCCGGCCGGTGACGGGAAGAATGGTTATGGCTGTCTGAATTTCGTTTATGAATTCTTATGTGCCCGTGGGCTCGGGGATAAGGTGGTGACAGAGGTGGATGGATTGAATCTATCCAATTATGTGAACTTTGCTGATAAGGCGACGCAGGAGCAGATTAAAGAAAAACTTGTAAAAGCGTTTGAATTACAGGGCGTGCCGGTTGACAGACTGAGACGCGGGGATATTGTTGTTCTGAAAAGTGAAAAAGGACATTACTTTCCGGCCGTCTACGTTGGAAATGGAAATATAGCTTCATCATTCTCCGATGCAGGAGTTCAGGTAACCCCGATGAAATATTATGAATTGATATGCGCCAGGAGGGTAGAGTAGTTATGGCTACTGTACTGGGCGGAATGACCGGCGCTCAAATATTTATGACGTTCCTTGCCGTATCATCTTTGACGATGGCCTATCTGTCGCGTAGATCGGTACCGTCTATACGACGGGATGAAGAACAGCGTCAGGGCTGGCAGATCAATACCTGTGATAATACGATCCCCTTGCCGATAGTCCTCGGTCGATGTCGGGTTGGGATTAACCGGGTGTATACCGGCGTATCCGGCGAGGATAATAAATTCCTGCACATTATCGGCAACATCTGTGAAGGAGAGATCGAGGGGATCGTTAATATAGGCGGGGTGGATCAATTCTTTCTTGATGATGATATTTACACGAAGTTTGGAGACAAAGTTTATTTTGAGATGTTCAATGGCTCTCCTACGCAGACAGTATGTGCGACTCTCCACAATGCGATTCCGGAATGGAATGAGCCGAAGAAAAATACTGCGTATATCTATATCAAGCTTGAATACGATCAAGACCTGTTTAATGGTCTGCCTCAGTTCTCCCTCTTGATTGACGGTATGAAGGTTAAGGATCCCCGGACGGGTGAAGTTGGATTTTCACGAAACGGGGCAGTGCAGGCCTATGATTTCTGCACCCGCACCCGTGCAGGTGTCGGTATCTCTGATGCCCGTCTTGACGCCATTATATCGGAAACGGCTGATTACTGTGATGAAAAAGGTTGGACGTGTGACCTCGTGATCAAGGAGGGTAATGCGGCAGACATTCTTGAACAAATTATGATAACGTACCGTGGCGCCATGTTGTTCTCAGAGGATACCTACAAGTTGAAATTCAGGGACTTGAATTATGAAACTCCTGTTATGGAGATCAATGATGATATGGTGGTGGAACAGGGAGGACAATCAACGCTTTCGATTACACAGCCGTCTATATTTAATACTCCTAATGCGGTGCGAATGAGATGGGTTAATCCGGAGAAGAAGCACACTGAAGATGATTATCAGCTTGTTGATCTCGCAGCTCAGGAGAAGGATGGATATATCAGAGAAGAACAGATCGATGTGAAAGGAATTACCAGTACCGAGAATGTCATGAAAATGGCGAATTATTTTCTCGAACGACTGCGGCTGAATAAAACAGCAGGTTTGACTTCTCACTCGCGGGCGATGCAGCTTGAACCCCATGATTTGATCTGGCTGACTCATACGCGGCCTGGATGGGACAAGAAGATCATGCGGGTGAACTCTATGGGTATCGGTTTTGATGGCAATGTCGCCCTGTCCCTCGAGGAGGAGTACGATCAGTTCTACGATGATATCTATGAGATCACCGAGCATGTTTTCCATGACACCATTCTCCCGAACATTAAGGATCCGGTGCCGTCAGTCTCTAATGTTTCGATGACCGAGGAGCAGTATTTCTACCGGGGCCGATCCTTTACACGATTGAAAGTGGACTTCGAGCGTCCCCTCAATTATCCCTGGTTCGATCATTGCGACGTATACCTGAAAATAGGAGATGGTGACTGGAAGTTTATGACCACGGCTACTAATGACTACCTGATCGATCCCGTCGAAGAGGGAGAGACCTACTATGCACGGCTCGTTACGGTGTCGATCTGGGGGACAAAGGAAGATTTCGACAGCGCTTATACGGCCTCCAAAACGATTGTCGGCGCCATTGATGCTCCTCCTGACGTGACGGGATTCACCGCTATGGCGGCGGGTGATTCGGTAAGCATCTTTGCTGACTTGATAGATAGACCCGATGTGTTCGTTTACGAGGTGCGAAGCGGGGCAGGCTGGGAGGGAGGCCTGGTAGTAGGGCAGAACGAGACGCCCAATTTCAGGTTGGTAGGCATGAAGCCCGGGACATTGACGTTGTGGATAAAAGCGATGACCAACGCAGGCATTTATTCTGCTCATGCTGCTTCTACGCAGGTGACTGTTTTCGGGCCGTCGGGATACCTTGATATTGATGCATGGAGCTGGGATTACACGACAGGGACGCATGATAATACAGAACACCATGTCTATAACGAGGTTGATTGCCTGCGATGTGCTCATTCCGGAGGTGTTCTCACCGGCACATGGAAATCTCCGATCTACGATCTCGGATCAATTCAGACAGTGAGGATCTGGGGCGACTTCATACAGGGTATCGACAGCCAGGATCTAATGTGGGGTGGAGTGTTCCAGCCGGGAGATACGTGGGGAGATCGGATAGCCCCGGGACAACGATGGTATCAGGTATGGACGCCGGGAGAGGTGGGAATGATCAAGGCGACGTTATTGTATGATGACTTCACCCCGCCGGAAAAAGAAATTACCGGCTTTGAAATCGGCGCGCCTGAAATCTCAGGGAGGTATGTACAGGTGAAGGTTGAGATCATTGATCCGAACATTGCAACTCACTCATATCTCCATGAGCTTAACATGAAGACTGCATATTGGAGTTAGTTATGAAAATCATATTAGACAAAGTACTACAGGACAATAACAAATACATCGCTTACTTGAAACTGATGGATGGTGATAACGTGGTGGCTACGAAATCACTGGCGTATGCTTTGGGAGATAACGAGTTCGCTCTGACTGCGCAGGTCAAATTTAAGAAAGATATTTCTGAGTGGAAGACTAAACAGGCCGGACTTGAACAAGCCCGGATCGAGATAGAAGCAACATTAAAGGAGATAAAATTATGACTCAAGCATTTACAGATGGAATCCCGGACTGGACGCATGTAACGGAGCTGAACGTCCAGCAAATGCGAAACAACTTCGCCACGCTGAAATCCTCGTTTTCTGGAAACAATAATCCGCCCGACCCCGTTGCGGGCATGACACGGTTGAATACATCGAGCCACCGCTACGGCATACGCAATGAGACAAACACGGCGTATCAGGAGATGTGGAACACGGCTAATAACAAGCCGATCATCAC
>Ga0334885_1002105_pt1 | contig 21370 bp, 11 predicted proteins | sample GraSluR1_MG_8_FD_207233 | JGI IMG/M metagenome (GOLD analysis project Ga0334885, IMG submission 207233) | Sludge microbial communities from methane-producing bioreactor in Wageningen University, Netherlands - Granular Sludge_31_05-R1 | ecosystem: Engineered > Bioreactor > Anaerobic >...
CGCCGCCTGCGACATCGGAAAGCCCGACGCGCTGTGGTTCTTCTCCGATCTGGGGTTCCGCAACGGCATGCTGTTCTCGCCGGCCATGTTCCGCGCTCTGGTGTTGCCCTACCACCAACGCATCACCACCCATTGTCACGAGCTGGGGCTCAACACGGTGTTCCACTGCTGCGGCGACTGCCGCCAGGTGATCCCCCTGCTGATCGAAGGGGGCTTCGACTGTGTGCAGCCGCTGGAGGCCAGAGCAGGCAATGATGTGCGACAGCTCAAGTCACAGTACGGGGGCCAGATCGCCCTGTTTGGGAACATCAGCGTGGAGCGGCTCAGTGGCAGTGAGCAGGAGGCGGAGGACGAGGTGCGTGCCAAGCTGGAGGTCGCCGTCCCCGGCGGGGGGTACATCTTCCACTCGGACCACTCCGTCCCGCCGGGCGTCAGTCTCGCCAACTACCGTCGCGCCCTGGAGGTAGCCAGGGAGATCGGGACATATTAGTAGTGCCGGGCAAAGCAGCCGATGGCCCGTGCGCGGCGGCGATCACCGCCGCGACGGCACGCGAGGTCGGGACGCTCGGGAGACTGAGGCGCCGTAGTGCCGTTCTGCCCCCTCCTCTCGTCGCCAAATCCGCTGTCCGGACTATGGGGTGCAGTGCAGACGTTCCCGCCTTGCGAGACCGTTCTCGTCCCCCCTCTCCCGGTCGCGTCCTGCGGGAGAGGGACGCCGGGAGTGAGGACGCCGTTGGTGCCCTCCGACCGCCCAACGGCGGCGGGCGACAAACTCAGATCATGCAGGTTCTGGGCGGGCGCCGACTCACGTCGCCTCACCCCCCCAACCCCCCTCTCCCTTACTCGCCGATACGACCGGCGAGACGGGAGGAGGGGGGAGAACGGCATTATGGCGAGCGATAGAGGCCTCACCATGGCGGGATGTAGCCTGAATGCGTTCATGCATAGTGTGAGGACAAAGCCCGCCCCACCAACAGCACACGCCTCTCGCCGTCTTCGCTGCCGTCACCCCCCCACGCGCCACAGCAGCTTCACGCGATATCCACCACCCACGGCTCCCAGCCGATCCGGCGCGCCATGTCGATGTACTCGGCGTCCGCGATATGCTCCGGACGCTTCCCCAGCAGGCTGACGATCACGCCCTGCATGGCGTTGGTGCCCAGGGTCTCCCCCTCCAGCACGGGGGTGGTGGTGATCAAGCGCGAGAGCCCCCGGGCGCGGAACTCCTCCACATCCGAGCGACGAACGGTGTTGGTTAGCAGGGTCTTGCCTCGCAGCGCCCCCTCCCGGCCGTTGGTGGCCGGCATGAAGCGCCGCACGAAATGCTTGTCACCCGCGATCACGTCGGCCCACCGGAAGAGCGATGCGTACCTGGGGGTCGTGGTGTCCTGCTTGTCGCCTGTAGGGTAGATAAGCCTGAACGGCAGCCGGCAGAGCAGAGGAAGGAGCGTGCGGGCCAGCGCGCTGAGCTGCCAGACACGGTTGATCCTCACCGGCACCCCAAGCGCGAAGATCAGGTCGCCGAAGATCACATCGGCGCCCAGAGCGGCGAAGGTCTCGGCCACCCCGAAGCGGTCGACGGCGGAGGGCAGCAGGACCTTCAGATCCTCGAGCCTCCCGGAGGCCAAGGAGGGGTGTAGCCGGCCGGAAGTGACCAGCGTGCGCACCACCTCCGGCTCCCAGGTGGCCTTCAGGGCGCTGCCGTCAACGACCGGAGTGTCGCCTGCGGCCCGGGCCATCCTCAGCGCATCGCGCACGGTGTACCGTCGCCCGGCGGCCACAAGGTACAGATCGATGCCCCCCAGACCGATGACCTCCACCCGGCCACTGAGCTCACCGATCATCCGAATGGCCCGGTCAAGATCGCCGTTGGTGCCGATACGCTCCAGGGAGAAATGCTCGCCGAGGTACTCGGCCTCGCACCGCTTGTCCCCCGACGAAGAACCAAGACTGACACTGACGATCCGCCGCATGGCGGGCTCCTCCTCGGTGACTGTGCACATGATAGCGGCCCCCGGGACCGGGGCCTGTTGCTCGGCAGACCGTCTTGACAGTGAAAACGCCGGGCATGCGGTGAGCGTCCGGCACGACGGGGAAAACGGGCGTGGCGGTGGGGCCGTGTCGTCAGGTAGTCAGGGAAACAGCGTCAGTTGCTCGCAGACCCTTCCCGTGTGGAGGTTGGTGGTCAGACTACCCTCGGTCAGTTGCGCGTCATCGAAGAACTCCGTTGCGATGCCGCGAAGCGTCTCCAGTTCGGAAGGCGCGATGGACCACTCGCGGTTGGCGGAGTTGTAGCTGCGGTTGGCGAAGTCGATCTTCTTCAGCGCAGAGACCACCTGGTGGAAGGTACCCTCCGAAGCGGTGAACTTGACCCTGTATACCTCGCGCTGTGGCGACCAGATGATGCGGATCGAGGTGCGCTTCCTGTCGTCGCTCATGCGGTCTCTCACCTGACCTGGGTTCGTGTAGGCTGCGGGGTCGTAGCACTCCGGCCGCTGTCACAGGATAGCCGCGCGCCCGCGAGGCGTCAAGAGCGCGGGGGCAAACGCGTGTTCGGTACGGTCGACACCCATTCCGCCTCACCACCCCGGGGAGGACCGCTGCACCGGAGCATCGAACATATGCTGTGACGGCCGGACGCTGCCGCCCCACGGCCAAAGGAGCAATCACATGTCGCTACGCCACCTGCCGTTTGTCATCCTCGCACTCACCTGCCTGCCGCCGCTCGGCGCCGACATCACTGCAGTCAATCCCACCACAGCCATCACCGTCGATCAGGTGGAGGAGGGGGTGCTGTGGCTGCTCAACGCGGAGCGAACCAATGCCGGGCTGGCTTCCCCCAAAGCCCGCGGCGACCTCAGCGGCGCCGCCCGTGCCCACAGCGAGAGCATGAAGACCGAGGGATACGTGGGCGGCCGGGCCCCAGATGGCACGGGTCCCGAGGATCGCTATGCCTCGGCGGGGGCCACCTCCGTGGATGAGTGCGTCGTCGCGCTGCAGGCTCTCGGTGTCACCGCGGCGGCGCCGGCTCGAGTGCACTATAGCCTCATGGCCGATGACGTCTACCGCCGGGGCCTGTTGGCCGAGAGCACCAACGCGGTGGGCGTGGGCTGCGCGAGCGACGACAATGGGACGGTATGGGCCACGGTGGTCTTCGCCCGGCTCCCGGAGACCCCGGAGCCGTCGGCAGAGCCCGGCGCCGACGCCGCCGACCCCACCGCCGCCGATGCGGCCTCGCTGCCCGCCACCGCCGTACGGGTCGTCAAGGGCGTTACCGCGCCGGTGAAGACCTTCCTGTGGCACACCACCACCGGTCCTGAGAAGCCCCTCGAGGTCAGCGTGGCGGTGACCACCGGGGAGTACGTGCGCGCCGTAGTCTCGGTCCCGGCCGGAACATCCGCCGTGGCCGGCGCCTACTGCCCGGATGCTCCGGATGTCGCGACACCCCTCGTGCCCAGTGCCGAGCTCTCCGGCCCGACCCACGACCGCCTCGTTGCCTGGCCCCGCCGACCGCTGAGCAAGAGCGGCGACTACGTGCTTTCCGTTCAGACCTCCACTCAGGTGCCGTGCCGGGTCGCGGTGGTCACCGGGCCACCCCTGGCCGTCCTGGCGTACGGCGCCGCCTCTCGCGCCGCACTCCCCGTGGACTGGAACACCACGGTCTACGGCAGCCCGGGAGACGCCGGCGGGGCGGAGACATATCGGATCTCCATCGCCCCCGGCCAGAGGGGAAGGCTGACCGTCACCCCTCTTGGCCCCGGTCTCGCCGCCACCATCGCTCTCTTCGGGCCCGATGACCGGCAGGTGGGCCGATGGCGGCCCGAGCAGCTCGCCGCCGGCCTCGACATCCCGCTGGATGACGCCGCACCGGGAGTCTACATCCTGACGGTGGTGAACCCCGAAGCAGGCCCCGATGGTGACGACTTCCAGTTGCGTCTGGAGCACGAGGGGGCCTGACCCGACCACCTGCGCTCGCACCAACGCTTCCCACCGCGTCCCCGTACACACCTGCCGGAGGTCTGCCGGATGACCAGCGTCTCAACACGTCAACGCGCGTACCGGGGAGCGCTCCTGTTCTCGGTGCTCGTGGGGCTTGCGGCCACAGGATACGGGGTCTTCGACCCTCATACCCTGGAGGTGTACTCCGACAGCCCCGACAGCGTCGACATCGCGCAGTGTGCCGAGAAGGCCACCTGGCCCGACATCCTCCGCTGGTGGTCGGGCACCTGGGTGCAGAGCGGCTCCCCGTACTATCGGCCGCTGTCGAGCATGGCTTTCTGGCTGCAGTACAAGGCCTTCGGGTGGGACTTCCAGGGCTATGTGATCGTGTCGTGGCTACTGCACGGGCTGATCTGCGCGTTCCTGTTCCGCTTCGCCTACGGCCTGCTCCCCGGAACGCCCCTTGAGCGCGCGGTGTTCGCGGCTCTGGCGGTGGTTCTGTTCAATGTCCGCCGCGGTCCTTCCGGCCCGGGCTGGATCCCGGCGCCGGTTGCCTACGGCGTGGTGGCCTGGTGGCCGGGGCAGACCGACCAGCTCTGCCTGGCCTGCTGCCTCCCGGCCCTGATCCTGCTGGATCGCTGGCTGAGCGAGCGCCACCGCCGGCATCTGGGCTGGGCCATCGCCCTGTGGGGCGTGGCCCTCCTGTTCAAGGAGATGGCCATCACCATGCCGGTCCCGGCCGGCCTCCTGGTGCTGCTGCGACGTGGGCCGGAGGCGTTGCGCCTGTGGGAGCGGAGCCAGGGAGTCCGGCGGCTGAGCCTCGGGCTACTGTGGCGGCTCACGGTGCCCGGCCTGCTGCTTTCCGGAGGCTTCCTCCTCGCCCGACGGGCGATGGTGCCGGAGGCCTGGGGTCCCCGGGCCCGAGAGGCCGGGTACTTCCTGACAAAGGTGCTGTGGTACGCCGCCGAGCTGCCTCAGGCCATCATCACCGCCCGCGGGGCCTGGGTCGTGGTGGTGTCTTTGTTCCTCGCCCTGTGCCTGTACGTCTACGCCCGGCTGCCCCGACGGCCGGCGGTCGTATGGCCGGCATTGGTGATGCTCCTGGGGGCCGGCGCACTGGCTCAGGCGCTGGCGGGCAACTTCGCCATCATCACCGTCCCGCGCGAGATGGCGGCAATCGGCACCATGACCCTGTTTCTCCTGGGGATCATCGTCCTCTTGCACGTGCGCAGCGGCCCCACCTGGGCCCTTCTGGCGATGCTGGCCGCCATCCACGTGCCGATCCTCCACGTGCAGGGCCCCCACTATCTCTACTGGCCCGCGGCGTTCTGGGGCCTTGTGAACGCGAGCCTCGTCAAGTACGTGTGGGACAGCCACACCTCGGGCCGGCTGCGATTCGGCCGCGCGGCGCCGGAGCCCTGCACCCGGACCACCGAAGGCACGGGCGGCTGACCGTCGGTGTGGCTCGAGGGGCGACGCATCTCCGGGGAATCCGGCGTAGGGGGTAACGGTGGACGCTGCACCGCGGCGGCCACCGCCGCACACGTGGTGCCCGCTCAGTCGTCGATCTGCAGCAACTCGTCGCCGTCCGGCCCGCCGTCGCCGGACATCCACCGCTGGAACAGCTCCTGCGCCTCGGCCCTCGTCAGCGTGCGCCCCCGCAGAGCGTCCCGCAGTTCCCCGAAGTTCCGGGGGGCCAGGGTCTTGCCTGAGAGCACTCGGTTGATGTGGACTACCGCATCCTCCGTGAACAGGCTGAGCAGCTCCCGGGCGCCGGGCTCCGCTCCCAGGTCGGCGATGGCCAGTAGGCGCGCCGGCAGGTCGCCGCGCCGAGGCATGGCGCCGGCATAGTCACGAATCCGCTGCCTGGTCTCCTCGGTGCCGAGGGCCGCCACGTAGCCCAGCATCACCTCCCGCGTCTGTTCCAGCAGGGCGTCGACCGGGGTGAGGTTGGGCTCCTCGTCCAGGCGCAGACGGCAGTGAGTGCAGACCGGCGAGCGGTCCAAGGTCTCCGACAGGTCTGTGGCGTTGCAGCGTCTCCCCACCTCGGCCTCCACTCGCATCCCCATGTCCTGGGCCGTCACCGGCACGTTCACCTGGAGCTTGCCGAGCTGCAGGGCCGCCCGCATCTCCGGCGACTGGTGCACGGCCCGGTACTGATCGAACACCGGCGCCCGATAGACCCGGCCATGCCAGGAGATGTAGTGGCGCTTGTAGGAGGCCAGGAAGATCTGCACCTGGCGCCGCAGCGCCATCTCCTCGCTCAGCAGCGCCTCGCCCGACCCCACCATCTGCAGCAGCGTCTGGCGACGGGTCTCCAGGTCCGCACGGTCGGCGATACTCAGGTCTCCCGACAGCAGGTAACGCCGCAGCCCCACCACCTCTTTGGCCACATTGTCCAGATAGTGCTCCAGGCGGTCGGCCAGGCGAAACAGAACCCCCAGACGGATGGTTCCCTGCTCCTCTTTCAGGAACTCCGTGACGTCGTTGATGAACTCCTGCAGGCCGATGGCCGGATGGAGTTCCGGCCGAATGCAGCTCAGGCAGCGCACCAGATCGTCCAGCACTCCCAGCATCTGCCGCCAGTGGGCCTCGCCTTGCCCCAGAGCCTCGATGTGAGCCTCGAGACGCCGGCGCAGCTCCGCCACACGCTGGAGGTGCTCGGCGCGCGCGGCCACCAGCCGACGCCAGACCCGCACCTGAGCGCCGTGCTCCGGGCCGGAGAGCCCCAGATCGAGAAGCACCCGCGTCACCCGCGACAGCAACTGCCACTGCGTCGGGGGCATCAGCGGCGGCCGGGCCACGAACTGCACCGACCCGCTGAGTGGCGTAGCGACCTGCTCCACGGGGACCAGCTCCGTCTCGTCTCGCACCACGGCCAGATACCCCGCCGCCAGAAGCGCGCCGATGACCAGCTCGAACAGCTCCGGAGGCAGGCCCAGCCCTGACTTGACCAGGTGCTGCGCCAGGTACGAGCAGGACACCGCGCGCCCCGTCTCGTACTGCGGTGTCTGGTCACGCACGCGCACTTTGGCCTGAATATCGGCGGCCACCCTGCTGCGGCTGACGTCCACCGCACACTGATCGTCCGTGATGGTCACCAACCCCAGAGGCACCAGGAAGCTGTCCACCAGGTCGCGCAGTGGCCCTCCGGGAGGCAGGGTGACCGCGCCGGGGCGAATCACCTGGTCAACCAGAGCGTCGATATGCTCCCTTGTCACCAGCGGCCTGCGCGGCGCCATCTGCGCGAAGTCCGGGAACACGCGGGCCAGCGCCGGGGCCACAATGATCTCGAGCGTGGCCGACCAGTTGCCCTCCGCCGAGCTCAGCTCTCCCGCCGCGAGGCTCTGCCCGGCCAGCGAGATCACCTCGCCCCCGTAGTAGGCGTCGCGCACGGCCCGACGAGTCTGGGCCAGCAGCGGTCCGTGAAGCTCCACCAACTGGTCCCGGACACCACTGTCCTCGCCGGCGGCGCCCTCCTCCTCCAGACCCTCCTCCACCGCCACGAACTCCCTCACCGCATCCAGCTCCTGGGCCGTCAGACCCCGTGGCAGCCAGAGCAGGACGGCCGCCGCCCAGCGCCCGGACAGCGCCGTCTCCCGCAGTTGACTCCACACACGCGCCTGGCTCTCGACGTTGACCGGGCTGCCCAGGAGCAGATTGGCGTCCTCCACGGTGGACGGGTCTCCCAGGTCTGAGACATAGCCGCTCACGGCCGACAGCGAGAGGTCCTGGGCATTGGCGATATGCGCCGAAACGCAGCGGAAGCTGTTTTGCCACTGCACCTCCAGCGTCCGGGCTTCGACCAGTTGCGCCAGGGGGAAAGCGGCCTCATCGCACGCCGAGAGCACACGTAGCCACGCTCCGGGGTCCTCGAGGTTGACTGCCGTCTTCTTCGCCGCGATCCGACGACGGACCGCCTCCGTGACGCTGGTCTGCACGTCCACGACGTACACCGGCGGGCCATCCGGCCCACGACGGCGCTTGTCCACGAAGGTCCCTGCCAGCCGCATGGCCTCCAACACGGCCCCGGCGGTCTCCGCATCCACAACCGCAGCCCCCCCCTCCGTCAGGCCCAGAGCCTGGCACAGCAGCCCCACCGACGCCGCCGTATTGGACAACCGCAGCAGGATCAGCGCACGGATCATCTGTGAGCACAGCTCGGGCCTCTCCCCCCAGATCTCATGGGCGTTCCTGTCGTAGAAGTCCAGAGCGTCGTAGATGTAGGCGGCGACCTCCGGGTGCGACGCGATGCGCGGCCGCAGATAGTCGAACACGTCCTCAATGGTGATCAGGCGGCAGAAGTCACGGTGTAGCAGGCCCGCCATCTGGGTCTGGTCCAGAAGATCGTGCAGGAACGCCGCCACCGAGTCGGCTGCCCCAAAGAACCTCTGGGCGATGCTCTCCAGGCATTCCAGCGCCAGCGGATGCAGCGGGTAGGCCTCGGCCAGATCCTCCCCGGTGAATGCCACCGAACCGAAGGCCTCGGAATACGCGGTGCGGATCTTCGCCATCGCCACCTCGTACTGCGCCTCGTCCACTCGTTCCACCAGCCGCCGGCGGGCCACCGTGCGCATCTGCTCGGCGCTCAGCACCACGTCGGTGCGGTAGCTGGAGCGAATCGCGTTCAGAAGGTACGGCTCGATCATCCCTACCTGGTCGAGGCCCTCGCCCAGGGTGGCGATCAGGTGCAGCGGGCCGATCTTGGCGCGCTGACCGATGAAGTCCAGAAATGAGCAGTCACCATGAATCGCCTTGGTCGAGACGCCGCTGAGGAAGTGGTGCAGGTCGTCCAGGAGCCACACGATGCCCGAAAGCTCGCGCTCGCGCACCACCTCGAGAAGGCTGGACAGGCGTTCCACGCGGGATTGGCGGAAGTCCAGCGGATACCCGATCTCCTGGGCGAACTGCCGGGCGGTGTGCACCGCCTGCCCCGGGGCCTTCCGGCGCAGGGCGTCCCAGGTGGTGCGGGGGTGCACGTGCTTGCGGGTATACGAGTCCAGCTCCTGGCTGTAGCGAGGCACGATGTGGCGGATGACCAGATCCAGGGCGTGCGACTCATCGGACAGCGGGAGCGCAATCTCGAAGGGCGCCGCTCGGAGCACTTGCTCCGTCTTGTCGAAGATCACGTCCTCCAGATGCTCGTCGTGACCGCGATGCTCCGAGAGCGCGATCGGGACCACGACGAACCGCCTGCCCTTGAGCGCCGTCCGCAGATCGGAGTATCCGGGGTGGCCCTGGATCAGGACGGGCCAAGCCGTGGCATGGCGCAGCAGGAGCGCAAGGGCCGCCAGCAGGTGTGACTTGCCCGCCCCGCCGGCACCGCGCACCAGGAATGCGCCGCCCCGTTCCACATGGGCCGTGAGCGACCCCAGCAGCACGCGCAACACGTCCACGGGAGCATCCTGCCCCGAGACGTACTCCCCCAATAGCTCCTGCAAGTCCCCCACGGAGCCCAGGGTCAGATCGGCACCCTCGGCCTCCAGACGCTGCGAGAGCTCGTCCACGGCGGCGAGGTCGATGCTTCTGGTGGCGTCCCTGACTGTGATGAGATCCGAGATGATCATGGGCCGATAAGACCGCCGGATAGTCAAGTGAGTCGGCACTGCGCGGGTCGCCGCGTCGGCGCCAACCGCAGTCGGGGGCGCTTGGCTCGCGCCCGCCTCTCCCCCACTCCCCAGGAAGAGCGCCCGCTGAGGACGGAAGTCGCGGCGAGGCTCGTGCCGCTAAGCTCCTGCGACCACGTCCAAAACAGCGGCGACATCGTCGGCATCGTTGTAGAAGTGTGGCGAGAGCCGGACGGCCCCGCCGCGGTCGGCGGCGACGATCCCGGCCTCAGCCAACCGGCGCACCATCGCATCCGACGGCACGCACGGATGGCGGAAGCAGACGATGCCCGAGGTCTGCCCGGCGCCGCGGGGTGAAACGATGCTGCAGCCCCGCTGCGACAGCCCCTCCACCAGCACCCCGGTGAGTGCCTCGATGGCCTCCCAGACCGCGGCCGGGCCGACCCGCAGAAGCAACTCCAGCGAGGCCCCCAGTGCGTGGACGCCCAGCGTGTTGAGCGAGCCCTCCTCCAGACGCGCGGCCTCCGGGCGTAGACGGAGGTCATAACTGCCAAAGTCCCACGCGTCCTCCACGCTAAGCCAGCCCACATTCACGGCATCCGTGCGCTCCAGGGCTCTCTCGGACAGACACAGGACACCACAGCCCTCGGTGGAGAGCAACCACTTGTGGCCGTCGGCCGCCACGAAATCCGCGCCGGAGGCCTCCATGGCGAAGGGAATGGCCCCGAGCCCCTGGATCGCGTCGACCACGAGGAAGGCCCCATAGCTGCGGCACAGCTCGGCCAGGGCCCCCAGATCGCTGCGGTAACCGTTAGAGTACTGCACCCAACTGATGGCCACGGCGCGCGTGCCGTCATCCATCGCATGGGCGATGTCGTCGATGCCGATGCGGCCGTCCGTGGGCTCCACCATCCGCGTCTCCACCCCCCGGCGCGCCAGATGCAGCCAGGGGTAGACGTTGGCCGGGAACTCGATGGCGGAAGTGACAACATTCTCCCCCTCACGCCAGGGGATGCTCTCGGCGGCGATGATGAGGCCACTGGTGGTGTTCTTGATGAAGGCGACCTGCGCGGCCCGCGCCCCGAGCAGCTCCGCGGCGCGACGGCGGGTCGCGTGGGTTCTCTGCTCCCAACGGGCGGCCAGCGTATGGCCCCGGTCCCGCTGCTCGGCGGCGGTGCGTACCACTGCCTCGTAGGTTGGCGCGGGGAGTGGCGCGACGCCGGCATGGTTGAGAAACACCAGTCGGTCGCGGATGGGGAACTGCTCGCGGTACTCCCTGGCCAAGTGGTGGGGCAAGGCCTGCACGCTCCAAGGGCGCATACTCGCCTGTCGGCCGCACCGGTGCGGTGTGAGGACTGTTCGTCATGCGGCGGCCGGTCGCCTCCCGGCCGTCGGCGACGACACCGGCCGTCGGGAGACCCCCGACGGCCGGTGAGCCGTAATGGTCGCAGGCGACACCCGGACGGCCTATACCGGCTGATTGTACCTCTTATGGACGCTCTGCAACCGCTCGACGATGGGCAGATCGAAGGGGCAGGCCTCCTCGCACTTGCGGCACTCCAAGCACTGGTCTGCTTTCGTCTCCAGGGCGGCGTAGGCCCTGCGGAACTTGGGCCATTCGTAGGCGAAGCGCCGGGCCTCGTCGTGGATCCGCATCACCTGCGGGATGTCGATCCCGGCCGGGCAGTCCTTCACGCAGTACCCGCAGTTGCGGCAGATATCGCCACCCAGCATAGTGGCCTTCTCGGCGTACTGCGCAATCTCGGCCTCGCTCAGCGGTGCGTAGCTCTCCGAGGCGGCGATGGCCTGGTCGATGTCGCGCAGGCAGTTGGTGCCCGCCAGCGCGACCGAGACCTCCGGCCGCGCCAGTACATAGTGCCAGGCCTTCTCAGGCGGGATGTAGGTCTCCTCGCGGCGGAAGAACACACCACCGGACAGGGGCTTCATGATCGCGACGCCGACATTGGCCTCCTGCGCCCGCGGCAGCACTTGCTCGCCCGAGGAGTCCACCGCCAGGTTGTACACACACAAGATCGTGTCGAACTCCCCCGAATCCACGGCCCGCAGGAGCGTCTCGTTGTTGTGCCCGCTGAGGCCCACGAACCGCACCATGCCCTGCTCCTGAGCCTGTCTTGCCGCTTCTAGAGCACCACCCGGTCCGGTCACCTGCTCCCACAGGGCGATGGTCGAGATGTCGTGCAACTGCCACAGATCGACCCGATCGGTCTGCAGGTTCTCCAGGCTCTGCTCCAGGTGTCGCATGGCGGCGTCGCGGTCGCGAGCCGTGGTCTTGGTCGCCAGGAATGCCTCCTCACGACGGTCCTTCATCACGCGCCCGATCTTCATCTCGCTGGTCGGATAGGCCTCGGCGGTGTCGAGGTAGTTGATCCCCACATCCAGCGCGTGGTTGATGATCTGATCCGTCTCGTCGAGGTCCTCCATCGGGATGATGGGGATCCCCCCAAAGCCGACCTCGCTGACCTGGGCGCCGGTGCGCCCCAGCGTGCGCATCTTCACTGTGGACCATCCTCATTCAAAGACAACGCCTGACCCCTCGATCGGGTGGCCAGGCGCCCTCCGGTCTGTGTGCCACCCGCGGGCAACCCCACGAGCAGGCGCACTATACCACGAAGTGAAATGAGGAGCAACGTGCTGCGAGTCCACGACATTGCGCGAGTCCACTTCGCTTGCCCCCCCCACATTCCCGGAGGCATCCGGCGCGGCCCATGCCTGCCGCGGCACCGGCGGTCACGGGGCGGACCGAGCCATGGCCGTAAACAGGCCACAACGCGCAGGTATCCGCTACGTGCCCGGGGCTGAAGTTCCGCGGGCATATAGCCATTAGTCTATCTGAGGATGATGCCCGGCGAAGCTGTCCGTAGCTGCCGTCAGGCAGATGCCGACCGCAGACGGGTGGCGGCCCGGCGAGACAGCGTTCCCGCCTGCCGGAATGCCCGAGCCGGGGCGTCGGACGGTCGCTCAAGGAGGAGTGAGACCCATGGCGAGTCACGTAAGCTTCCGCCCGGTGGAAGTCGCCGGCCAATGGAACCCCGAGCGCATCGGCGCAAAGCTCGCGAAGTCCGCGGTGAAGCTGAGTGAAGGTGTGCGGGCCGACAGGGCGGCTCAGGGCGCGCCGGAGGGCCGGCTCTCCGAGACGCTCCGGACGGTCGTCTCGGACCTGGATGTGGTTCAGCGGAGCATCTCCGACGCCGCAAACATGACCAAGGTTGCCGAAGTCAGCCTATCCGATGCCGCCAAGGCCCTGCGCGAGGCACAGAGTCTGGCCGTGCAGGCCACGTCACCCGCCCTTACCGACATCGTGCGCCGTGGTCTGCAGGTTGAGTGGAACGCGGTGATGCACCGTCTCGACGGTGTGGCGAACATGGCCGCATACGCCGGGCACGAGCTGCTCACCGGTGGAATCGGCAACGACGTCCACAACACACAGCCCGCCTGCCTCGTCGGGCTCAACATCATCACCGCCGGTCTCCAGGCGGGAGCGATCCGCGTCGACGTCGTCGCGGCGGCGAGCAAGGCCCAGATCGTCCTGCCCGACATCCCTGGGCCCGCCGCCCCGGTGGCGCCCGGCCCGGTCACAGTCAACGACACCCCTATCGGCAGCTTCACCAGGGCCTCAACCGTCGGCGACGTGGTGGAGGCCGTCAACGCCCGCAGCGACGTCACCGGCGTCACGGCCCGCCTCGAGACATCCGGGGCCGCCCGCCCCCGCGTGGTGCTGGAGGCCGTCGACTACGGGGCCGCCAACGGCATCACGGTTCGGGACCCCGGAGGCTCCCTGCTCGGCGCGCCCGGAACGGCCGAGGCCGCCGGCAGCGATGCCGTCGCCCGGGTTACCATCGGCGGCGAGCACGCCCTGTGGGATGCCGGAACCGGCCTGACCCTGAAAAGCCCCACCGGCGACACCATCGAGCTGACCGAAAGCGCCGGCACAACCGTCACCGATCTGGGCACTGTGGCAACACTCAAGCCCGGGGGATACACCCTGCAGACCGGTCCCGATACCGAGGAGCTTCCCGGCCTCGTCATCAACAGCGTCACCAGCAACGCGCTGGGGCTCGCAGAGGCCGATCTCTCCACAGCCGACGGTGCCGCCGACGCTGTGCGAACGGTGGAGCGCGCTCTCGATCGCGTCAGCGGCGACATCTCCCGCGTCTCCAACTACCGCCGCGAGGCACTGGAGGTCAGGAGCCAGGCCCTCGCGGTGGCCCGAGAGAACGTTGCCGCATCGCAAAGCACGCTATCCGGCCCAAGCTTCAGCCAGGAGATGCTGGAGACCGCGGCCGCTCAGGTCCTGGTGCAGGCGGCGGTGGCCTTCAGTGCTCAGGCTCAGACTCTACCGCACACGGCCCTCCAGCTAACGCAGTAACCATCCATCGGTGTGCACGCACTCCGGCGACGGCGGCGGCCCGCAGCGGGCGGCCGCCGTCGCCGTTTGGCCCTGAGAAGACCCCGCCGCCTCCGCGAATCTGGCGGCTCGTCCCTGTCACCGCGCCAACAGCGGCAGCGATCGCACTCGGAACTGCTCAAGCTCTCTTTCCTGTTCATCGCTGAAGGAGCCCCGGAGCTGAGAGTAGGTGTCCATCCAGGTCACCAGGCGCTCGGTATCGTCCGCGGACAGCTCGACCTCCCCGTGACCGGCCAAGAGCATCTCCAGGAGCCTGCTGTCCCTGGCGCCCCCCGTGCCGGCGTCAGACCGCCCGGCGCGGTAGGCCGCCCAGACCTGATCGCGCAGGCTCGGGCCGCCGTACCCCACCAGTGCGTCGTAGGCGCCCTCGCCGCCGAGGTCCGGCCCGGCCGCCTGCTCACTGCCGCTTCCGGCGGCGTGGCAACCCACGCAGTGGCGGCGCAGGACGGGCCTTACCAGGGTCTCGAAATCCAGGGGCCAGGAGCCCTCGGGGCCCGGGGTGATCTTCGACGGCTCTCTACCCACCGCCGTGCAGCGCGCGTTGGTCACTGCAGACGCCCGCGACTCGTGGCAGCCCACGCAGGACAACGTCTGTCCGTCCTGCAGGTACGTGAGCGTACGCATGGTCTGCACGGCCATACCCTGGGCGTCGAGGGCCTGGAAGAACACGGCGGTTCCGGCCGGGGCGCGGAAGTAGGCCGAGCCGTCCGGATCCACAGGCACGGTGCCCAGCACGTACTTGCCGGGGTCATCGCCGGTCACTCCCAGCCGCGGACTGTTCATCTGCGGCTGAGTCTTGGGGGGCACGCCCACCAGCCGCAGGGCCTTGACCGCACCCGCAGGCACTCCTTCCAGCCCCAGGTACGCGTTCTGAAGCACGAAGCGCCCCTCGGGCGGCGCCCCCGCGGACTGAACGGCGGCCACCCGCGGAGGCACCGGACGAGGACGCAAAGGCAGAGGCGACATCGACGAGATGTCCGCGTCGCGGTAGATCAGCTCCAGGTTCCCGGCGCTGTCGGCCAGGTACAGCCCGGTGGCATTCACCGCATTGCTCCCGCCCTGGCCGTTGAGCGCCACATTACTCCAGGCGGTGAGGTAGAAGTCCTCCGACAGGGGGTAGGGGGTGACGTAGTAGGTCTGCGGCCAGCCCTCCACCTCCGGGTAACAGACCTCCGGGGTCAGCTTCGTCAGCACTCCGGGGCCCTCGGTGTCCGCGGCCGGGTCCAGCAGCACGATGCTGCCACCGGAGATGGAGTGGTGGGCCGAAGCGGTGAACAGCAGCCTGTGAGACCCCGGAATGCTCCGCGCCTCGAAGATGCAGTGCGGACTGCGGGTGAAGTTCCCGTACACCAGCCGCGGGTTCGTCCCGTCCGGATTGGTGGACCACAGGCTCATGTACGGCATGTTGTCGCGGTCCACATAGTCCCAGCGGGCGTAGAGAATGCGGCCGTCGGACGCCACCGCCGGCGTCCACTCGAAGTTCTCGAAGGGCGACAAAGGCCGGAGGTCTTGGCCCTCGCGGTCCATCCGGTGCAGCGTGTAGACGGCCACAGGGCGATAGTCGTCGCCGCCACAGCGCACGTAGCTATCCGGCAGGAGACCACCGAGAGTCTGCATGGCCGTGGCCGGGCCGCACTGCACCGCCTGCCCGCGACGGGTGGACAGAAACACGATGCCCCCGTCCGGCAGGTAGCGGGCATCGAAGTCGTCGTACGGCCCGTCCGTGAGCTGTCTTGTCTCCGCGCCGTCCACGTTCATCTCGAAAATGTGGTAGTACGCGTCGGCGGGCATGCTCCTCTTGTCCGTCTTGTCCGGGCGCCCGCTGAGGTCCGGGTAGTGGCGGCAGTAGGCGAACAGGATCCGCGTCCCATCAAAGGACAGGTCCGGAGACATGAAGCTGCCCGCGGCGAACTGGGCGGTGAGGTTGGTGAGCCGAGGTTCGCCGCCCCGCAACCCCTCGAGCACGTACACTCCCCCTCCGGGCCGCGACCACCAGCCGTAGTTCTGATCCGACATGTGGCTGAACGAGCCGGGCGCGCGCTTGACGAACACCAGGCGGTCGAAGTCCAGGAGGGGGTTGCGAAACGCCAGCCCGCGGATGGCCCGTCTGGCGCGCAAGAACAGCGCCTCCGCGTCGGCCTGCTCGGCCTGCATCCCGGCGGCGACCGCGTCCAGCTCGCCCAGGGCCGCCCGCACGTCCACGCCCATTCCGCGCAGCATGCTCGCGAGCCTGCGGCCACGGGCCACCGTCTGCTCCACCGGATAGTCCAGTGCCACCTCCCCCGGCGCCCTGTGCTTCACCGACCACGGACTGGTGCTGCACTGATCCGCCCGTCCCCACAGGGCCAGGTTCGTCTCCGGGTCCGCCGCGCCATAGACCTCCACCTCATCCAGATGCAGAAACCCCGCCCCCGGCAACTGCAGGCGGACGAAGCGCGCGTCTTTGCCGGCCAGGTCGACGTCAAGCGGCCTGCCGTCCGGCACGCCGCCGAAGGGCTCACCCGAATGCCGGAAGACCTCCGTCCACTGCTCGCCGTCCGCCGACAGCAGCACCTCCATGCCGTTGGCCCGGGCCGCGCAGCCCCCGTCGCAGCGGTTGTAAACCAAAACGCGCCCAAGACGCACGCTCCCGCCCAGTTCCACCTGCCACCAGGGCCTCTGAGCACTGCCCGTGTGGAACCCCCACTTGCCGTCCTTGACCCCATCGCAGGCGCCCAGAGCGTCGTCGCCCGTGGACACAGGGGAGCGCGGCTCGATCTGACTGATCCAGTCGGCCTCCACACGCTCGGAAAACGACGGAACGGTCTCCTGACCCCAAACAGGGCCAGGTGGGACCGCCATCGTGATGAAGAACACCACAATCAGGCGAGGCATGGTGCCAGACCCTCCTCTGGCCATCGCGGTGCACGGGAAACTGCGCGGCACCGACGCCGGTGTAGCTGTTGACAGACGCACCCGTCGGAGTGCGGCCCCGGCGGTTCACGACGTGGGCGCCCATCCCCCGCCTCCCAGGCCGGGGAGCGGATGGCCGCTACCCCCACAGGAGATCACCTGCCGACCTCCGTGACGATGGACGCGAAGCCCAGGGCCAGGCGCGGGTTGTGCGCCGGCCCAGTCAGTGACAGTTCCATCACATTCGACGCCTGCACCGCCGCGCCCTGCAGCTCGAGCTCCTGCAGCGCCGTGGCCCGCACCGGCAGTTCCGTGCCGTTGAGGGACAAAGACAGCCGCTCATCGCCCTCCGCCCCCAACAGGCCCAGACGCAGGCGGGTCCTGGAGGCGCCTGCGGCAGGCACGGAGATCGCGACCCGCGCCGGCCGCTCCTGTGTTACGAACTGAAGCGTGCGGTCCCCGAAATGCTCGTGCACCAGACGGCTGCGCGGCGGGGTGGCGAACCTGTCCAGCAGGAAGCTGACCGATGCGGTGGCCAAAGCCGGTAGCGTTACCCGGCCGCCGGCCCGATTACCGTCGCGCGCCAGGTCCACCTCGACGGCGATCCGGTCGCAGATGCCCTCGTTCCCCTCACCGATGCCGCGCACCGTGGGCCCCGTCCAGTACCCGCACGGCATGCTCACCGTCAGTGGGACGACCTTGTCTTGCTCGCTGTCGTTGAACAACACCACGGTGACCCGGTCCTCCTCGAGCGTGGCGTAGCAAAGCAGGTCCGGGTCGTCGCTGTCGGCAACCACGCGCAATCCCCTCAGGTCGCGCAGGACCCACAGCAACCGGTAGAGTGGGTCCGGATCGTCGGCACTCCGCGGCAGGAGCGTGTGGTTCTTGGCATGCAGATCGTGGTACAGGTTCCCGGCGACTTTGTCCGCCTGTGGCAGCATGCCCCGCAGAAGGAGGCGTTCGTACGGCAGGAGGCGCTTGAGCCAGATGGCCCGGGGATCGCCGATCTCCTCCGGGGTGAGGTTCGTGTTGCTCTCCGTGATCCAGATCGGCAGGTCGCGGCCCATAGTGAGCAGGGCCTGGTTGGCGAGCATCTCGACTTGCACCGCGAGATCCGCCGCCGACACGTCGTACACGTGGAAGTCGAAGAAGTCCATGGTGTCCTGGGTCTGCTGCAGCCACGGCACGGTCCACAGGTCCCAGGTGTACCACGGCTCCATGCCCTGCTGAGCCGCAGGCCACGCCGGCGGCCAGCACAGCACGGGGCCGCCCACCTGCACCTCGGGGAACCGCTGCTTGATGGCCGTGGCAACTTTGTTGGCCATCTCGATGTGCAGGCTCGTGGCGGTGACGCCCTCCTCCTCCGTCCGCGGATCGCCAAACCATGTGGCATTGGGCTCGTTCCACACCTGTACCAGGCGCAGGTCCGGGTCGCACCGCTTCCACAGGCCCAACAGGCCCACACAGTGCTCCGCCCAGCGATCGAAGTCCGCAGGGTGGGAGGTACCACTTTGGCACAGGTACGGCGGTGGGTCGCCGAAGCTGAACATGGCCTCGGCTCCCATCTCGCGGTAGACCGTCGGAAAGCGGCCGAAGGCGTACCGGGCCCCGAAGAGCAACGTCTCGCGAAACTGCCGCAGTGCCTCCTCGGTCTCATACCAGGCGGGGTCATCCTCTTTGGGTGCAAACCATGCCACATTCCCGCCGAAACGAAATATGCCGGGGCGCAACGCAGCCACGGCGGCCCGATAGTCCCGGTCGGCGACCACAGCAGGGAAGCCTTCGAAGGCGGTGATGCCGAACATGCGGGCGCTGATCTCGGCTTGACGCCCCAGGACGAGGTTGGTGAAGGCATCGACGTGCACATCGGCGAGGGCCGGCATCGCCAGCAGCGACAGTAGGGCTACAAGCGGTCTCATCATCTGGATGCTCTCCCGACATGTTCTGGGCGCCAAAGACGGAGACGGCTCTGCCGAGCATGGGGGGAACCTGCCAAAACCACGAGGAAACAACACACGGGCCGGTGAAGGGAGGGCACCGGCCCGTGGAATCAACGCCGCCGTCGTCAGGGCAATGATGGGATGATACGATGCAATCGCAGGTACTGCGGCGACAACTCGAACGCGACGGCGGCTGTAGGGTAAGTATTCCCCGGACGGGCGCCGGGCAAACATCCATGTCCGGAACTGAGCCGCCGCGCAAAGAGCCATGGCCGGCGCCGGGACCGGGCCCGAGACCTTCTGAGCCTCGCCGAGCCACCGTGCCCGCGCTCGATGGGCGACGCCGGTCGGCCTGCGAGGCGCTCCGGGTGTCAGCGCAGGTACTCCGAGATGGCCGCTCGGACTTCGACGGTCCTGAATGGCTTGCGGATATGGGGCAGTGGACACTCGTCCGGATCGCCGGGGCCACCCATCGTCGTGATGATGAGCACGGGGACATCGCGCAGCCTGGTGTCGGTCTTCATGATCCCCAGCAGCTCCTCGCCCCTCATCACGGGCAGGATCAGGTCAAGCAGGACAAGATCGAAATCCCGGGCCCTCAGCATCTCCAGGGCCCGCTGCCCATCATGGGCCACCTCAACCCGGACGCCGCACCGCTCCACCAGCAACGCGAGCAGCCTCGCATTGGATGGCTCGTCCTCGACTACCAGCACCACCTTATCAGTCATGGCCATACACCACCAGTTTGGCTCGGCCGGTTTCCGTCCAGGTATCCGGAGGCGCAGCCGAGATGCGTCTCCAGATCTGAGGCTTCGCCGTGAGGGCCACGACATCCTTGGAGCGGCGGCGGCGGGGCTCCGGCTACGGGAGCCCACACACACCGGTTTCCCTTCGCGCCGATAGAGGTGCGGCCGGAAACCCCACATCCGCCGAGTGCATCATTCTGAGAGCGTCCGCTCCCGACAAGAGCAGCTCGAGGAATCTCCTGGCACTCCATGAGATTCCTCGCTATCTCGCTGCGCGCGATGGACACTCAGGATCAAAGGAGCCGGGCCAGCCAGATTTGTCGGCCGCGCATCTAGAACGAGAATATCTCGTGTTTTCGCATCCCTGTCAACAGGTCGATCACCACCCACAGCCCCGCCGCGCTGAACTCCGCCAGGATCAGGCCCAGGAAGCCCGGCAGGAGCCGCTGGTAGACCTTGTGGCCCCCGAACTTCAGCACCAGCGTCTTCACCAGCCACCCCAGCATCACAGGGAACCAGAAGTTGATCATCGGCCAGGAAGCGCCCATCAGGTACCCAATCGGGTGCAGCGGCCACCACAGGTGGGTGCGGTGCATGAAAGTCAGCACCCACATCGTGGCCGCACCCACCGACATCGTGATGAAGGCCGCCGGAGTCGCCGGCTCGCCGTCGGCGATCAGATGGCTCGTCCAGGTGCTGTACAGGTTCTTGGCATAGTACGTGGTGAACCACGTGTTCAGGGCCGTCCCACCGTGAGTATACATCAACCGCAGGTACGCCACCGCCGAGACCACCATCGCCAGCGCCACCGCCCCTCCCAGGGCACCCGCCAGCGAGCGCCGCGGGATACCCCCGTCATCGGCGATGCGCAGGCTCTGCATGATGCCGGGCATGAGCGGGCTGCGGTTGTCCAGCATGAACAGGTGGTCGTAGAGCGCCAGGATGGCGATGGGCCTATCCCCAATCGCCCGGGTGCCCACGGCGGCCATGATCATGTTCAGCGGCCGGAACGGATGCTGCACATACAGCATCCCGCCCTCACACACCAGTCTCACGGCGATAATGTGCAAAGCGAAGTAGAGCACGAAGATCAGCAGGGTGTAGGAGAACCCCGACCCTGCCGTGACGCCCCACATGCACACCGCCATCAAGCCCGCCGCCGCACCGAACAGGGCCACGCTGTGGGGCATGGCCTCCTGCTTCTCCAACCGATCTCGCTCCGCTCCCGTGGCCGCCCGCCAGATCTGCACCAGCCGCGGCCGGGCCGCCATCACCCCCGCCACGAAGTACAACAGAATCCCGCCAATCATCTGGTGGGCCACGAACCGCTTCACCGGATAGGCCTGTACCGCGGGCATCGGCTGGCCCAGCGCGCTACCCACCACCTGCTGCACCAGGAAGAAGAAGTAGAAGAACCACAGGCTGAACGATAGCTCGCTGGGGAGCAGATACGCCAGACCAATGATACTGAACAGAAACCTCAGCCACAGAGGTGACAGCGCACTCCACGGGCGGTCGGTGATGTAGCCGTCCAGTGCCACACGGTGGATGTTGATCCCCGGAATCGCCGGGAAGTAGTGATGTATGCCGTTGATCGCGTGGGCCACGAAAGGGAAAGCAAAGAACGCCCACATCGTCCCATTGCGAAACAGCGGCGGCAAAAGCTCCGTGGGGTCCTTGTAGGTGCACATCTCCACGGGGAGCTGAATCAGCGGGAACACCAGCTTCTCGTCATCCACCCAGCGGCGCCGCAGGAGCGACGAGAGCGAGAAGAACACCACATAGACGCTGATGGCCAACGCGAACCAGGCACCCAACGGGACGACCCACTCGTTCCAGGGGATCGGTGCACCCGGCGCC
>Ga0334885_1002109_pt1 | contig 21343 bp, 14 predicted proteins | sample GraSluR1_MG_8_FD_207233 | JGI IMG/M metagenome (GOLD analysis project Ga0334885, IMG submission 207233) | Sludge microbial communities from methane-producing bioreactor in Wageningen University, Netherlands - Granular Sludge_31_05-R1 | ecosystem: Engineered > Bioreactor > Anaerobic >...
TTGTCACTGGAGGGGCCGGGTTCATCGGCTCAAACCTCGTGGAGGATCTGCTGGCCTCTGGCATGGATGTGGTGGTTCTGGACAATTTCACCACCGGAAGCCGCGAAAACCTGGAGGGGTTATCCGGAAAATTGGAGGTCATGGAGGGGAGCTGCCTCGAACTGCCAAACCTCGATCTTAACCCCGACGGCATATACCATCTTGGAGTTCCGTCCTCTTCGCCGATGTACAAGAGGAAACCCCTGCTGGTGGGGGAGGCGATCAACGGGATGATCGCCGTCCTGGAGCTGGCAAAAAAGACCGGCGCGAGGGTCGTCTACGCCTCCACCTCCTCCCTATACAGCGGCCAGACCCCGCCCCACCTGGAGGAGATGGAGGTCTTCGTCACCGACTACTACACCGAGGCCCGGTTCGCCATGGAGAGGATGGCGGAGCTGTACAGAAAGCTCTTCGGCGTCAGGGCCGTAGGCATGAGGTTCTTCTCCGTCTACGGCCCCCATGAGGCGGCCAAAAAGGAGTACGCGAACATCGTCACCCAGTTCCTCTGGGAGATGATGGCAGGAAGGGTCCCCGTCATCTACGGGGACGGCTCTCAAACCCGCGACTTCGTCTACGTCAGGGACGTCGTCTCCGCCCTCCGGCTGGCCATGGCCTCCGATTATGCCGGGGTCCTGAACGTCGGCACCGGGAAGAGCTACAGCTTCAACGCCGTCGCCGAGATTCTGGCGGAGAGGATGGGCCTGGACCTGAAGGCCGAGCACGTCGATAACCCCATCAAAAACTACGTCCGGGACACCCTGGCCGATACCAAAAAGGCAGAAGAGGTTCTGGGATTTCGGGCCAGGCACACCCTGGAAGAGGGGATAAGAGAGATCATCGATTACTATGGCGGAGGAAGCCGTTAGACGAGGAGCATTCTGGTCTTTGCGCCACAGGGCAATAGACTTGGTTCGAGGTCAAAAATTGATCACGCCGACCCACCTTCGAGATATATATGGATACCGAGATCTCATCCTGAGGCTTGCCTGGAGCGACTTCAAGCTCCGATACAAGAACTCGATCCTCGGGTTCTTCTGGTCGCTTCTGGAGCCCCTTCTGATGCTCCTCGTCCTGTACGTAGTATTCAGCCATCTGATGAAGATCCAGGTGGAGCACTACCAGCTCTTCCTCCTCCTGGGGATCATCCTCTGGAACTTCCTCGACCGGGGGACTTCGATGGGGATATTCGGGATCGTCGGAAAGCCGGGCCTCGTCCAGAAGGTCTACTTCCCTCGGGACGTTCTGATCATCTCAGCCTGCACCACGGCGCTGATGATGACCGCCCTCGAGTTCGTCGTCTTCGTCGCCTTCATGGCCGTCTTCGGGGTGGCGCCGACGGCGGCGGTCCTCTACTTCCCCCCAATATTCGCCCTCCTCTTCGTCCTCGTCTTCGGCCTCTCCCTCGCCCTCTCGGCCCTGAACGTCTACTTCCGGGACGTCCAGTTCATCTGGAGGGTGATCCTCCAGGCGGGGTTCTTCGCGACCCCCATACTTTACCCGATAACTATATTTCCCGCAGATCTTCAGAGGCTGGTGATGGCAAACCCCATGGCCCGGATCATCACCACCTCCCGGGACTCGGTCCTCTACGGGGCCGCTCCCGCCGCCGGCGACCTCGCCTACGTCGCCCTCGCGGCAGTAGTCATCCTCCTGGCCGGCTACCTCGTCTTCGACCATTTCGAGCCGGGATTTGCGGAGGAGATCTAGAGATGGCGTCGGATAGGGCGGTGGAGGTGGAGGGGGTCTCGAAGACCTTCAGGATACCCCACGAGAAGAGGGCGACGGTCTTTGAGACCCTGGCGGGGGCTCTCAGGAAGAACGAGTACGAGGTCTTCAACGTCCTGGAGGACGTCACCTTCTCCGTGACCGAAGGCGAGTGCGTCGGGATCATCGGCGACAACGGCTCCGGCAAGTCCACCCTCCTGAAGGTGATCGCCAACATCCTCCGCCCCACCAAAGGCAGGGTCACGGTCCGGGGGAGGATGACCCCCTTCCTCGAGCTGGGGGTCGGCTTCCAGCCGGACCTCACCGTCCGGGAGAACGTCGGGATGTACGCCACCATCATGGGCCTCTCCAACGGGATGATCCGCGATCGGATCGAAGACGTCATCAGCTTCGCGGGCCTGGGGAGGTTTGAGGACGCGAAGTTGAAGAACCTCTCCTCGGGGATGCAGGTCCGCCTCGCCTTCTCGACGGCGATCCAGACCGATCCCGACGTCCTCCTCGTCGACGAGGTCCTGGCCGTCGGGGACATGGAGTTTCAGCAGAAGTGCTTTGAGGTCTTCAAGAGGTACAGGAGGGAGGGGGTCACCATCCTCTTCGTCTCCCACGACCTCGGCTCCGTCCGGCGGTTCTGCGACAAGGCCCTCCTCCTCAGCCACGGCAGGCAGGTCGCCTTCGGGGAGACGGAGGATATCATCGACCGGTACGTCTACGGCGGCGAGGGGCGCGGGGGGACGGGAGACGGGGAGGGCGCAGAAGGCTCAGAGGTAGGAGGGACTGGAGAGGGGGTCGGAGCCGGACAGCCGGAAGCCCCGCCGATAGAAGAAGAGGCGGCGGCCGCCAGGCCGAGACGGTGGGGGGACGGGAGGGTCGTCATAGCCGAGGTCGAGCTCCTGGACAAGTTCGGAGCCCGGAGCGTGAGGTTCAGCTCCTTCGACCCCATGACGGTGAGGATCCGCTACCATGCGAAGGAGAGGATAAATGATCCCATCTTCGGGATCGCCCTCTACGACGAGCTGGGGCGCCACCTCTACGGGACGAATACGGAGCTGAAGGACCATCCGATCGAGAGCGTCCAGGGGGAGGGAAAGGTCGACCTCGAGGTTGCGAGAATACCGATCCTCTCGGGGAAGTTCTTCCTGACGGTGGCGGCCCACACCCGGGATGGAAAGCCTTATGACTGGCTAGATAAGCAGTATTCTTTCGAGGTCGTCCCCGCCGGGAGGGATGCCGGGATCATCGAGGTCCCCTGCCGGTGGGCGAGAGGATGAAAAGTAGGGCGAAAAACTCGGAATTTAGTTCCTCTCGAAAGGGATCTGGAGGACGCCCTCTAGTAGTTCTAGGATCTTTTATCATTCTGACGATTTCATTATTTTCTGCTGGATGTATAGGGGGCGATTCGGAAGATATTCGGCCTGTTCGCCCTTATGATGTCGATTTCCTCGGCCACTCCGTCCCAGATTCGATGGTCTCTAACAGTTTCTATTCGATAAAGATCGATCTAAAAAATAAAGGGGCGGAAAGTTGGAACTCCGGTGGAGAAGAACCCGTCCGTCTGTCATACCATTGGCTCAAGGAGGGCGATCTGGTCCTCTGGGACGGATACCGGACCGAATTGCCCTCGGAGGTGTTGCCAGGCGAGAAGTTGGAGATCCTCGTCAATGTAAAAACGCCCTCTGAGCCCGGAAGGCATTCCCTGGTGATAGATCCTGTAAAAGAGGGCGTCACATGGTTTGAAGCGGGCGGATCTCGCTCTCTGGTGTTGAACGTCACGATAGAGGAGATCCCCTTTATTGACGGCCTGGATTATGGATGCCAATACGCATCAATAAACGAGCTTGAGGAACTGATCGAGGGGACTTTAAGGTCTTCGGCCACCTCGTTTGAGGGGAGGTCGGGAAGGGTCTACGGCTTCTTTGCGGGCTCAGGATACCCGCAGATATGGGTCCGGGACAGCGCCACCATCATTCCCACGGCGAGATTCTTTTATGGAGACCATCAAATTAAAACCTGGATTGAGGAGTTTCTCTTCGATCAGGCGGAGAACGGCTCGGTCAACGATTTCGTATCGCCGATGTTGCGGGACAAGAATACCGTCGAGACCGACCAGGAGACGAGCCTAGTCCATTCTGCATACCATTATTATAGGATCTCCGGGGACGAGGATTGGCTTAATAGGGACGTAAACGGCAAGACCGTAATATCCCGGCTGGATATGTCCTTGAGATATCTATTGGATTATAAGTATAACAGCACTTATGGCCTTATCGAGGGCGCCTATACCGCGGACTGGGGCGACGTCCAGTTTGAAGACCTGCCGGGGACGGACATCTCAAACGAGAGCCATATGAACTGCGACATATACGACAACTCCATGTTTTATAAAGCCTGCAACGAGCTTTCCACCATGTACTCGGCATCAGATGATGAGGAGAATGCTGCCTTCTGGAGCGAGACTGTCGAGTCGATCCGGGATAACGCAAACCGGCATCTCTGGGATGAGGATAGGGGATACTACAGGGTTCGCGTCCCCATGCTGAGCTTCGATTTCGAGGAGGAGGATATCTTCCCGATGGGAGGAAATGCGGTGGCCATCCAATCTAGTCTGGCTAACGAGACCCAGGCGGCGAAGATCTTCAAGAACGCCGTCGAGAGAAAGGATGTAACAAACTCAACGACCATTGGATGTGTCTTTTATCCGCCCTATCCCGAGGGATTCTTCGCAAACCCCATCATGGACGAGGAGTACGAGTATCAAAATGGCGGCCAGTGGGACTGGTTTTCTGGGAGGCTGATCCTTGCCGAGTTTGAAAACGGGTTCAGCGAAGATGCGATCTTGCATCTTGAGGAGGTGGCAGCGCAAAATCTTCGATCTGGAGGCCTCTTCGAGTGGTATACCCTCCAAGGCGAAGGACGGGGGAGCGGAGACTACGCCGGAAGCGCTGGGGTCTTGGGCCAGGCGATAATAGAAGGATATTTCGGCGTCTACCTATCCCAGGATCGTCTGGAGATGATGCCGAGGCTTGGCGGCCAAAACGGCTCCATAAACCTCTTTGAGCCCTCAACGGGATCAAAAGTCTCTTACGACTACGGCGTCGTCCAGAACAGCATCATATTTTTGAATTACGATAGCAACGTCCAGAATAGCTACAACATAAGCCTGCGAACCCCGGGAGGCAAATATGCCTCTGAAGTTCTGCTGGACGATCTTCCCGTCCAATTCGAAAGCCTTAAGAGCGGAGATGATCTGTATGTTACGTTCAGCAGCTATCCTGGGAAACATAAGGCAGTGATAGAGCTTGTCCAGGGCTACGAGATGAGCGATAAGTCAGAGGTGCGATAAAGTTGGATACCTTCGAGATCCGCGACGAGGAGATCGACGTCGAAGAGATCATGCGCAAAATCAGGGAGAACATCCGCATGAGGAGAGAGGCTGGTATCTACCCCGAGGGCGAGATCGAGGAGATCTCTCCGACCCGAGCTTCAGGATCCTGCCATCCAGACCAGATCGGTGATGCGGGAGCGGGGGCGGGGGCGATCGGCCTCTCCCCGGAGGCGAGAAGGGATCTCGATCACATAAACTCCACCTGGGACGTGGAGAACAAGAGTTACTTCATCAGCTCCCACCGCCCCGTCGCCGGCAAGTTCCTCATAAGGGGGCGCGAGCTCGTCCACGGCGAGGTTAGACGGTACGTCGACCCCGCAATATGGAAGCAGAGAGAGTTCAACGCCAGCACCACCCGGCTTCTAAACGAGGTCGCGAAGGGGCTGGAGGAGATGGGTGGGAGGCTCGCAAAGATCGAGGCAGCCCTCCAGGAGGCGAGGTCTGAGACGGCTCAGATGAGGTCTGATCTCCGCTCTGATCTCTCCGGCTTCGACGCCTCCGTCAACGAGAGGATCGCTTCAAAGGTCCAGGATGTGAGGTTGGATATCGGCAGAGAGCTCTCTCGCCTCGACACCTCCATCGACGAGAGGATCGCTTCGAAAGTCCAGGATGTGAGGTCAGAGATCGGCAGAGAGCTATCCGGCCTCGACACCTCCATCGACGAGAGGATCGCTTCGAAGGTCCAAGATGTGAAGTCTGATATCGGAAGAGAGCTATCCGGCCTCGATTCGAAGATCGAGGAGCGGGTCAGAAGAGAGGCTAACGCCGTCATATCGGCGATGGACCTGGAGATCAAGAGCATGGCCTCCCTCGCCTCGATCCTTGAAGGAAGGATGAAGGGCTTCGAGGATGTGCCCCTCTCCTCGGACCCTCCAGACTACGAAGGGATGAACTACTTCGTCTTCGAGGAGGCCTTCCGAGGGTCGAGGGAGACGATAAAGGAGAGGCAGGCGGCCTTCGTCCGGTACTTCGAGGGGTCGAAGAACGTCCTGGATATCGGTTGCGGGAGGGGGGAGTTTCTGGAGCTCCTCCGGGAGAGGGGGATCGGAGGGCGAGGCATTGACCTGAATGAGGATATGGTCGATTACTGCAGGTCAAAGGGATTCGACGTCGAGAGGATCGACGCCATCGCCTACCTCGAAGGGCTCGAAGAGAAAAGCCTCGACGGGGTCTTCCTCGACCAGGTCGTCGAGCACCTCCGGCCCGACTACATGGTGAAGATGCTCGGCCTATGCTACAAGAAGATGAAGTACGGCCATCACATAGTGGTGGAGACGGTGAACCCGCTCTCGTTCACGTCTCTGGCCAACTTCTACATCGATCTGACCCACGTGAGGCCGATCCATCCGGAGACGCTGAGGTTTCTGCTTGGGGCGGTGGGGTTCAGGGAGGTGGAAACGAGGTTCTTCTCGCCCGTCCCGGATGAGGGGAGGTTGAGTAGATTTGAACTCGAAGAGGAGAAGAGGGGACAGATGGGGAGCTTTGCCGCGATCTATGACCATAATGTCGATATGATAACCAACATCCTTTACGGGGCGCAGGATTATGCGATTATAGGGAAGAAATGATAGGCGGAATAAATGAAAATCGCAGTAGTAACCCCCAAAAATATAAATGGAGAGCGAGGTGGCGCTGAGAACCTCTACGAGGGGTTAGTGGGTGCGCTTAATGACAGAGGTCATCATGCGGTCCAGATCGAGGTCTTGGTGGACGAATCGAGTTTTGAGGGGATTTTAGAAGCCTATTGCAACTGCTTTTATCTCAATTTAGATGATTACGATCTAGTCATTTCTACAAAAGCACCCACCTATATGGTAAGACATCGGAATCATATATCCTACCTGCTACATACGATAAGGGTATTTTACGATATGTTTGATAAGGAATTTGATATCAAAGATAAAGAACGACAGAAGCAAAGGAGGCTGATTCACGAATTTGATAAATATGGTCTCAACACTCAACGAGTTAATAATCATTTTGTTAATGGCTCAGCTGTCTACAAACGGATGAGAGATATAGATGAATATTGGGAGCGTATTGATTTCCAGGCGTTGCACCATCCTCCGAAGATCGAGAACTTCAAGGAGCCAGGAGAAGGTGAGATCATATTCTTGCCCGGACGTTTGCATCGGTGGAAGAGAACAGATCTTATAATAGAATCTATGAAGTATGTTAAACATGATGTAGATTTAATGATCTCTGGATCTGGTGAGGATGAGGGTTATTATAGGGAACTTGCAAAGAACGATAGCAGGATTAAGTTTTTGGGCTGGATAGACGACGATACTATTGTTGATCTATATTCAAGGGCGATCGTTGTTCCTTTCGTTCCAATAGATGAGGATTACGGCCTTGTAACAGTTGAAGCATTCAAGAGCAAAAAACCAGTTATCACGTGCCTTGATTCTGGTGAGCCTAGCCTTATCGTCGAGGATGGCATAAGTGGATTCGTAGTAGACCCCGATCCTAAGAAAATCGCTGAAAAAATAAATTATCTTATAGAAAACCCGGACAAAGCTGAACGCATGGGCGAAAATGGATATCATTCTGTAGAAAGTATTACTTGGGACAATGTTGTCGGTGTGATATTGCATAACCACAATTCGGAATTAGAGCATAAACGAGAAAATCCTAGAATCAAAGTATTGGTCACTGATAATCAAGTTCTCGATCCACCTATAGGTGGTGGTCGTGTCAGGATATACCAATTATACAAAAATTTCAATAAAAATTTTTATGATATAACCTACTTTGGCACATTTGACTGGCTCGGGCCGCTAGAAAGAGAACAAAAATTGGCGGAAAATTTTGCAGAACTTCTGGTTCCTATGACCGTACCTCACCTTACTATCGATAGAATATTTAGCAAATTAAGCAGAAATGTGATAACCTTAGATGTAACAACACCATTTTTAATGAGATTTACTCCAAAATATAAAATATATTTATCTCGACTAATAACGGATACTGACGTGTTAATAGTATCGCATCCTTGGGTTTATCCCTCAGTTAAATCTTTAATTGCAGAATTAAATATGAAGCCGCTTCTTATATATGATTCACATAATTTCGAATATAAAATAAAAAAAGGATTGTTACCAAATACTATAACAGGGCGGATATTGGTCAAAAACGTCCAAAGAATAGAAAAAATGTTGGCAAATGAGTGTGATCTAATCTTTGCGTGCTCTGATGAAGATGCGCAATGTTTCTCAAAATTTTATAAAATATCACATGATAAAATATTAGTAATACCAAATGGTGCTTCGATTCAGAATATAGATTTGCCTACCGAGGAAGAGAAAAAGATATCCAAAAAAAGGTTTGGATTTACAAATAAACAAGTTGCTGTTTTTTTAGCAAGCGGAGGGTATAAACCGAATGACGATGCAGCCAAATATATCTGTCTAAAACTGGCCCCCTTACTAGATGATATAGATTTTGTTCTGATAGGCAGTGTCTGTGATATAATTTCGAAAAAATACAAGGTTAAATTAAAAAATAATATAAAATTAATGGGTGTCGTCAGTGAGGAGGAAAAAATTGATTTGTTATATGCCTCAGACATCGCCCTAAATCCAGTAATGGAGGGGTCAGGAACTAACATTAAGATATTTGATTATATGGCAGCAGGTTTGCCTCTTTTGACCACTCCAATAGGTGCCAGAGGAATTGAATTTAAAGACTATGAAGATGCAATAATAGCAGGATTGGAGGAGTTCCCAGAAATATTAACAAAACTATCAGAAGATTCAAAGTTGAGGAATAGGCTATCAAAAGGAGCCAGGGATCTAGCAGAGAGATACGACTGGAAAGAAATTGCAGAGATTGCACAAAATGGAATTTTAAATATGAGTATGTGATTAAATTGAGATGTTTGATCGTTTCTACATATCCGCCTATGAGGTGTGGCATAGGGAAGTACGCATTTCAAATGGCTAGGACGCTGCAAAAAAGCGGTGATATAGTTAATATTCTCGCGCTGGATGAGGGGGATGGAGATTTCACGACAAATATAAGAGGTAGCTTCAATTTCTTAAAATTGGGAAAGTACGGACATTTTTATGATAAGATCATTATACAATATCATCAGGCTTTTTTCTATGATGATAGATCGTGGCATAGCGCTTTTAGTGTATTGGCTACACACATTTCATTTTGTATTAATTTTTTACTATACAATAGAAAAATTGAGGTGATAATTCATGAAATTCCATGTAATATAGCTTCAAGGATAGATTATATACTCGAGAGTGTTAAATGGCGTCTTTGCCCTAAGCTGATCTTTCACACGCATAAGGAACTCGCCGATTTCGAGAAATATTATTTTAAATTAAGACCGAACCAGTATGAGTTGCGTCCCGCACACAAATATTACTATAAATTCAAAGATATAAGTTGTGAGAATGCCCGCAAAGAATTAGGCATTCCCTCGAATGTCTTTGTATTCCTTTGTATCGGCTTTATTCAACCACACAAGGGTTTTGATAGAGCCATTAGTGCATTTAACAGAGTAAATGATGAAAAAATGCGATTATATGTTGTAGGATCCCTTAGGGTTGATTGGGGACCTTTCATGGCCCATTTACAGGATCTTAAAACGTTGGCGGAAGAAAATAGCAATGTAAATGTCGTTGAGAAATATCTCTCTGATGAGGAGTTTGATACATGGATTAGCGCATGTGATGTGGTAATAGTGCCATATCGAGAAATTTGGAGTTCTGGGGTGGTAGGAAGAGCAAAATTATTTGGCAAACCAATAATCTCATCAGATGTCGGCGGATTAAGAGACCAGCTTAGTGATATAGATATCCTATTTAATGATGACGAAGAACTCGAGCTTATTTTAAAATGCTTCAAATATCAGATTAACACTGAGGTGTCGCAACAAAACGTATATATATAACCAAATGGATTATAGCATTTGGTGATATAAAATGCTAAGGCATGGACTACTATCTTACTGGATTGATTTATATGATTTTAATAAAATATTGGGTCATAGAAATGACATTTTTAGAAACATAGAAGATCCTTTTGTATTAAAATACGGCAACTTTACCAATCAAGATGTTGTTTTAGACGTAGGAAGCGGGGACTCCGCCATACCTGCATTTCTCAGAACAAAACATGGATGTACCGTTTATGTCATTGACATCGATATTAATATGCTAGAAACTCAAAGAAAATATTGTGCAGATCTAAATTGCGAGTTAAATATTGAAAAACAGGACGCTACTAATTTGAAATATCCAGATGCCTACTTTGATAAAATAATTGCTATAAGTTCAATCGAACATATTCCCGATAATGGAGATATACTTAGCGTACGTGAATTCTCTAGAGTTCTCAAAAAAGGGGGTAAATGTCTCATTACAGTACCATTTGGAGACTATGAAGAGATAAATAACCCGTGGTATTATTTTGGATTTGAACGGAGATATGATCTAGAAAATCTAAATAAGAGATTATTGTCTGCCCCTAACATGAAGGTTGATACGTTATTATTTCTATCAACGGCTGACACAGAATTCGTCAATGAAGTCGGGAAGAATGTCGGAAATATTTTCGATATATACTATAAGGGTAATTATCATATTACGAAAGATGGTATCTCGATAGGTTTAACATTAGGATGGATTGAATTAACTGAAATGCCAAAATCTAGTTTCGGTGCCTTGATCTGCCTCACAAAAGGATGATCAGGCTAAAATAATATTTTGAACTGCTAGGCTTAGACAACGCGGATCTACATTATTAAGCTCGGCTTTATCACTAGGCTTCTCGCAAACTTCTCGCGTTTTGAATCTCAAGATGTTCTTACCTTCATTTAGGCTTATGGAAGTCAAATTCACCATCATAAAACCCTCTATTGGCACCTCGGTACACATCTGCAAGCGGTCGTTTACATATATATCAAGGGTCCTCGGGCGATAAAAGCTGAGGGCGATGAAGCTAAGGTCGATCATGCGGTGTCCTTCTGAGTAAATCATGAGGCTGGCGTCGCTTTCCATCCAGCGAGTGCCGGTGCCACCCCAATCTTCAATGTGATGCCAGCCCTCCAAGATTATAAATTCAGATATATTTTTATCGAGTTTGATTTCGTGAAGTTCCACATAACTATGTTTTGGATATATAACGGGATCTCGAGTAAATTTGTATACTGTTTTTGATCCATAAAATGTAATAGGAAATACTGAGATAATTGTTTTTCTTTCTTCGAACGTATTCATAATCGCATTTGAGTTTATTTGCGTAACATTAAATTCTGGCAAATAATATTGAAAATGCCTATAGGTCTCTTGATAATCATCTAATCCGATTACAACTTCAATATCTGATGGATCGTACCTATCTTTAATAAAATTTGCAGCTTCAACGGGTGGTGGAGTTGTAGTATGTATTGCAGTTATAGCTACAAATCCTTGGACTGCCATAAATATTATCGAAATAAAAAAAACTAAATTTAATGTTTGCCTATACCAATTATTATTTTGCATATCGATAAGTTTGACAATTGCAAACGCAAAAATTGTGGCCAATGGCGGGAATTGCGGCAATAAATATCGGGTAATATATAATAAATTAAAAATATTAGAAAATATAACATAAATAAATAACCAGCATATGATAAATAATGCTCCTTTTACAGGAACTTGGACATCTTTATTAACCTCTCGGCTCAATTGAATAATTAAAAATAAGATTAATGCCAATGCAAATATGATGAACGCTGAAGACCAACCTTCAATCAGCAAATTTACAAATATTCTTACTGTAGAGAGTAGGTTTTTAGGGCCGAACCCGCCCAAGGAAGATAATGTGCTTGCATCGCTTGCGCTGTACCATTGTGATCTTTGAGTCAATAATAACGTGTGAAGACCAGTATCAATAATCACTGGTATTAACCACATGCCTATACCGATAATGACCATGAGGCCAGATATCAACGACTTCTTTATATCTCTAATATAAATAAGTACTAATAATAATAAGATCACCATTATTATATCCGTCATCCTTATTCCCGCAGTAATTCCCACCATCAAAGCTCCAAAATAGAGGTATCTTGTGGAACTTATCCCCAGATATAAAATATATGCCGTGAAAGTCACAAAGAAGAGGCTAACAATATCAGTCATTACAACTTCGCTGAAGAGCATTTGGGCAGGGGTGAAAGAGAGGAGAACGGCAGATAAAAGTCCTACACGATCATTAAATATCTTCTTAGATATTAGGAAGGTTGGTATAAGTGCTAGAGTTCCAAAGATTGCGCTTATTAGGGTGAATGTTGTGACGCTATCGCCTATAAAGATATAAAAAATACGTCCGATTAAAATATATAATGGATATCCTGGTGGGTGGGGCTGGTGATCTGGTATCGAATATTCTTCAAGCCCCATAACAAACTGGACAGAATCCCAATCGTCCAGGTAGTTCGACCTGAAATAGAAGCGGAGAGCAAAAGAAAATATAATCAATATAAAAAATAAAATATTATATTTATTATAAACTATTTTACTCAACTCTTCAAACAACCTACTACTGCCATAAGGGAAATCCTTCATGCCATTGGCCTCATCTGAAATGTCAAACTGTTCGTATAAATGCGGGTTAATTAGAAGTCATCTTTCAAGGCCGAATTTAGGTCTCAGCTCCTAGTTATTAAGATGCTCCCCACTACTATCAACGCTATCCCAGCCCATCTTGCAAGGGCAATATTTTCCCCCAGGAAAATAAACGCCATAACGGCTACTATCACGTAACCAAGGCTCAGCATCGGGTACATGAAGCTGATCTCCAGAGTTGACATGGCTCCGAGCCAGAATATGAGGGCGAATCCATAAAACATAAGGCCAGCTATTATGTATTTATCCGTAATAATTCCGAATATCGTTTTAGCGTTAAAGAGGCTGTTGATATCTCTTATCTCCTCTCGGTTATTCATGGCGTGCTTCCAGCAGATCTGCCCTGAAGCCCCAGCCAGTATACAGATGAAGAGCAGCATCATGGCGAACATCGCTTTTTGACCCCTCCATAATTTCACCAGCATCTCTCCTGTCGCGATAAAGCCCTAGTGGCTTCTCCCATTCCTCTGCAGATCCCACCAGAGCTTGAATATGCTCGAGCCCATCCTGTACGAATCTCTGAAGAGCCGAACCTTAGTATCCTTCGCCTCATTCCATTTCACTGGGATCTCTTTACATCTGAAGCCCTCGCGTTGTCCCCGCACCAACAGTTCCGTATCCCAGAACCAATGGCCATCCTTCACCTGGTCTAGGAGGGGGATCAAAGAAGCCCTTTTGAACGCTTTGAACCCGCACTGATGGTCACTGATCTCCGATCTCAACAGAGACTTCACCATTGAGTTGTACGTGCTGCTGGCGATATACCTCGTTTTGGCCCTCTTCGCACTGCTGCTTGCCATCATCCGGGATCCTGTGACGAAATCGTACCCCTCATCGAAAACTGCCCCCACCAGCGGCGGCAGATGAGACATATCGGTGGCAAGGTCGGCATCGATATAGCAGACCACATCCCCCTTGGACGCCTTTATGGCGCGGTTCAATGCCCGCCCTCTTCCAAGCCGCTCCTCAGAGTGCAAAATACGAACCCTGGGGTGTTCTGCGGCCAACTCGGCGGCCACCTCGTAAGATCCGTCTTCGCTGCCATCCTCCGCCAGGATCAGCTCAGAGGGAAGTCCGATATCATCCAGGATCTTGAGGGTGATCTTCGCCGCAGGGATTATCTTCTCGGATTCGTTATATATTGGAATTATTACAGATAACAAAATATGATTATCCTGTTTTAATTCACTGCCCGTCGAATCTGCAACTTCCTCCTGAGGCGCTGACCTGCGATGATCTTCGACGATCCGACCAGTTGGCATTGAGCTTCTGGTTAATGCGATCTTTATTTAAACTTTTTGACGTGGGTTGAGGCAATGGACAATTGAGATCCTGCACTCAAAATCTTTAACTCCGATCCGCACACAAACGAGTTTGGAATCTGAGACCCCCTCTTACAGGGGTTTTTCGAGACGATAGAAAGAGGTGCGACTGATATGAATATATACGGCGAGGGCTTCTACGAAAGCCGCCAGGAGGGATCGAGGCGATCCGCTGAGGAGATAGTGCCCTTAATAATGGAGATGGTTCAACCGAAGAGCGTAGTAGACGTCGGTTGTGGTATGGGTACCTGGTTGTCCGTCTTTCAGGAGTTTGGGGTCGAGGACGTATTTGGCGTTGATGGCGAGTGGGTTGAGAAGAAGATGCTGCAGATTCCCGAGGAGAGATTTTTATCATTCGATCTGAAAAAACCTTTAGCGATGGAAAGGAGGTTTGATCTGGCGATATCCCTGGAGGTTGCCGAGCACCTTCCCGTCGAATCCGCAGAATCCTTCGTCGACTCCCTGGTCGGGCTGGCACCTGTCGTTCTCTTCTCTGCGGCTATACCCCTACAGGTTGGAAAGAATCACTTAAATGAGCAGTGGCCGGAATACTGGGCGGACCATTTTGAGAAAAAGGGATACCTGGTGGTTGACGCGATACGAAAACGGATATGGCAAAATGAAAATGTGGACTATTGGTATGCGCAAAATATTTTAATTTTTATAAAAGAAAGTTATTTAGATAAATATCCATTAATTGAAGAGGAAATAGAAAATACCGCCCTATCTCAGCTTTCAATCGTCCATCCTAAGATGTACATGCTGAACTCAGCACCCATTAAGCTGATCCTGAACATACCCCTTTTAAACAGCGTATTTCTGCATATAGTGACAAGCAACTCGATCAGAGGTAAAATACGAAAATATTTTCTAAAAAAATGATTTTTATGGCTTTATCTGTATCTTAGAAGATGAGCGGGCTGGCGGCATTCTCAACGTTATGGCTTGCCGCCATCCCATCGGTTCCCCGGTATCATTATATTCCTTTGCGAATTTGAATAGGTTTGTCTCTTTAGCACCACCTCCGTTTCATTGTGCGCTGGACTTGAACCTACTATACTACTTGAAGATATATTGTCACGCTGGTGCTAGCAGGAGGTGGAGGAATTTCATAGGTTCCTGAATTAGTAATGTAACCTGATGCGGAAACCGAAATTTGCCAAGTTCCTGAAATACCGGTAATGGATGCCTGACCAGCCCCATTAGTCGTTGCTTGTTTAGTATTGCCCGCACCATCCTGGACAGTAATTAGGGCATTTGGAATCACCGATCCTGAATTGGCCCTTTTTACCGTAATTGGTACAGTTACTGAATTGCTCTGAGTCATACTCCAACATCCTGCCACAGGCTGATCTCCAGTTATTCCAAAGGGTATCACCGCATCGCCTGACGTCCATCCGTTGTTCTGGTAATCGAGGAAGAAAGTCCCCGAAGACGGCCTAAACACGCCGATCTCGTCTACACCATCGTTGTCCCAGTCCCCTGCAACAGGAAGATCTCCTGAGATCCCAAAGGGTATCACTGCATCCCCTGAGGTCCATCCGTTGTTCTGGTAATCGAGGAAGAAGGTTCCAGAAGATGGCCTGAACACGCCGATCTCGTCGACTCCGTCGTTGTCCCAGTCCCCTGAAACGGGAAGATCTCCTGAGATTCCAAAGGGTATCACCGCGTCGCCCGAGGTCCATCCGTTGTTCTGGTAATCGAGGAAGAAGGTGCCTGCAGCTGGCCTAAACACCCCGATCTCGTCTATCCCGTCGTTGTCCCAGTCTCCAGCCACTGGCAGATCGCCCGACATTCCAAAGGGTATCACTGCGTCGCCTGATGTCCAGCCGTTGTTCTGGTAATCGAGGAAGAATGTGCCTGCAGCCGGCCTGAACACGCCGATTTCATCGATCCCATCGTTATCCCAGTCCCCTGCAGCCGGCTTATCTGCTGAGATGCCAAAGGGTATCACTGCATCGCCCGAGGTCCATCCGTTGTTCTGGTAATCGAGGAAGAAGGTTCCAGCAGACTGCCTGAATACACCGATATAATCAGTCGGCACGTTAGCAGCACCGACTATAGAGACCGATAGTTGGTTTGACCAATCGGTGGATAATCCCCGGCTATCTGTAGCCTTAACCTTGATATTGTATTTTGTTGTAGATCCTGCAGGAACGGTCCAGCTGTGCGACGCACTCGCAGTTGCCCCAGAGTTGAGTAATCCTGTTTCATAAGTCGTTCCGTCGGCCCAATCGAAGGTGTACTTAATTTTATCTCCGTCGGGATCATTTGAATAAGTTGTATAGCTATAGGATACTCCTGAAGTGCCCGACGTCGACCCGGAAGGTGTGGATGGCGTAGTCGGAGCCCTGTTAGGTCCGTAGTCCAGATCGAGGGTTTCCCAGTAAAAGGCGTAGTTTCCATTCCCTTCGTAGGTGAAGTAACAGTCATAATTCATGTCCATTTCAATTCGTAAAAGCCCGTTTGGACGTAGCGCAGTTGTCCCCCAGCTGTTCAACATGATCCAGTATCTGTTGTTGGGATCGTTATCGTTGTATCCAACGCAGAGAATCATGTGGGCATAAGGATTATCCAATAGCAGGGGCTTGCCGTTAGAGAATGTTGGATCATATACTGCGCTCTCGGGCTGAGTATACCAAAAGTCTTTAAAGCGATTCCATTCGGCGTCGTCTGGGTATAAGAATCCAAAGGCTACAGCCTTATTTTGGTTAAGGACATTTTTAATATTGGCTATGGCGGCAGCATTTCCATATCCCTGGTTATATACTGTCTGTGCCTGGATTGTAGTTATGACATGGCTGGGGGTGGTAGTTATTGAACTTGCCGGCACGCTGGTCGATCCAATCTCGCAGGTTCTCCCACCATCTTGCCAGTGTGCATTGGCATTGGACCAGGGAATCGCCTTGCCTTTACCGCTATAAAAGTTGGCGAACTCATCCAGATTTCCACCGCAGCAAGCCCAATTTGATCCACTACCTCCGTTGAAGTTGGAGTTTAAATACTGGATTGAAAGGCGATTCTTTATCTCTTCTTCAACGCAAAGTCCGATCTCCATAATCCCGGTTCCAGCCCAGACCCAGCAGTTGCCACAGTAGTCCCCCTGATCACGCTCGTGAGGGGTGTACTGGAGGTAATTCAACAGGCTAAGGGAGCCGGTTGGAGATATTTCCAGTTGTGCTGCTATTTGGGGATCGATGGCGGCCTGGGGAGCTGACTTGTATGCTTCTATCCATCTGTGCAGCTCTTCTAGTGAAGGCCTCATGGCCGGATAATCTGGGATTTCGCCGGTTAGCAATGCCTCATCAATGTTGCCAAAATCGTACCTATACCCATCCATGTCCAACAGAGTTACTTGATAAAACTCTCCCCCTGGAGCTGTTACGTTCCAGCCCGGAGTCTTATCTATAGCTATGATGTAACTTCCGGGTGAGAGACCTTCAAAGATGTAACCACCAAACTCATCTGAGGTCGCGTTTAAGAACCCAACATCATCGCGGATCAATCTAATTGTCCATCCAGGAAGGCCAGGCTCCCCCTCATCCAGAAATCCGTTGCAGTTCATATCGTTGAAGACCGTGCCGTTTATAGATAATAGGTTTGGAGATATATCAGATTCTATAGTTTCATGACGAGTCTTGATATCCGATAATACGTTATCTTCGACGGTGGTATTACTGGATGAGAGGATGGTCGCGATCAGATAGTCATCTCCAGCCAAGATTAAACCGTCTTCTGAGAGCAGGTCCTCGTCGAAAGAGACGTTCAAGTCAAAACCGCTGTCCATACAATCGTCCGCCGAAATTAGCGTAACCGTCGCAAGAAAGGCACTTACGAGCACGAATGCTTTTATGAGAGACCGAATCCTTTCCATAATTTTACCCCTCGATTGCTACTTGCGACGGGATTAAGCTTCTAAAATAAATAGTTGATGGAGAACACATTCAGCCCACATTCCGCGTTTTGAAATTAGAAGTCTTGAATTTCTATCTGTAAATATCCACAACATTTTTTAATAATAGCATCCAAGGCACCTCGAGGGTAAGTAGCATGGATGTGGATGTCCAATCATACCTAATAGGCCACCTTGGTCTAGCTGCAGGCATTTTCGAATCGTTGAAGATCGCTGAAGTTATTGATCGGGCTCTTCCAAAGAAGAGTTCTCGTAATCTTCCGCGTTCGGTTGTGATCAAAGCCATGATCCTCAACGGTTTGGGTTTCACCGGTCAAAGGTTATACCTATTTCCTAATTTCTTCATGACGATTCCTACCGAGAAGCTGCTCGGTGAGGGAATAACTCCTGCCGATTTGAATGATGATATAGTAGGCAGGACGCTTGATGCAATTTACAAATATGGCACTACAGAGCTGTTCAATGAGATATCACTAGAGATTATGAAGCAATTTTCTTTAGGAACTCAACTGATACATGTAGATACTACAAACTTCAGCGTGTACGGAAAATATGAAGCCGATGCACCAGACGGTACAGATTCGATCAAAATTACGTTTGGTCATGCCAAAGACGGCAGAACCGATTTGAAGCGTTTCGTCCTCGGTTTGGTTACGAATCAGCATGGTTTGCCTCTTTTTGCTAAAGCCTACTCTGGAAACGCGTCGGACAAGAAAAGCATCATGGAGATGATCCAAAAGACGCAACAAGCGATCAAATTCGATGATGATTGTTACTGGATCGCGGATAGCGCTCTGTACACGGAAAAGAACATCAGGCTCCTTGGAACTGAGACCAAATGGATCACTCGTGTTCCAGCTACGGTAGGGGAAGCCAAGAGACTCCTCAATGCCGATCTAGATATGACTCCAGGAAGCGACCCTCGTTACGCATTTCATGTTACATATTTTAACTATGCAGGTGTTCCTCAGCGTGCTGTAGTCGTCTGGTCTGAAGAGATGAAAAAGAGGAACGAGAAGACCCTTGATAAGAAGATTCAAAAGGAAACTGATCGTGCCGAGAAAGACCTTAAAAAGCTAAAAAGCAGGAAGTTCGTCTGCGTGCCAGATGTCGAAAATGAAGCAAAGATATGGGATTCTATGCATCTGCATCATCGGATCAAGAATCTCCAGATATCTCCTTGTGTAGAAAAAGTCGAGAAGAGGAGAGGACGTCCCAAGAAGGAAGAACCTTTGAGCCTGAACTTCAAAATCGAAGCTGAAATCGAGATCGATGAAGACGTTCTGACTGAAGAACGCAAGAAACTTGGCAGATTTGTCCTGGCCAGCAACAATACCGATCTGGAACCAGAACTCATGCTCAATTATTATAAAGGTCAGCAGACGGTGGAACGCGGATTTCGCTTCCTGAAGGACAAGAGCTTTCACGTCTCAGAAGTCTATCTCAAGAAGGAAGAACGGATTGAATCCCTTAGCATGATCATGGTTCTGAGTCTTCTCATTTACTCTTTTGCAGAATGGAAGCTTAGAGAGAAGCTCAAAGAAACAGGGGAGACTGTTCCCAATCAGCTCAATAAAATTACACAGAGGCCGACTATGCGATGGATATTCGAGACGTTCATGGGAGTGATTCAATCGGTTGTCACCGATCGAGGAAAGATAATCAAAGTCGTAGTTAACCTAAATCCATCGCAGACTACAGTTCTGAGATTGTTGGGCCGAGAATGCGAAAATTACTATGGGCTGAATTAAAGGTGCGAAATATGGGATTCAGGTCGAGCATAGCAGCAACTATCCTACGGCCGTTCACCTACATTTTGATAGATATCGTATATCAAGAATTTTATAAAAATAAAATGGGTCTGGATTTAGCACTATGGTCGAGCTAAATCCATGCCCCAGCCACCGGCAGATCGCCCGACATCCCAAAGGGTATGACCGCATCTCCAGAGGTCCATCCGTTGTTCTGGTAATCGAGGAAGAAGGTGCCCGCAGACGGCCTGAACACCCCGATTTCGTCGATCCCGTCGTTGTCCCAGTCTCCAGCCACCGGCAGATCCCCCGACATCCCAAAGGGTATGGCCGCATCGCCCGATGTCCACCCGTTGTTCTGGTAATCTAGGAAGAAGGTGCCCGCAGACGGCCTGAACACCCCGATTTCGTCGATCCCGTCGTTGTCCCAGTCTCCAGCTACCGGCAGATCTCCCGACATCCCAAAGGGTATCACCGCATCTCCAGAGGTCCATCCGTTGTTCTGGTAATCGAGGAAGAACGTGCCTGCCGCAGGCCTGAACACCCCGATTTCGTCGATCCCGTCGTTGTCCCAGTCCCCTGCCACCGGCAGATCCCCCGACATCCCAAAGGGTATGACCGCATCGCCTGATGTCCACCCGTTGTTCTGGTAATCTAGGAAGAAGGTGCCCGCAGTCGGCCTGAACACCCCGATTTCGTCGATCCCGTCATTATCAACGTCTCCAGCTACTGGCAGATCCCCCGACATCCCAAAGGGTATTACCGCATCGCCCGATGTCCACCCGTTATTCTGGTAATCTAGGAAGAAGGTGCCCGCAGACGGTCTGAATACTCCGATAAAATCAGAACTCGCCGGAGGATTTACGACCAGCTGATAGCTGTCCTTGTAGGCCACGTTATTTGTTTTGTCGAACTCCGTCACCTGGTTGTATCGGTCGATGATCCAGCCTACATAGTACGTCCCGGCGGGGATGCTGGGGAAGGCCCCGGACCAGTCCGAATCCCCGTATGCGAAGGGGGCGATGGATGGTACATAATCATCGCCTATCAGGTAATCGCCGGTGCTGATTATATTATTGGTGGAGGCATAATACGAGACGTAGAATCCGCCAGAGGCTGCTGTGCCTACGTTGCGGACATCGCTCCATACGTTGAAGGTCTGCCCCGGAATGATCGTCCCGGGGGTGAAGCCGGACCAGGTCTGGCCGTCGTCTATCAGGTCGGCTTTATCCGTCGGCGGCAGATCTTCGCCGCACCAGGTGATGACCCTGTCGAACTTGTCCTGGTTTAGTCTGGTTCCATGATTGGAGGCGGACCCGTCGTCGCCGTGGGTGTGGACGGTCAGTATGTACCGGTCGGAATCCACAAACCTCCAGACCGGGGAGCCGCTCTGGCCTTCGTAGGTGTCCATGTAGTACCAGTGGTTGTATTCGTTCGCCGTTCGGCCGTTGTTGGAGTCGTACCACATCGTCCAGCCGCCCTTATCCCCCGGATAACCCGCCGTGTTCAAGACCCCCGTATACATGGCGTCGGTGTAAGCCGCGGTCATCCTCCCCATCCATCCGGTATAGTCTCCAATA
>Ga0334885_1002120_pt1 | contig 21308 bp, 14 predicted proteins | sample GraSluR1_MG_8_FD_207233 | JGI IMG/M metagenome (GOLD analysis project Ga0334885, IMG submission 207233) | Sludge microbial communities from methane-producing bioreactor in Wageningen University, Netherlands - Granular Sludge_31_05-R1 | ecosystem: Engineered > Bioreactor > Anaerobic >...
ATTTCATTATTTGCAAGAATTTTATCAAGCCTAGCTTGTTCAACATTTAAAACTTTTCCTCTTAAAGGAAGTATTGCTTGAGTTTCTCTGTTTCGTCCTTGTTTTGCACTACCACCAGCAGAATCTCCCTCAACAATGAAAATTTCACTATCTTCAGGATTTCTGCTAGAGCAATCTGCAAGTTTTCCAGGTAAAGTAAGCCCTTCAAATGCACCTTTTCTAATAACAGTATCTCTGGCCGCCCTTGCTGCAAGCCTTGCTCTAGCCGCCAAAGTACATTTCCCAATAATTGATTTTGCCTCTTGAGGATTTTCATCTAAAAATTGCTGAAAAGCTTCATTAAAAACGCTCTCCACAGCAGTTCTCATCTCTGAGTTTCCAAGTTTTGATTTTGTTTGACCTTCATATTGTGGATCAGCAAGCTTAACTGAAATAACTGCAGTAAGCCCTTCTCGAACATCCTCAGCAAGCAAATTGTCTTCTTTTTCTTTCAAAAATTCCCCCGCTCTTGCGTAATTATTTATTGTTCTAGTTAAAGCACTTTTAAAACCAGTTAAATGTGAACCACCTTCTGGAGTTGTAATATTGTTTGCAAATGAATAAATAGTTTCTTGAAATGAATTTGTATATTGAAGTGAAACCTCAACAATTCCTTCATCAACCTTCTTTTCTACATAAAAAATTGCTGGATGAATTTTTTCTTTATTTTTATTTAAATGACCAACATAAGATTTAACCCCTCCTTCAAAATAAAAACAACATCTATCTAAGTTTCTTTGATCAAAAATTTTAATTTTAATACCTTTATTTAAATAAGCTTGTTGTCTAATTCTATTTGAAATAACCATATAATCAAAAACAACTGTGTCAAAAATTTCTGGATCAGGATAAAAAGTAACTTTAGTACCTGTTTTTGTTGTTTCGCCTACTACCTCAAGCTCAGACAAAACTTTTCCTTGTGAATATCTTTGTTCATAAATTTTTCCATCTCTATAAACATTAGCAATAAGTTTCGTGGAAAGTGCATTTACAACAGACGCTCCAACACCATGAAGTCCTCCAGACATAGAATATCCACCACCCCCAAATTTTCCACCAGCATGAAGAATTGTCATTACTGTTTCAAGAGCTGATTTACCTGTTTTCGCAACTATATCTATAGGAATTCCGCGACCATTATCTTCCACTTCAATACCACCATCATTTTGAATTACTATTGAGATTTCATTACAATAACCAGCCATAGCTTCGTCAATAGAGTTGTCTACAATTTCCCAAATTAAATGATGAAGTCCCGTAACATCAGTAGAACCAATATACATTCCAGGTCTTTTTCTTACCGCAGAAAGTCCTTCAAGCACTTGAATTTGTTCTGCACCATATTTTCCTTTATTTTCAGGCATATTAAATATTTAATTCATTATTTGCGAAAAAAAAATTAGCACAAGTAAAATAAAAATGCAAAAAATCTTTTTCTCTATAAAAAATATAAGAACCTATCTCACCACTCTGGACTGATCCCCCTCCGAAGCCTCCTCATGCCCTCCCTCAGTATCCCCCTCCAAAGCCTCCTGCAAACTTTCATCTAAAAAATCTTCTCCCCCCTCGTCTACACCCCGCTCTCCCAACGCCTCCTCAAACGAATCACTCAAAAAGGATTCAATCAATTGATCAAAATCAGTTTCAGAAATAATCATATTTTTAAGCTCTTCAAGCTCAAAAGGCCCATCAAGTACAATTGGTTTTAAATCAATAACCATATAAATATTTCTCACTTTTTCATCTCTTGTAGAATAATCAAAAGTAAAGTTTAAATCTTTTTTGTCAGGAAGAGAAACATTAGTTATTCTAAAAACATTAGTATCTGACCTTAAAACACTAATATCATCAGATTTTAAAACAAATCCAACAGTGGAAACCTTGTTTAAAATAAAGTTTTTTGCCACTCGTTCAGCATGTGATTCTATTTGAGCTTCTACATCAAGAGGTTTTTCGACATCAATCATCGAAAATTTTCTTTGAAACAAAGACTCCAAATTTGCAATACGAACCGGACTCTCTGAAACAACCTCCTCGTAAGCAAGAACATTTTTAAAAGAATTTGATACCCTGTCAAACTCAGCTTCAAAAACATATCCAGATAAATTTGCTCTTATTTTCACATGTCTTTGTAAATTATTTTCAAAATCTAAAAATTCAACATTTGAAAAATTATTATTTGTTAAATAAGTCAACAATTCTTCTTTAATCACCTCTAAAGTTTTTTCTTCTTCAAAATTTTTCACAAAAATTGCTTCTAAATTTGGTACAATTTCCCTATCACGCAGATAAGCCTCAAACCGTTCTTCATGATTTAAGCCATAAATAATGGAAGAGTTATATTGAAAATTAAATAAATAATCATTTTGATTATTAAGAACCTCAAGTTGTCTTTTAAACAAATCAAGCACACCAAGTCCAGAAATTAAATCTTCTTGCATTAAGCTCTTAATATCGTCAAACAATATTGAAAAAACATCTTTAGCCGTTTGTAGAGTAATTCTTTCAGCTTTTAAAAAGCTCCATGCCCTATTCAAAAAATCAATTTTAATGCTAATATAAGCCTGAATGAGTTCATTATGTAAATAATCGTCATCAACTATTTCCAACAAATCTTGTTCAATAATTTTTTTAAATTCAAAAAAACTAATATCATAAAAAACCTCTGATCTAAGCAAAAAATTATCAAATATTTGATTTTGAAAATTTAAAAACATCTTATACTTATCGGTATTTTTCAAATTCGCCTTATTTGCATTAAGAAAGGTTAAATAATTTAAAAAACTTTCCCTTGCAAGTGCAGTGCTAAAATCCAAAGAACTATAAACATTTCTTTTTAAAATATCCAAAGTCTCATAAATTTGACTCAAATTTCCATCAGTTTTTTTTATAAAATGTTCATAGATCTGATATTCCAAATCCCGACTTTTAAAAACAGACAATATTTCCAAATAAGAATTTAATATTTCGATAAATTCTTTTTCATTTTTCAAAGAATTTTCTAAAACATATAAATCAAACTCAATAAGGGATGACTTGATTGAAGCAAGATCACTGTTTGTCGCACTATACATCGCATTATTCAGAAAAGAAAAAGCTGTATCAAGCCTAAATTTCAAGTTTCTATCTCGAACAAGCACCATCTTATCTCTAAATAAAAACAAGAAATCACGAAAAGCACCGTTTGATAATGAATATTTTTCCTTTGCAAATTCATTTCTAACACTTGTTTTTATTTTTTCAGAAAATTTAAAATCCTCAATTTGATTTAAAACAACAAAGTCATTTTCTCTTAAAGAACTACTAATTGATGCAAAAACATCCATTGTTTTTGCCAATTTCTGTGGCAACAAATTTAAAAAATCATTACTAATTTTTGACACAGTAAACCTCACAAAACTATCTCTCGCGACAAGTAAAACATTCAAATATCTATCGGAAAACTCATCAGCAAAATCCAAGTTCTCAATATTTCCTCTCAAAAAAGCCAAATAATTTTCTCCATTATAAGTAGATAGCTCCATCCTACCGTCTTCAAATTTCAAATCAAACCTAGAACTCTTTGGAATAACAACGGCATTACCCACCAAAATATTTACTTTTGCATTAGAAAACTCAAAATTTCCCCAAATTCTACCCGAATTCAAGCGAAACACATACTCCTTGTTTATCTTATCCACAAAAACTTCTTCAATATTTGCAGGCTCATCCTCGTTGAAAATCCTTACAACACCATTCGAGGGCAATATAAAGTCTTCAGAATAATCAAGCAAAGAAACTGGGTCATCTTTAAATGTTTCAGAATAATTAAAAACATTTAAATCAAGAAAAATATTTACAAAAAACAAAGACAAAGCTAGAAAAAAATAAATTATCCCCTTTGCAAGTCCCTCCTTCAATATCTTGTTAGTTTTTTCCATTATAAATAATTACGCTTCCAAAGTGTTTCTTTTAAGAATTTCTTCAGGGTTTGAAGTTACTATTTTATCCTCCGAGAATGATGCAATAATTTGAATTGCAACATGCTTATCTCCTGCAAAAAACAATCCTTGTCCAACACCACTATTTAAAAGCACATACTCTTCACCCTTTGTTAAATTAAACACATCTTTAAGAACATTAACCGCTGAAGGAGCTTGTTTTAAAAGCAATTGAATTGAGGAATTTGTTACAATTGGCTTACCAAAACTACTTTTCATAAAATCTTCAACATCCTGAGTAATTGTAGTAACGCCTAAATAATATTTTCTAGCTCTTTTTACAAGTCCATATAAAAACTTCGCACTATCTTCATGTTGCATAAGACTCCAAGCCTCATCTACAACAAGAAGTCTTTTTTGAAGTTTCGACCTCACCTTGTTCCATATATAATTTAAAACTATATACATCGCAATTGGCCTAAGCTCATCCTCCAAATCACGAATTGAAAAAACCATAAGTCCAGTACTTAAATCAACATTAGTTCTTTTATTAAAAAGCCCTGCAAAAGTACCAGAAGTAAAACGAGAAAGCTTTTGAACTAAAGAATTGGCACCATCCATAGAATTTAACACATCATAAAGATCTTGCATTAAAGGAGGTTCATAAATTGATGGATCAACCAAATCCATTGTTATCCCTTTTAAGGCATACACATCAACAAGCGCCTTATCAAGAATTCCATCTTCGGCAGGACTAAGCCCCCCAAGCATAAGGCGAATAAGACCATGTAGATTTATTACATTAGAACGAAGCAAATCTCCGGGAAGAACTTCACTCCCATCTATCGGAGATGGCAAGTCAAAAGGATTTATCCTTCTATCACTATTCAAACTAAGCCTCAAATAAGCTCCTCCAACAGTAGAACAAAGGTTTTCATATTCATTTTCTGGATCAATTACAATTGTATCCGTACCCATCATAATTTGACGAAGTATTTCAAGCTTAACTCCATAAGATTTACCAGCTCCAGACTTAGCAAAAACAACACTATTGGCGTTTTCTAATGCAAATCTATCAAATATTATCAAACTATCATTATGCCTATTTAAACCATACAAAATACCTTTATTTGAAGTCAAATCAGCAGAAGTAAAAGGGAAAGTCGTTGACAACGGAGAGGTATTCATATTTCTAATAGTATAAAGCTCATCCAAACAATAAGGCATTGTAGAATTCAAAGCCTGTTCAGCTTCAAGTTGAGCTCTTTTAGTTAATACTAATTTCCCCGAAAGAAGAGTCTCTAGCTGTTTTGAAACTTTTTCAAGCTTCTTTTCATCATCCGCATAAATCGTAAAATACAAAGCAAATTGAAAAAACTTTTCTTGACCTCTTTGAATGTCTGTTCTAAGCACTTCCGCATCTTCAAGAGCTGTTTCTAAAGCTGGATCTCTTACTTTTCCTTTTTCCATATCCATTTTTAAAGAAGACTGCATCTGCGCAACTTTTTTCTTTAAAATTTTCATTATTTGATCAGATGAAACTGGATAAATAAATTGAGAAATATCCATTGAAACATCAAAATTTATCACAGGTGAAAGCCAATTCGTATCAAGATAACGAGGATAGGAAAAAGCATAAAAACTTTTTGAATACATCGAATCAAATTTAAGACTATCATATCTTATTTCAAATGCACTTGGAGCAATTAAATCTTTTACAGAAGAAAGCCCTTCTTGATAAATTTTCTCCGCCTCAATATATTCTTTTTTCTCTTTTTCAGACAATTTTTTTGTTTCCTCAGGAACTCCCTCGACATCTAAAAATTTTTGTTTTTTATCGCTTGGAGCCTTGTTTTTCATAAACAATGCAAAAAACTTATCAATAAAATCTTGTTTGTTTGTAGGATTTGTAGCACTCACTTCAGGAGTTTTTTTGTCTTGTTTAATTAAAACAGGACCCTTTTTGCCTGTTTTTGGATCAATACCAAGTGTTTGCATTTTTAAAGAAGCATCCTTTTCAACTTCATCAATCAAAAGAGAATCCGGTTTTATAACTTCTATATCACTTGAAGGATTTAAACCAAGCTCTGTACTAGTAGGTTTATCAACCCTAAGTCCAGAAAAATCTTCGCTGTTTTTTTCAAACTTCTTAACTTCTGGCTTTTTTGAACTCAAATCATCGTCATCAATATTTTTTGGCATCCCAACACTCTTCGCTTTATTAAGCCAATTTGGCAAATCATTCCCCGCAATTGATTCATTCACCTTATTTTTTTCATTAACAGTCAAAAGTGTATCACTTTCCTCACTAATTTTTTTATTTGTATTTTCTTCCATTTATTTTTATTGATTTTTCTAAATATTATAGCAAACTTAAGGCATTTTCTCAAGCCTTATATTCAAAAAAACACAGATAAAAAAACTTTTACTTACCTAAAAAATTTTATTATGATATAGTCCGTTTCGAATATAAATATATTTAACCGTATTTCCCTTGTCTGATACACAAAACCAAACAAATCCAGAAGAAAATAATGAAAATAAAATCGAAGAACAAAAACTCGATCTAAACAACGATTCAAATATAAAAAACATTGAAATCGTTTCTGAAATGGAAAAATCATATCTCACATATGCGATGAGTGTCATTGTTCAACGAGCTCTTCCCGATGTCAGAGATGGACTAAAGCCAGTACACAGAAGAATTCTTTACGCTATGCACACAATGGGGCTTAAATCTTCTTCAAAATTTCGAAAATCGGCAACTGTTGTCGGTGAAGTTATCGGTAAATATCATCCACATGGAGATAGTGCAGTCTACGACTCAATGGTTAGAATGGCACAAGATTTCGCAATGAGATACCAACTCGTAAGAGGCCAAGGAAACTTTGGATCAATCGATGGAGATAATGCGGCCGCCATGCGTTATACCGAAGCCAAAATGGAAAAAATAACAGACGAGCTACTAGCAGATATTGACAAAGAAACCATAGACTGGAGAGAAAATTATGATGGTTCCTTAAAAGAGCCTACTGTTTTACCATCAAAAATTCCAAATTTATTATTAAACGGATCTACAGGAATTGCCGTAGGAATGGCAACCTCAATACCTCCTCACAATCTAGGAGAGCTTGTAGACGGAATTATGCACTTATCAAACAATCCAGACGCAACAATAGATGATTTAATGCAATTCATCAAAGGTCCCGACTTCCCTACCGCAGGAATAATGTATTCTATTGAAGATATTAAAAGAACATACACCACAGGGCGAGGAGGAATTGTAACTAGAGGAAAAACAGAAATAGTAGAACGAAAAAATGGAAAATTCGACATAATAATTTCAGAAATTCCATATATGGTAAACAAAGCCAATATGATTTCTAAAATGGCAGAACTTGTACGCGACAAAAAAATAATCGGAATCACAGATATTAGAGATGAAAGTAATAAAGATGGTATTAGAGTAGTAATAGAACTCAAAAAAGACTCTTATCCTAAAAAAATTCTAAACCAATTATTCAAATACACCCAGCTACAAAGCCAATTTAATATGAATATGATAGCGCTTGTAGATGAAAAACAACCACACCTTTTAGACTTAAAACAAGTTCTTGCATATTTCATTGATCACAGAAAAATAGTAATAAGAAGAAGAACTGAATATGAACTAAAAATAGCAAAAGCAAGAGCACACATTCTTGAAGGATTAAAAATTGCACTAGATTCTATTGATGAAGTCATAGAAACAATTAGAAGGTCAGACACAAAAGAAGATGCGCTTGAAGCATTGATGAGCAAATTCAAATTAACCGAAATACAAGGAAAAGCGATCTTAGAAATGAAACTCCAAACACTTGCAGGACTTGAAAGACAAAAAATTGAAAACGAATTAGCCGAAAAACTAGCCCTAATAACCGAGCTTGAAGGCATTTTAGCAAGTGAAGAAAAAATACTAAAAATTATGCAAGACGAGCTAGCAGAGCTAAAAGAAAAATATGCAGACGAAAGGAGAACACAAATCATTCCACACGCTGTAAACCAAATTTCCGCTAAAGACACCATTCCAAACGAGGCAATGATAGTAATGTTAACAAAAGAAAACTACATAAAGTCCCTTCAAGAAAACACCTTTCGAACTCAAAAACGCGGAGGAAAAGGCGTAATTGGTGCACAAACTAAAGACGAAGATGAAATAAAAATCATTAGATTTGCAAACAACCTAGACGAATTATTATACTTCACAAACACAGGAAGAGTTTTCAGACTTCCTGTATACGAAATTCCACGAGCATCAAGAAACGCAAAAGGACAGCCAATTGTTAATCTTTTACAACTACAAAAAGATGAAATAATAACTTCAATCCTAAACATTGGAGAAAAATTCACAGGAAAATATCTAGCAATGGCAACAAAAAACGGCGTAATCAAAAAAACTGCAATTGAAGATTTCAAAAATGTAAGAAAAACTGGACTTATTGCAATTAAATTAAGAGATAATGATTCTCTTGAATGGGTAAAAGAAACACAAGGAAATGACGAAATAATGCTTATAACAAAAAACGGAATGAGCATTAGATTTAATGAAAATGATGTTCGCTCAATGGGAAGATCCGCAACTGGTGTTCGAGGAATTAAGCTCAAAAAAGACGACAAGGTTGTTGAAATGGATTCAATAAAAGATTCAAAAACAGCAAGACTTTTTGTAGTAATGGAAAACGGAAGAGGAAAAATGAGCTCAGTAAACGACTATCGCACACAAAGCAGAGGAGGCTCAGGCGTTAAAACAGCTAAATTAAACGAAAAAACAGGAAAAATAGTTGGGGCAAAAATAATGACAGAAAACGAAAAATCAGATTTAATTATGATTTCAAAACACAATCAAGTAATTAGAATGAACTCAAAAAGTATTCCTATTCAAGGAAGAACAACTCAAGGAGTTACTCTAATGAGATTTGTAAATAAAGATGACAAAGTTGCCTCTCTTTCCTTTATTGAAAGCGTGGAAACACCTACAACTGAACTAGAAGAAGAAAAAGTTGCTCAACAAAAAATAATGGCGGAATAATAATCAAGAATTTACCTTGCATTAGAAATATTCATAAAGTATATTTCAAAACGCAAAATTTCAAAAATTAACCTATTAAAAGATATGAAAGCAAATATACATCCAGATTTTACAGAAACCAAATTCACTTGTAGCTGTGGCGCTGAATTTATTGCAGGCTCAACTATTAAAGACCAAGACTTCCGAGTTGAAATTTGTTCAAATTGCCACCCTTTCTACACAGGACAACAAAAACTAGTAGATTCAACAGGAAGAGTTGAGAAATTCAGAGAAAAAATGGAAAGAGCAAAAAAAGCTCAAGAAAAAGCAGAAAAAAATGTAGAACTAGTAGACGAAAAAAAGAAAACAAAAACAGTTAAAAAAGCAAAAAAATAGTAAAAAACTTTAAAAAGGACAATTAATATTGTTCTTTTTTTGTATTCCTTGAACCATTGTTTTCTTATCTTTGCTAGTGCTTTTTCTTTTACTTCTTGGTGAATTTTTTGTAATTTTGATTGGGACATCGTGTTTTGATTAGCTATTAAGCATTTCTATTCTACATGGTGTCCTATTTGTGTGTGTACTATATAAAACTCACTTTTTATCGACTTTACAAAACATTAACTATGTGATACATTATTATATTAAAATTAAATCAATTAAATATGCCTATAGAAGGAACTGAAACACTAAGAAATAATGAAAATACACAAAAACCCCATGAAAGAGAAAAAACAGTAAAATCCGCTGATACAAGTAAAATTGTAGCTGATACAAGTGAAGGAGTTTCAAAAGTTTTAGACGTTACTAAAGATAAAAATGACCCAAAGAAAGATGAAAATAAAGATGGAGAGTCAAAAGAAACTCACACTAGCGAAAAAGAAACTGACCCTTCAAAAACCCCATCAAAAGTTCAAGAAACTGACCCTTCAAAAAGCCCATCAAGCAATAAAACCCCTCCCCCCTCATCAGACAGTTTAAGGGATTTTTTAAAAAGCAGAAGACAAACTCAAATGCCCCCTAATAATCAAACGACATTTACTCCAGAAGCTAATCCAACACAAAATTCAGTTGAAATAAATGAACCGATTTCTCCCACCGACGACAAACACTTTTTGAAAACAACCTACCCAAACGGCCCAGAAATTACCGAATTTGGAAAAGCAATTGGTTTTGGAATAAAAGAAACAGCAAACACAGTATCAAGAACAGTAAAAGGCACAATTCTTCCCGTGGGTGGTCTCATAAAATCAACAGTTAAACTATTTTCTGATTTAAGACATCCAGTAAAACTACTTAAAAAAGGTAAAAAAGCTTATGCTTCAAATTTTGGGCGAATATTACTTGCCCCAGCAAAAGCAGGATTAACATTATTTTCAGCCCCATTCTCTCTTGCAGGATCCATTTACAGAGGATTACACAAAACACTTGAAGTAATAGACAAAAAAATTCTTCAAAACACCCCATTTATTTGCTATGCTTCACAATACGGACTTATGCCAATAAGTGGCGCCATAAACAATACACTCTCAGCAGTAGACAAAAGTCTTGTTGATGGCCAAATTGGACTCTACAAATGGGACAACAAGCTAATTCAAAATCAAAACAATTATTTAAAACAACTTTAAAAATAAAAGTTTATTAAATAAAAAAATTATGTTATTAAAGGGTTATTAAAGTAAAAAATAACACCTTTCAACTTGAATTTCAAAATTGAAAATAAATTCGAAAACGCCAGATCTGCAAGTTTCACTACAGCTCATGGAGAAATAAAAACTCCAACATTTATGCCTGTAGGAACAAGAGCGAGTGTTAAAACACTATCTTTCAACGAGCTAAACGACATAAATGCTCAAATCATTCTTTCAAACACATATCATTTATATCTTAGGCCAGGCAATAAACTTATTAAAGAAATGGGAGGTCTTCACAAGTGGATAAACTGGAAAAAACCAATACTTACTGATTCGGGTGGTTTTCAGGTTTTTTCTCTTGCCAAAAATTCCAGACCCATAAAAAATACTTCAATAAAATCTGAAGTAAAAATTGAAGAAAATGGAGTTGAATTTAAATCACATCTTGACGGATCAAAACACTACTTCACACCTGAATTTGCAATGCAAATTCAACATGATCTCGGAGCAGATATTATTATGGCATTTGATGAATGTGCAGACGCAAAAAGCACAAAAGAATATTTTATCAAAGCCATGGAAAGAACACACAATTGGGCACTTAGATCAAAATTAGAACACGATAGGCTAAATAGTAAGCAAGAAACTCCGCAATTACTTTTTGGAATTGTTCAAGGTGGCATATTTAAAGACTTAAGAATCGAATCGGCCAAACACATAAACAGTTTAAACTTTGATGGAAACGCTATCGGAGGGCTTTCAGTAGGTGAAAGCAAAGAAGAAATGTATGAAATGTTAGATCATGTAATTCCACATTTAAGTGAAGAAAAACCAAGATATTTAATGGGAGTAGGAACACCTGAAGACATTTTTGAAGCGATAGAAAGAGGAGTTGATATGCTCGATTGCGTTCATCCAACAAGAATGGCTAGACATGGAGCTTTTTGGGACAAGCTAGGCCGACACAATATAAAAAACGAAAAGTTCAAAAAAGACGAAAATCCCTTAATGGAAAACTGTAGTTGTTTTTCATGTAAAAATCATTCAAGAAGCTACATAAGACACCTTATACTTGAAGGAGAAATTCTAGGACTTAAGCTTCTCTCAATTCACAATTTAAACTTTTTAATAAAGTTAACAGAAGAAATTTGCTCTTCAATAAACGAAGGAAAGTTTGCAACCTTTAAAAAAAATTTTTTTAACAATTTTGAAAAATGATTGCATATATAGAAGGAGTTTTATTAGTTAAAAGAGAAAAATACTCAATAATAAACACAAAAAACGACATAGGATACAAAGTTAAACTCAAAAGCAGTTATTCTAATAATCTCAAAGAAAATTCAAAAGTAAGCTTGTTTATTTATAGCCATATTCGAGAAGATGCTTTTGATCTATTTGGATTTGAAACAATCGAAGAACTGGATTTTTTTGAAACATTATTATCAGTTAAAGGAATTGGTCCAAAAGTTGCAATGGAAATAATAAACTTTGATATAAACCTGATAAAAACTGCAATAATTGAAAAAAACCATGCAATAATTTCTAAAATTCCAGGAATTGGAAAAAAATCTGCAGAAAGAATAATTTTAGAACTAAAAGAAAAGGTAAATATTGACACAATTTCAAACTTTAATTCTTCAATAAATCTCGAAAACGAAAACTCTGAAGACTTAATTTTTGCCCTTGTAAACCTAGGCTTCAACAGAAACCATGTCGTAAATACATTGTCAAAAATTCCAAACGAAATAAAAACAGATGAAGAAAAAATAAAATATTTTCTTCAAAACAAATAACAAAACATTTCAAAGATTTGAAAACCATAAAAAAAAGAGCTTCTTTCAATTTCAAATCAATTAAAATATAATTTTTGAAAAGTTAAAACCGTATTTACTATGCCTAAAAACACAAAAATTGTCTGTACACTCGGCCCATCAAGCGACTCAGTTACAGAACTAGAACAACTTATTCAAGCAGGAATGAATGTCGCAAGACTTAATTTTTCACATGGAGATTATGCCGATCACAAAAAAATTATTACAAACTTAAAAATTGCCTCAAAACGACAAAACAAAACAATTGGAATTATTCAAGATCTACAAGGCCCAAAAATAAGAATTGGCACAATAAAAGACAAAAAGTTTACAATTAAAAAAAATCAAACAGTAATCCTTACAACCGACGACAAAGAAGGAGAAATTCAAAACAACATCGCAAAAATCCCAATTCAATACAAAAATTTAGTTAATGATGTAAAAAAAGATGATCAAATTTTAATAAATGATGGACTAATTGAATTAAAAGTAGTTTCAAAAACAAAAGACGCAATAAGGTGTAAAACTATTGTTGGTGGAGAAATTAGCAACAACAAAGGAATAAATGTTCCAACAGCATCAATTTCAGCAGATTGCTTAACGGAAAAAGACAAAAAAGATCTCGAATTTGGACTAAAAATGGACATAGACTATGTAGCCCTTTCTTTTGTTCGATCTGAAAAAGATATTTTGAAACTAAGAAAAATAATTGAAAGCCACAAGAAAAACACAAAAATAATTGCAAAAATTGAAAGACACGAAGCAGTAAAAAACTTAGAAAAAATCATAAACGCAACAGATGCACTAATGGTTGCAAGAGGAGATTTAGGAGTTGAAATACCCGCAGAAAGAGTTCCAATTATTCAGAAAAAAATGATAAAACTTGCAAATAAAGAAAGAAAACCAGTAATAACTGCAACTCAAGTCCTACAATCAATGGTAGAAAATCCAAGAGCAACTAGAGCAGAAATTTCTGACGCCGCAAATGCAGTTTACGACCACACAGACGCAATAATGCTCTCAAATGAATCAGCAGTTGGAAGATACGCAAGAAAAGCAGTTTCAACTCTTAGAAAAGTTGCCGAAGAAGTAGAACAAGCGATGAATGAATCAAATGCAGGAATAAAAAACATCTACATTCATGACACAAGCCCAACAGATGCTCTTTGTTTTCACGCATCACAACTAGCAGAAAACATTTCTGCGAAATTTATTGTTGCTTACACAAATTCTGGATATACCGCGCGAGAACTTACAAAAACAAGATCATTTACTGAAAGAATAGTTATTACTCCAAGTGAAAAAACATCACAAGAACTCACATTAGTTTGGGGAATAAACAAAGTCTTAATAAAAAAACTTAAAGGCGACCTTAGAACAAAAATTGAAGAAATTGTAAAAATAATAAAAAAAGAAAAACTAATTAAAAAAGGTGAAAAAATTGTAATTGTTTCAAATGATAGGATAAATGAAAAATTTATTTTAACTTACTCATTTTAATGACTATACTTGGCCTAGATCCGGGAACTGCCACAACTGGTTATGCAGTACTAAAAAAAGAAAATAATAAAATCAGCTTAATCGACTATGGATGTATCTCAACCGATAAAAAAACTGCACCATCAAAAAGATTAAAACAAATTTCTGACGACCTAAACACACTAATAAAAACATTTACCCCAACTATCGCTTCTGTTGAAAAAATTTTCTTCAACACAAATATAAAAACGGCAATTTCTGTAGCACAAGCCAGAGGCGTACTATTAAACACACTAGAACAAAACAATATTTCTCACTTTGAATTCACGCCACTTCAAATAAAAAGTGCTGTATGTGGCTACGGCAAGGCAGACAAAAAAATGGTTCAACACATGACAAAAACAATACTATCATTAAAAGAAGTACCAAAACCAGACGACGCAGCCGACGCAATTGCAGCCGCAATTTGTTTAGCAAATACAACAATAAATACATGATGAAAAAAAAATCTTTAATTCTTATGTGGGCAATTATCATATCCGGCACCACTTTTTTAATTGGCAACAAAATTAAAGATTTAAAAACACCAACCACAACTCCCCCAACACAAAATATTATAAAAGAAGAAAGTCTAGTTTCAGAAAACAATCCTGAAGAAACTCAAAACGAAAGCACAAAAACATTTGCAGAACATATTAGAGAAGGAGATAAACTTTTTGCCAATTATTATTACAAATCAGCAATTTCAGAATACAAAAAAGCAATAGAGAAAAATCCAAACGAAATTTTAGCGTACAAAAGACTCGCGGAAACTTATTTAAAAAATAATGAGCCCGAATTCGCTGAAGAAAATTTCAAAAAAGCACTTGTTTTCTCTCCAAATTCAAATGATTTAAAACTTGGGATAGCAAGAGCATATTTAAACCAAAACAACACAGAAGATGCTAAAAAAATAATCTGGGACATTCCAGAAACACACCTAGAGGCACGATATTATCAAGGTATTTCAATGATTCTTTATGAAAAATACGATGATGCTATAAAAATATTTAATGAACTAGTTAAAAACTCCGAAACAAGCCAAAGTATTAAAAACAAAAGTGAAAACTTTATAAAGACAAAAGAAACAATCGAGTTATATGCAAAAGACGATAAACTCTTTGCAAAATTATATTATTTTTACACTCTATCAATAAACGATGAATACATTTCAGCAATCCCCCACTTGTTTTCAATAATAAATGAAAAAAACAACTACAGAGATGCATGGATTGTGCTTGGATACTCATATTTAAGAGCAAATAAATTAAACGAAGCAATTGATTCGTTAATTAAAGCCCGAGATCTAGACCCCGAAAAGGCTGAAACTTCATTCTACCTTGGAATAGCATATTTTTCAAACAATGAAATTGAAAAAGCAGTATATTATCTTCAAAAAGCTCAAAGCCTAAATTTTAAAAACAAAGATCTTTTAGACCTAAAACTTGCCGAAGTTTATAATGCTAGAAACGACTTTGAAAAATCCGAAGCTAAATACAACGAATTATTAAACAGAGGAAATACTGAAATAACTATTTTTGAAAACATTATAAATTTAAATTTAGAAAAACTAAACAATCCTAAAAAAGCTTTCGAGATTGCAGAAAATTTATACAAAAAACATCCAGAGGAAGCCAAAACACATCTACTATTATCCAAAATTTATATAAATACAAACAATCTTAAGCACGCAAAATCATTTCTAAATTATGCACTAAATCTTGATCAAACAAATCCCGAAATATACTTTTATATGGGAAAAATAAGCGAAATAGAAAACAAACACTCAGTCGCAAAAGAGTACTATCAAGTAGCCATTTCCCTCGGTTATCACGAAGAAATAGCAAAAAAATCACTTGATAGAATAAACATAATCAACTCATTTTTAAATAATAAATCTTATCAAGTTAACCTACTTAACCAATGACAATAATAGTTGCAAGTCTTGTTTTCATTTTTGGAACACTAATTGGAAGCTTTTTAAGCGTAGTAATTTACAGAGTCCGAGAAAACAAAAAAGGGATAGTTTGCTCAAGATCAATTTGCCCAAAATGCAATACAAAACTAAAAAAAAGGCATCTAGTCCCAGTATTAAGCTGGCTTATGTTAAAAGGAAAATGTGCATTTTGCAAAGAAAAAATTTCTCCAAGCTATTTAATGATAGAGCTCACAACAGCATTACTTTTCTTATTAACATTTATAAAATTCAACTTTATCGTCGAAATCCCTTCTTCAATTGGACTAGACATAATAAATTACTCAATAAATTGGCTAATATTTGAAGAGTTTATAATTTATATTTTTCTTTTTTCCTTCCTTCTTGCAATACTATTTTACGACATACTTTATCAAGAAATTCCAGATCGTTTCTCCCTTCCTGCAATTGCAATTGCAATCGTTTTAGCACTCCTTACTGGAAGCCCCGAAATAAGCGATATGCTTATCGCATCAATCACATTTTTTTCATTTTTTGGAATTCAAATACTTATTTCAAGAGGAGAATGGATTGGCGGAGGTGATTTAAGAATGGCAATTATCATAGGAACACTTTTTGGCATAAAATTTGGGCTAATGGCACTTGTTTTATCATACATAATTGGAGCACTTGTTAGTGTAATTTTAATTATTATGGGAAAAGCAGGATCGAAAACAAAAATTGCCTTTGCTCCATTTTTAATTTCAGGAATACTACTAGTTATTTTTATGGGTCAAGAAATTTACGATTTTTACTTAAAATACATTTTATACTAGAAAAAAATGAATAAAAACAAAGAAAAAGTTCTTTTAATAGTCCTCGACGGCATTGGAGAAGGAAAAAACTATAAATACAACGCAGTTAAAAAGGCGAAAACACCATATCTAAACGCTCTTAAAGCAGGATATCCAAGCACACTACTTAACACAAACGGAAACGCAGTAGGTCTTCCTAGAAACACTATGGGAGGATCTGAAGTAGGACACTATACAATGGGTGCAGGAAGAATTGTTTATCAATCTCTTGAAGAAATAAACAGAAAGATTAAGTCAAAAGAACTATTCAATAATAAAGAACTAAAAAAACTAATCCAAAACGCCAAAAAAAATAGTCTTCACTTAATTGGAATGATTTCAGATGCAGGCGTTCATTCACATATAAAACACCTAATCAACTTATTAAAATTTGCAAAAGAAAATGAAGTAAAAAACATTTATATTCACGCTATAACTGATGGACGAGACACAGAAGAAAAAATGGCAAAAAAGTTTGTGAAAATGATACAAAAAACAAAAATTGGTGAAATTTCTACAATAATTGGAAGATACTATGCCATGGACCGAGATTCAAATTTTGAAAGAACAAAAAAAGCATATGAACTTCTCGTAAACGCAAAAGGAGAGAAAGAAAACGATGCACTTAAAGCAATTGAAAATGCATACAAAAAAGGTGTAAAAACCGACTACTATATTCCAGCAATATCACTAAATAAAGATGCTAAAATAAAAGAAAACGACTCAATAGTTTTCACAAACTTCCGTTCCGACAGAGCACATCAACTTACAAAAGCACTAACAGACAAAAATTTCAATAAGTTCCCACGAAAAATAAAAAACTATAAAAACTTTTTGGCATTTGGCCCTTACATCGAAAGTAAAAGAAACTTGTTTCCTTCACCAAAAATTAAAAATAATTTATCAGAAATTTTGTCAAAAAAAGGACTAACTCAACTCAAAATTGCAGAAACAGAAAAATTTGCTCATGTCACTTTTTTCTTTAATTCACAAAATAAAATTCCATTCAAAAACGAAACTCACATTTTAATTCCATCCCCAAAAGTTCCTTCTTACGATTTAAAACCTGAAATGAGTGCAAAAAAAGTTACACAAATACTAATAAAAGAAATTTCTAAAGATTACTACAACTTTATACTTTTAAACTATGCAAATGGCGATTTAGTAGGACACAGTGGCAATTTTGAAGCAACAGTAAAAGCAGTAGAATGCCTAGACGAATGTTTAAAAAAACTTATTCCAATAGCTCAAAAACACAATTATCAAATAATAATTACCGCAGATCATGGAAACGCTGAGTACATGAAATATGAAAACGGCGAAAACTGCGCTTCACACACGCTTAACCCAGTAAATTGTACAATTATAAGCAAAAACGACATTAAAATTAAAAACAACAAATCATTAAACTTATCAAATATTGCCCCAACAGTACTTGAGCTAATGAAAATAAAAAAAGCAAAAGAAATGACAGCAAGTTCTCTAATTAAAAAGACAAAACCGCACAACAAAAAGAAAGCACATCAATAGACGCCGTCTGTCAATTTAAAAGTAAATAAATTCGTGATAATATCCCTGCCACTTTAAAAAAAGATATGAAAGCAGTAATTCTAGCAGGAGGAGGAGGCACAAGACTTTGGCCACTTTCTACCGCTTCTCGACCAAAACAATATCAAAAACTCGTATCAGATAAATTCCTAATCAAGGAAACACTTGATCGTTTAGATTTTTTAAATCCTAAAGATATATACATTTCCCTTAGCAAAAACCAAGTTGATTTACTACTTGAAACTGCTCCAAACATAATACCTGAAAATCTTATTATTGAGCCCGCACTAAGAGACACAGCCTCTGCAATTGGGCTTGCTGCCTCTGCAATAGAAAAAAACTTTCCGGGAGAAGTAATGGGAGTTTTTTATGCTGATCATCTAATTGCCGACAAAAAAGAATTTCAAATGAAAATTCTTTTAGCAGAAAAAATTGCACGAGAAGAAAACACGCTAAACATTGTTGAAGTTGTAGCCAAAGAACCAAACACAAATTATGGATATGTAGAACTAGCTGAAGAAACGGAAACAAAAAATGTTTACAACATTAAACGATTTGTTGAAAAACCAGATCTAGAAAAAGCCAAAGAGTTTGTGGCATCAGGAAATTTTTTATGGAACACTGGATTTTATGTTTGGAAAACAAATGTTCTTCTTGAAAAATTTAAAATTCACAAACCAGAAACATACAATAAATTGAAAACAATTGCAGATGCACTAGATGGCAACGATCCAGAAAAAATCCTAAATGAAATTTATCCAACACTAGAAAAAATTTCAATCGACTATGCAATTATGGAAAAAGTTGATCCAAAAGAAATCAGAATTATCAAAGCAGATATGGGATGGTCGGATATTGGCAATTACAAAGCAATTTTTGATGCACTTAGAAAAGATAACGAAAAAATAGTTGCAAAAGGTGATGTAAAATCTCTTGATTGTGAAAACTGTTTGGTTTATGCCTATAACAACAAACCAGTTAGAATTTTAGGGCTAAAAAATGTAGTAGTAGCAGACACAGATGAAGGTTTGTTAGTTGGAGATTTCGAAGAAGTTAAAAAAATAAAAGAAATATTATAAAAATATATATGGAAGAAATTCAAATAAAATTAAAACCATGGGGAAAAGAAATTTGGTTTGCAAAAACACCTTTCTACGCAGGTAAAATAATCGAAATAATGAAAGGCCACAGATGTTCACTTCAATTTCACGAAAAAAAAAGTGAAACACAATATCTTTACTCTGGAAAAATCAAGCTCACTTATGGAACAGACAAAGATCATCTTGAAGAAAAAATCATAGAAAGCGGTGAAAAAATCAACACACCCGCAAACACAATTCACAGATTTGAAGCACTCGAAGACTCAAAAATATTCGAAGTTTCAACCCCAGAACTCGATGACATAGTAAAACTCCACGATGATTATAGAAGAGAAGGAAAAGGCATCAATGACTCATTAGACATAGAATTACACAATCAACAAATTTAAAATAAACTAACCTAAAGTAAAAATGAAAAAGTACCTTAGTTGGAAAATTATTGCCTTAATAATTATGACATTATTTTTGGCATGGTTTGATGCTCCAAACGAAGTTCAAACAAAAATTTTCCCAAAAACTCCAGAATCAATTCTAAAGAAAAAAGTTCACCTTGGTCTCGATTTACAAGGTGGATCTCAGCTTGATTACAAAATCGATTTAAGAAAAATACCAAATCAAGACAAAGAATCAATCATTGAAGGTGTTTTAGCAGTTATTGAAAGAAGGGTAAACAATCTTGGAATAGCAGAACCAAACATTTACACCTCAACAATTGGAGAAGAAACACACATAATTGTAGAAATAGCTGAAAACACAACTTTTTCAGAAGAAGACATCGCTTTATATTTAAAAACAGATAAAAAAATTGAAGAATTAAACGACGACGATAAAAAACACATAAGCCTTGAAAAAGCTAAAGCAACAGTTGGAAAAACTATTCAACTTGAGTTTAAAGAAAAGAAAGAAAAACTAGATCCACAAGAAAAAGAAAAAGTTGAGGAAATGGCAAATGCAGTTTTAAAAAGAATCACTTCAGAAAATTTCTTAGTTGTTTCGAAAGAAGAAGAACAATTTAGCCCTGGAAAAGTAAGATTTGAAGAAATAGATTTTAGATTTGAAAGCGAAATTCAAGAAAAAATTGCAAATGCATTAAAAACACTTGAAATAAATGAAATTCATTCAAGCTTAGTAGAAACGGGAGGCTCTTACACCGTAGACAGTGCAAGCGGTCAACTTGTTGAAAACACAGGCCTTTCAATAATTAGACTAGTAGACAAAAAAGAAGAAGTAAAAAACGAAAAAGAAGTGAGCGTAAGCCATATCTTAATTTCACACATCGATGCAGAAAGAGCAGATGCATCAATAACAAGAACAGAAGAAGAAGCCTATGAACTCGCTAAAGAAATTAAATCAAAACTAGATGCAACAGAAAGCCCAGCAAAATTTGAAGATTTAGCCAAAGAGTATTCAGACGATCTATCAAATAATGAAAATGGAGGAAAACTAGAAGATCCAGTTTCAAAAACATCTCCTTATGTTTCAGAGTTTACAGAAGCAGGTCTTGCACTTGAAAATGAAGGCGATATAAGTGAAATTACAAAAACGGAGTTTGGTTATCACATAATTAAAGCTGAAAAAATTTCAACAGATGTTAAAGAAACAAAATACAAATACGAAACATTAAATTTTTCAACAACACCAGATCCATGGAAAGAAACAGGGCTTACAGGAGAGCACTTTGTTCGAGCCGATGTTCAAATAAATGATTTCTTCAAGCCTTATGTCGCAATTCAATTTAACGAAGAAGGTGGAAAATTATTTGAAGAACTAACATCAAAAAACATTGGAAAACAAATAGCAATTTTTGTTGGAGGTGAATTAATTTCAGCACCACGAGTAAACACAAAAATAAGTGGTGGCTCTGCAATCATTGAAGGAGATTTTTCTTCAGATGAAGCAAAAAAACTGGCAAGAGATCTAAA
>Ga0334885_1002122_pt1 | contig 21302 bp, 13 predicted proteins | sample GraSluR1_MG_8_FD_207233 | JGI IMG/M metagenome (GOLD analysis project Ga0334885, IMG submission 207233) | Sludge microbial communities from methane-producing bioreactor in Wageningen University, Netherlands - Granular Sludge_31_05-R1 | ecosystem: Engineered > Bioreactor > Anaerobic >...
TTGAATTCCGTGTTTAGGGAAAATATATTTCTTGAGCAGCTTCTTTTTAGCTACTGGTGGTCTGTCATTTTCCTCCTGAAAGTACATTTCATCAGGCATCCAACCTTTAAGCTTCTCTTCAAATGATTTTATAGTCTCTTCTTTTTGATAGTCTGGTCTTGCTGTAATTATTATCACATAATACTTAGCTATTAATTCAATTAACCAATCTCGGTACTTTTCAGTTTTTATCTTTTTTTGATATGGTCGAATGTATTTTATTTCAGCTGAATTGCCAACTAAGGTATAATTTAAGTCTAGGAGAATGATTAAGTTGTTTGAATTTATTATATCCACAGAATCCATATAGCTTCCCCATTTAGTTCCCAAATTTTTACTGTTAGACAAAATAAATATATCAACTAATTATTTATCTCTTTAGTTCTTTTATTGATTTGAAAAATTATTTTACTTTCTTTATAAAGATAATAAAAAGGGTGTAAGTTTGGATTCAGAAAAAATAGTTGAAAATGCTATTAAAGAATTGGAAAATGAATTTAAAAATAATCAAGATCGCTTTTTTAATGAACATGCCTTGCATCATGTCTTCTTCTGTAAACTTTCAGAGCTAGGAGACCTAGTTCACCCTGAATATCCTACTCGTAAGAGGTTCAAAAAAGATAAAGGAGATTCTCCTGAATACATTAGTGGTGAACATTCTTGTCCCCCTAGTATAAAAGGACCTAAAAGGGGTCATTATGATTTTGTAGTATTGAAACAAGAATTCTATGACAAATTTAAAGATTGTGGTAATGACAATGATCCAAGGAAGAATAAATTTGAAAGGCTTTCAAGTAAAGATTTTGAAACTAATTTGGATCTAGAAGGCAAAGAATATTTGGATATAGTTATTGAATTTAAATATGTAACAGAATCATTTTCGGAAAAAAACTTTGTTGATTATGATTTTGATATTTTTAAACTTAAAGAGGCAGAAGAAGCAAAGACAAAAATTTTCTTAGTTTTCCTTCGAAAGAGGAAGATAGGGGATAAAATGTATAAGGAAGTTATTAATTGGCTGGAAAAAAGGAAAGAAGAAGAAAAAGATAACATAAAAATGTTAATTTTCACACTAGATGGTGATTATCAAACTTCATTGACTTAAATCTGGATGAATCACTTTTATTCCATCATCCTTCAAAACATCAAAACATTCCACATGATCGGTATGTACAGGATAAAGTCTATCTGGATTTATTTCTCGGATCATGTTTAGAAGTTCAGTGCCATTGGCATGCCCGGATGCGTGGTATCCTCCTTTTTCTAATTTGAGATTAAACATGTTTAGCCATAGTTCTACTTTTTTGGCATCTATTTCCATCTGTTCATCGAAGGGTTCTGTGCTGGATTTGATATACACACCCTTTTCTGGTTTGATATCTATTAATTCTTTTAATTCAAAGAAATCACAACGGAAGACATAGTCTTCAGGATCTTCTTTTAAGTCTTTATGGGTTACTGTGTTGTCTTTTTCCAGATATTCTCTTTCCCAAACTTTATAGTCTCTTTCAACTTGTTTAGGGTCTATGTCTGAGGTGCAAATCCATTCATCATCTAAACATGCGTATCGGTCATCACCAATAAGTCCCCATCCTTTTCTAGGTTGATAGACCATTACATCATCCATTTCGGGGTAACCTTGGCCAGTGAATAAATTTAGGATGTAGGCTTGTTTAAGACTCACCACCAGTTGGCGATTAGTTTCTTGTGCTGCTTTGTAAAAGGTTACCAGTCGGTCTAGGTCACGAACTGGGAAGTTGACTACTACTAGACCCTTAGAGTTGGAGATTATATCTACTGCATTTTTTTCTATTTCAAATTCTGTTATGTGTTCGTGGCGTTTGATTCTGGTGCCTTCGCATATCATAGCTGTGGGTTTAGATTTTTTAGCTTCTTGGACAAATTTTTCAGTTAGTTCAGGTTGTCTTCCGTGAAATCGTAGGTCCCCTGTATAAACGATGGTGTCTTCATCATTGCTTGCTATGTATCCGGTTGCTCCTGGTAGGGAATGATCTACTGGGGCTGATTTGATGTTGAATTCTCCGATTTGGAACTTTTCATATGGTTCGATTATTTCTATATCTCTGTCAATTATTTCTTTGGGTCGGGTGAAACCATTGCCTTTTTTAGCAGGTGTTAATTGAAATGATTTTTTTAAGTGTAAGTATTCGGAAAATGGGGTGGTTCCAGTGTCTTCTAGTGCTTTTAGTATTAAATAGGATTGTTTGTTTAGGTATATGGGGATATCTTCACGTAAGTGGTGGATGTATGAAACGTGGTCAACATGGCTGTGGCTGATCAGAACACCGTCAACTGCTGGTTCTTCTTCATATTTAAAGCCAACATGTCTCAGGTAATCTTCTCTGTAAATCCCTTTTATACAGGGTAATAGGCCCAATTCAACGAAGTCAATGATTCCATTGGATTTTCTTGGTTGTAAGAATTCTGATAGGTACTTGTTTGCACGGGAAAATCCCATACCAAAATCGAAGAAAAATGATGTTTCAGGTCCATTGATTAGGATCTTGTTACCACCAATTTCGTTGACTGCGCCATAAAAATCTATTTTTGGCATTTAAGACCCTTCTTATCTTATTAGTTCTTCAATAGCATCCTCAAATTCACTTTGGAAGCATATTATAAAATTATTGAATGTTGATTTTTCCAAGAAATTTAAATCTTTAATATATTCTTCTATCAATTTCATCTGAATTTCTTTGCTGGTTTGACTATCCTCCTCAGGATCTGGCATTACTAATAATAAGTAACGTTTTATCTTTTCGTCACCAAATATATATTCAACATCCGATCTTCGACCCTTAAACCTTACAATAGCGGAATCTGCTATTGCATGAATTAATATATTGCCTGCCACAGTTATCGGTGAAGTATTGATACTTGGCATCGTTTCCACAGATAGGAATGGTTTTCCATCCTTCAGGACTAAAGATGTTGATTCTTTAATCCATCTTGATCGCATTAATTCTTTTGGTGGTGTTCTTTCATCATAGATGTTGATACCATCAACATTAGCATATCCTACAGCAATGACATCTTTAAATTTGTTTGTTAAATAGTCGTAGTGCTTTTTACTAAGGGTGCTTTTTCTAGTTTTCTTTTTATCATCCTCAGGTTCTCCAAAAGTTCCACATGATACACATAGCATTTCACCTTCAGGTAATTTTTTTCCGCAGTCTGGACATACCATTCTCATAATATCACGTTCAATAAAAGTTTTTGGATTATTCCCAATTTCTAACTAAATATTCATTCATGTTTTTTAATTTCGTAATAGTGGTCTGAATATAAAAAAATATTTTCTAGAGTGTAAATAATGTTTTCCGGAGTCAAACCGGTTTCAACTATTTTTTCGTGCAATTTATCTCCTCAAAAAAATCAAATCTCAAACATTCACATGAATGTATAAATATATGTGATTATTATAGAAATATAATTGTTGTTATTGATTAGGCATATTGTTCTTATTCCGGAGTCAAACATTTTTTTTAGGAGGGGAAAACATTGGATATCAATGATTTTCTGGAAATAATCAGGGATGAAAAGGGTTATGATTTAGACAACGAACAAAAAAGCGTAGTTAAACATGGGGACGGGCCTCTTTGGGTTGTTGCAGGACCCGGATCTGGTAAAACAGAGGTACTCGTTTTAAGAACTCTTAAACTTATTATTGTAGATAATTTGCCAACATCATCAATAATAATTACAACTTTCACAGAAAAAGCAGCGAAAAACCTTTTTGACCGAATCCTTAATTATTCTAATTTAATTTTCCAAAAATATCCTGATCTCGAACAAGAAATTGATATTCATGATTTGAAAATCGGAACTTTACACAGTCTTTGTAATGATATTATGCTGGAGAATAAATATCCCGGCTATGAGAATTATCGTTTATTAGATGAATTAGAACAGTATTTATTCATTTTTGAACATTCAGACTTTGCAAAGGATAAATCTGATAAATATATGCCTTTATGTGAACATTTCGAATATCTATTTCAGAGATTCGATCCTGTAACAGGAGGTCAGAAATGGAATAAAGAGAAAGTTCCCAATAAATGGCGAAGGACGACAGCTGCAATTAAATTATTTAATCGTACTGTGGAAGACTATTTAGATTTATCCAAAATGAAAAAAGCAGGTGAACCATGGAACGTATTTTTAGAAGCATACTTAGATTACTTAAATAATTTAGAGGAACATAGGCGTTGTGACTTCGCACATCTCCAAGAAAAATTCCTTGAATTCTTAGAATCCCCCCTAGGAGATAGATTTTTGAAAGGAGATGATTCAGAGAAAAATCAAGGAATTAATTACATCTTAGTAGATGAATATCAGGATACGAATCCAATTCAAGAGGCTATTTACCTCAAATTGGCTCAGTATAACCATAACCTATGTGTTGTAGGAGATGATGACCAAGCTTTGTACAGATTCAGAGGTGGTACTGTTGATTGTATGGTCACATTTAAAAAAGCTTGTGTAAACGCCTTTGGAATTTCCAAAGAACAAGTTGCAGTGAAATATCTCAATTCTAACTACCGTTCACATCCTAATATCGTCAATTACTATGATGATTACATTAAATCGTTTCCCAATATGCGTTTAGATGGCGCGAGAGTAGAGGGGAAACCTTCATTAAATCCTAAAAGTAAAATATCAGGAGACTATCCTGCAGTTGGTTACATAACAGGTAGAACTATCCCTATTACTGCTGAAAATTTCGGATTTTTTGTTGAAGACTTATTAAAAAATGGGATCATAGAACAGCCCAGCCAATGTGCCTTACTAATGCGAAGCGTAAGAGAAACACCCCGTAATGCAGGTGCTTTTGCTGCTGCGTTAAGAGAATTAGGTATACCTGTATATAATCCGAGGTCTAAAAGTTTTCTTGAACAAGAAGAAATAGCTGGTGTATTAGGGGCCTTTATATCCATTATTGATCCCGACTTTACAGCCTTAAACAGTGTAGTGATCTCTAATATTCGAAAACAAGTTGAAAATTGGTTGGAGGAATACCAGAAAATTGCACAGCAGTATCCAGAAATAGCTGAATATGTGGATAAGTCTGTTAAGAAGATTTCAAAGGTTGATGCTGAAGAATGGATTAAAGTGAATATTTTAGATATATTTTACCATATATTAGCTCATTCTCCTTTCAACGAATGGAAAGATGATCCAGAAAAAACATATCGTCTAGGCATGTTATCAACTATTTTTGAAACATATGCGTCTATTCCCTATCCTGGCCACCCCGGTTCTAGCAGGGGAGAACTCAGAACCAGCAAAACAGAAGGCGGAATCATAAGTTATGGATGGAGAACAACCTTTTATTATGCTCTAATTGGATTATTATCTTCTACTGGACTCGATGATCCAGAAAACGAACAGATCATCACCCCACCTGATCGTCTACCAATAATGACTGTTCATCAAGCTAAAGGTCTAGAATTTCCCTTTATTTTTGTTTACGGTTTAAATCTTAGACCTAGAAATGATGATTCAATTCTTCTTGAAGACGCATTTTCAGAATTCAGGAAAAATCCTCCATTAGTTGATTTTACCCCCGAAGAAAGGGCCGAACATGACTTGATTAGATTTTATTATGTTGCATATTCACGAGCAAAATATGCGCTAATTCATTTAGTGCCAGATGCTCATAGGAAAAGTGGTAATTTGGGTTTCATTGGTAAAAGGTTACAAAAATTTGAAGATAAAGCTGAAAATGTTGGAGGTTAAATAATGTCTTGGAGAGATTATTCTTTATTAAAAGGAGAGATTGATGAAACTTCAGAAACCCTAGATAAAGAAAAATATGGAATAACTAGTGACATTATCTCTTTCCAACTATGCCGAAGACAATACGGGTTTTTTGCTGTAAGAGGCTATCAACCCGCACATGTGGTTCAATATTGGTATGGTATGGTTGTTCACCAAGTACTAGACAAATTACACTTACATTACCAGGGACTCTTAGACAAGAACACTAAAGGGCAGATTCCCTCCAATGAAGATGTTGAAAAATATTTTAACTATGTTGATGAGAGTTTAAGGGCCAGAGGGGTTCGTGCTATCAACCATGACCTTAGAGATACAGCTCTCTCCGTATTAAAAATTTTCAATGAACTAGAGGGCCCAAGCCTTTATCCTAAAGTTATTGACACAGAGTGTGACTTGCAGAGTGATCAAGGGGACTTTGTACTACATGGTGTTGTTGATCTTCTGAAGGAAAACACATATGAGGAAAAATTGAAGGGTTTTGATAAAGTAGAAATATGGGATTATAAAGGAACGCAATTTCCTGATACCAGCAATAAATATGGTGAGGAAAGGCTAAACAGATATATATTCCAAATGTTTGTTTACGCATACCTATATAAACTTAAAAATGGTAAATATCCTTTGAAAGCTAAGCTTTACTTTATGAATGAATTATTTGGTAAAGCAGGAATTGAAGAAACACCACCTGAAGCAATTTATGAAATAAATTTCAAAGATGTTGAAGTTTCATCTAATATTGAAAAGGCTTTGGGGAATTTCTATGATACAGTTGCTGAAATTGAATTTAATAGGAAATATGATAAATGGGAAGCTCCTGATGAGAAACCTGATAGTGAAACCTGTGATATTTGTGATTTAAGATGGAATTGTGCTTCAGTAGGTAAACGTTTCCCCATGAGATACCCATAGGAGATAGGATGCTTAAATATTTTTTACCAGATTGGGAGGACCGTTTAGATCCTGATTTTGATTTTATAAAAGACATTTTCTCTGATGAACATAAAAAAAATCCCTATGAGCATGACTATTATGCTCATCAAATCTTTAATAAACCACCCTATGATGGAATACTAGTTAGTCTCGCTATTTTTGAAAAAAAGATTTCATTAAATCGTGATGGCGAAAAATACTGTATTAAGGGTAAGGATAATATAAAAGATTATTTAAAAATCCCTAAAAATACTTCTTTAGAAGTTATGGGTGATTGTGGGGCGTTTGGTTATGTTAAAGAAGAAGTACCTCCAGAACCATTCTACAGTGTTGAAAATGTTGCCCATTTGTATGACAGTTTAGGTTTTGATTATGGAGTATCCGTTGATCACTTAGCTGTTGATTACGTGTTTATAAATAACCCTAAAACAGGTAAAAGGGAAAAAAAATTACTCTCAAAAAAAGAGAAAGACCGTAGGATTAAAATAACCTTGGATAATGCTGTTAAGTTTTTGGAGTTACACCAAGAAAAACATTATAATTACACACCTTTTGGAGTAGCACAAGGATATGATTTATCAACTTATGAAAGTTCTGTTAAATCATTGATTGATATAGGATATGATTTCGTGGCTTTAGGTGGTTTAGTTCAATATAAAACTGAATTTATTCTTAGAATCTTAGAAAAAATTAAACCTTACTCTGAAGATGTTAATATTCACCTTTTTGGTGTTCTACGCAAAGATCATCTTAAAATTTTTGAGGGATTAGGAGTAAACAGCTTTGATAGTGCATCATTCTTCCGTAAAGCATGGTTACGTTCTGGACAGAACTATTTATCTTCTAAGGGGAAATGGTACAGTTCCATACGTGTACCTCAATCTGTAAATCCCAGAGTGGTGAAAAATGCAGATTTAAATGGTTATTCTCAAGATGATTTATTAGAAATGGAAAAAAAGGCTTTGAAGGCTCTATTTGATTACGATGATGGGGACATAACTGTTGATGAAGTTTTGGAATCAGTTATGGATTATGATGAACTTCTTCTCAGAAACACTGATGATGGGGATAATCTTTACTCTAAATATCGTCGCACATTGATGGAGAAACCTTGGAAACAATGCGATTGCCCCATATGCAGGGATATTGGGATAAATGTAGTGATCTTTAGAGGTACCAATCGTAACAAACGTCGCGGATTCCATAACTTATGGGCATTCAGAAATCATAGTGAGGATAATCAAAGCCATTTGATGATACCTAGAACTGAGATAAGGGATGGCGAAACGACTCTGTGTATAGTTCCCTGTGGCAGTACCAAAATTTGGGATAAATATCCAGATGCAGGTCCGAGTCCAGCTTCAGAAGTTTACATAGGTAGTTTTTCTCGAAAATGTCAAGAATTTGCTAAAAAAAATTATTGTGATTCTTGGAATATACTTTCAGCAAAGTATGGGTTCCTATCACCTTCAGATATTGTTGAAGGCCCCTATAATGTGACTTTCAACGATCCGAAGACTAATCCGATAAGTATAAAAGAACTAATAAATCAAAAAAACCTAAAAGAATTGGATGAGTATGATAAAATAGTGGTCGTTGCTGGTAAAGCCTATACTAAAATGGTTAAAAATGTTTTTAAAGGTAAAAAGGTTGAAAATCCTCTTGAAGGTTGTAAAGGTATTGGATTTATGATGGGTCGATTGAATGAATTAATGAAAACTTAAATTTAAGGAGATAAATATTTCTGGAAATATTTGATGCATTTTTCTTCTGGATCTTTTTTGATGTCTATTTCTTTCTCATCATAGTATTCATTGTTTTTAAATATAACGAAATCCCATAATCGACCGTCAGTAGCCACACCAATATCAAATTTCTTTTTTTCACAAAAAGCCTTGACATGCCCCACATGATCTTCCAAATCCTTTATTCCTGTTGCTTTAGCTTCAACACAAATCTTTTTATCACGTTTTAACGCGTAATCAGGGCGAATATTCTTTTTAACCAATTTTTTATTCTTTTTTATTTTTATTTTAGTGTGTGGATTAAAGATAAATTCTGTTTCGTCAGATGTGTCCCAACCTAAACTTTCCAATAGTGGTATGACGAGGGATTGTTTTACTTCTGATTCATTCAGTTGATTAGCACTTTGCATATCTATGAATACATTATCTAGGTCTTTTTCGTGTTTTTGGGGGTTGTAATCTGAAGTTTTTTTATTCCATAAAAAGCTTAGGAGATGATTGAATATGTCTTCCTTTTTGTCTTTTAAAAGATCAACTTCCTTATATTTCATATCTTCAATGGCACCTAACTCTGATTCATGGAAATAGAAGTTGTAGAATCTCCATTTAATTCCATTAGTCAAGATACCTTGATTAATATTTTGGGAAGCGCAGTACCAACGAAGTTGTTTATGTGGTTCACCATCTAATTCTACAGATGGTTGTTTTGCTTCTAATAGAATATTATTAAAGTTGTAATCTGTAAGTGTGTAATCAGCAAACCGTTCGCTAATTAGATACTCAGGTTTAACTAGTCTAGGATCATAAATATTGAAACCCATTGCTTTCAAGATTGGCAGGATAATACGGTATTTAGTGGCTTCTTCATTAGGAGGGCATTTGTCAAGTTTTCTAATATTCTTGATAGTATTGATAAGCTCTTTTTTTAATATGATTGGATATCCCCTTTCATCAGGACCTTCAAAAATAGTTTCATCATGTGGTAAGAATATTTCGGGATGTTTTTCTTTAATGAATCCTACAATGTCACTCCAACAACAGAGGGGAACTTTGTAGATTCTTCTCCTAAACTTCCTACTTCCTTTAATAATACCTTCTTTCTTAAGTTCAGCAAGCTCAATACCTTCAGGAATTTCCTTCTTTTGGTATAGTTGTATTATATATTCTCCTTTTGCCTGGTGAAAACATTCTTTAACTTCAAATATGTGAGAAAACCTCGTCCACTGACCAGATCTGTATACAATTACTTTATCCCCTTTATGGATATTACGATTAATTATGTAGTGAATTTCGTCAGCATCGTCAAGATCACGCCAGTCTGAATCGTTTTCAGATTCATAATCTTCTTCTTTGGTTACTAGGAGCCATCTGCGCATTGAAACCACTTACTCAATTACAGTTTATTCGAAATCGTTGACTAAGTAACTAAAAATTCTTGTTCTATGAATTAAGATTCAATTGTAGTTGATTATTTTTTGTTATAGTTTTTTTACTGATGATTTTTGGTCTTTCTGCTAAGCTAGTTATCTTATCTTCAATAGCCAATCCATAATCAATTATCTGAGATTTCAATTATTTTTGATATAGGGATTAATATTTAGATTCTTAATATTTTTTTTAATATAGAAATGCTTATGATTAAATCTCTTTGATTTTAATGTCCGGTAATTCGCCTTTAAACTCACTATCGATAAGACTTATTTGTTCTTTTATAATTTTTCTCATATGCATTGCTGGTTCTAAGCAAAATGTTTCGAATTCTTCATTTGAAATATCATCTTCATTTGAAATATGCGGAAAAAGCAATTTTAAATATCCAGTACAAATTTTTAATATTGCTTTAGTGTCTCTGGTATCAGCATCTTTAGGAACATCTAAAAGATTATTAACAATACGCGAATATTCGGGGGATGAACGAAATAAATTTAATATTTCGGAAAAATATTCAACATTTAACGCATAACCATTAATTTTTAGATCTTCACGCATCCTAGGGAGTTTCCAACCTTCAGTAAAACCATGAAATCTATCTAATAACGCTGAATCATTGAAAAACCTATGTAAATTTATAAAATACTTATTAGAAATTGGTTTTTTTTCATTTGTTAAAGGAATATTACCTAAAATCATTAAACCAGCATCTGATGTTCCCTTGTAATTTGCCACGGCAAAATTTCCAGATTCTAAATAATTTTTTAAAGCACCTAATAATTCACTTTCATCAGTAAACTTAATTGTCTCAATTTCATCTAATACAACAAAATCGTAACGTGTTATAATTCCGGGTAATTCGCGAGCGACATCATAAAGTAACTTAGCTCTTGAAACTACACCTCCACTGACTACCCAACCATATTTACTAAGATTATTAAAAACATAAGATTTACCTGTGCCTTTAGGTGCAAGTTCTATAATATTTAAATTTTGTTCTACAAAAACAAGGAGCCTGGAAATAAATAAAATTTTCTCAGATAAACTTTCAAATCCATTAGGATTGTATTCCATGGAGCGAATTAGTAGATCTATCCATTCATAAAGATTAAATTCTTTTCTTTTATTAATAAAAAAATCTAAATCAACTTCATATGGTTTAAATGATTTATAATCGACGATTTCTATTGTTCCTTTTTGTTTTCCATCGGGAGGACTGTATACTAACTTTACAACACCCCAAACTTCCCCACCTTTTAACTCAGAATATTTATTAGCTATGTGTTGTGGAATTTGACCTTCATTTGTTTTAATTCCCATATCAGGTATTGAAAATCGCAACACGCCCGCCTTGATATCAGGTTCTATTAAAATTCTAGCGAGAATTGTAATTTCTTTATAATCATTTATTAGAAAGCCTTTAATATTACTCTCTTTGTGGGCAATATGTTCATTTAAAAAAATTTTCAAAGAATAAATGTCTAAATTACCTTCTTCGTCAGTATATTTTTTCACAAGCCAGTCTTTAACAAATGAAGGGAGTGCAAATCCTGAGAATTCATTATATTTTTCAGAACTTTTAAAAACAGACTCTTCAACAAATACTTCTCTTATTTTTTTATCTAAGTCTTTCATACTATCACTTAAAAGTCTAGTAAATCTTTTTCGATAAAACCACTTTTAATATTTACATCAATCTCGAAACGTTTTGTTCCAATTTTTAATATTATTTCATGTTTTTTAGATTTGAGTCCTTTAAGATCTATTATATATTCATTATTCTTTTGATCAAATGATATTTTCACAGGTTTTTTGTTCACAAAAGCATCGGGGATAGTATCTGGCAAAGGATTTATTTTGAATTTTATTTTCGGATCAGAAGAGGGTATATCAACAAATTTGAAAGGATTAATTGAATATTCGATTTTATCTTCTTCAGTTGTGAGCATGATAAATGGCACTAAAATCTCTTCGGGGGTGGCTCCACCGTGGACTTCTCTAGCAGGAGTTCTATTTAATGAAACGTGTTTGGATGCGACAATTGCATTTCTATCCTTACAAATCCAATCATCTACTTTCCAATCAATATAATAGTCATCTTCAGAGCATTTAATACTCTCATCGATCCACATATATCTCCCTTCATGTTTAGAATCCCCAAATTCTAATTTACGATAGTTTCCAAACTGTTTTGTACATAAAAAACTTAATCCATGGTCTGAAGTTATACATATTTTTTCAAATGGTTTATTCAAGATTGCTTTAACAATATCTTTTACTATTTCAATTTCTTTTACTAAAGTAAGTGGATGCGAATATGATTTTTGATTGTGAACAAAGTAATCTAAGTTATCAATCTTTTCAAAATCGTATTTATTGCATGTTGTTATACTTGGAATATTCACTCGTGTTATATTTTTTTTGGAAACTGTTTTTCCTTTTGAATTACCATATTCACTAATTAAATGAATAATAAACGGAAACCATTCTGCCCCTAATCCATCTACCCAAATAAACTGTAAATTTTCATCTAAATCATCATCTAGTTCGAATTTGGGTATAGCATAATACCATTCAGAAAAAGAATATTTATTTTTGTTATGATCATCTATTAAGCAGTCAATTTTTTTTGACTTCAAATGCATAATTTTTGAAAGGTTATATTCTTTTAAATATTCAATAATCCAATCATCAAGTTCAATGTCAGGTTTTATTAAATCCCAGTCCAAATAATAATATAATTCAGGATATATCAATTTCAATTCCGGTAAAATTTTTTGTATATCTTTATTCTCCAAACTTGCCAAAATGAATATCCGTTCTGTTTGGGTGATATTAGTTGTATATTTAAATTTATCTCTTAGTTCATAATGCACAATATCTTGAAGTTTAGTTTTGATAAGATCTTCATTCGGCAAAATTTGGAACGTTTCATGAAGATATTTTAATATATCTCTTCTTTCTTCTGAGATATCATTTGTCAATTCATTTGATGGCATTTGAAAAATGTCCATCCAAAAATTTTCCGATAATTTTTCATTATCAAAAGTATTCAATTTTTCAAAACATCTATAAGAATAAGTAGAATTAAACTTTTCGAGAGATATAACAAAATTTCGTATAAACCAACGATCAAATGGCGATTTTTGTGCAAAAAATAATTGAATAAAATCAAAAATTGTGAGAGTAGAAAGATTTCCAATGTTAAAATGTTTTAAAAATAATTTTGTAAATGTTATATCATTCAAATCATATTTAATGATTTCATTTATCAGTTTAGACCAATATTTTTCATCAACTTCTTTATAGTTAATAGGAAATTGTACCAAAAAAATTTTTTCCATTAATTCTTTCGGATTAGATATTTCTTCTAAATCGAATGTTTGATCTGGAAGTGAATTCTTATAATAATACGATAAAGGCTTAGATACTGAAATAATATTCTTAATGTTTCCATCTTTCCAAATATTGAACCATTCTTTAGTAGAACTAATCAAAGCATAATTTTCAAAGATTAATTTTGTATAATCTAAATCATAATTTATTTGATATATGCGAATTTTCTTTGGATTAGTGTTTAATTTCCATATAGGGGCCCATTCTCTTAAGTGTTTATCCCAAAAATTTTTAGATCTTTCGAACAATCCAATTAGAGGAATATAGAATCTTTTTCCACCTAGTTCAAGTTCGGCTAATCGTCTTATAGTTGAAAAAAATAGATCATCGTCCAAGAATCTCATATACTCCGAAATAGGCAGAATTACTGAATCTTTAGATAAATTTTTCAGTATTTTTTCTAATTCATCTGGCGTTAACCAACTATAATCTGTAGATAGGAAATCACTTATATTGACAATATCTACATCCTGCATATCTGTTAATATTCCAACCAATTCTTGAAGTTCTTCAAATGAATTCAAGAAAATCAAACGAATAGGAAACCGATTATCTAAAGGAGTAACAGAATTTTTATCTTTAATAATTATATCATAAAGTTCTTCAATTGAAAAAAATTCTTGCAGACGTTCCATCTTAACCCTCCAAATATTCTATCATAATAGATACTAATTCAGGGTTATCATGTATTATTTTTCTAATTGCATTTCTAAGAACTTTATCATCACAAGATTCTACTTGTTTATCAAAAGACTCAAGCTTAACCTGGATTTCTTTGGTGTTTTTAGCTTTATGTTTTTGTCTTAGTTCTTCTTCTAGTTTTTTCTGTTCTTGTTCTTGTTTTCTCTTTGCTTCTTCTAGTTTTTCCTGTTCTTGTTCTTGTTTTCTCTTTGCTTCTTCTAGTTTTTCCTGTTCTTGTTCTTGTTTTCTCTTTGCTTCTTCTAGTTTTTCCTGTTCTTCTTCTAGTTTTTCCTTTTGTTTCCTCTGTTCTTCTTCCAGTTTTTCCTTTTGTTTCCTCTGTTCTTCTTCTTGTTTTTTTACTTTCCAATGCAAAGCCATTTCTTTGGTCTTAGCTTCAGTCCAATATGCAATCTCCTCTTGCATATGCTCAAAAATGAAGTCTTGGATATCAGGTAATTCTTCTTTTGTTATTTCGAGATCTTCAATTGTTTCTAACCATTTCTGAAACATTGCATCTTGGTTATTTTTACTCAAAATTAACTTTAACTCAAATTTTGCAAGTTCAATATCATCAAGATATTGACTAATTATTTCTTCTTTAAGTTCTTTATCAGTAGCTGATATGAATTTAAAAATAGTATCAATAGCATTTAATGAATTTTTATTATTTTCCTTAGCCAATTTAAGTACCCAAATCGGATAACCAATATTTTTAATCCAATCTCTTATTCTCCATCTTGTATCATTTAAACTTCTTATATCTCCAAACTTGAACAATTTATTTAAAAGGTCTATTAGTTTCTCTTCATCAGCAGACCCAAAACGTACTTCTAATTTTTCTATTCCCCTTCCCGTTTCCCAATATTTAAACAATTCAATAATCTTATCTCTCATATTCTCTTTTTGGATTGGGGTCCCTGTTCCCGTATTATATAAATTACTAATATATCTCCTCATTAAGAATGCGAAAGCTCCTTGGTTGAACATGTTAGGATATAATCCAAATGGTGGTTCGTTTAAGAACTTTAAATCTATCCCTAAATTAAAATTTCCGTTTTCTTTTTCAAAAACGTTTCTTATTTGAGAATCCATAGCTTTGAGCGGATTATTATCATCAACATTCTCCTTAAATTCTAGAGCAGAATCTAATATATATTCTTCATTATTATCCTTAATAATCTCTTTCAGAGGCTTCTCCATACCACTGAGAAGTTTAAGTTCGATTTCTTCTCTATTATTCGAAAACAAAAATATTTCAATGGCTTTTTTAGAGTGTCTACGATCCCAAACAGTTTTATGTTTAAGAGTCCTCTGGATGTTATCTATTCCTAAATAAAATATTTTCCTGGAAAAATCCTTGCTTATTTTGTCACCAAACTGATCCATTAACTCTTTACCATTTCTTTTTCGAAAAAACCATTGCACATAACTTGATTTTACACTGTTTACCCACTTATCAATGATTTTCCTAGAAAATTCATCGTTAGTAATCTTATCTTCATCATAATTATGTTTCTCGGAAACGATAGCGCTTGCCTTGTAACTTAAAAATTGATTAAATTGTTTTTCCTCTAAAATTTCTTCAGATAAAGCAAATATAATATTTTCATAATCCTTTTCGTTGCAAAGATCTTTTAATTTGCTAGTGATTTGATTGAAACTCTCCTTGTCTTTACCTAAGAATAAACAGAGATGAAGTTTAGATTCTTCTTTAAATAAATTCCTTAACTTATTTTTTATTAAATGTTCTGTCAACGTATTATCTAATATAGATATTTCAATTTGACGAAGTACTGAATTTCTGATTGAATTTTCAATACTTTCTTTTTGTTCTTTCGTTAAGACTGAGTCAATATTTTTGTAATTACCCTTTAATTTTTCTTTTTGATTTTCTACTTCTTTTTGATTTAAACCAGAACTCGTTAAGATGTATAAATCATCAGGATTCTTAATGATAATCTGTTGATCATTTATAAAAGTTAATATTTGATTTATTGTTTCTTCAGGAATACACCCCTCAAATAAGTTTTTAATATTTACTTCAGATGGTGTTACAAGGGATGTTTCATTGACAGTTTCTACTACTTTGTAAAGAAGATTCAAAATGAGTATGCCTTTGAAGATGTTTAAATAGGCACTTCCTTTTTCTTCTAATCTGTTTTGATATAATTTGAATCTCTCTAAAACTGAAAGGATTCTGATATCATCTGATCTAGAAAAATCTTCATAAAAAAAGTCCCATATATAATCAACTGTCAAAAAGATTCTGCCTTCATTTTCAGGATTTTCGTTAATAAATCTTCTTAAACCTTTTTCATCATCATATAAAAATTTAAAAATGCTTCTCTCTGTAGAACCAATATTACGAGCTATAAAAGTAGCTAAATAGGCCGTATAAGGATGTATGGGGAAAAGATTTCCCAATGATTTTTGAATGTTAGTTCCTTCAGCACCGACTATATGTTTAATTAAATCATTTAATGCACCAATATGCCTATTTTTTAGCTTATCCCACTCATTTTTATCAGATTTAATTATAGAAGCATTTATTATGTGATATGTAGTAATTGTTTCCATTGAATAATCCAAAACTTTAAATCTTCCCAAAATCTTCTCTACATCTTCCCGTGCCAGTTTAGTTTGATGAGGGCGCCGGTGAGATATAACAAATAAATAAATTCCTTTATGAGAGAGTTCAGCTATACTTTGAAGTTCAGTTAAAATGATTCCAAATTTAGGGAGCTCGAAAATACCGGTGAATTCATCCCAGTATATCATTAGATGGTCAGCAACCCTTAATTCTCTCAGTTCATTGATTACTTCCTCTAACCAACTAGATATATCCTCTTTGTGAAAGGAAATACGTTTTTCAGAAAGAATATCTTCTATTTTTATTAAGATGGTGGTATCGAGATTTTCTAGTTTTGATATGATGTCATCCTTTGAGCCAAATACTTCAAGTTCTGTGCCTTTAAAAACTTTATCCCAATTAATCTCATCGCCACGTAATTTTAATACGATTTCCTCAAAATCAGTTTTTGTCGTGATTTTTATATTCTCTTTTTTCAATGCTTCTTTCACTGCTTTTTCAACTGCTAATGCAAAGGTCCTATTGTCGAAAACATTGGCTGTTCCTTTCAAAATAACGGGAAATACCCTTTTTTTATCCCTAAAATTCTTTAATTTAAATTTTATTTGAGGTTCATCAATTCCAAAATCCTCAATTTTATCATAATCATCATATAAGAGGTGTTTGATAACAGTAGTTGCGTGACTTTTACCAGTCCCGTAAGTTCCTTGTAGCCATATAGGTTGCCTTTCTTCAGGTTTAGTACTGTCAAAAGAACTTAGGGTCTTAGATAAGACTTGATAAAATTGATCGTTAGGAATGAATTTCTTCCAATACATTTCAACTTCATTTTGAATATCAACCACTGGTTGAAAATGTTCAGATAATTTTATAATTTCATTATACAACATTTAAACCCTCTCTTGAGCAATTTTGATTATTTTTTCGGATGTTAAATCATCTCTTAACCTAATATTGTCCAGATCAGCAGTCAAATCTACATTTAAAACATGAAGTCTATCTTCTTGTAAACCTCTTAAAATTCTTTCTAATTCATCTCTGGATATTCCAAATATTTTATAGGGACCACCAGCACAATTTTTATCAAATAATTCAGAAACCGTGAAATCATACCGTTCGTAATGCTCACCTAACTTATAAAGAGAATAAGCAATAACAAATGGTTTAATATTGTCAGTCCCATATTTTCTAATAGATTTAACAATCCTTCCCTTTTTTTCTAAGATACCCATTCTAAGAATATTTCCTATAGGTGACCGATCAAAAGTGTTTACCATTGCATCTATCGCATTACTTAAAGTTCCTTTACTTAATTCCGGATAAAATAAGCTAATTTTTTCTTTTAATTCATTTTTCGTGATAGTAGAATTCCAATCAACTTCTTCACAATACCAATTTATTACAGTAGAATTGTAATAAAGATTATTCCAAATAATTGACCATACAAATAAAGGTTCATTTCTATTGATTTGTTTTATAAAACTCCCAATATTTGTGAAACTTTTGGTTTTTGAATCAATTAATTGGGCATCAACCAACCAATTAATCATCGCTTTGATTTGTTTTGGCCCCAAGATGTTATTTTCTAGCCAATCATCCTCAAAAGTTAAAAATTCAGTTAACCACTCTTCTCTCATACCAAATGTTGAATATCTATCAATTCCACGAGTTTTCCTTTTCATTTTAGAACCTCCAACACCTTCATCAACTGATTTAGAAACTAAACAACCTTTTGTAGAATGATATAAACAATTTCCACATTTTTTACAAAAGTGAGAACTAACTTTTACTCCCTCTTGCATTCTTAAAGAACTTGTTGAACACTCAGCTTCACAAACTCCACAATGGATACAAAAAGCAGTTTTGTATAATATTCGTTTTAATTTATTCTTAATTTGAATATCCTGGATTTTGTGAATCTTAATAATAGTTTTATTAGATTTTATGTTAATTTCAAAAGAACAAATATTATCCTCAATTCGAATTTCACCAACTAAATCACCATTGGCTTTTTCTTTATATAAAACATTTCCCAATACTTTTATCCATTCAATAAAACTTTCTTTTGGATTTATGATAACTGCTTTGATACTGTTCTCTGATTCTGAAAAATTGATGCTTGAAGAATTATTTAATCCTCTTCCACCAGCCCTTTTTTTCCACTGACCCGTTCCAATAAACTTATTTATGCTTTTAGAATCTTTTAAACCTCTTTTATGAGCATATTCAGAAATTAATGGAATATAATCATCATAGATATTATTAGCCATCTCTTTTTGTATATATTCAGACAGTTCAGAAGAGTTAGGGCATAAAAAACAACCTACTCTGGATAGGCCATATCTATACGATGGATTTAATTCAAGATTTCGATATAAAATATATAAAATAACTTCTGAAAAATTCCAATATAGAATGGGTCTAGCATTAAGAATTGAAAAATGTTTAAGTGCACCCGCTATTCTGTCATATGTACTGCGCCTGTTGCTTTCTTCCGCCCTAACACCCTCATAAACTACTACCTTCGTATAATCGTTCAGATAATTTTTTATTAGGTTATTAAATGGGGCTGTTTTAAGGACAGGTGTACACCACCGATGAAACCGGCTTGGCAATCCAAAATCTCTAAAAAATTCTAAAGCTTTTTTAGGTGGCTTAGAAACAAGAAATTGGATTTCAGGATGATTTTTTTTATATTTTTTTATAGTGTTTTCAACATTTTTGTATGTATTATAATTTTCAAGTGTAGTATCGGAAAATATTACTTTAAATTCATCAGGAGGCAAAACTCTAGTAACCAAATCAAGGATAACATGAGAATCCTTTCCTCCACTAAAAGAAACAGAAAAATCATAATCTTCTTTTTTATATTTTCTATAAATAAATTCAATAAAATCCATAGTTTCATTTTCTAAAACAAACAAAAATTCTTTATTTCTTTTAATAACGGTTTTTATATCAATAGGCTCCAATTTTAAGCCTTTGAAATTCTCTTTTATGGTAATTTTTGGTGATTCATATAAGTGGCCACCTTTTATGAGAGCAACAAATTGACCTTTGTAATAGTATCTTCTACCAATGGCCCAAAGTAATGGTTCTTGCGATTTAGGATATTCCCATAAATTTTCAAAGCCCAAAATATCTAATTCTTCAAAGTAAACTGGTCTCGGTGGATTGATTCCAGAATTATTACTAGTTAAAAGAATACCATTAATATCTTCATCCCATTTAACATTAAACATTTTTTCTCCTTATCAAACTATTTACTTCTGTATTGAATTTTTTGGTGATTCTTGGTGATTCATTAAAATCATGAAATAAATGCCCAATCATTGTAAGAATTTCTGTACATATCTTTATCTAAAATTTAACAAATCCGGTTCTGGGCCTTAAATTCATGATTTGATCAATCATTGTTAGGTCCAAAAGTTTTTCGCTCATTGCATCGAATTCATCGTTTATATAATCTGTTGAACTAGCTATAATACCATCAATCCTGAATAATAAATTTGTTTAATTATCCTTTAAAGTAATCAAGCAAAACTTCAGGTTTATTATTTACCATAACTATTTATTATAAATATTACTATCAGTGAACAATACTATTATGTTAATCACATACTTTTAAAGTTTAATGTGACCCACAGAACTGAAAACTAATTTATGCGATTAAACTTTCTAAGATTCTTAAATTATTAAAATCAAGACTAAGGTTAATATAATTGCACAAATACACACCAAAATCATCTAAAAAACCAAAATATAGTATAAATGTAATGTGGTTTTATTAATCTGTTGAAAACTTTTCAAAAATTGACAAAAGATTGAGAAGGATTTCCAATAAAACAAGGATTGTAACATTTAAATAGTCAGGAAATTAATAGGAGTAGCTGCAATTAAAAACAAAGGAAAGATGGAAAACAATGCCAAGAATACCTGCAGACCAAACACAACTAAATGTAGCAGTCTCACGAAAACTCCGAACACAACTCAAACTCGAGTCTGTGCTTCAAGAAACTAGTGTACGAAGCCTAGTACACCGATACATACTCGAAGGGCTTCAAAGAGACACCAGGAAAAGATTAAAAGAACAAGAGGAAGAATTATCTTCTCCCTAATGTTATACTTCCACCTCCCGAAACTAGGACATTACCCTCTCTTGTTCTCCATTGAGATGTTCGGACTCATGGGAATCAAATCTAAAAATAACATCACTCAATTATTTTCTTATGTTACAGAAGCATTCCAAGAAAACAAGGATTATAACGTAAAGCTGTTATCTACAATAAAACCACTATCGTTGGTTGCAGAATTATTTCCAGTAAAAAAAGGATTTTAATACCAAACAACTTTAATCTATTTAAACTTTTTTAGAAAAACTCCCTATTAGGAGATAATCTGCTAAGCCATACATAATTACAAAAAATAATTAGAATGGTGAACAATTTTATGCGTGATGGTAAATTATTTATAATACTGAATAATAATAACTAAACAATTAATTATATTCAATTTTTCCGGAAACATCTGGAAGTCCTTTTAATAAATACGTTATTTTCACATTGCTAATACGATTTGGAGGGATATAATTAAGGCTCATGAATAATTATCAAAATACCCTTAGGGAGGGGAGAATTAAATAATCCCTGTTGGTGTCTAAAATGAGCCTTGAAAACCTTCAGATAGCC
>Ga0334885_1002128_pt1 | contig 21252 bp, 15 predicted proteins | sample GraSluR1_MG_8_FD_207233 | JGI IMG/M metagenome (GOLD analysis project Ga0334885, IMG submission 207233) | Sludge microbial communities from methane-producing bioreactor in Wageningen University, Netherlands - Granular Sludge_31_05-R1 | ecosystem: Engineered > Bioreactor > Anaerobic >...
TAGTAGGCGCCTTCGGCGCCGGCGGCGGCGGTGAGCACGGCGACGCCGGCATCCGACAAGCTGTTCTGGTTGCCGAGGCGGGCGATCTGTTCGGCCAGGTCCAGCAACGCCGGTACCTTCTGCAGTATGGACAGCGGAATGCGCGTCGCCCCGCGGGTGGCGGCGGCGATGGCGCGGTCGCGGGTCTGCTGTTGCTCAGGCGTCTGCCTGGGCAGTCCGAAACAGGCCATGACCTTGTTGAAAGCGTCAGTATCGAGATCGATCGCAGCCAGGAAGAAGTCCTTCAGTTCCTGGGCCTGGTCGGCGATCGCGATGACCTGTTGCTCGACCGTGGCGTACGCCTTCTTGCCGGCGGTCAAGTTGCCAACCATGGCCACCAGACCGGCTGCCTGGGCGGCGCACAGCGCAGCGACCGAGCCGCCGCCGGGCGCGGGGGAGTCGCTGGAAAGCTCGTCCACGAACTCGCGGTTCGTCATGCTGACCAGCGGGCCGTCGCCCAGCCCGGCCTGGTACTCAATCACCCGCTCCCGCGGGTCGAACGGACCCAACTCCGCCAGGCCGAGGCTCTGGATCGCGGTCTCCAGAAGCTGCCGTTTCGGCACCCCTGTCGACAAGCCGGCCTGGGTCAAGTAATACCGGCCGGCGGCCAGGAGGTCCTGTTCGGGAATCAGGCCGACCAGTTCGCTGCCGGTGACGCGGACGCCGAGATCGCGAGCGGCGGATCGGCAGGCTTCAAAGGCTTGATGCGGTTTGGTTATCGCCGTATTGACGAGGTTGATCGATACCTGCGCGCGGCCATATTCCGGAATGACCCAACCGACGGCCTTGCAGGCCTCGATTCGGTACTTGCCCGGCACTAGAACGTTATTGCCGTCGGCGTCCTTGACCAATTTGCCCTGCGCGTTGCGCTGGGCGCGCCCGGCCTCTTTGATCTCCAGGGCGATCTCGCCGGCCAGCTTCTTCTGGCGCGTATTCAAATTCACGTTGTAGGCGACGAGGAATCCCCGGGCGCCGACGTTGATCGCGCCGCAGCGCGCCGTATGATCGTTCCACTCGTTGGGTCCGAAATCGGGCGCCCAGGCTGCGGTGCCGAGCTTGTTGGCGAGGGCTTCGTACTCGCCCTTGCGCAGGTCGGCCAGGTTGCGGCGCTGCGGCTGCGTCGCCGCGGCTTCGTACAAATAAACGGGGAACCCGAGTTCCTCGCCGATGCGCTTGCCCACCCGGCGGGCGATTTCGGCACACTCTTCCATAGTGACCCCGCGCACGGGCACGAACGGGCAGACATCGGTGCTGCCGTGGCGCGGATGCGCGCCCTTGTGGCGGCGCATATCGATCAGCTCGCCGGCGCGCTTGACGACGCGGAAGGCCGCTTCGGCGACTCCCGCCGGCGGTCCGATGAACGTGATCACCGTCCGATTGGTGTCGGCGCCCGGGTCGACGTTCAACAGGCGGACCCCTTCGACTTCGCCGATGACCGCCGTCACGGCGTCGATGACGCCGCGGTCGCGGCCTTCACTGATGTTGGGGACGCACTCGACGAGCTGGTTCATCCTGCGCACCTCGATGGCTTGGGTTCGCGCGGCCTGGCCCGGTCGGCCCGCAGCGCCCGCTGGGCCAAGTTACACAACCTGAAGCGGTATTTCCAGCCCGGGGCGGCGGCGATGCGACCGCGGCATGCAACCTTAACGGTCGTATTTGCGTCCTTGGCGAGTCCGCAGCGTCCGCAACCCCACGCAGCGAGGAAGAAGACATGCTCCGCAGGCACAAGCGAATCCTGATTCCGGCCGCCGCCCTGGCCGTGGGCCTGGTCGGATGCTTCGTTTTCGCGACCCGGCACAATGACGTCCCGCTGTTCGGTCTGACCAAGGCCAACGCGGCGCCGGACAGTTCGGCGGCCGCCGCGGTGCCGGACTCCGCGCGAACCCCCGCCGTACCCGTCGAGGTCGCAACGGTAGAGCGGCGCGCCGTCGCCGCGTTTCATCGCGCCGCCTCCAGCATCGAAGCGGCGCGCCTGGTCGAGGTGCCCTGCCGCGCCGCCGGGAGTGTGCGCGCCGTGACGGTCGAGGAAGGCGATTGGGTGGTACGGGATCAGATCCTGGCCGAGTTGGACAACGCGCGACAGAAACTCGAGCTGCGCCGCGCGGAGCTGCAACTGGCGGAACAGCGACGCAAGTTGCAGCGGGCCGAGCAGATGGCCGGAGAATCGCTGATCAGCCAGGAGGAATTCGACACCCAGCGTACGGCGTACGAACGAACGGAAGCCGAGCGCGACCTGGCGGCGATCAATCTGACCGAGACCTACGTGAAGGCGCCGTTCGCCGGTCAGCTCACCGCGCGGCACGTGGTCGCGGGCCAACAAGTCCTCGGCGGCCAGGCGGCGTTCGTCCTGGCCGATTTCGAGCCCCTGCGGGTGCGGGTCCATTTGCCGGAAGCGGTCGCCGCCAAGATCGCGATCGGCGAACCCGCTGTGCTGGAGACGGATGCCGCCGCGGGCCAGCTGCAAGCCTGGGTCGAGCGGATCAATCCCGTGGTCGATCCCGGCACGGGCACGGTGCAGGTGACGTTGCGCTTGCCCGCCGCCGCCGCGGTCCGCGCGGGCGGTTTCGTCAAGGTGCGGTTGACCACCGACCGCAAACAAGATGTCCTGGCCGTGCCGAAACTCGCGCTCGTCGACGAGGGCGGCCTGCGCAGCGTCTTCGTGGCGGCGGCGGACACGGTGCGCAAAGTCGAGATCACGACCGGCCTCTATGACGACACGCATGTCGAGGTCACGAGCGGCCTGGAGGAGGGTTGGCTGGTGGTGACTCTCGGCCGCGGCGGTCTGCGGACCGGGACCAGCATCGAGATCCTGCCCGACAGCAACCTGACTGCGCTGGCCTCGCGGTAACGAGACGCTCAAGGAGTCGCCGTGAACCTTGTCCGCTGCGCGGTGCACCGTCCGGTCACCATTTGCATGATCGCGCTGGCCGCCGTCGTGTTCGGTCTGGTCTCGCTACAACGACTGGACCTGAGCCTCCTGCCGGAAATACGCTACCCCACGTTGACGGTCCAGACGGAGCTGACGGGTTCCGCGCCGGTCGATGTCGAGAACCTTGTGACGCGTCCACTGGAGGAAGCAGTCGGCGTGGTCGCGGGACTGCGACGCATCCATTCGCTCAGCCAAGCCGGCCTGTCACAGATCAGCCTCGAGTTCGACTGGGGCACGGCGATGGATCACGCCGGCCTGGACGTGCGCGAGAAACTCGACCTCGTGCGCTTGCCGGACGACGCCACCGTGCCCGTGGTCTTGAAGTACGACCCGGCGCTCGACCCGGTCTTGCGCATCGGTTTGTGGGGCGATCTGCCGCTGGCGGTCGTGCGCGCGGCGGCCGAAGACGTGCTCAAGACCGAGATCGAAGCAATCCAGGGCGTCGCCGCCGCGCGGGTGACGGGCGGACTCGAGGAAGAGATCCAGATCCTGGTGGACGGCGGGCGGCTGGCGGCGTTCGGGCTGGACATCGGGCAGGTCGAACAGGTGATCGCTCGCCAGAACGTGAACGCTGCGGGCGGGCGCCTGCAAGATCGCGGCGCCGAATACATCGTGCGGACCCTGCGCCGGATCGACGACCTCGACGATCTCGCCCAGGTCACGGTCGGCACGGCCGGCGGCCGGCCGGTGGCCCTCAGCGAGGTCGCCACGCTCGTGCGCAGCCATAAAGAACGCACCGAGATTACGCACGTCGACGGGCGCGAGAGCGTCGAAATCGCCGTCTTCAAAGAGGGCGACGCCAACACGGTTGCCACCGCGCACCGCGTCCGGGCCGCACTCGCGCAATTGCCAGGGCGGCTGCCCGCCGGCTTGCAGCAAGCCGTGCTCTTCGACCAGTCCGTCTACATCTCGCAGGCGGTGCGGGAGGTGCGTCGCAACGCACTGATCGGCGGCCTGCTGGCGGTACTGGTTCTGTTCGTGTTCCTGCGCGATCTGCGAAGCACGCTGGTGATCGGCCTGGCGATTCCGCTCTGCATCGTCGCCACGTTCATTCTGATGCTCTCGCGCGGTGTTTCGCTCAATGTCATGAGCTTGGGCGGCTTGGCACTGGGCGTCGGCATGCTGGTAGACAACTCCATCGTGGTGCTCGAAGCGATCAAACGCCGCCGCGAGGAAGCGGGCCCGCGCGCCGATCCGCACGCGACCGCGATCGCTGGCGCGGTCGAAGTCGCCGCGGCGGTGACGGCCTCGACCTTGACCACGCTCGCGGTCTTTGTGCCGATCGTTTTCGTGGTGGTCGGCGTGGCGGGGCAGCTCTTCCGCGACCAAGCGCTGACGGTGACCTTCTCGTTGCTGGTCAGCTTGCTGGTGTCCCTGACGTTCACGCCCATGGCCGCGGCGCTGGGCGCGGCCGGCGGAGTGAGCGCCGGCGCCGGCGACGGTGACGCTCCACGGGCCGGCTGGCGGGCGCGCTGGCGGCCGTCCGTTCGCCATCGCTTGAGGTGGCGCCGCGCGGCAGCCGAGGCCGGCCATTTTCTGGGCTTGGGCGTGCCGCTCTTGATCGTCGGTCTGCTGCGACTCTTGCTTCGCGGCGTCGGCTGCGGTCTGGTGCGCCTGTTGTCGCCGGCGGCGGCGGTCCACGCGCGTCTATGGCCGCGACTGGCGGACGGCTACGATCGCTTGCTGGCGGGCGCTCTGCGCGCGCGCGCCCTGGCGGTCTTGCTGGTGATCGTGGTCGCGAGCGGCGCGGTGCTGGTCTTGCCGCGGCTGGGCACCGAGCTAGTGCCGCCGCTGGCGCAAGGGTCGCTCACGCTACAACTGGAACTGCCCGAAGGCACGCCGCTGGACCGGACCGCTCGCGCGTGCGGCGCCTTGGAACGGCAACTGGCGGACCTGCCGGCGGTCGCGCGCGTGGCCGCCGCGGTCGGTCTGTGCCGCGAAGCCGGCGGCGGACCGGTCAGGCGCAAGGAGAACCGGGCGGAGATCTACCTGCAGCTCGAAAGCGCCGCCCCGGCGGTCGAAGCGGCGGTCCTCGAGGAGGCTCGCCGACTGGCGGCTGCTCAGGCGTCGATGCGCCTCGATGTGCGGCGGCCGGCGTTGCTGAATCTGAGCGCGCCGGTTCAGGTGCATGTCTACGGTCACGATCTGGCGGCGCTGCAGCGCGGCTCCACAGCCGTGGCGGCGGCCCTGGCCGAGGTCGCCGGTGTGCGCGACGTGCGGCAGGCGATGATCCCCGGTTCGCCGGAGATCCAGATCAGCCTGGATCGCCACCGGCTCGGGAGGCTGCAACTGGACCAGGACCAGGTCGCGCGGACCGTCCAGACGAAGGTCGGCGGCGTGGTTGCGGGGCGATTCCGCGACGGCGAACGGCACCTGGACATCCGGGTCCGCGGGCATAGCGACGAGCGGGCGACGCTGGCCGCGGTGCAGGACCTGGTCGTCGCGCAGCGCGGCGAGATCACGATCCCCTTGGCCGCGGTCGCCGGCCTCGCCGAGACGCGAGGCCCCGCGGAGATCCATCGCCTCGGCGGCCGCCGCGCGGCCCTGGTGACGGCCGATCTGCACGGCCGCGACCAGGGTTCGGTCGACCGGGACATTGCGGCGCGCCTGCGCGGACTGACCCTGCCGGCGGGGGTGACGGCGAGCCCCGGCAGCCAGAGCGAAGAGATGCAACGGAGCTACCGCTCTCTGCAGCTGGCGATCCTGCTGGCGGTCTTCCTGGTCTACCTGGTCATGGCGTCGCAGTTCGAATCGATCCTGCACCCGTTGATCATCATGGTCACGGTGCCGCTGGCGCTGGCGGGAGCCGTCTATGCTCTGGCGCTCGCTGGCCGGCCGCTGAGCGTGATCGCAGTGATCGGTGCGGTGATGCTGGCCGGCATCGTGGTCAACAACGGCATCGTGCTGGTGGACCGCATGAACCAGTTACGCCGGCGCGGTCTGGAACTGCACGCGGCCGTCCGTCAGGCCGGCCGCGAACGCCTGCGTCCCATTCTGATGACGACCGCCACAACGGTTCTGGGTCTATTGCCGATGGCGATCGGCTTGGGCGAAGGAGCGGAGCTGCGAGCGCCGCTCGCGGTGACGGTGATCGGGGGTCTACTGCTGGCCACCGGGCTGACCCTGGTTGCGGTGCCGGTGCTCTACACGGTGCTCGCCGGATTGCCGGCAGCGCTCCGGGCGCCATCGCGCCGGGACGTCGCCGCGCCGCGCCCAGCCAGCGGCGAGTTCGCCCCGGAGGCGCCGCGATGGGACTGACGCGCCTGGTTTTGCGCCGTCCCGTGACCCTCGCCATGTCCCTGCTCTGCGTGCTGGTGCTGGGCAGTGTGGCCGTGGGCCGTTTGCGCCTGGATTTTCTGCCGCGCGTCGACTTTCCGTTCATAGCGGTCTACATCCCGTATCCGGGTGGTCTGCCCGAAGAGAACGAGCGTCTGATCGTCCGCCCGGTCGAGGAAGTTTTGGCCACGCTCGGCGGCGTGCGCGGTCTCAACAGTTACAGCGACCCCGATGCCGTGCAGGTCGGCGTGCAGTTCGCTTGGGGCCGCGACGTCAATGTGCTGCGTCTGGAGGTCAAGGAGAAGCTCGACCAGATCCGCGGGGATCTGCCGGCGGACATCCGGCAGATTCTGATCCTGACCTTCGACTCCAACGATATCCCGATCATCGAAGGTCGCATCGCCGCCGCCGGCCGGGATCTCTCGGCGAGTTGGGATCTGCTCGAACAGCATGTGATTGCTCCGTTACAGCGATTGCCCGGGGTCGGCCGGGTCAACATCGACGGCGTTGCACCGACCCAGGCCTCGGTGTACCTGCGCCTGGACCGCCTGCTCGCGCACGAGGTCGATGTTTCGCAGTTATTCCGCCGCCTGGAGTCGGCGAGCGTGGAGCTGACCGTGGGCCGGGTCACCGATCGCGGCCTGCGCTACGACCTGCGCTCGGTCAACAACCTGCACGCCGTCGAGGACCTCAGCGACCTGCCCATCGATGACCGGGGCCTGCGCCTGCGGGACGTCGCGGAGGTCGTCTACGGCGTGCCGGCGCAGACCTACGGCCGGCGGCTGAACGGCGAACCGGCGATCGCCTTCTGGATCCAGAAGAGTTCGGGCGCCAATACGGTGGAAGTGTGCCGCGCCATCGAGGCAGAACTCGTCCGGATCAACAACGATCCGGCTCTGGCCGGCATCCACAGCTTCGCGTTTTTCAACCAGGCCGACGAGATCACCGATTCGCTGCGGGGGCTACTGCAGGCAGGGCTGATCGGGTCAGGTCTCGCGTTTGTGATCCTGTTGCTCTTCTTGCGCCGGTTGAGCCTGACCCTGGTGACCACGCTTGCGATCCCGCTGTCGATCCTCGGCACGTGCGTCTTCCTCTACCTGAGCGGACGCACGCTAAACATCCTGTCGATGATGGGCCTGATGCTTGGTGTCGGCATGTTAGTGGATAATGCCGTGGTCGTGTTGGAATCCATTCATCGCCATCTGCACGCCGGCCGCCGGCCGCTCGCGGCGGCGCTGCGCGGAACCCGGGAGGTCGGGCGGGCGGTGGCGGCTTCGACCCTGACCACGATCATCGTCTTTGCGCCCGTCGTTCTGGCCGGTGACGACGAACTGTCCGTGTGGCTCGGTGAGGTCGGCATCACCATCAGCGTGACGTTGCTGGTGTCGCTGCTGGTCAGCTTGACAGTGATTCCGCTGCTGGCGGTCAAGGTTTCCGGCCGGGCGCCGCTCGCCGAACCGCGGTGGCTGGTAGGCTTGCGCCGCGGCTATCTGGCTGCCCTGCGTTGGACGGCGTTGCGCCATCCTTTGATCACGGTCCTGGTGATCCTACCGGTGCTGATGACCAGCACGTTCGTGCTGATGGGCAGAACCGGCTTGAAGCCCGATCTCTTCGGGGACGAAGGAGTGCGGCGGGACAGCTTCTACATCGGATTTCGCTACACCGATCCGGTCGATCATCGGCTCAGCAGCGCTTACCTCGGCCGGGCCGAAGCTTATCTCGAGAGTCGGCGGGAAGAACTCGGCTTGCGCGACATCTACACGTTCTACGCCGCCGATGCCGGCGGCATCACATTGTTTTTCCGCCAGACAGCGCTGTCGCGCGAATTCCTGCAGGATCTCCGCCGGGATCTTCGCGCCAACCTTCCCGTGCAGCCGGGTCTGGTGTACCAGCTCGGACGCGAGGACGGAACCGGCAGCGGCGGCCGTAGCGTGGCGATTACGCTCTACGGGCGCGAAACCGAGGTGCTGCGGGATCTGTCGCAGGTCGTGGCCCACCGGTTGCGAGCCGTCGACGGAGTACGCGACGTGATCAGCGACGCTGACGCGGGGCAAGCCGAGGTGCGCGTTCAGGTCGAACCGGCGGCGGCGGCACGGTTCGGTGTCCAGCCCGCGGCGGTCGCCGAGGTCGTCGGACTGACCTATCGCGGCGTGCCGCTGCCGCGCTTGCGTTTGGCCGATCGTGAGGTCGACGCCATCGTTTCGCTGCTGCCGGACGACCGCGAGTCGCTCGAGAATCTCGCCTTGTTGACCGTTGGCGTGCAGAACGAGCGGCCGGTCCAGCTAGGGCAGGTCGCAGTATGCGAGTTCGGCGGCGGCCCGCAACGCATCTTCCGCCGCGACCAGCGGTCCGGGCTGACGTTGCGCGCGATGTGCGACGACGAGCAATTCGACCGGCGTTTGCGGCAGGTCCGCGACGTCATGGCGTCGGTCGAGATGCCGTTGGGGTACGGCTGGGATTTCGGCCGCGAGATCCGGCGCGCCGAGCAGCAGCAAACAGAGATGGGTTCGAATATGCTGCTGGCGCTGGCCTGCGTGTTCTTCGTGATGGCGAGCCTCTTCGAGTCGTTGACGTTGCCGTTGGTCGTCATCATATGCGTGCCGTTCGCGTCGCTCGGGGTGTTCTGGACGCTGATGGCGTCGCAGACACCGTTCAATCTCATGGCCATGATCGGGATCGTCATATTAATCGGAATAGTTGTGAACAACGGGATCGTGTTGGTCGATCATATCGGACGCCGGCTGCGCGGGGGATTGGCGCCGCAGGCGGCCCTCGAAACCGCCTGTGCCGAGCGGCTGCGGCCGATCCTGATGACCGCCGGCACGACGATTCTGGGCCTGTTGCCGCTGGCTCTCTTGCAGGGAACTCACCTATCGGGGTTGGAGTATTACCCCATGGCGCGCGCGATTTGCGGCGGGCTGACCGCCGGGACATTCTTGACGCTGCTTGTTCTACCGGCTTACTATTCGCTCGCCATGCGTTGGCGCAACCGCCTGTGCGGCGAAGGCAGCGTCACCAGCGCGGTCGCCGCGCTGGCCGCGCCGGAATCTTGAGATTGCCGAAAACCCTTTGCCGACTTATGCATATCTTCGCTAGTCTCCTGGCGGCGTAGGGGCGAAGATCTCATCGACACCGATTCGTGAATCGGGTCGCTGTAAGGCCGTATTTTTTTTGGCGCTGTTCCGGAGCTTCGGTGGAAGTCGGCCGGACCGCACCAGCGTACCGGGCCGCCGCTTGAAATGGTCACGACCGGCCCAGGTTAGGAGCCGAGATGTACAGCCAGAGTCCGCTCGATCGGGTCGCCATCTTCATCGATGGCGAGAACATCCACTACAGCGCCAAGCATTTGAACATGCGGCTTGACTATCTCAAGCTCTGCCGGTTGTTGACCGGGAAGCGTCGCCTGCTGCGGGCGTTCTTCTACACCGCGGTCAGTACTCAGAGCGAGGGGAAGATCGATTTCATCAATTTCCTCAAGCTCAACGGATTCACCGTCGTCACGCGTGAAGTGCGTTCGTTCTCCGATCCGGAGCAGAGCGGCCGCAGTGTCCGCAGCGCGCTGGACATGGAAATGGCCATGGATGTGATGGAGCTCTGTCCTCACCTGGACACGGTGATCATCTGCAGCGGCGATGGAGATTTCTGCCCCTTGGTCGAGGCCGCCGCGCGGCGCGGCAAACACGTCGAAGTGTGCGCCCTGCGCGAGATGACGGCTACGGACCTGATTGCCGCCGCCGACGTTTATGTCGATCTGGGCACGTTGCGCGAGGAGATCGCTCTGGATAACGTGCCCCAGCGAGAGATCCGCAACGAAATCGACACCTCCGCCGACGGCTTCGACGATTTCCGCGTGCAGGACACGAACTTCGATTTCTAGTTTCATCGCCTTTGGCGTGCCGATTCCGGTCGGTGCCGACGGAACAGGTGAACGCGGCCGCACCCTCGCAGCGCGGCCGCGTTTGTGTGTCTTGTGGCCTTGCGGTCCCGGTTAACTCGCAGCGGACTGGGTCCGCAGCGCGGCAGCCGTCCGGGCGTCCTGGAGTTCCAGGAAACGTCGCAACACGCCCAGATCGCGATGATGCTCCAGATAGGCGGCGCACAGGCCGAGCGCGGCGTCGGGATCACCGGCGGCCTGTTCGAGCTCGCAGAGGTTCAACACGGCGCTGGGGTAGTTCGGATGCAACTGCAAGGCAGTCAGGAAGTCGCGGCGGGCGCTGACGAGGTCGCCGGCCGAGAAGCGCGCCGAACCGAGGTTGTTGAACACTTCGGGGTCGGCGGGGGTCATTTCGGCGACGGACGCGAACTCGACGGCGGCCTGCTGGTACTCGCCCAGAGCGAACCTAGCGACAGCCAGGTTGAAACGGATGTTCGGGTTGTCGGGCAGCAAATCCAGCACCCTCGTGAAGCACTCCGCTGCGAGGGCGTGATCGCCGAGCCCCATGTAGAACGCGCCGAGATTGTTGTGCCCGACCGCCTCGCCGGGATACAACTGGGTGACCTTGACGAAGCAATCCCGAGCCGTCGCGAGGTCGCCCCGGTTGAGCGCCTCGCGGCCGGCCTGCACGATCTCGGCCATGGGAGCGGGGATCTGGACGCTCGGCTTGAGTTCAGTGGACGTTGCGGTCATCGCAGTCACTCCTGGGGCAAAAGGTAAGCCGCCGCCGCGGCGGCCGATGTTGGCGGGCGTGCAACGGGCGTGCCCAAGAGCGGCCGCCATGCTAGACTATTATTTTGCAAAGTTTTATGAGGCATAAGGGGGCGATTGTGCCAGTGCCTGCGGCACGGCTGCCTCGCCGGGCCGGCTGCAGGCCGGCGGTTTTCCGGCCACGGGCGGCTGAATTCCCGGCGCGGGCGCGATCGTGCGGCCAGAGCGACCGGTTGCCGCGCCGCACCGACAAATGGCTTGGCATTCCGGCGGGAATTCCTTTATGAATTGGACCCAGCGCTCTGCGCTGGTCCCGCTATCGTTTGCCGCGAGGCTCACCGCCGGGAGACACCATGACCGCCGCTGCCGTTCCGGTCCTGCTCGTGCTGTTGGTCGCCATCCTGTTCGCTGCCCTGTTCTTGGCCCTGAGCTACTGGCTCGGTCCGCGCCAGCGCGACCCGCTCAAGGAGACGCCCTACGAGTGCGGCATCCCGCCGCGCGGTACCGTGCAGATCCGTTTCTTCATCCGCTTCTTCCTGATCGCTCTGCTGTTTTTGTTGTTCGATCTGGAAACGGTCTTCCTACTGCCGTGGGTCCTGTCGCTGCGTTCATTTCTACAGGCCGGCGCCGGCGACTACGCTTTGGTGGTCATGGGGCCCTTCCTGTTGATCCTAGTCGTCGGGTTGGTTTACGAGTGGCGCAAAGGCGGTCTCGAATGGCAGTAGATCTCGCCAATCCCGGCAATTTCCTGACGACTCGCCTGCGGCAAGCGATCAACTGGGGCCGCAAGTATTCCCTCTGGCCGATTCCTTACGGCACGGCCTGCTGCGCCATCGAGTTCATGGCAGCGGTTTCCAGCTACCACGATCTGAGCCGGTACGGCGCGGAATTGGTGCGCTTCTCGCCTCGCCAAAGCGATCTGATGATCGTGGCCGGGACGATCAGCTACAAGCAGGTGCCGATCCTCAAAACGATCTACGCGCAGATGTGCGAACCGAAATGGGTCGTGGCCATGGGTGTCTGCGCCAGTAGCGGCGGATTCTACAAGAACTACGGCACCCTGCAGGGCATCGATCGCGTGATTCCCACCGACATCTACGTGGCCGGCTGCCCACCGACGCCGGAGAACTTGTTCCACGGTCTGCTGCTCTTACAGGATAAGATCGACCGCGAGGGGCTTGTCGCCAGCGCACAGCGCCACGGCGAGCAGACCGGCTGAAGCGGCGGGCAACCGGGAAGGGACCATGAGCGAGAAGCTGGTGCAGGCATTACGGCAGGAATTCGGCGCGGACATCCTCGCCGCGAGCGCTTATCGCGGCGACCACCACGTCACGGTCGCACCGGCGCGCGTGACCGCCGTGCTCCGCTATTTGCAGCAACGCGGCGGCTGCGAGATGCTCGCCGACGTGATCGGCGCCGACTTTCCTGACCGCGAGCAGCGTTTCGACGTGATCTATTACGTACGCTCGTTGTCCGCGCCGCGGCAACTGTGGGTGCGGGTATCCGTGCGCGAGGGCGAAGCCGTGCCGTCGGCGTGCGCTCTCTGGCGTTCTGCCGACTGGCACGAGCGCGAAGTCTACGATCTGTTCGGCGTGCCGTTCGCCGGCCACCCCGACCTGCGCCGTATCCTTTGCCATCACGAGTTCGAGGGACATGCCCTGCGCAAGGATTACCCTGTGGAGTTGGGGCAGGAGCTATCTGCGCCCGAAAAGCTTTTCAGCGACCACGACATCGCGCGCGCGGCGCATCGCGCCAGCCTCGCGCAGAATCCGACGGGGGCCGGCGACGAGATCCATCCCTCGGATCTGCTGACGGTGAACCTGGGGCCGAGCCATCCCGCCATGCACGGCTGCCTGCGCGCGGAATGCCTGCTCGACGGCGAGACCATCGTCGAAGCCCGCGCGGAGATCGGCTATCTGCACCGCTGTTTCGAGAAAGAAGCGGAAGACCACACCTGGGCCGAGGTGATGCCGTACACTGATCGTCTCAACTATTGCTCGCCGATGCTCAACAACGTGATCTACGCGCAGGCGGTCGAGAAACTGCTGCACGTCGAGGTGACGCCGCGCTGCCGGGTGATCCGCGTCATCGTCTCGGAGCTGTCGCGCATCATCGACCATCTGGTTTGTGTGGGGACCAATCTGGTCGACATGGGTGCGTTGACCATGTATTGGTACACCTTCAACGTCCGCGAGGCGATGTACCAGATCATCGAGAAGCTCTGCGGCAGCCGGCTGACCACGAATTACGCACGGATCGGCGGGCTGAGCCACGATCTCTATCCCGGTTGCGAAGACGAGGTGCGGACCAAACTGCGCATGCTCGAGGAGGCCGTCCGCGACGTCGTCAAGCTCGCGGCCCGCAACCGCATCTTCCTCGACCGCACCGTCGGCATCGGCGCCATCAGCCGCGCCGATGCCGTCAGCTACGGCCTGACGGGCCCGTGCCTGCGGGCCTGCGGGATACCCTACGACGTCCGCAAGGTGCACCCGACTCTCGATTACCAGGAATACGACTTCGACGTGCCGACCGGCGAGGACGGCGACACGCACGCCCGGATCATGGTTCGCCTCGCGGAGATGGTCCAGAGCAAGCGGATCATCGAGCAGGCCCTGCAGAAGTTGCCCACCGGGCCGGTCAACGTCGACGATCCGCGTGTGATCCTGCCGCCCAAGGCGAAAGTCTACGGCAGCATCGAAGGCGTGATGAATCAGTTCAAACTGATCTACGAAGGGATCCAGGTGCCGGCGGGCGCCGCCTACGGCTGCGGCGAAGGCGCCAACGGCGAGCTGGGCTTCTATTGCATTGCCGACGGCGGCGGCCGTCCGTACCGAATCAAGGTGCGGCCGCCGTGTTTTCCCATCTACGGCGCCTTCACCCACATCATCAAGGGCGGCATGGTCGCCGACGCGATCGCCACCCTGGGCAGCCTGAACATCATCGCCGGGGAACTGGACCGCTGACGCGGGCGGCCCCGAACGCGACGGAGCAGAGGATGGACAGACCCGACCAAGTCGCCGCGGACTTGAGCCAAGCCGCGCGCGAGCGCATCGCGGCGATCGTCGCGCGCTACCCGACGCGCCAGAGCGCCCTGATGCCGAGCCTCTGGGTCGTGCAGGATGAACTGGGCTGGGTGCCGCCGGCGGCGGTCGCGTACCTGGTCGAGACTCTGGGCGTGACGTTGGCGCGGGTGCACGAGCTGCTGACCTTCTACACCATGTTCCGGACCGAGCCGCCGGCGCGCCACGTCCTGCAAGTCTGCCGGAACATCAGCTGCCACATCATGGGAGCCCGCGCCGTGATCGCCCATCTGGAGAAACGGCTGGGCATCCGCCTCGGCGAAAAGACGCCCGACGGCCTCTTCGCCCTGGAGGGCGTCGAGTGTCTGGGCGCTTGCGGCCAAGGTCCGGTACTGCAGCTCGGCAAACACTACTACGAGAATCTGACGCCCAAGAAAGCGGATGCTTTGCTGGAAGGACTCCGCAAGGGCGCTCCGCCGCGGGCGGACACCGATCGCGAACTGGAGGTCGGCTCGTGAGCGCGGCGGCCTGCAACATCCTTTCGGCCCGCTTCGGCCGCGCCGACGGCCACCGGCTCGACGTCTATGAAGCGGAAGGCGGCTACCGGGCGCTGCGCCAGGTGCTCGGCGGGATGAAGCCGGCCGAGGTCGTCGAACTCGTCAAGGGCGCGGGTCTGCGCGGGCGAGGCGGCGCTGGGTTCCCGACGGGCGCCAAGTGGAGTTTCGTGCCGTCCGCGGCTGAGGATGTCTACTTCTTCGTCAACGCGGACGAATCCGAGCCCGGCACGTTCAAGGACCGCTACCTGCTCGACTACGACCCGCATCAGACCATCGAGGGCGCAATCATCAGCGCGTACGCGGTACGCGCCAAGCTGGCCTTCATCTACATTCGCGGCGAGTTCGGCTGGCTGGTCGACCGCGTCGAACGGGCGGTGACCGAAGCTTACAGCGCCGGCTATCTCGGCCGCGACATCCTCGGCAGCGGCTACAGCCTGGAAATGATCGTGCACAAGGGCGCCGGCGCTTATATCTGCGGGGAGGAGACCGGACTCATCAATTCGGTCACCGGCCTCAAAGGCCAGCCGAGCATCAAGCCGCCGTTCCCGGCGGTCAGCGGCTTCTTGGGGCGCCCGACCATCGTCAACAACGTCGAAACCGTGGCCGCCGTACCGTGGATCGTCATGCACGGCGCGCAGGCCTATCGGAGCTATGGCACCGAGAAGTCGCCGGGCACCAAACTATGGTCGGTCTCGGGTCCGGTGCGCAATCCCGGCGTTTTCGAAATCCCGCTGGGCATGCCCTTCGCCGATTTCTTCCACGGCCAGCTTGGCGGCATGCAGGACGGCGAGGAGTTCAAGGCGTGCATCGTCGGCGGCAGCTCGGTGCCGGTCTTGACAGCTGCCGAGATCATGGCCTGCACGCTCGACTATGAATCGCTGCAGGAAGCCGGCACCATGCTCGGTTCGGGCGGGATGATCATCGTTCCCCAGCGCGCCGACATGGTCGAGCTCATCAAGGTGTTGATGCATTTCTACTGGGACGAGAGCTGCGGCCAGTGTACCCCTTGCCGCGAGGGCACGGGCTGGCTCCACCGCATCGCGAGCCGCCTGCTCAAGGGCGAGGCCGTGCCGGCGGACCTCGAGCTGCTCGAGAAGGTCTGCAATGGCATGATGGGTTTGACCATCTGTCCGCTGGCCGACGCCGCGGTCATGCCCATGCGCAGCTTCCTGCAGCGGTTCCGCGACGAATTCGCGGCCCGCATCCACGAGACCGCCGCCCCGGAACCCGTAAATCGCTGGGCTCGAGGCGAATGACGAAGGACGGTCCATGGCCAAGCTGACGATCGACGACCAGGTGATCGAGGTTCCGAACGGCACGCGACTATTCGACGCCTGCCGGCTCGCCCGCGGCGAAGACCTGCCGCACTTCTGCTACCATCCCGATCTGTCCGTGGCCGGGGTGTGCCGTCTCTGTCAGGTCGAGATCGAAGGACTGCCCAAGTTGACCATCGCCTGCAACACGACGGTGCGCGACGGCATGGTCGTACGTACGCGCTCGCCGCGCGTGCAGCAAGCGGTCAAGCAGGTGCTCGAGATGCACCTGATCAACCATCCGGTCGACTGTCCGATCTGCGATCAAGCGGGCGAATGCGGTCTGCAGGACCAGTACATGGACTACGGGCTCTACGAGTCCGAGGTGGCGAAATCCGACAAGGTGCTCAAGCGCAAGGCCAAGATCATCGGCCCGCATGTCATCCTCGACCAGGAGCGTTGTGTGCTCTGCAGCCGTTGCGTGCGGTTTTGCGAGGAGGTTACCGGCACCGGCGAACTGGGCATCTACAATCGCGGCGACCGGGCCGAGATCGACGTGGCCCCCGGGGTGGAGCTTGCGAACAACTACAGCCTCAACACGGTGGACATCTGCCCGGTGGGCGCCTTGACCAGCCGTGATTTCCGCTTCCAGAAACGCGTCTGGCTGCTGCGCTCGACGCCGGGCATCTGCCCTGGTTGCGCGACGGGCTGTAACGTGCGCCTGGACCATGCCGGCGGGCGGATCTACCGGCTCAAGCCGCGGCGCAACGATGAGGTGAACGGGCCCTGGATGTGCGACGGCGGGCGCATGACCTACAAGGACGTGCACGCAGATGAACGATTGATCCAACCGCTGCACCGCCGCGAAGGCGGCCTGGCGGAGCTGCCCTGGCAGCAGGCCCGCGAGTTGTTCTACGGCCTGGTCAAGCCGGGAAGCGTGGCATTCGCCGTCACCGATCCCCGCCAGTCGCTCGAGGAACTGGTCCTGTTTCAACGGCTCGCCGGCCGGCTGGTCGGCGAAGCGCAACTCGCGGGCGGGGTGGCCGGCGAAGGCGACGCGCCTGGCGATTCGCTGCTACTCGCGGACGATCGGCGCCCGAATCGGAGGGCGCTGGCCTGGCTCGGTTTGTTGGAGTTGCCGCCGGCGGCGTTGGCCGCCGCGCTCGCCGCAGCGCGCGGGGTGCTGCTGGTCTACGGCGGCGATCCACTGGCGCACCCCGACATCGCCGCCGCGGCCAGGCGGCTGCGGATCGTCTACTTGGGCACTCATCGCGGCGCCACGGCGGCGGCGGCCGAACTGGTGGTGCCGCTCTGCGCCTGGGCGGAGAAGGACGCGCTCTGGGTGAACCGACAGGGGCGCGTCCAGCGCGGCCAGCGGGCCGTGGCGCCGCCGGGCCTGGCGCGCGAGGACTGGCGCGTGCTCGTCGATATTCTCGCCCATCTCGGTGACGATCCTGGCGCGGCGGATCTGCCCGCCTTGCGCCGCGTCGTGGCGCAGCGCCTGCAACTGGCGGACGCCGACGCGTTGAATCTCCTGCCGGCAACGGGTCTGGTCCCTGAAGTGCCGACCGTTCCTTTGCAGTCGGACGCGCCGGAAACGGCGGCCAACGGAGGATCCTGATGGTGCCGCTCGTGCTGGAAGCTTTCGCCAAGATTGTGTTCATGTTCCTCTTGATCATGGGGTTCGTGCCGCTCTTGATCTGGGCCGAGCGCAAGGGGTCGGCGTTCATCCAGGATCGCACCGGGCCCAACCGCGCCGCGGTTCTCGGCATCCGTCTGGCCGGCCTCGTGCATCCCATCGCGGATGTGCTGAAGCTCGTCTTCAAGGAAGACGTCGTTCCCGCGCAGCGGCATCGCTTCCTCTACGCGTTCGCGCCGATGCTGGTGATGATCGTCGCCATGAGCACCTACGCGGTCATCCCCTTCGGAGACTACCTGGAAGTCGGCGGGCGGCGCATCCCGCTGGTCGTGGCCGACCTCAAGGTCGGCATGCTCTACATCCTGGCTATCGCGAGCCTGGGCACCTACGGGGTCGCGCTCGGCGGCTGGGCCAGCAACAGCAAGTACACGTTCCTCGGCGCCATGCGCTCGACGGCGTCGATGATCAGCTACGAGATCACCATGGCGCTGTCCCTCTTGGGGCTGTTCATGATTTTCGGCACCCTGCAAATCACCCAAATAGTCGCGGGTCAGGGCGAGTTGATCTGGGGCTGGTTGCCGCGCTGGGGGATCGTGGTGCAGCCGGTGGGTTTCTTGCTGTTCATCGCCGCGGTCTACGCCGAGACCAATCGCACGCCCTTCGACATGACCGAGCGCGATTCGGAGATCGTCGCCGGCTACCACACCGAGTACAGCAGCTTGAAGTTCGCCCTCTTCTTCATGGCGGAGTACGCGCACATGGTGGTGGCGGCGGCGTTGATCGCCGCGCTGTTCTTTGGCGGCTACCAGATACCCTGGCTGCCGCGTCCGATGCTCGAAGCCCACGCCGGCATGTTGTTGACGGGCTCGCTGGCGGCCGGCGGCTGCCTGAGCCTGGTGGTTGCCTGGCTGTATTTCCGCCGGGCCCGCCGCGAGCGCGGCTGGTACAACGACAGCCGCGAACGCGAACCGGGTTTCCTGGGCGCCGTCGCCGCGCTCGTCGGCCTCGGTCTACTGGGGTCGTTGACGCTGGCGCCCTGGTCCGTCGGGGCGGCCGGAGCGTCGATCTTCGTGACCGTGGCGCAGACCGGTTGCTTCATCGCGAAAGTGGCGTTCTTTGCCTGGCTGTTTATCTGGGTGCGGTGGACCGTGCCGAGTTTCCGCTATGACCAGGTGATGCGACTGGGCTGGCAGATCATGCTGCCGGTGGGACTTCTGAATCTGGCCGCAACGGCCGTCTGGTTGGTGATCGCCCACCGCTGATCCGCGCGGTGGCCGGAAAGGGATCGGTTCGATGCCGTACAAGGGCCTACCCGAGGTGGTTACGACGCGCCGGCGCAGCTTCTGGGAGAGCGTCTACTTCGTCGAGGTCTGCAAGGGGCTGGCGGTCACGGGGCGCCATCTTCTACGCAATCTGTTGCGCACCGGCGAGATGCCGACCGTGCAGTACCCCGAACAGAGACGGGACTATGGACCGCGTTTCCGCGGCCGGCACCGATTGCTCAAGCGCGAAGACGGCTCGCCCCGCTGTGTGGCGTGCATGATGTGCAGCACGGTCTGTCCCGCCGACTGCATCGAGATCGTGGCGGCCGAACACGCCGACCCGGCGATCGAGAAGTACCCGGCGAGTTTCACGATCGACCTGTTGCGCTGCGTCTATTGCGGGCTGTGCGAGGAGGCGTGTCCCTGTGACGCGATCCGCATGGACACCGGGATCTACGAGATCGCGGCCGACAACCGGCAGGCCTTCGTCGTCGACAAGGATTTCCTCTTGCACAACGACAAGGACGGGACGCTCTGATGGAAACGTTTCTCTTCTTCTTCGGCGGCGCTGTCCTGTTGTCCGGCGGCATCGCTGTGGTCGCGAGCCGCAGCGCCGTCAACGCGGCGTGCTGGCTCGTCTTCGCCTTCCTGGGCGCTGCGGGGTTGTTCGCCGCCCTGCACGCGCCGTTCCTGGCGGTACTACAGGTGCTCGTTTACGCCGGCGCGGTGATGGTGCTCTTTCTGTTCGTGATCATGATGCTCGAGGGACCGGTGATGCCGGGCGAGAGCCGCCGCCCCCGCCCCCGCCTCTGGCTCCCGCTGCTTGCGATCGCGCCGGCGGTCGTGATTGCGGTCGTGGCGTCGCGCGCGTTGCGCACGGCGGCGCCGGCAGGTTTCGACACCGTGCTGCCGGACGGTTTCGGCCAGCCGTTGCGCGTCTCCTGGCTGCTCTTGCAGGACTATGTCTTCGCGTTCCAGATGATCGCCATCTTGCTGCTGGTCGCCATGGTCGGCGCCCTGGCGCTCGGCCGCAGTGAAAGGAAACGGCCTTGGCAATAGGTCTGACGCATTACCTCGGGCTGGCGGCAGCGGTGTTCCTCGTGGGCATGGTCGGTTTCGTGATCCGTCGCAACACCATCGTCATGCTCATGTGCGTCGAACTGATGCTGGCCGCGGCCAACCTCACGTTCGCCGCGTTCAGCCGGGAACTCGGCAACGAAGCCGGTCACGTGTTTGTGCTGATGAACTTCGCAGTGGCGGCGGCCGAGGTGGCGATCGGTCTGGCGATCCTGGTGGAGATCTACCGCCGGCGCCGGTCGGTGGACGCCGACGAACTCACCACGCTGATGGAGTAAGACCGTGCTCGAGATGTCCCTACGCTGGATCGTGTTCATACCGCTGCTGGGAGCCGCGTTCATCGGTGTCCTGAACCGGCGCCTGCCGGGCCGCCTCGCGGGCTGGCTGGCCTGCGCGACGGTCGGACTGAGCTTTCTGCTGGCGGTCCAGGCCGTGCTTCGACTGGCGGGTCTGCCGCCCGCCGAGCGCGTGGTGACCGATACGGTCGGCCGCTGGCTGGTGTTCGGTTCGCTGCAACTGGACATCGGATTTTGGCTGGACCCGCTCTCGGCGGTCATGATCTTGGTGGTGACCGGCGTCGGTTTATTGATCCACATCTACAGCCTGGGCTATATGGCGCCGGACACCGGTCTGCCGCGTTTCTTCGCCTATATGAACCTGTTCATCTTCGCGATGCTGCTGTTGGTGCTGGGCGAAAACCTGCCGTTGCTCTTCGTCGGCTGGGAGGGAGTGGGGCTCTGCAGCTATCTGCTGATCAGCTTCTGGTTCGGCGAGGACGCGAACGCAACGGCCGGGCGTAAGGCCTTCATCACCAACCGGGTGGGCGACTTCGGGGCGCTATTGGCGCTGTTCCTGATCGGCGCGACGCTGCTGCCCGTGCTGCGGCCCGGCCTGGGCGTGTTCAGCTTCGGCGTACTCCAGCAGCACGCGCATTTGCTGGCGCCGGTGGCGACCGCTGTCGCGCTGCTGCTGTTCCTGGGCGTGGCCGGTAAATCGGCCCAGATTCCGCTCTATATCTGGCTGCCTGACGCCATGGCCGGTCCGACACCGGTTTCGGCGCTGATCCACGCCGCCACCATGGTCACGGCCGGCGTCTATCTGATGGCGCGGCTGAGCTTCCTGTTCGTACTCAGCCCGGCGGCCATGGCCGTGGTTGCCGGCGTGGGGATCGCCACGGCTCTGTTCGCCGCCACGATCGCGCTGGCCCAGACCGACATCAAGAAAGTCCTGGCCTACTCGACCGTCAGCCAGCTGGGCTACATGGTGGCGGCCTGCGGCGTCGGTGCGTTCGCCGCCGCGGTCTTCCACCTGATGACGCACGCCTTCTTCAAGGCGCTGCTCTTTCTCGGCGCCGGTTCGGTGATCCACGCCATGCACCACGAGCAGGACCTGCGGGTCATGGGCGGGCTGCGCCGCAAACTGCCCGTAACCTGGGCGACCATGCTGATCGGGACCGTGGCGATCGCCGGCGTGCCGCCGCTGGCGGGTTTCGTGTCGAAGGACGAGATCCTGTTCGAGGCATTCCTTGCCGCACACGGCGGTTTCCCCTGGCTCT
>Ga0334885_1002137_pt1:7500-21167 | contig 21167 bp, 12 predicted proteins | sample GraSluR1_MG_8_FD_207233 | JGI IMG/M metagenome (GOLD analysis project Ga0334885, IMG submission 207233) | Sludge microbial communities from methane-producing bioreactor in Wageningen University, Netherlands - Granular Sludge_31_05-R1 | ecosystem: Engineered > Bioreactor > Anaerobic >...
AACGCGCGCTCCGGAGCCCCGAGGAACCCTGGCCGACCCGCCGAAGAGATGCCCTCCCCCGTCTTCGGCCCGAACCTCACGTCTCATAAGCCCATCAGCCTCCATTGCGCCCCCTCCGTATCCGAGCGTTCATCCGCAGAGACAGGCTAGGGCGTCAGGGAGGTCCGCGCTCTAGGACTTAGGTTGGAAAGTGCCCGCTCGGGTGGGAGAACGCCCGGGTGCGGGACCATGCTCGGTCCCACACACCCGGCGCAGTGTCACTGCCAAAGACCGGGGGCCACTCGGCCCACCGGGTCAAGACACGACGCGAAGGAAGCGGCGGCGCCCAACTTGGAGAAGCACGCCTGCCAGCGCCTCCGGTTCATATTCCGCTGCAGGGTCCTTCACAACGTCTCCGTCGATGCGCACACCGCCCTGCTGAATCAATCTTCGTGCCTCCCCCCGGGAAGTGGCAAGGCCCAGTTCGGCGAGCAGGCGCGGCAGCCACACGCGCCCATCGACGATCGCGCCTGCGGGGAGAGATGCCTCGGGGGCATCCACCGGACGCTCCCTCTCCTTGAAAACGCGGTCGAAGGCGGCACGGGCCTCTCTGCCCGCCTGCTCGCCGTGGTAGAGCGCAGTTATCCTCTCGGCGAGATCGCGCTTGGCCTCCGCGGGATGGTAGGAGCCGTCCGCCAAGCCGCCTTCAATGGCTTCGACCTCCCTGTGTCCGGCTCCCGTGAGAAGCGTGAAGTATGTACCCATCAGTTCGTCGGGAATCGACATCACTTTGCCGAACATCTCCGCCGGCTCCTCGGTCACACCGATGTAGTTCCCGTAGGTCTTGGACATCTTGCGGGTGCCGTCGGTGCCCGCCAGGAGCGGCACCGTGAGAACCCCTTGAGGAGGAAGCCCATAGGCCTCCATGATGTTGCGGCCCATGAGCAGGTTGAACTTCTGGTCGGTGCCACCGAGTTCGATGTCCGACCGAATGGCGACGCTGTCGTAACCCTGAAGGAGGGGATACATGAACTCGAGCATGGAGATGGGCTGGTTGGCGGCGTAGCGGTTCGCAAAATCGTCCCGCTCCAACATGCGCGCCACCGTGGTGGAGGCGGTAAGCGTCAACACTTCATCCATGCCGAGGGCCGACAACCAGTCGCTGTTGCGGACCAACTCAGTCTTCTCCATGTCGAGCACCTTCGCCGCCTGCGCCACGTAGGTCACGGCGTTCGCCTCTATCTCCTCCTCGGTCAAACGCGGCCTGAGCTTGGAACGGCCGGAGGGGTCGCCCACCTTCGCCGTGTAGTCGCCGATGATCAGCACCGCAGTATGACCGTGCCTCTGGAACTGGGCCAGTTTGCGCAGTACGACGGTGTGGCCCAGATGGATGTCTGGAGCCGTGGGGTCGACTCCCAGCTTGGCCCGCAGCGGCCGGCCTTCCTGTCGGGCCCGCACCAAGCGGTCCAGGAGTTCACCTTCCGGCAGGACATCGATGGCTCCGGTGATGAGGTCCTGATATTCCTCCAGGAGATCGCCCGGAACCGAGGACGTGGGGGGCGCCGGTCTCTGATCTTCATTCATAGCGTGCAATACCTCTTCGTGTAACATGTTTCGTGCAGCATAGATAGTCAGACCCGGAGACGCAAGAGACTCGATCAGAATGGCGTATCGCACGAAAGACGCGCGCCGAGCCCGGCGAGGCACACGACGGCACGTGCTCCGCACGCTTCTACTCCTCGTCCTGCTCGCGGCCGTCGCTCTCATTGCCGGCCTCACCGGCCTCTACGCCGGCATCATGACGGGTCTTCCCCCGCTCCAGCCCGACCAGCACGAGCCGGCTGAGACCACGAAGATATTCGATGCTGCTCCGGAGCCGACCCTTCTCGCAGAACTCCACGGAGTGGAGAACCGGGTCATCGTACCCGGTGAGGGCATTCCCCAGTGCATGCGGGATGCCGTCGTCGCGGTCGAGGACGAGCGTTTCTATGAGCACAAAGGAGTCGACCTCATCGCGGTGGGACGGGCACTCGTGGCCGACATCAGGGAGCGGAGCTTCGCCCAGGGTGCCTCCACCATCACCCAACAGTACATAAAGAACGCCTTCGTGGGTGGAGAGAAGACCATCAACCGCAAGGTGCTCGAAGCCGCCCTCGCCTTTCAGTTGGAGAGGCAGTGGTCCAAGGACAAGATACTCAACGAATACTTGAACACCATCTACTTCGGCGAGGGAGCCTACGGGGTCGAGGCAGCAGCGCTCACCTACTTTGGGGTGCAGGCGAAGGACCTCACCCCGGTGCAGGCGGCACTGCTCGCCGGCATCACCAAGTCACCGAGCAACTACTCCCCACGCCGCGATCCCGAGGCCGCTCTTGTCCGCCGAAACATGATCCTCAACAAGATGTACCAGCAGGGCTACCTCTCGGCGGCGGCCCTCCAAGAGGGGCTCTCCAGGCCCATCGAACTTGCGCCGGTACGCGGTAATGAGGAGACTCTCGTGCCCTACTGGGTCGAGTATATCCGGGGCCAACTCGTGGCCAAATACGGATCGAGCACCGTGCTGAAGGGCGGCCTGCGCGTATATACGAGCATCGATCTCGACAGACAGCGCATGGCCGAGACGGCCGTCGCCGGTACACTCAACCAGCCGGGCGATCCTGCAGCCGCCCTGGTCGCCATAGACCCTCATACCGGCCGCATCGTGGCGATGGTGGGAGGCAGCGACTTTCGCGAGGAGCAATTCAACCTCGCCACCCAGGGCCGTCGGCAACCGGGGTCGGCGTTCAAGACCTTCGTTCTGACGGCGGCCTTCGCCATGGGCATGAGCCCGGCCTCCACCATCGAATCAGGCCCCGTGACAATTGAACTTCCCGGTGATGACTGGGAGGTGAAGTCCAAAGACGTGGGCGAGATCACCCTCGCCCAGGCCATCGCGCTCTCGTCGAACGGAGCCTTCGCCCGGCTCATCATGGAGGTCGGACCCGGGAGGGTGGTGGAGACGGCTCACAGCATGGGTATCGCCTCACCCGTGGATCCCCACCCTGCCATCGCCCTCGGTGGGCTCACCCACGGAGTCACCCCCCTGGAGATGGCCATGGCCTACTGCACCCTGGCCACAGGTGGTGAACTCATCTACGGCAGTGTGGTCTTCGACGAAGAGACCCCGGTTGCCCCCATCTCCATCGTGCGGGTGGAGATGGCGAACGGCACCCTCCTCGACGAGAACCGTCCGGTGCGCACCCGTGTTCTTGAACCCCGCGTCGCGTACCTCGTGACGGACTCTCTCACCCACGTCATCACCGCCGGTACCGGCAAGGCGGCGGACATCGGGCGTCCCGCGGCCGGCAAAACCGGCACCACACAGGCCTACCGCGACGCCTGGTTTGTGGGCTACACTCCCGACCTGGCGACCGCCGTCTGGATGGGTTACCCCAAGGAACAAAAGCCCATGACGAACGTCCACGGCATAACCGTCACCGGGGGTACCTTCCCTGCCGAGATGTGGGCCACCTTCATGGTCGCCGCGCTCAGGGGCACTCCGGCCACGGCCTTCACGGCCCCCGATATGAGCGATTGGGTCACCGTCCGCGTGTGTGCCGAGACGGGCCTGGTAGCGACAGAGTGGTGTACGGCGGCCAACCTCAAGGACTTCCTGGCGGGCACCGAGCCGGTTGAGCAGTGTGGGCTGCACGGGCCCGTCGAAGCACCGGTGCCCACGGTGCTCGGCCTCTCCCGCCAAGAGGCGTCAGCCCTCCTTACCATGCACCGCTTCGTCGTCCAGGTGACGGATCGGCCTTCCGCGGAGGCCCCTCCCGGCTCAGTGGTGGAACAGTACCCCGCCGGTGGCGTCAGTCTGTTGCAGGGCAGCGTGGTGGAACTGGTGATTGCCGTGTCCCCTCCCTCAGTCACGGTGCCAGGAGTCACGAACATGGACAGGGCGGAAGCTCACGCTCTGCTGCAAGGCCTGGGTCTCCGGGTGGAAGAGCGCCCTGTCGGCGATGCCGCGCCCGAAGGCTGGGTGACGGGACAGCACCCTGCCGCCGGTACCGTCCTCGCCCGCGGAGAGACGGTCGAGATCACGGTCAGCCAGGGGCCTCCGGCTCCCCCCACGTCCTCGACCACCGCGCCCGCAGAGCCCACTTCGGGCACATCGACCGCCACGACGCGAAAGCCCACAACCACCACCACGACAGCCCCGCGACCCGGCTGAGCGGGGAGCGCGAACCACCCTCTACTACGAGGCGCGGCTCACCCTGGTGAAGCCGGAACACGCCACTGTCGATACTCCCTGCCTCTCGAATTCGTCGATGAGGAGATTCATGCCCAATGAGTCAGAGGCGTGATGTCCGGCAATCACCACGTTCATGTGCAACTCTTCGGCTTTCTTGCGATGATCCTCACTCATGTGCATTCCCACGATGGTACCGACCCCTGCTGCGGCCAACCGATCGAGAGCCTCCACCGGTCCGCCGGTACCACCAGTCATATCGACCATAATCTTGCCCGCGCGCCGCCCCGGCTCGCCCAGGAACAGCACCGGGCCCACGCCCAGGATGACGGCCTCACGGTACTCAGCAAGCTCCTTGAGCGACTCCATGACGTCACCCAGCGTGGCATCCTCATCGAGCCCTTCGAAACGGCGGCGCAGGAACTCCTGCACGCTGTTGTCGGCCGGTGTGTGGCAGCATATCAGCGGCACCTCGAGAAGCCGGGCGGCGTCGATGGACTGTTGGGTGTTCGCCGAATGGAAGTAGCGCTGTATCTCGGCCATGCGCTTCTCCATAACCGCTTCTCCAAAACCGATGGGGACGCCGTTGGAACGCCAGATGTCGGGCTGCACCGGCATCACCTTGTCGAGCTCGGCGAGAGCCCGGCCCTCCGGGTGGTGGGCGAGCACGACATCGACCCCCGTGCCTCGCTCCCGTAGGCGGTCGGCCAGCAGGATCTCCCCGACCTGGATGTCGATTCCAACCAGCATGCGGGCCACTTCCGCCTCTGGGTCGCCCACGAGAATACGAGTGTCGGTGAAAGGATTCGTGAGCCGCTCCTCATCGAACTCCCACCGTTGTGCCTCCGGCAGAGCCTCGTACTCCTCTTTCGCCAGCCTGAGGACGCGCTCTATGCCCTTGTTCCCGCGTGGGTCGGCTTCTTTGCCCTTCAGTACGGCCGTCTCGTATACTTCGCGCAGCTTCAACGGCTCTTTCCTTCCTTGGTAGATTGCCCTTGCCGACCGGCGGCTCTCGACCGAACTGCTGGGAAACACCCCACCTGTACATAACGAAGTTGCAGTTCTCTGCCCAACGAGATGCCGAGACGTGAAGTGACCGCCAACTCGGGCCTCGCCCCATCGTCCAGCACCACCAGGCCTTCCGGCCCTCCCAGGCTGCCTCCGTTCCACCCAAGCTCGGCGCCCAGCGCCCGGCCGACGTTACCCGGCCCTCGGGCGATTCTACTCCTTTCGCGCAAAGGCTTCCCGGCGCCTCGGTTCCGCTCCAGCACGGACGTATCCCCGAGTGGCTCGAACGACCTCAGCAACACCGCACTCCCCACGCCTTCTCCGTCGCAGACCAGATTGAGAAGACGGTGCATACCGTAAATGAGGAACACATATATGGTGCCGGGAGGACCGAACATGGCCGCGTTCCGAGCCGTGCGGCCCCTGTGGGCATGGGAGGCCGGATCCTCTGTGGGCAGATAGGCCTCCACCTCCACGATCCTCCCACCCCCCACGCCATCCCGCCAGATGATCTTCCCCAAGAGATCTCGCGCCACTTCGTCGGCGGACCGGGCGAAGAAGGCGGGGGTGAGGGCGCAGCCGGCGGGCCGTTGCGGCCCGCCGGCTGCGCCCTCCTCACCGTGCGGCACGGGCTCTCCCACGTCGGCTACGCGGGTCCACGGCTCCCGCTCAGACGTTCGCCTTCAGCCCTCAGGTGTTCGAGCACGAAGGAGGCCTCCCGCAGCTGCTCCGTCACGCGCGGGGGAGCGGTACCGCCCGGGGAGCGCTTCGCCTCGACCACCTTCTCAAGTGTCATCAGCCCCGACACGTCTTCGTCAAAGAGGGGGCTGAAGCCCTCAAGCTCCTCGACGGAGAAGGCCGAGAGCGCCTTTCCTTCCGCATCCGCAACCGCCACGAGACGGCCCACCACCCGGTGGGCCTCACGGAACGGTAACCCGCGCCCAACCAGGTAGTCGGCCACATCGGTGGCTTGTGCATACCCCCCCTCGGCAGCCCGTCGCATCTCAACAGGCCGGAAGGAGAGGTGGTTCAGCATGGCGTGAAGGGACTCGAGACACAGGTCGAGTTCATGTCGGGACGCGAACACGTAGAGCTTGTCCTCCTGAAGATCCTTGTTGTAGGCGAGGGGGAGCCCCTTGATCAGTGTGCCGAGCGAGGTCAGCCTGCCCAGAAATCCGGCTGCTTTCGCCCGCACCAGCTCCGCACCGTCGGGATTGCGCTTCTGCGGCATGATGCTCGAACCGGAGCTCCACGCATCGGACAGCCGGGCAAACCCGAACTCCGCGCTGGTCCACAGTACTATCTCCTCGGCCAGGCGCGAGAGGGTGAGAGCGAGCGTGGTGGTCACCGCGAGGTATTCGAAGCACACGTCGCGGGAGGCTACAGCGTCCATGGCGTTCGGCGCCACCTTGCGGAACCCGAGCTCAGCGGCTACCGCTTCCCGATCCAACGGGTAGTTGACCCCGGCCAGCGCTCCTGCACCCAGAGGCATCCAGCTGCGGGAGAACCAGCCGCACAACCTCTCCGCATCGCGCATCAGCATGAAGAAGTACGCGAGGAGGTGGAAGGCCAGCGACACCGGCTGTGCCCGCTGAAGATGAGTGTAGCCGGGGAGAAGTACCTGCGTGTGTGTCGTGGCCTGATCGAGGAGGGTCTGGAGCAGGGTGGTGGTGCGGGCCACGTGGCCCCGCACGGCCTCGCGCAGATACAGCTGCAGATCGAGGGCCACCTGATCGTTGCGGCTACGGCCCGTATGCACCTTACCACCCAGGGGACCTACGATCTCGGTGAGTCTCCGCTCCACCGCCATATGGATATCCTCATCGTCAAGCTCGAACCTGAGCACGCCCGCCTCAACCTCCGAGAGGACCTGCTCGAGCCCAGACAGCAAGGTGTCACGCTCCTCAGTGGTCAGCACGCCGATGGAGGCCAGCATCCGCACGTGAGCCTTGCTCCCAGCGACGTCGAAGGGAGCAAGCACGTGATCGAAGGGCAGCGACGCGTTCAGGCGCTCGAAGAGCGGCGCTTGAGCCTCTTCGAAGCGGCCTCCCCACGGCTTCTTGTCCGGCCCTCCGGTCACACGTCACTCCACCGGATTCAGAGCCGCTTTGCCGTCTTTCAGAAGGCCCTGGTCACGCATAGCCGCCACCTCCAGTGGAAGTCCCCACAGCTTGATGAAGCCGACGGCCGCATCGTGGCTGAACTCGTCATCGTCGCCGTATGTGGCGAGACGCTCTATATAGATCGAGTAAGGCGAACGCCGGCCCACCACTTCGCAGGAGCCTTTGAAGAGGCGGAGCCGCACGTCACCGCTCACCCACTTCTGCGTGTCGAGGACGAAGGCTTTGAGCGCCGAGAAGAGGGGGCTGTACCACTGCGCATCATAGATGCAGTCGGCAATGCGGTCGTCGATGCCACGCTTGAAGTGCAGCAGGTCACGGGTGAGGACGAGGTCTTCAACCTCCTTGTGGGCCTTGATGAGAGCCAAGGCACCCGGCACCTCGTAGATCTCCCGACTCTTGATGCCCACAAGGCGATTCTCGATCATGTCCACCCGGCCGTAACCGTGCCGGCCGGCGGTCTCGTCCATCACCTTGATGAGGGGGATCAAGTCCATACGCTCCCCGTTGACCGCCACCGGAAGGCCTGCCTCGAACGAGACCACGACCTCTTCGGGCTCGGCGGGTGCCTCGCTGGGATTTGCCGTCTCGGTGAAGGCTTCCTCGGGTACGGGAGCCCAGGAGTCTTCGAGTTCCCCGCACTCGATGGTGCGTCCCCACAGGTTCTCATCGATGGAGAAGGGGTTCTTCTTGGTCAGGGGGATATCGATGCAGCGTGAGGAGCAGTAGTCAAGGATTTGCTCGCGATTCATGCCCCATTCCCGAGCCGGCCCCAAGATGGTGAGGGAGGGATCGAGACAGCGCAAGGAGATGTCGAATCTCACCTGGTCGTTGCCCTTGCCGGTGCAGCCGTGGGCGACCACCTTTGCACCCCGTTCATGCGCCAATCGCACGATCTCCTTGCAGATGAGCGGGCGCGACAGCGCTGCCACCAACGGATACTTGCCCTCGTAGAGCGCATTGCCCATGAGTGCCGGCGCCACGAAGTCGCGGGCAAACTCCTCGCGGGCGTCTATGACCACCGAATCCAGCGCGCCAGCGGTGAGAGCCCGTTGCCTCAGACTATCGAGGTCCTTGGCCCGCCCCACATCGACCAATGCCGCAATCACATCGAGATCATACTCCTCCCGGAGGTACGGAATGAGGGCGGAGGTGTCGAGTCCTCCGGAGTACGCGAGCACACAGAGTTGGCGTGCCATCTTGGGTCAGCCTCCCAGTTCTTTGAGGTATGAGGCGAGCCGGAGGGCCGCCTCACCGTCTTCCGTCACTATGAGCACAGTGTCGTCGCCGGCAACCGTACCGATGATGAGCTCGTGATCGAGTTGGTCGATGACCCGGCCCATGCCGGGAGCCGTTCCCACCTCCGATTTCACCACCACGAGATTCTGGGCCGGGGTGACCTCCACGGCGAACTCCCGCAGCATACGCCCACAGGCAGCCACCGGATCGCGCCGTCCGTCGTTGTCGGGCAACACGTAGCGGGCCCGGCCCATGGAGTCACGGCCCTTCTCCAAGCCCAGCTCACGGATGTCCCGGCTCACGGTGGCTTGAGTCACCTCGCAGCCGAAGGACTTCAGGTTGTTCACCAACTCGATCTGCGTGCTGATGCGCTGCTGGCCGACCAGGTTCCTGATGAGTTGTTGCCTGCTCCTCTTGCTCAGCATCATGCTCACCGCTTCCCGCATCGCTCTACGAGCTCGTCCTGAAGAAACAGGCCCACGCGGTCTATGTCGGACTCAGCCACCGTGAGCGGGGGCAGAAAGCGGAGGGTGACGTCGGAGGTCGCGTTGAGGAGGATACCTTTCGTGAGGCCTGCCGCCACCACCTCTTTGGCCACGGGCTGCACCACATCGACTCCTGCGAGGAGCCCCAGCCTGCGCACCTCCTTGGCCGCCCCGGCTTCAACGAGCTTCAGAAGCCACCCTTCCAAGCGCTGTCCCCGCTCCTCGACTTCCTCGAAGAGCCCCGGCTGCTCAAGCAGGTCGAGCATCGCCAGAGCAGCTGCGGCCACCACGGGCCCGCCCCCGAACGTGGAGCCGTGGTCTCCCGCCTCGAGCACGCCCTCCGCTTCGTTCCGGGCGATGAGAGCGCCCATGGGAAGCCCGCCGGCCAGACTCTTGGCAAGTGTCACCACGTCGGGATCGAGGCCGTAGCGTTGGTAGGCGAACGGGGAACCGCACCTGCCCATGCCCGTTTGCACCTCGTCGAGTATGAGTAGGGCGTCTGCGCTGCGGCACAGGCGTTCGGCTTCCTGCAGGTACTCAGGGGCCACGATCTTCGCTCCCGCCTCGCCTTGGACAGGTTCCGCCATGAACGCCGCCACCCCGCCGGAAGCGAAGGCCGCCCGCAGGACTTCGACATCGTTGGCCGGCACATGAGTGAATCCGGGAAGAAGAGGCGCGAAAGGCTTCTGCTTGCCCGGCTGGCCGGTCGCGCTGAGTGTCGCCATGGTTCTACCGTGGAAGGCCTCCTGGAGGGCGATGATACGCTCCTGGCCTCTGGATTGCGCCCGCTTGCGGGCTATCTTGATGGCCGCTTCGTTGGCCTCGGCCCCGCTGTTACAGAAGAAGACCTTCCCGCCCTCCGCATGTACGGACAGACGCGCGGCCAGACGGGCTTGGGGGGCAGTGAGATAGAGATTGGAGCAGCTCACCAGCCGGCCCACCTGGTCACGAACCGCCTTCACCACATGGGGGTGGCAGTGGCCAAAGTTATTCACCGAGATACCCATCACGAAGTCCAGGTACCAGCGGCCATCGGCTCCTTGGACCTCGCTCCCTCGGCCTGCGACAACCTCGAGGGGCTGACGCGCGTAGGTGGGAAGCACGTACCCGCGGTCCATATCCCACACCTGCGAATCCTCCACCGCCGCCGCCGGTCCGTCTGCCCCGCTCATCCGCCCTCCTTCAGATCCGCCAATACCGCTATCGACCACGAAAGCCACGCCTCGCTCCTCACCTCACATGGAGTTCGCGGCCGGTTCAGGCCTCCGCAGGTGAGCGGAGGGAGTGATCTTCGTGCCCACTCCCGCATCGTCGGTGAGAATCTCCAAGAGCACCGAGTGCGCCAAGCGACCGTCGATGATATGCGCCGCTCCCACCCCCAGCTCCAAGGCCGCCAGCACGGCCTCCAGTTTTGGGATCATGCCGTCGGAGACCTGGCCGCTCTCGATCAGGCCGCAGGCCTCATTGCTCGTCATCTCAGAGATGCGGCTGTTCTCATCCTCCACATCCAGATATACGCCTGCCACGTCGGTCAAGAAGATCAGCTTCTCTGCCGCCAAAGCTCCAGCGATGGCGGCCGCCGCGGTATCGGCGTTGATGTTGAATGTCTCGCCCAACTCATTCGTGCCCACCGTGGCGATGACGGGTACGTAGTCGGCTTCGAGAAGACCGAGCAGTTGTGTGTTGACGCCACTCACCTCACCGACCAACCCCAAGTCGAGCGGACTGCCGTCCCGCCCTCTACGCTCAATCTTCCGCGCCCTGAGGAGCAGGCCGTCCTCACCACCCAGCCCCACAGCCTTTGCTCCAAAGCGGTTGATGAGCGTGACGATCTCCTTGTTGACTTTCCCCACCAGCACCATACGGGCCACTTCCATGGCTGCCCGGTCGGTCACCCGAAGCCCGTCCACGAAGCGCACAGGGAGATCGAGCTTCCCCATAAGGTCGCTCACTTCGGAGCCGCCACCGTGCACGATGATGGGCCGGATACCCACATAGCGCAACAGAACAATGTCGGTGGCGAACTCCTCCTTGAGGTCGACCGACGTCATGGCCGCTCCGCCGTATTTGATCACCACCGACTTGCCGCTGAACAGCCGGATGTACGGCAGCGCCTCAAGCAGAGTCTCTACTCGTTTCCGATAGACCTCGCGCATAGCCCGCCCGCCCTTAGGTATGGTACTCGGCGTTGATATTCACGTACTCATGGCCCAGATCGGAGAAGTACACTTCGTCGTGCGCGCGACCCTGGCCCAAGTGAAGAAGAATCTCTACCTCGCTCCCGGCCATGTGCGCGCGGAGCGCCCTCACCGACTCCGGCGTCAAGGACACGGCCCGTGAGTCCTGAACCACCCGCACCCCACCTATCTCCAGGTAGGTGCGCGGAAGCGCTCTCCCGGCGAGCACCGTACCCGCCGCACACAGGATCCGCCCCCAGTTGGGGTCGGAGCCGTACATAGCCGTCTTCACCAGCGGCGAATCAGCCACCGCCCGGGCCACCCTCCTCGCCTCGTCGTCACCGCCGGCTCCGCGAACCCGCAGATGAACGATCTTGGTGGCGCCCTCACCGTCGGCCACCATCATGAGGCAGAGCCGCAGGAGTAGGGCCCGCAGAGCCGAGCCGAACTGAGTGGCTCCAGCCGCCGTCAGGTACACTCCCGAAGCGCCGTTGGAAAGAAGGAACACGCAGTCGTTGGTGCTCATCTGCCCGTCGACCGACACCCGATTGAATGTGCGCCCGATCTCGCGCGTGAGCAGGCTCCTCGCGACGCCGGGAGTGAGGGCGGCGTCGGTCGTGACCACGCAGATCATGGTGGCCATGCCCGGAGCTATCATCCCCGCACCTTTGGCGCAACCACCCAGGCGGACCGTGCCGTCCTTCGTCTCCACCTCGAGCGCACAAGCTTTGGAGAAGCGATCGGTGGTCATGATGGCCTCGAGGAAATCCTGCCCGCCGAAAGGCTGAAGCACCGCCGCCGCCTGCCGGATGCCCCCGGCGACCACCTCCGGGTCGAGGAGCTCACCGATGATGCCGGTGGAGGCCACCGCCACCCGGGCCGCCGGCAGGTCCAACTGCCTCGCGGCCTCCTTTTGCATCGCCCGGGCGACCGCCAGCCCCTGTTTTCCCGTGCAGGCGTTCGCGTTGCCGGAGTTCACCACTACGGCGCTGATGGTCGACGCCACGGTGTCCCGCTGGCTGACGATGACGGGAGCAGCGGCATAGGCATTGCTCGTGTACACGGCCGCGGAGGCCACCCGGGCCAACAGCGAGGGCTCCACCGCCAGAAGCCCCACGTCGCGCCGGCCGCTCTCCTTGATGCCGGCAGTGACTCCCGAAGCCAAGAAGCCCAGAGGGTAGGTGATTCCCTGCGGGCGCGCCCCCTTGTCGACCAGGCGCACCCCATCGGGTAGAGTGAAGAGCCGCGAGCTCTCCGGAGCCTCCACCACCGGGTGCGTGCCACCCCTCTTCATGCCCTGGCCTCGAGACCCATGGTTTCGGGAAAACCTACCATCACATTCATGTTCTGGACCGCCTGGCCGGAGGCTCCTTTGATGAGGTTGTCGATCACCGACACGATCTTCAAAAGACCGGCCCGCGCATCGAACCGCACCGAGAGACGGAGGTAATTGGTGCCCCTCACCTCGTGGAGGGAGGGGGTCGCCCGGACCACCTCGACAAAGGGTTCAGCTGCATAGAAGGACTCGAACTCGCGATGGATCACCGCGTCGGGGTCTGCCCCACCGCTCATCACGGCACCCGTGAGGGCGTCCGCCTCGAGGGCGAGATAGACGGTGGACAGGATGCCGCGGTCGACGGGAAGAAGGTGCGGCGTAAACGAAACCTGCACCGGCCGGCCGGCCAGAAGGGACATCTCCTGCACCATCTCCGCGGTGTGGCGGTGCCCCACTTCACTGTACGCGCGGAAGTTGTCGTGCACGCTGCAGAAGTGGGTCTTCTCCGTGGCGGTGCGACCCGCTCCCGACACCCCGGACTTGGAATCGATGATGACGGGAGACGCGCCCATTGTCTTGGCAAGAGGAGCGACAGCCAGGATGGCACTCGTGGGATAGCAGCCGGGGTTGGCCACCACCCGGGCCGTGCGAATGGCCTCCCGGTGAAGCTCTGGCAGTCCGTACACCGCCGCCGCCACCAAATCCTCGTGCGGATGGTCGAACCCGTACCAGTCTACGTATGCAGACGGCTCGCGCAGGCGGAAATCGGCACTCAAGTCCACCACCCGCTGGCCCTGCGCGATACACTCCGCCACTACCGGGTGGGCTTCGGCATGCGGGTAGCAGACAAACACCACCTCCGAAGCGGCAACCCTTTCGGGCGAATAGGGCACATACACACCCTCCGCCCGCAGATGAGCGAACACCTCGTCCACCCGCCGCCCGGCGAAGGACATGGATGTAAGTGCATCCAGCTTCACCTCCGAATGCCGCCACAGAATGTCGGTGAGAGCCGCCCCGGTGAAACCGGTGGCGCCCACGATGCTCGCTCTGATCAAGAGGGAATCCTTTCCGGGATCAACCCGCACCACGCAGGTTGACTGCATAACTATACATAACCACGCAAGTATGTGGCAAGAGGAGTAGGTGGGGCGG
>Ga0334885_1002146_pt1 | contig 21119 bp, 15 predicted proteins | sample GraSluR1_MG_8_FD_207233 | JGI IMG/M metagenome (GOLD analysis project Ga0334885, IMG submission 207233) | Sludge microbial communities from methane-producing bioreactor in Wageningen University, Netherlands - Granular Sludge_31_05-R1 | ecosystem: Engineered > Bioreactor > Anaerobic >...
TCGCGACGTGTGGATGGAGGGGCTGCAGGTGATGACCGCACGCGAGCGGGAGGGCTCGGCGGAGGGGCTCTTCCTGGCCGCAAAAGGCGGCCACAATGCTGAGAGCCACAACCACAATGATGTGGGGCAGTTCATCGTCTACCACGACGGGCAGCCCGTCTTGGTGGACGCGGGTGTGGAGCGCTACACGGCCAAAACCTTCAGCCCGCAGCGATACGAGATCTGGACGATGCAGTCTGCCTACCACAATCTCCCCACCATCGGCGGTTTACAGCAGGTTCCGGGACACACGCGCGCGGCCGCGGGAACGCACTACGAAATGGACGACTCTGTCGCCCGGCTCCGTCTCGACATCGCGCCGGCGTACCCTCAGGAGGCCCGACTGAGCCGCTGGAACCGCACCTGTGAGCTGCGTCGCGGAGGACAGGCGGCTGTGCTCGTCCGCGACTGCTTCGAGCTGGCGCAGGCCATCCCCGTGACACTCAGCCTCATGACCCCCCGGGAGCCAACCCTCGAGGGCGACGGCACGCTCCGGCTGCGCGGCGACACGGACGTCATCGTGACCTATGACGCAGACGCTCTGGAGGCGGCCGTGGAGAGCATCGACATCGCCGACGAGCGTCTACAACCGGCGTGGGGAGGGCGGCTGTACCGCGTGCTCCTCAAGAGCCGGGGCCCCGTGGACAGCGGCGACTGGGAGCTCCGGGTGGAGGCGGGATAGGCGGCCTGCGGCCCGGTATCTGATCCGTCGCGGAACCCAGGAACGGAGACCAGACCATGCGCGCATATGCAAGAGGCTTGACCTGCTGCGTCGTGACCGTGCTCCTGCTCGCCCAGGCCCCGGCCGGCGCCTGGGGCCCCCATCCGGCCATCACGAAAGCGGCCATGGACGTGCTGGCCCAGAGCGAGCAGGCCCGGGAGATGCTGGGCGCGGAGTTCGACCAGCTCCCCAACTACGCCTGGATGCCTGACACACGGGGCCAGGACTTCCCCGCATACTATCCCGACGACTATCTGCTCATCCGCGCCTTCCCCACCCACGCCGGCCACGCCATGCCCGGCGTCGCCCAGACCTATGAGCCCTATTTCCGGCGGGCACTGCAGGCGCTGCGTACCGAGACGCCGATGAACGCCTGCCGCCAGATCGGTGCGCTCATTCACTTCGTTGAGGACAGCGGCGCGCCGCCTCACGCTCGGCCCATCTCCGAGCACCATGGTCCGCTGGAGAACTGGGTCAAGGCCGGCGAGATCGATATCGAGGGCTACAGCCCGCAACTGCTGGGGGCCGACGACGACGACGCCGTTGCCGGGCTGGTGAAGCGGATGGAAGCGCTTGTCGCCTTCTCCGTCCTCCGCGCCGACAGGGCGCTTCCGCTCGTACAGGGCGGCGAGACCGGGCGTGAGGAGGTGGAACCGATCATCCTCGAATCGGCGCTGGAGAGCGCCCGGGCCGCGGCGGACGTCCTGCATACGCTGTTCTCGCTGGCCCTGGACCCCGGGGACGAGGGGGCCACGCTCCGTGGTACCATCACCGCCGCGGAGTTCCATCCCGGCAACGCCAGACGCAACCAGAAGGCAGCGCGCGTGGTGCTGCTGGACAGCGACAGGTACGACGCTTTGGTGGGCGCGGGGAAGACGGCGCCCTCGCTGGCGGACGCCGCCACAGACTACGGCACCCTGGCGCCATCGGACCCGGAGCTCCCCGCGGGAAGCTGGAGCGGCAGCTACTTCCTCCGCAACTTGCCCGCAGGCAAGTACCGGGTGCTGGCCTACCGGACGGGATCGCGCTTTCATGTGTCCGAGCCGGTGCTGCTGAGTGAGAAGGCGACATCCGCCTGCGACCTCACGCTCCCGGCGGCCGAGCCGGCAGGCAACATCATCCAGAACCCCGACGGCGCCCTGAGCTACCTGACCCAGGGCCCCGACCGCTGGCAGCGGTCCGGCACCCGCTGGCTGAGCAGTCTGTCCGGTCTGGACAACGGCGCATCGTACCGTTACGGCGCTCTCATCAAGGACCCACAGGCCAAAGTAAGCTTCCACTTCGCCCGGATCATTGGCGGCGAGCCGACGACGCTGCAGCTCTCGCCGGGAGATGGTGAGCAGATCTTCGTCTGTGACGGGGCCGGGCTCTCGGTGACGGTCAGCGTGGACACCGGCCTCCCTCTGACCGAAGCCGTCGAGCGGGTGTGGGTGGTGCCCGAAGGCTGATGCTCGTCTGCGGGGCCTGGCACCGCCTCGGATGGCCGACATGTCCGCCGCGGGCCGTCGTACAGACACCGCCTCCCGGAACCGGTCACCGCCCAGGGGGGCGCCATCTCGCGCGAGCGCGGCGCCATCCGTCACCGCGGCGCTTGCGGGCCGGTAGCCGACTGGGCCTAACAGAGGGCATGGCCTTCACTGAGGCCATCCGTTACGCGGCCGCCGACGGCCATGCGGCCTGCGGGAGAGTGAAGACACAATGGCAATCCGCACTTTCGGACCATGGGTCGTGGGGGCGCTGCTGGCCTCAGGGGCCGGAGCCGTCGCGCTGCCCCTGGCCGACGGCGGCCAGACGGATCTCCTGATCGTCCGGGCAGCGGACGCTACCCCGGCTGAAGAGACCGCGACCAGGGAACTGGCGTCCTACCTTGAGAAGATCACCGGCGCGCAGTTCACCGTGACCACCGACGAGCGCTCCGAGGCGCAGGCGCGCATACTCGTGGGGCCTTCCCGAGCCGTCCGGGACATACTCGGCGACGCGCCGGTAGACTCGCTCGGCCCCGAGGAGATACTCATCCGCACGGTGGGCGACGATCTGGTGCTCTGCGGGGGGCGGCCTCGCGGCACGCTGTACGCGGTCTACACCTTCCTGCAGGATACCCTGGGATGCCGCTGGTACGCGGCAGATGCCGAGGAGGTCATCCCCCACTGCGAGACGATCGATGTGGGCGACCTGGATATCCGCTACCATCCGCCCTTCGAGTTCCGCCAGCACTACACCGAGGCCACCAGGGACCCTGTGCTGGCCGCCCGCCTCCGCCAAAACGGGCGCGAGTTCGCGGAGGCCATCCCCGCGGAGTACGGCGGGAGCGTCACCATGGGCGGGGCTCATACGCTGCGGCGTCGGTTCCTCAAGCCCGAGGACCACTTCGACGCCCACCCCGACTGGTTCGCCCTGGACAAGCCGGGAGGGCAGCGCACGGCGGCCGCGATCTGCTTCACCTCCGCCGGCGCCCGCGAACAGACCGCCCGTGAGGTCCTGGCGTGCCTGGATGAGAACCCCGACACGAACATCATCTCCGTGAGCTGTGACGACAGCAACGCCCTGTGTCACTGCGAGGACTGCCGCAAGCTGCGCGAGGCCGAGGGCGGCGAGTCCGGCCCCCTGCTGGACTTCGTCAACTCCGTGGCGGACGCCGTGGCGGCCAAGTACCCTCAAGTGAGGGTCGGCACGCTGGCGTACTGGCACACGGACAGGCCGCCGGCCACGATCGGGCCCCGCCCCAACGTGCTCATCCAACTGGGCGTCCTGGACCGCAACCACAAGCACGCCATCTCCGACGTGCCCCACTTCAGCCGCTACGTCAAGCGCTGGAGCGAGCTTGCACGCCACCAGTACATCTGGGACTACGACCCTCACTTCGCCAACTTCATCCAGCCCCACCCGAACCACTTCATCGCAGGCCAAAGCCTCCGCTTCTACCGTGACAATGGGGTCAAGGGCGTCTTCATGCAGGGCGCGTGGGGCAGCACCGGCGAGTTCATGCACCTGCGCGCGTGGGTGACGGCGCAGCTCATGTGGAATCCCGACCAGGACGAGCGCGCCCTGGTCACCGAGTTCCTCGAGGGCTACTACGGGGTTGCCGGGATGTACCTACTGCAGTACCTGGACCTACTCAACGCAGCTATCCACCGCGACCCGGGCCTGTGGCTGGGCGTCTACGACGCCACCACGCGCCACTGGCTCTCGCTGGAGGACCTCAACGCCGCCACCCGCCTCTTCGACGCCGCCGCGGTCGCGGTGGCCACCAATCCGACGCTGTCCTTCCGCGTGCGTCGGGCGCGGCTCGCCATCGACGTGGTGTGGATCGAGCGCTACCGAGAGCTACGTCAGGCGGCGGTCCGTGAGGGGCGCACTTTCCTCGGCCCCGAGGACCCGTATGCCGCGGTGGAGGTCGTTGCCGGCAACGAGTTCGGGACGGGCACCTACCGTGAGTGGGCGAACCTGGGCGAGTACGTGGGCAAGCTCAGGGACCTGTTCCCGGTCCGCCGCGGGGCGGCACCACCGGAGTGCCGGAAACTCCCTGCATGGGCCTGGGAGGAGATCCAGGAGGACAGGCTGACGGTGACTGCCGAGAGCGCCGGAACCGTAGTGGACGATGAGGCCGCCGGCGATGGCAAAGCCCTTCGGCTCGAGGGCCTAGCCCCCGATCTGGAGGCCCGGTTCAAGCTGCCGCAGCATCTCGCCGGACGCTGGCGTGCCTATGCCGTGCTCCGCGCCGAGGCCGACGAAGAGCAGGAGAGTGCCGTCGTGGTAGGCATCTACGCCTGGAACAGGCCGGACGGGGGCGCCGGCGAGGTCAGCCGCGTGGTGGTGCCGGGTGGCGGGGGGTACACAACCGTGGACCTTGGGGTACACCGGCTGGAGAAAGGCGCCACCATCCAGGTCCAGCCCAACGGAGCGGGGGCCTACGGCCGCGTGGCGGCCACCTTCATCGACCGCCTCTTCCTGGTGAGGGCCGAATGAACGACTCGGTCACACCGGCGCCCTCAGCCGGCGACGCGCGGCCGACAGGCCGAGACGGACGCCGGACCCTTGGTCTCGACAGGACAACGGATGGGGGCACCCATCGAAGGGTGCCCCAGAACCCCTTGCGGGCCCGCTACTCTCCCAGCTTGTCCATTGCCCTCTCGCCGCCCCACTTGGCAACGATCTCATCATCCAGCCTGTCGGCGGTGGTGGCGACGGCCATGACCAAAGCCTTGAGCTCCTCGCGGTCGCAGGTGGAGCCCACGATCGAGTGCTCGAAGAAGATGTCGCCATCACGGGCAGAAGCTTCGCCTCGGCGGCCTCCCTGGTCAGGTCGCGACCGAACTTGTCGATCGTCGGTGTCGCCGGCGCCACTCCGGTGCCCGGCTCGGCGCAGGGCGAACCTGCGCCCGGAGAGCCACCGGGCGTCGGCTCCACGTTCAGGCCGGCCGCGACCAGGATGGTAGCCGCCACGTCGGTCTCTGTACCGTGCGGCGCGCCACGGCCCGCGGCCCTGTCCGCGGCCCTGCGACAGCAGGTCATCGACCGGCGACGTTCCGCCGTCGGGTCTACTCCCGCCAGCCGTTGGGCCATCGGTCCAGGTCTCTCCAAGAGCGCCGCCAGCCAGTGGTTGCCCCCCGGGACATCGGCGCCTCCGGCCGTGGCCAGTTGCACCGCTCGACGCACGAGCGCCTGCGCGCCTGGTGAAAGCTTCTTGAGAGCCTCGTTATCCACCAAAGAGCGTTCCTCCTGAGTCTCGCCGACGACGGGGCGGGGTGGCCCCCAGGACGGAAGTTGCGGCTCGCCAGCGCCGTGTGCGCAAGACACCCCCCTGCCGACGCAAATGTGGCGGGCGACAGGTATGCCACCCGCCCGCCCGCCACTCGTCTCGGTACAAAGCGTCCGCAACCTGCCAAAGCGACGCGATAAAGGTGCGGCCGAAAACCTCGAACTCGTCGGGAATGTCATTGCCAGAGCGTCCGCTCCCGGAGGGAGCAACTCGAAGAGTCTCCCGGCATTCGGTGAAATCCCTCGCTGTCTCGCTGCGCGAGATGGAGGCTCAGAATGACAGGAACCGGGGCAACCAGACTTCTCGGCCGCGCCTCTGGATGGAAGGCCACCGCCTGCACCGCACTCTCACGCCAGAACATCTTTCACATCATGATATCATATGCAGTCTTTCCGTGCAACAAAACCATCTAAGCACAATGAAATGCGGCTATACGTACGGGCGCTCAATCTGCAGGCGACGGCCTCTGCCCCCTGCTCTCCGGCGCCTTGCCTTCCCGGCAGGCTCTACAGTGGCACGAAATCCAGCTTGTCGTCGATCCGGGTCACCGCCTCCGCCAGCAGCTCGGCGGCGTGCTCCAGATCGCCCAGGTGGACGACCTCCACCGGAGTGTGCATGTAGCGGTTGGGGATGCTCACCAGACCGGCCGCAACTCCGGCCCGTGTCACCTGGATCGCGTTGGCATCCGTCCCCGTGCCCCGGGGCTCCGGCTCCACCTGGTACGGAATCTTCTTGTCCTTAGCCGTGTCGAGCAGCAGTTGCCCTACCCGCGGGTTGATGTTGGGGCCCCGGGCGATTGCCGGCCCCTCTCCCATGTTGATGACCCCGGTACGGGAGCCGTCCACATCGGCGTAGTCCGTGGCATGGGTGACGTCCACGGCAATACCCACGAGAGGGTCGATGCCGAAGGCGCTGGTAGATGCGCCGCGAAGGCCGATCTCCTCCTGTACGGTTGACACGCAGTACAGCGCGCAGTCGATGTTCTTGCCCTTCAGCAGGCGCAGGGCTTCCATGACGACGAAGGCGCCCACCTTGTCATCGAACCCCGGGGAGACGCGGAGGTCACCCTCGAGGTCCACCATGCCCAGCTTGTAGGTGGCGCAGTCGCCGATCTGTACCAGCTTCTGCGCGGCCTTCTTGTCCTTGGCGCCGATGTCGATGAACAGACTGTCAATGCTGATCTTGGCGTTGTCGCGCTCCTCGGGCTTCATCAAGTGCACCGGCTTGCGCCCCACCACGCCCGGTACCGCACCCTTCTCGCCATACACAACCACCTGAGCGCCGGCCAGCACCGTGGCGTCAATGCCCCCGATACTGGCGAACTTCAGGTACCCGTCGTCGGTGATGTGCTGGATCATCATGCCCACCTGATCGCAGTGGCCGGCGAGCATGACCCTCGGGGAGCCCCCGGGGTTCTTGACGGCGATCACATTCCCGTGCACGTCGGTGCGTAGCTCGTCTGAGAGCTCCTCCACTCTCTGGCGCACCACGCGCTGGGCGGGCTGCTCGAAGCCCGAGGGGGATGGTGCCTCGATAAGGGCGCGAAGGAAGTCCACGGAAGTCTTCTTCACTGATGCTCTCTCCTCGTCGGCTGTGTTTGGTCCATGCGCCGCGCCGGGCTCGTCGCCTCTGCCCGCGACGAGCCGTCATCTCTCTTCCAGTCTGCCGATCAGCTCCACCAACGTCTCCACCGACTCGTCGATGATGCGCCGCCCCAGTTCGGCGCTGGCCCTCTCCGGATCGCCCATGATCCCGACTTGTATCTCGGGGCGCTGGTGAATGTGCGGTACCACGTCTGGATGCTCGACGTTCTTGGTGCGAAGCTGGTAGTTGTCCGGGTCCTGCCGCATCATCTCCACCAGCTCCGGTGTGTCCAGCTCCCTGCCCTCCCTGACGTCTTCCGGGGCTATGGCCAGTATCAGCGACGTCTCCACATAACCGGCGTGGAAGTCGCGGGAGGCGAGGCCTTCGGCCGCCAGAGGCGAGCCCTGGCCGATCATGTGGACGGCCACGTTGATCCCGGAACGGTCGGGGTGGGCGCGGAGGAACATGTCCGCCGCAGCGTGGATGGCCTGGACGTTCTCACTCCCCCCGTGGCCCTGCACGAGCACCAGGTTGCGCCACCCCTGGCGGGACAGGTCGCGCAGGATCTCCATCACGAGGAGGCTCACTACCGGGGTGGGGATGTTGATCGTGCCGGGCAGCTCGCCCCCGGAGAAGGTATAGGCCACGGTGGGGGCCACCAGGCATCCGGTGGCCGCGGAGGCCCCGCGGCAGATGGCCTCCGCCGCGTAGCAGTCGGTGCGGGTGGGCAGGTGGTAGCCGTGCTGCTCGATACAGCCGCAGGGGATCAGTACGGTCTGCGTCGTCTGCATGGCGAGGCGGATATCTTCGACGGTCATGTGTTCCCACAGTAGGGGATCGGCCATTGGGGCAACCTCCGTTGCGGCGAAACTCGCATCTGGCCGGGAGAGTTCCCGCTCCAGCGCCGAATCCCTGCCGACCCCGACGGGCCCCGATGCACGCCACGGGCACTTCCGCGCGGTCAAGCGCGGGGGGCCCCGCAGTCGGACACCGCCGCGGAGGTGGCGCTGCGCGTGGTCTTGGGACGACGCGCGGGACGGCGAGGCGGCGCCGATCGGCCGCCGCCGGATCCTCAGAGTGCCCCCGCCGCAGGCGGGCAGATGAGCAGACCGCAACGATGGCAGTCCAGTCGCGGGTGGAGAGCTGCTTGCCGGCGGCCGCCGCGGGAAGCAACGCCCGGTCTGGTGACGCGGAGGGCTCACGGGGCGTGTACCCCGTCTCGCCGTCCCGGGGATCGAGCGGCAGCGTACCGCGGCTCCTGTGGTCTTGTGTGCCGCTGGTGGTGGCGAGCCATGAGGCTGACCCGCAGACGGACAAGGAGGGCCAGGGGCCGCGGCGCGACATCAGCCCATCCGGAGACGAGACCGGCGCCACAGCCCCGGGCACCGTGCCGTCGGCGAGGAAACCGGCGGCCCGGACTCAGTCGTGAGACGCCGGCCGAGCCCGGCACCGAGAACGGGACCTGCTCTTGGGCGACGTCGTCCTCGGCCTGTACGGGGGACGCCCTGCGTTGCGGCTCGACACGACAGGCCATTGCGACCGCGCGGCGCGAGCGCAGTCACGGCGCAGACAGCATCCGACCGCAAGTCGCGGTGTGTAGGTCCGGGCGGTGCCGGGCCGTTCGCGATGGACACCGGCCCGCCGCCCGCCTGTCTCCCGGCTCACTCATCCTCGCCGCGCACCCAGGCCTCGTCGAAGATGACGTGCTTCATGTGCGTGCGTTTGTACGTATACAGGGCGTTGATATTGCCGTCCAGGTGCTGGATCACCGCGGGATAGGAGAACTCGGCGGGTTCGGTCTCCAGGTTGCGCCGTATGGGCCAGGTGCGGCCGCCGTCTTCCGACAACGCCACCGTCAGGGGCGAGCGTCCCTTCTTGGTGTCGTTGTAGACCAGCACGGCGTTGCCGCTGTCCAGACCGGTCATGTCGGCGCCGCTGTCGGGGTTGGGCAGTTCCGTGGGCTCGCAGAGCGACCAGTTCATCCCACCGTCTGTGGACACGGACTGCCAGAGTACCCGGTGCTCAGGCCGGTCCTCGGGCGCTCCGTTCCGCAGCAGCGCGAGGATGGAGCCGTCCGGCCGCTCAATGAGCGTGGGCTGAATCACCGTGACCGGTCCTTCCATCCAGCCGGACCTGCGCCACGTGACGCACTCATCGTCCGAGACCAGACAGAAGCCGCGCCAGTTGACCTCATCGTAGCAGGGCAAGACCGTGCGGCCACTCCTGAGGCGGATGGGCTTGTTACGCACCATCCAGCCCTGCTCCTCACTGAGCGGCACAGGCTCCTCCCAAGTGCGTCCTTCGTCTTCAGATTTCATGGCATACAGGAGCACGTAGTCCCAGCCCGGCTCCTGCTGGGTAACGTAGAACAGCCACACGTGGCCATATGTGTCCACGTGCAGGACCGGGTTGCCTTCGGACTTGCCCGGAGTGTCGATCACCGTGGTCAGTTCAGACCAGTCGTCGAGTTCAGAACGCAGGCGCGCCGTGAGGACGGCCACGTCCGGCGCACCCTCGCGAGTACCGGCATAGAAGGCGGCCAGGAACTCACCGCTGGGCAGCTCGAGAATGGTCCCGGCATGGCAGGACGGCCGGGCGGGGATAGTGTCGTAAAGAAAGCGCTCTTGGTACATTGGCCTGTGGCCCTCGCTTGTCTCAGGGCTGGGGTAGTGCTACAATCCAATGATAGTGCAGGTTGCGGTTCTCCGCAAGCAGTCGTCGGCCTCGCCCCTCGCGTTCGGTGGGCCGTCGAGCCCTGGAACCGGGACGGGGAACAAGCCACGGGAGGGAATCGCCCTTGTTTGTGCAGGCAATCGCCGTCTCGTTCCGCCGGGTCTCGGTCCGGAGGCAGGTGCTGGCTCTGGCTCTGGGAGTGTGTGGCTTTGCCGCGGCCATGGTTCTGAGCGCGCACGTGAAGGTCCCACTCCCCTTCTCGCCTGTGCCGGTGTCTCTGCAGACAATGGTCGTCCTGCTATCAGGTGCCACGCTTGGCGCCCTGGGCGGCGCCGCCAGCCAGGTGCTCTATCTGGGGCTCGGGACGATGGGGATGCCTGTCTTCACCGCGGGCGGCGGCCTGGAGGTCCTGGCCGGCCCCACTGCGGGCTATCTGCTCGCCTTCCCACTCACCGCCTGGCTCGTGGGCCGTCTGGCCCGAGGCCGCGAGGCGTGGGCGCGGCCGCTGGCACTCACCACAGGCACACTCCTGATCCTGCTCCTGGGCTCGGCCTGGCTCGTGGTGGGATGCGGCCGCAGCGTTCCCGAGGCCGCCATGCTGGGGTTCGTGCCGTTCCTGGCCGGCGACACACTCAAGCTGGTGGCGGCCGGCGCCCTGGCCCCGATCCTCCGCCGCGGCTACGAAGCCGCCGCGGGACACCACTGAAGAGGCCCACACGATGCCCGGCGCTACTTTGCATGAGGTTGCCCAGGCCATCACCGATGCCGTGGGAACCGAAGGGCTCATCACCGCGCTGACAGGCGCGGGAATCTCCAAGGCCTCCGGCATACCCACCTTCCGTGGTGCCGATGGCCTTTGGGAGACCTACAGGGCCGAGGATGTCGCCACCGCCGCAGTACTGGAGCGCGATGCCGCCACCTTCTGGCGATTCCACGACCATCTGCGCCAGGTCATCTGGGAGGCCGTGCCCAACCCGGCCCACTTCGTACTGGCCGAGATGGAAGAGTACCTGGAGGGTATGGAGTTCGCCGTCATCACCCAGAACGTCGACCGCCTCCACCAGCGTGCGGGCAGCATCAACGTCATCGAACTCCACGGCGACGCCCTCTCCTATGTCTGCATCCGCTGCGGCCGCAGGCCGGAGGAGCTACCCATCCCTCTGGAACAGTGCCCGCCCCTGTGCTCCGCCTGTGGAGGCGTGATCCGTCCCGAGATGGTGCTATTCGGGGAGGCTCTCCCGCCCGAGGCGATCGGCAAGGCGATGGGCCTCGCCGAAGAGGCGGACGTGATGCTGGTGATCGGCACCTCCATGCTCGTGGAGCCCGCCGCCACGCTGCCTGTCCTGGCCCTGGACACCGGCGCCCTGGTGGTGGAGATCAACACCACCCCGACCCTGCTCACATCCCTTGCCGACTTCTCGGTGCAGATGCCGGCATCTACAGCCCTCCCGGCCCTGTGGGACGAGTTGCGCACCGGCATGGCCCAGCAGTAGCGCCGGAGCACAGGCCTCCGCCGCCGCGCTCCCGCTCGCCCGCTACACCCACGGGCAGGGCGGTATCCCGACGGGCAGCCCCGTCTCGATGCTCTCCCCCGCCGTGCCCCCCACCGCCGTGCTGTCCCTGGCCGCCAGAACCTCGGCGTCTTGCTGTGCCCCGGAGAGCGCGCAGTCCAAGAAGTGCTCGACGATCCTCTGGTCTCCCCCGCCGTGCCCCCCACCGCTGAACACGGGCCGCCATTCGTCGATGTGGTCCGTATGGCGATAGGAGACGCGAATCAGGAAGTTGCCTTCGTTGTTGTACAGGGCGTACATCTTCCCCCTGGTGCCAACCAGCGTGAACTCCCGGGTGTACTCGGGCGAGAAGTGACACTCGATGAAGCTTCCCCGGGTGCCGTTGGCGTACTCGATGCTCACGATCGACTGATCGTTCACGTCGGCCTCCTGCCCGTATACGCAGAGGTCTTCGCACTCCACCGCGGCACCGTAGTCCATCATGAATCGCGAGTGGTTCACGAAGTATGGGCATGTCTCGGCCTCAGCGCAATCTCGGCAACGCTTGTCATTGGCGGCGGTGCCCCCGAAGACGCTCAGAGCCCCGGTGGCGAACACGCGCTCCGGCCGGCCGCCCATGAACCAGTTCAGAAGGTCGATGGTGTGAACGCCCTTCTGCAGCAGCAGGCTGCGCACGTAGTCCTTGCGGCGCATATTGCCGTGGTAGAAGTACTGGCCCCCCACGGAGACGTTGTCGATGGCCCAGCCCAGCTTGATCTCACCGATCGCCCCGTCGCCGATGATCTCCCACATGCGCTCAAAAAGCACGCAGTGGCGCAGCTCGAGGCCGACCATCAGCAGCGTACCGGCCTTCTTCCACGCGGCGATGATGTCGTCGCACTGCTCCACCGACTGGGCCATGGGCTTCTCCAGGAGCAGATTCTTGCCGTGCTCCAGCACGTCCAGAGCGTTCTGGTGGTGCGCCCGGTCGCAGGAGGCGACCACCACCGTGTCGATGTCGGGACGGTTGAGCATCTCCGCGTAGCTGTCGTAGTATGAGACCTGCTCGTCCCAGCGACCTCGGCACAGCTCCAGGGCCCGCGGATTGGGGTCGGCCAGAGCGACCAAAGTCGCCCGCGGGTTCTTGTCGAACATCCCGGCGAAGTACCGGCCCCGGCCGCCGAGACCGATGATACCGACCCGGACCTTGTCCAAAGCCGTCTCCTCCTGACCTACGGCAACCCGACCGCCGGCCGCCAGCCGTTCCGGCCGCTCGCGAACCACAGATAGGTGTCTTCACTCATGCTGCTTCCCGCAGGCCTGCTCAAGGGCCGCTTCCTGAACCGCCCCAATCGTTTCGCCACATGGATCGAGCTGGCCGACGGACCGGCCTACTGCCACATGCCCAATCCCGGCCGCATGCTGGAGCTGCTCCACGAGGGCACCGAGATGTGGGTCGTCCCGCGGCCGGCGCAGGGCCGCAGGACAACGCATCAGGTCGTCCTGGCCCGCCACGGTGAGACCCTGGTCTGCCTGGTCTCAGGCCTGCCCCCGGAGCTGTTCCTCGAGGCCTGGCGGGCCGGACTGGCGCCCGAGCTGGGCCGCTGCCACGGGGTCCGCAAGGAGGTGCGCTACGGGCGCAGCCGGCTGGACCTCGAGCTCACCTGCCACACCGGCACCTGGCTGATCGAGACCAAGTCCTGCACCCTCGTGGAGGACGCCATGGCCCGCTTCCCGGACGCCCCGACCCTTCGCGGCGCCCGCCACGTCCGGGAGCTCGCCCACGCCGGAGAGCACGGCTTCACGCCCGCGGTGGCCTTCATGATCCAGCGCAACGATGCGCAGCGCTTCTCGCCCAACGATGACACGGACCCCGACTTCGGCGCCGCCCTGCGACAGGCCGCCCGAAACGGTGTGCAGGTCATCGCCATTGTCTGCGATGTCACTCAGGAGGCCGTCACACCGCTGCGCCGGATAGAGGTGCTCTTGTAGGCGCCGGTTGCCCGGCGACTCATTCCGCCACCCCCGGCCCGCAATCGGTGCGTGTCACCACATTGTGCAGCGCCGTCTGGCCGATGGTTCCCATGTTGCGCACGACCGTGCCCCTTGTCGCGGCACTGCGGGCCGAGGTGCAGACATTGGCCAGGCTCAGGCTCTCGATCGTTCCGCGGTTGACGATGAAGTCCAGAGCGCTGTCCGCCAGGTTCGCCACGGCGGCATTGCACACACCCAGATGCCTCACTTTGGCGCCCTCGCTCACCAAAACAGCCGGCGGGGCCAGCTCCACGGCCTCGGTGCGCACCAGATTGGACAGGAGCAAACTCCCCACATTCATGCCGCCCTCGACCCAGATCAGCGGGAAGCGGCACTGTTCCATGTCGCTCTGCGGCAAGGGCTGCCCCTCCGGGCGTGGGGGCCTGGACAGGTGCATCCCATCGATCACCACATCGGTGACCGTACTGGGCTCGCCGGGATGCACGTTGTGGTGGGTGAAGGACACGCCGTAGTACCGGAAGCTACCGTACAGGCCGCTGATCCGCACGCGGGAAATCGGCGACCCGGCCGACAGCAGCCGCACCCCGGTGTAGCCGTTCTCGGCCCACACCCCCTGTATCTCCACGTCCGTGATCGGCCCTCGCGTGACCTCGAACATCGCGCCGTCGTCGGCGTTCAACGCCACCTGATCGTCATTGGTGGCGCCCTTGAGGTTGGCGATGCGCCCCTGGGAGGCGGGGCCGTGGACATGCACCCCGTCCATGTTGTTCGTCAGCATGTTGTAGTCGAAGGTGATGTCCTGCACCGTAAACCGTCGTACCGCCCCCAACTGGATGCCATAGCACTCGGGGTCCTTCAGCGTCAGCCCTGAGAGGTGCAGGTCGTCCACATTCACAAGCTGCATGAGCACGCCCAGATAGCGGTCCTTACTGAACGGCACCCGCCAATCGCCGCCTTCGTGGTACTCACACGTCTGGTGCGCGTTGTTCCCGTCCCAGATGCCGCCGATGATACTGATGCCCCGGTTCCCTCGCTCCGGATCGTCATTGACCAGCATGTACCGGTGGGCGCGGTCGGCGAGGCGCAAGGCGGCGTTGCGGTCACAAAGCAGCGTCTGGCCGGAATGGATCACCAGCGGCCGGGTAATCAGATAGCCTGCGGGCGGGGTGGGCAGATGGACCACAGCCGCGCCGCTATCCAAAGCGGCCTGCAGGCCGGCGGTGTCGTCGTGGAGGCCGTCGCCCACGACACCGGGCGTGGCAAGTGCCGATACGTGAGAACCGCGCGCGTCCATGTCCACGCCCTCCGCCGCCGGGATGGTTGCAGTTCGCCTCGGAACAAGGGCCAACAGCGCCGCTTGCCTACCTCACAAACTCCACGAAACCCGCCCGCTCCACGTCGAAGGAGTGCCCCCCGGTGCCTTCCCACATCAGCCACAGGTCATCCAGAACCTTGCGTACCGTGAGGTTGAAGGCCGGGCGAACACCATCCGTCGGGGAGAACCCAAGCATCGAGAAGGGGATGGACATCTCGCACGTCCAGCGGCCCTGCTCCACCACTGCCGCCCTGTACACGATGCCACCGACGTCCATGCTGCCGGGCTCCTGGGCGGGATCGGCCGTGGTGCCGTACTGCAAATAACCGTTGCCGTAGCCCCGGACCACGCAGATGGGCTCGGACTTTCCTTCTTTCAGCGCACGCAGGCTAACCTCCACCGCGTCGTCGAGCCCCCACCGGTTGCCGGTGAGCTGTGTGTCGGGGTGCACGGCGTTGTCCACCGCGAGATAGAGCCTCTGCTCGTCATACGCCGGCCACGCTCTGCTCTCCCGCGAGGCCTTCTGGCAGCGATAGTCCTGCGCAAGCACCATGGCCGCGTCCGGGTCTGCACCGCCCCACTCTGCAGGGTCGATGATCCCGTCGATGGTGATGGGCGCTGCGGCGCGCGGCACGGCGAACACCGGCGCCGGCCCCTTCTTCACCGCCGGGGCCGCGGCTCGGGTCTCCTGCAGTGGCGGAAGCGGCCTGGGCGGGTCATAGGTCCAGGGCTCAACCACCGGGCTTGGCCGCAGCTCGTCGGCGTACAGCCCCATCTCGTCAAAGGGAATCGGCCCAAAGCCCGGCAGCTTCGCGAACACCTCGGCCTCCGGCCTGAGCCTGAAGTCCCCTCCGGCGGCATCGAAAAAGCCCGGGTCGGCGTCGGTCACCAGGTTCTGAGCCTCATCGACCTGCCAGTTGCCGCTCTTGACCTGTCCGCACATCACCAGCAGATTGCGCACCGCGTGGCTCACTCGCGCCACACCGGGCCGAGGCTCCATGAAGCCCTCCAGCGCGGGGTATCTGGTGGTGTACGGCGGCCCGGTGATGTCCACCTGGCGCAGGAGCTTGTTCTGCCAGTCCTCGCCTCCCAGCGCCTCGGCCCAGCGTTTGTCGTTCCACGGGGCGGAGCCCAGGGCGCGCTTGCACTCGACGAACACGTTGTTCTCGGCCCACAGGTCGTGCCCGCCGTGGGAGAAGACCGTGCCGAACGACCCCTTGCCCGGCTCGCCGCAGCGGAAGAACACATTGCCGATGACGACATCGCCGCCATCGCCGTCGTCGAAGTACACCGCCGCATTGCCGTGGCCCATGGGGCTGCCGATGTTGTGCCAGAAGTTGTAGCGCACCACATTGCCGCGGCACGAGGGGTCGCGGCCCTTGTAGTAGGCGCCGCAGTCATCGGTCTGGGTGCAGACGTGGTGCACCACGTTGTACTCGAAGATGTGGTCATTGCCGCCGACGCCGATGGCCTGGTGCGGCGCATCGTGGATGAGGTTGTGGGCGGCGCGGTTGCCCACGCCCCCGATCAAGATGGCATTGGCATAGGTGAGCTGGTGGCAGGAGTAGTGGTGGATGTGGTTGTTGACGGCCTCGTGACCGGCGGGCGTCAGGGTCTTGCGGTCGCCTCCGGACAGCACCATTCCGCCCGTGCCGGTGTCATGGATGTCGCAGGCCTCCACGCGGTGGCGCGCCCCGCCTTGCACCACAACGCCCACGGTGCGCACGTTCCTTACCCGGCAGGCCTGCACATGCACCGCCTCGCCCCCGGACACCACGATGCCGTCTCCCTGCCCGGCCTCCACGGTGAAGCCCCGCAGGGCAATGTGAGACGCGTCCCGGATGGCCACCAGCGGCCCGGACAGAGTCGAGATCACCATGCGCGCCCCGGCCATGGCGTCCGGGGGCCAGAGGTACAGCGTGTTGCGCGCGACGTCGATGTAGTATTCGCCCGGGCTGTCCAGCTCCTCCAGCAGGTTCAACGCCCTGTACCGGCGCGGCGACGGGTTCCCCTGCTTGACGCTGTACAGGTGCGGCCGGGCCAGTGTGATCTGCCGGCTTTCCGGGTCGATGCCTGCGATCTGGATCGTCTCGTCGTACCAGTCAAAGCACCAGTAACCCTGGAGCCACACACCGGCTTCCACATTCCAGCGATCCGGTCGGTCGCCCTCGTACTCGAAGACTCCCGGCCGGCCCGTGTCGTCGCCCACCCGGGGATTGGACCCCGAGTCGATGATCCTCGCGATGTGCGCCCAGCCCTCCTGCGGCCAGCTCGCCACCGACAGCCGCCGATCGTTGAAGAACACCTCCGGAACCGCCGGGAACCCCCGGAACTTGTCGGGGTACGGGGCGGGAGCCGAGATGCCCAGGGCGCCTAGGTCGGCCTCCAGCACCTGTCCCCTGGCGGCCTGAACCAGACGCTCCAAGACGGCGGCGTCGGTGACCGGGGAGAACGCCTCCGCATCCACCGACGGGCCGCCCTGAAGCCGCACTTCTTCGCCGGGCGCCGCCCGGAACACCACAGGCCCCTCGGCCGTCCCGGAGTCATCGCTCCCCAACTCGAAGGTCCGCGGCAACTCGTAGGTGCCGCCGGCCACCATCACCGTCGCGCCCTCAGCGGGGAGCCGACCTTCGGCCCTCAGCACTCGCAGCGCATCGCGGGCGGCATCCAATGTCGCCAGGGGTCCGTCGGTGCCCGCCTCATTGGGGCGGGCCGAGGTGCCGGACCACCCATCATCTCCGTCAGTGGCCACGTGCAGCACCAGTGCTCCATCCCGCTCCTGGGCGAGGCACTGAACGGAACCGCCGCAGAGCAGTACCGCGCCAAGAGCCGCGGGTAACCCCAGTATCCCGATGAGCATGAGAAGCGCCTCCTCGGCGAGTCGGCAAGTCGGTGGTAACCGCGATGGTGCAGGGGGCGGCACCGCCGGTGGACGGCGCCGCCCTCGGAGCGGTCAAGCATGTGGCGCGCCCTCGAAACACGGCCGGGAAGCCCGCTGTAAGCGCGGCCGAGAAGTCCGGCCGGACCGGTCCCTGTCATTCTGAGCGTCCATCTCGCACAGCGAGATAGCGAAGAATCTCGCTGTGTCCCGGGAAGTCCTTCGAGCTGCCCTAGCCGGGAGCGCAAGCTCCCGGAACGACACTCCCATGCGAATGTGGACTGCTCACCCGCGCCCTACCCCCGCAACTGCTCCAGAAGCTCCACGGCCCTGTCGGCGATCTGCTCACCGAAACCCGGCTCGTAGGCGCTGGAGTTGGGCTCGTAGGCGCCCTCTTCATACGCCCGCTCCGTGGCGATGTAGCCCACCGAGTCGTTGGCCAGCTCGATGACCATGGTCTGGGCGAAGGGCGAGTTCTCCTTGATCCGCAGACCCAGCTCACAGAAGTACTCGCCCGGTACGCCGGCGATGCCCAGGTCGCCGACGCGCAGGGCCTGGACCCACGTCTCTCGGGCCTGCGGGGGGGTCTCGGCCAGCCTGCGTACACGACGGGCGAAGGACCGCTCGCCCATCAGCACGGGCTCATTGGCCTCCTCCCGCCGGAAGATCTCATCGGCCGCCCGGACCTCCTCCGCCGTCGGCGCCGGACGCGGGTTGAGCGTCACCTGTGCCGCAGCCGCTCCCAGGGATAGGTCATCGGAGTACGCCGCACCGTTGGCCCCGTACAGTGCCGAGGCGGCCACCAAGCCGGCGACGCGCTCCGTGTGCTGGTAGCGATCGTTTTGGGGGCGCACGTTACCCATGACGTCCCAATTGTTGATGTCGCCGGAGGCGCCGTTGCTCAGGGCGGCCACGAAACTCTGTCCCACCATGCCCTGGATGATGCGCGAGAAGTAGCCGAAGTAGTCGGCCGACAGGGCGTGGAAGTCGTCGGGGATGCCCACATAGTGTAGGGCGTAGTTGGCCAGGAGCCCGAGGGGGGAGCCGTCCGGGCGCTGCAGGGCCAGGACGCCGACCTCGGGGTCCACCGGGCCCGCGGGCTCTACCACGTTGGCATTCCCAACCCCGGGGTTGGTCTGCACGGTGCCATCGGCCATGCGGTACCTGCGGTTGAACACCGCCCGGCTCTCCCGCTCGCTTCCCCATCCGGCCCGGGCGACGGCCCGGCGATCCCAGGCCAGTTGAACCGCGTCGGCGATACGCTTTGTCAAGAACTCCGTGTACGGGTCATCACCGGTCTCCGGGCCGGTATGGGTGTGGGTGCAGGCGATGAGCACCTGCTCCGGGGCAAGCGCGGTCGCCTCGGCCACCATGGCCTTCGCCCGGTCCTGGTACTTGCGGTCCAGCCCGATGATGTCGCAGATGGCGATGGCAAGACCACAATCACCGTTGTCCAGCGCGAAGCTCCGCACGTACAGCGGGTCGTGGACCTCAGAAGCGCTGCGCTTCTCGAAGTACCCTCTCATGTTGGTGCCCAGCGGCGGGGTGATGTCCAGTTGTGCAACTCCGGCGGTAAGCATCGTACGGCCTCCGTTTTGGTATGGTGCGGCAGGGGTCGGTGCAGCCTCTGGGGCACGGGCTCTCGGCCGGACTACGGCTGCAGCGGGTAACGCTCGTCCAGCAGGTTCCAGCCCTGCGGCGGCAAACCGAAGTCAGGGATCGCCAGACGCTCTCCGTCTCGCTTGGCCGATTCGTGGGCCACGATCCCCGGCGCATTGTACCGCGCCGCCAGCCAGATGTTGTTCTGCGGCAGCTTGTGGCCTACCACGCAGCGGACGAAGTCGTTGACCAGGAACACATGGGTCCCGTCGTGCCCGTTGGGCACCCCGGCGAACTCCACCGGCAACTCCCACCACGGCTGGGCCTTCGAGACGCCCAGGAACCTCTTGCCCAGGTACTCTCGGGGCAGATCGCCCAGATTCTCCTCGGTCACTTCTACTCCGTCGAAGCGGCGGATGTGGCTGACATCCTCGGTGCGAAGCTTGACCTGCTGGGCGGCTTCGGCGTAGGCAATCTCCCCCTCGCCGTAGCCCGCGGGGAAGTCCAGCCAGGCGTAGACCCCCGAGAGCGGCTGCTCCTCGTAGGCCGCCCGGGTCCCCATGATGGTCATCCGCCCGTCTCCGGCCCCGATGCGGCGGAACTCGTTGACGCGGGCCATCCCACCGTCGGAGGTGCGGAACAGTGCGGACTGGTTACTGAACACATTGCCCCACAGGCTCAAGTCCTCGTCGAAGACCCCGTCCCGGTGTTTGTCGACATACCCGAAGCACGAGACATGCGTCATCCGGCGGAAGGTCACCCCGAGGACGAAGGCCGTGGAGTGAGTGGGGTAGAGCATAGGCGGGAAGCTGGCGGTCTTCTTCCACTCATCGCCGCCGCTGTACATGTAGGACTTGTAGAAGTGGGCCATGTCGTGGTGGTACTGGCCCTCGCCGTAGACGAAATGCCCGAAATCGCCGGCGGCAAAGCGTTGGCGGCAGTAGGTGGTCTGGGCCCGGTAGTAGCTGGTCTCGCCCATCATGTAGATCAATCCGGTGGAGCGGACGGTCTGCTCCAGCTCGGCCAGCTCCTCCAGCGTCACCGCCGCGGGGACCGCGGAGTACACGTGCTTACCGGCCCGCAGGGCCGCGATCGCCTGAGGCCCGTGGAGCCAGCGCTGCGTGAACAGACACACGCAGTCGCAGTCACTGCGGCACAGGGACTGTAGGGAGTCGAAGGTCTGCGTCACCTGCAGGCTCGCCGCCTTCTGAGCCAGACGCCCGGCGTCGATGTCTGCCAGGTACACCTCGTCCACATCCGGATGGCGCTGGAACACGGGCACGAACAGACTGCCGAACTGACCGGCACCACACAGTCCGATCTTCAGTCCCATGGCTGCTCTCCGCGGGGTTGGATTGGCCGCCGACCGCGGAGGGTAGTTTCGCTGCGTGACGGCGAAGGCCTTCCGCGCAGGAGAGGCCACCGACGCGCTATTGCTTCCGGCCAGGCAGGAAGCACGGCCCCGACGGCCAATATCTAGCCTATCTGGCCGGGCCTGCGGGAGTGCATCCATGGAACCCACCAACCAAGAGCGTCCGGACACGCCCCCCGACGTCCGTACAGAACTGCTCGCGGCCACGCTTGAGTCCACCGCCGACGGTATCCTCGCCGTCGATGCCGAGGGCAGAGTGCTGCACGCCAACTCGCGCTTCGCCGAGCTGTGGCGCATCCCGGACGAGTTGGTCACCGCCGCCGACGACGCCAGGCTGCTTTCCCATGTGCTCGGCCAGTTGCGGCATCCGGACCGGTTCCTGGCCAAAGTGCAGGAGCTCTACGCCACCGATCGCGAGGACTTCGACACACTCCTCTTCACCGATGGCCGAGTCTTCGAGCGCTACTCCCGCCCCCTGATCCACAACGGCAGACTCCACGGCCGGGTCTGGAGCTTCCGGGACATCACCGAGCGCCATCGGGCGCAGGAGCGGCTGAGGCTGGATGAGGAGCGACTCAGGGCGCTGGCAGAGCTTGGTGGGATGACGGGGGCCTCGGTGCGCGAGTTGACGGAGTTCGCCATGGAGGCCGGTGTGCGCCTGACCGGAAGCACCATCGGCTATCTGGCCTTCACC
>Ga0334885_1002149_pt1 | contig 21110 bp, 19 predicted proteins | sample GraSluR1_MG_8_FD_207233 | JGI IMG/M metagenome (GOLD analysis project Ga0334885, IMG submission 207233) | Sludge microbial communities from methane-producing bioreactor in Wageningen University, Netherlands - Granular Sludge_31_05-R1 | ecosystem: Engineered > Bioreactor > Anaerobic >...
CGGGTGCCTACGGTATAGAACTGGATCAGCCGCTCTTCATTTTCTGGAGGAGCTACCTGGAAGAGTCTACAAAGACCGGACCGTCTTACTCGGAGATCGTGTACGATAGGGCTATAAAGTTCGACTAGGGGATATCAGAGCAAAATTGGGCCAGACGAAGAGGGCATCATGATGATGCTCTCCTCAGCTTTTATAACTTTTTGACCATGCATTGCATAAATGCACTGCTGTACCAAGGTAAACATGCCTCATGTGTTACTTATCAGTTATCATAAGAACTGGATTGAATTGCAGGAGTCTACCCTCCCTGAAAAGTGTGCAAGCCTGCAATTCCAATAGCCATCGACGTTGCACACTTTTATGAAGCCTGCAATTAGTCAGCAACTATGTAAAAGTAGGGACGGATCACGGTGGGAAGATTCATACCAAAATCTTAATTAGATTTAAAAGCAAATAACTTTGCAGGAGGAGACGACATATGAGACCATATATATTTCTCATATTTGCATTCGCCATGTTAATTGGGACTGGCATTGCAGAGAATGTGGATATTGGAGACGTGGAGACGTTTAAGCAAGCCTTGGAACAGGAAGGATTCACTGTACAGGAAGGCGCGATAGGTTTTTTTGATCTTATAAAAGTATACAATTTGGGAGTGTTAACCTCTGCGCTTGGAAACAATCCCACAACAAAATACTTGACGTACTTTGTTCCCCCAGCACCAGGTTCCAAGGGACCTGAGCAGTTCACTAAAATAGCAACTGCGCTCGGAATAAGGCAGAACACATCAGCTTTCTGGAATCTTGGTCCAGATGAAGCTATTGTTTTCGTAGGGCGAACACCACCAGAGTGTAGATACTTCAGCTATGAAGCAGAAATGCTGTTTACTACATTCAGAAACGAGACCAGATGGATCTGGACCAGCATGTGCGACCCACTGAATAATTTAGTCATCAAGACTGAAGGGACACCTGACGGGCAGCCCGGAAATCCTTTCAATCAAACTACGGTGATAATTGCCACTGCCGATAAGGGTATCGATCGACGTATCAGAGCAGCCTCTAAATCAGCTGGGTATCCGGATTACCTAACCAATACTCAAGTGATCCCCTCGACTATGTTGAACATGGGCTTAGAGAATAATTCAGATACATTCCTCATTGCCATCCGTCCGGCTCTATTCAAGGACCAGCAAGCTGGCGATGCTTACATTAATAGAACTCCAGCGACTATTCTCAGGGTTACTCCCAATGTATCTGCACAGTTAGATCCGTATTCCGTACCAACACTAAGAGTTCGTGGCACGGGAACAACAGAGTTTGATCTCCTGGATGATCTCAACGAATTACGGGAAGCTATCCTCGCCAAATACAACGCATTGAATTCCACAGAGCTTCCAACAAGTAAATGGTTCGTAGAACAGTATACGGGTCTCCAGACAGGAATCAATACATGGGGTCCTAACAACGATGCATGCTATCTATGGACTGCAAATCAATCTGTCACTTCGCCACAGCCTCCTTTCGCTGATCTCTCTCAGTACTATGATTTCCTGCGAAATCCACCACTTACTTTGGGGAACGATACCAATGAATTCATAATCGTCTATGGTGTTAACCATGTAGCTACAGGAAAGTGTGCATATTCAAACTTCGCCCCCTACGGAGCAGACATCTGGAATGGAGTGGGAGCAGTTCATGACTCAGAACTTGCTGGAACTGCTGAGGAGTATCTCCCTGACAATCCCAACGCGAAATACCTCTATGTCTACAAGATTGCCAGGAACTGTAGCGGTGATCCGCACTGCTTTGAGGTTCCCTATGGTCCAGGAGGATATGGCATACGAACGGAACAGCCGCTTTTCATTTCCTGGAGGCTCTACCTGGAAAACGCAACAAAGATCGGGCCAGCCTATTCGGAGATCGTATACGATAGAGCCATAAAGTTTGACTAGGGGATATCTGGACAAAATTGGGCCTGACGAAGAGGGCATCATGGGGATGCTCTCATCTATTTTTATAACTTTTTCTCCAATATATCGCAGAAATGATCTAATGTACCAAGGTAAATATGCCTCATGTGTTGCTTATCAGGTGTCATAAGAACTGGATTGAATTGTAGTAGTCTACTCTCTCCCGAAAAGTGTGCAAGCCTGCAATTTCAGTAGCTATCGACGTAGAACACTTTTTGAAAGCCTGCAATTAGCCAGCAACTATGCAAAAGTATGGACGGATCACGGAGGGAAGATTCATCTGAGTTCTTTACTGGATCGTAATGCTTGGAGACGACATCCCATGAGTATCACCAAAATCTTTATCAGATCGAAAAGCAAATAACTACGCAGGAGGAGAAATCATATGAGGACTTATATATTTCTTATATTTGCATTTGCCCTGCTGATCGGGACTGGTTTTGCAGAGAATGTGGGGACTGGAGACGTGGAGGCTTTTCAACAAGCCTTGGAACAGGATGGATTCACCGTGCAGAAAGGCGATCTCGGCTATTACGATATGATCAAGCCATACGACATGGGAGTGCTACCTTCAGTATATGGAAACAACCCTACCACAAAATATGTGACATATTTTATTCCACCGGCACCTGGTCATACAGTACCAGAACAGTTTTCTAAAATAGCCTCATCACTTGGAATGAGCCAGAACTTATCTTCATTTTGGAATCTCGGTCCAGATGAAGCTATCGTCTTCGTGGGGAGAACACCCCCAGAGTGTAGGTACTTCAGTTGGGATGTAGATTTGATGTTTAGTACATTCAGAAATGAGACCAGATGGATCTGGACCAGCTTAGGCGATCCGTTGAATAATTTAGTCATCAGAACTGAAGGGACTCCTGACGCCCAGCCCGGAAATCCTTTCAATCAAACTACTGTGATAATCACCACTGCCGATAAAGCTATTGATCAACGCATCCGTGCTGCTGCTCAATCCGCTGGATATTCAGACAAAGTAACTAACACCCACGTAATTCCCTCATCCATATTGAACATGGGTTCAGAGAACAACTCCGATACATTTTTAGAATATATCCGACCGGCTCTATTCAAAGACCAGCAAGCAGGCGATGCTTACATTGATAATACACCAGCTATTGTCTTCCGGGTTACTCCCAACGAATTCGCGGAGCTAGATCCTTATGAAGTTCCTGAGCAAAGAGTGCGTGGAACAGGTGAAACAGAGTTTTATCTTTTGGATGATCTCAACGAATTACGACAGGCCATCCTCACTAAATACAACGGATTGAATGCTACTGAGCTTCCAACTAGTAAATGGGTCCCAGAACAGTATACTGGTCTTCAGACAGGAATCAATACTATAGCTCCTCACAACGATGCATGCTGGCTATGGACAGCGAATCAAACCGTCTCCTCGCCGACTCCTCCTTTCCCTGATCTCTCACAGTACTATGATTTCTTACGAGACCCTGCAATTACTTTGGGCAACGGCACCAATGAGTTCATAATCGTCTACGGAGTTAATCATGTAGCTACAGGAAAGGCGACCTACTCGAGCTTCGGCGTAAACGGGGCTGATATATGGAATGGAGTTGGAGCAATTCATGACACGGAATTTGCTGGAACTGCTGAGGAGTACCTCCCCGATAACCCCGAAGCGAAATACCTCTACGTCTATAAGGTCGCCAGGAACTGCAATGGTGACCCATACTGTTACGAGGTTCCCTACGGCGCGGGAGGCTACGGCATAGAACTGGATCAGCCGCTCTTTATTGCCTGGAGGCTCTACCTGGAAAAGGCTACAAAGACCGGACCATCTTACTCGGAGATCGTGTACGATAGGGCTATAAAGTTCGACTAAAGGGTCAGGCCGAAATTGGTCCAGATGAAGAGGGCATTATGGGGATGCTCTCCTCTAATTTTATAACTTTTTTGCCATACATTGCAGAAATGATCTAATGTACCAAGGTAAACATGCCTCATGCGTTAATTATCAGGTATCAGAAGAACTGGATTGAATTGTGTGAGTCTACCCTCTCCCGAAAAGTGCGCAAACCTGCAATTCCGATAGCCATCGACGTTGCACACTTTTTAAAGCCTGCAATTAACATGCAAGTAAGAAAAGGTAGGTATGGATCACGGTGGGAAGATTCATCTGAGTTCTTTACTGGATCGTGATACTTGGAGATCACATCACACGATATCACCAAAATCCTAATTAGATATAAGGGCAAATAGATTTGCAGGAGGAAATAATATATGAGAGCTTATATATTTCTCATATGCGCAATTGCCATATTAGTTGGGACTGGCATTGCAGAGAATGTAGATATAGGAGATGTAGAGGCTTTTCAACAAGCCTTGGAACAGGATGGATTCACCGTACAGCAAGGTGGGCTAGGTTATTTTGATTTTATGAAATTGTATGATATGGGAGTTTTTCCTTCTGCATACGGAAACAATCCCGCCACAAAATATTTGATATACCTTGTTCCACCACCATCAGGTCAAGAGGTAGGTGGAATTATTTCCGAGATTATTAAAGTACTCGGAGTAACCGCGAACGTAACACCTTTCTGGAGTCTTCGCCCAGATGAAGCACTTGTTTTCGTAGGAAAAACACCACCGGAGTGCAGATACTTCAGTTTTGATCATTATCTAATTGATAGGACATATGGAAATGAGACACGATGGATCTTTGCCAACTTAGCTGATACAGTTAATAATCTGGTAATCAAAACTGAAGGGACACCGGATGGGTCACCTGGAAATCCTTTCAATCAGACCACGATAGTAGTTACCACAGCCGATAAAGGTATTGATCATCGAATCCGTGCGGCTGCCCAATCAGCAGGATACTCAGATGGCATAATTAACACCCAAGTGCTTCCCTCAGCTATGTTGAACATGGGCGTGGAGAACGACTCCGATACATTTGCCGTATATATCCGTCCATCCCTATTCGCAGATGAGCAAGCTGGCAACGATTACATCGATACCAAACCCGGAATCGTTTTCCGCATTACTCCGAATGAATCTACGGAGCTAGAGCCGTATGGTTATCCAGAGCTGAGAGTCCGTGGGACGGGAACGACAGAGTTTGACCTCATGGATGACTTGGAAGAGCTTAGGATTGCGATTCTTGACAAATACAGCGGACTGAACGTCACAGAGCTTCCAACGAGTGTACCACTCTTTGCAGGGAGCGATGCTATCCAAAGAGGAATCGATGGCCTCGGCCCTAACAATGATGCCTGCTATCTATGGTCAGCAGACGAAGCTCTCTCTTCGCAGACACCTTCTTTCCCAGATCTATCACAGTACTATGGCTTCTTGCGAGACCCAGCAATTACTTTGGGCAACGATACTAATGAGTTCATAATCGTCTATGGGGTTAACCATGTAGCCACAGGAAAAGTGATGTACCAGAACTTCGCTCTATATGGTGCTGATGTGTGGAATGGCGTTGGAATGATCTCCGATTTAGATTTCAATGGAACTGCTGAGGAATACCTTCCAGACAATCCCAACGCGAAATACCTCTACGTCTATAAGGTCGCCAGGAACTGCGATGGTGATCCACATTGCTACGAGCTTCCCTACGGTGCGGGTGCCTACGGTATAGAACTGGATCAGCCGCTCTTCATTTTCTGGAGGAGCTACCTGGAAGAGTCTACAAAGACCGGACCGTCTTACTCGGAGATCGTGTACGATAGGGCTATAAAGTTCGACTAAGGGGTCTGGACGAAATTGGAAGGTGAAGAGGGCATCATGGGGATGCTCTCCTCTAATTTTATAACTTTTTTACCATACATTGCTGAAATGATCTGGCGTACCACGATAAACATGCCCCATGTGTTACTTATCGGGTGTTAGAATAACTGGATTGAATTGCAGGAGTCTACCCTCTCCCGAAAAGTGAGCAAGCCTGCAATTCCGATAGCTATCGACGTTGCACACTTTTAAAAAGCCTGCAATTAGCCACCAGCAAGTAGGCAACCATGCAATATCGATAACTTGAGACGTTGCAGGCATCCCTAAGCATGCGAACTCTGCAATTGATGTGATAAATTTTATAGATTCACTTAAATTGTGGACTGGATGCGACCTCCACCCATCATAGCTTGTTCTCGGTTGTCTTCGCTTTCTCCCTCATTAAATGAGGAGAACGCTCCGACCAACCTCCCCCCCAAAAGTTCCGCTGGCCCACGCCCTGGGATGAAATTCGGGTAACACGTCTTGGCACCAAATTCGAGATTAATTCCCGACATCGCGATGCCTTTTTTTTTGGTCCGATGAGATGTTAGTGTACCAGCCTCCTCAAAGCACCAAATCCCAAAATAATATTAAAATTCATCGATATTGCTAGGCATATCTTAATTGCAGCCATTCGATCCTCGTTTTCGTGATATATACCTGAAAACAGCACGCATCCCATGCCTGTGGTGACTTTTTGCATAGTTACACAGGCTTATTGCACACTTTGGAGAAGTATGCAGCGTCTATAGTTAGCGATATTGCATACTTGCAGGCTTTAGAGGAATGATAAAGCCTAACCCTTTTTGCCTTATTTCCGAGGAATCGGAATACGATCATCTGATGGCTTGTGGCGTAAACCTTTCCTTTAAAAGTATGCAACCCTGCAATTCCAGTATCTAGCGGCGTTGCAGACTTTTTGCAGGGTATTCTAAGTATGTAAACTCTGCAAATGATACGATACATTTTTATAAAATAAATTACTTTCAAGTCAGAATTCCCTAATACTTACCGGATTTCTTTAGCGACCAATAAGTTGAACGGTATGAACAACGCGCTTGGATAACCGACTATCTATCCGAAATCCATGTCCGATATCTCATCGTACTACGGATTATCATCAATTACGTGCTCACTATTGTGTCCCCAACAAAAAAGTCGAAGGACGGTTGAAGGGGGCCAACCGGCTCCCTGTTCCTTTGATGAATTGCATGCATGGGTAACGTACCGAGAATCTGGAATCTTATTGCTCTTGCAACATGTTCTCCCCGAAAAGCCGTGATCCATATTATATATCCATTTGAATGTTAATTAAAATCGTATACTTGTACCTCCGCATGCTGGCGTTGCCAACAGATATCGCACGCTCGTAATTTAATCACCGGGCGAGTAGCAGGGGGGGGGAGCAAGGGCGGCCAACGAGCGGGCTCCTCACTTGGTTGCGAGTCCGCGAGTATGGCAACCGAGTCCAACATCCGGTTGGGATGAGAGCGTCCCCAAAATTTGATCCACCAGAGTTCTAGACTACGAACATAAAGAGGAGATATACCGCAACGAGAACATACAATATCCGTATCATGCGATCATCTCTCACCCAACGCTTCTAAGATGCAGCAGTTGATGAATCCCAACTCGAAAATGAAGGTTGCATCGATACCAGCATAACCAAGAACATCAGAGAAATACCCATAGTCCTCATTCCATGCCAGGAATAAACATGCTAAGTCCCTGTTTTCCAACTCTTGGTCTCGTGGCATTTTGTCGATGGTTATCGCAGCTTCCACCGCTTGTTCATAAAGCTCATCAAAATCGTCGACTTCTACACTCCGTATTACATCCAATAATTCTCGATCAATTCTCGTTCTTTCTATGCGTTTCATTTATTTTCACCATCTTTAATATCCATTGCAGGATACATTCTAATACTGTCATCTGAGCTATCGTACTCGATAACTACATGCGTTACACTTTTGCCGTCAAATAGCTGTGACCAGTTATCCAGAAACAACTTTGGGATTGATACCACAGCAAACTCGTTGCCCCGTTTCAGAGACGTCTGTATTTTCCGTTTTGTATTTACATATGCCATATAAACCTCCAGGGCAATTCCTGCGCCCTCAAGTTAATTTCTACGTAAAATTCGCCGAACTCTCAAGCAGAGAAGTAGCATAGTTGTAGGCTTTTTGCAGAGTTGCAAAAGTATGCTACGTCTCATGTTGTCGATATTACATAGTTGCAGGGTTTCGGAGAATGAAGATGTACTATCCCGTCTAGGAAATGGCGGAATAGTTTCTTGGGATCAGTTCAATATGACTAAGAGCCTGCCCTCTACTAAAAAGCCTGCAACCCTGCAATATCAGTAGTTGGCGACGTTGCATACTTGTTGCAGGGTTTTGCAGGTATGAAACAAAGACAAAACCTCCGCTTCTGCCTCAGGTACCTTGATCTGATGGTGGGGATTACAAGCCGAGCTTTGAAAGCATCTGAATATGCCTCTTATGAGGACATCACATGGGTCATCGATCAAATCGACCCGGATCACATCGTTCCCATTCATACGGAAGCCAGAGGGTGGTTCTCGGAGAGCTTTGATAATGTATTCCTTCCAGTAGACGGGGACCAATGGTAATTCTGGGTGGTATAGAAGACTTCTCTGACATCCTTTTATCGATGGACTTGTTGCATAGTTGCAGGGTTATTGCTGGCTTCTTGAAAGTGTGCAACGACGCAAGTTATCGATATTGCAGACTTGCAGGCTTTTGGGGATGGGGGGCTATGCATAATATCCACTTGAGCATCGGTTCTAAGACTATTATCGGATGCGAATTGGGAGAGGGGTTATTTAGCTAGTATCGTATGTGGAAAGTCTGGATAACAACGAGAGATAATTTTTAGAGTCATATCAATACACACAATTGCGTCAGGTACTACATCAGGCAGAGAATGGGGTGAAGTCCGAGGAATACGATGCAACCGGTGTAGAGGATTACCGCACGTATCGAATACAGTATCGCGAATAGCTCCCCAGTGGCCGTGAGAGTAATTTGAAGTCCAACCGTAATATCGGTCGTAGATATCTTTGACACCAGCTTCCTCACTCATTTTTCGGATATTGGATTTCTCCCAATGACCTAACTCTATTGGTAGAAATTCTTCCCAAACATCTTCATTAGCCAGCCTCTGTAGCGTATCTACGTTCACATAAGTCGGCTTCGTTGTTTCATCTTCCAGTTTCAAATACTGAAGTTTCGCTTGTCCAGCACCGAAAACGCGATAAGATTGCCACAGTTGCATATCGTCCTTATGTGCCAAATAAGCAAGCGTAATCAAGTTTTCCACCAAACTTCGCAAACAAAATCGTGCTGACACGGTGTTACTCATATCAACTCTCAATAAATCCTCTATGAGATTAAGACTGTATAATCCGATGCCGAAAACTGTATCGTATCGTGCATCCACAGCGCTTGAGGTGCGCATCCGATTACAATGGTCAACCAAAAGGATTTTTACTTCTTGAACACGGGACAACGTTGGTTTGATTTTGGGTCCCTTTATACTTGCCACTTCGATAGGAAGCGGCCAGCACTCTGTGTCACGTAAGCACTGCGCCCAGAACTTAGCAGACCACTCATGATTTGTGGTGAGACCAGACATTCCACCCATAGCCATCTCATTTGCACGAATACTGGGACGCACTTTACGCAAATTAACATTTGGATATGCTAAGTATTCATCCAGCATTTGTTTTGGAACGTGGAGGAGCCCACCAGCAATGACTGCCATTAGGCGTATAAACCGACAGTCAGTCGCTTCTTGGGATTGATGATCGAGAGCTAAAGCAACAGCATGCATTAGATTGTTCCAATCACTGGTTTCGGGTTCCATTTTCAAAGCCTCAACCCACGCTTCGCGAGCAGGCAGATCATCAAATAACAATAGTGGCCGTAATACAAGGCGGCTTTTTTCAGTGGGTGTCAACTCACTGAGGAAGCCATGAAGAAGCTCCGAATCCATTTGTGATAGTCCCGTATGTGTCACATCACAGTCAATGCTCACAGATGACTTGTCACCGTTACTTTCTAATTCTACTCGTTTTTCACCCAAAAATTCGATGCTTTGCGCCATGAGAAGTAAAGCAGTCATTTGATCGAAACGACTTACAATTAGTGCAGCCCAGAGCATTTCAGGTAGTCTGTCGTCCTTCCAAGATTGAAATTCCAAATTCGGCAGTGTAGCCAAAGGTGGAGTTAATCTGCTACCTTTTTGATTGTGCCCGGCGATATTTGTGCGCCCTGAAGATGTATACCTTCCGTTTCTTTTAGTCATAATTATCTCACTTATATAAATCAGTCGTGGTCTATTTAACTACTCATGTAGCCGATAAATTATAAGAACGTATTGTTATTGCTTCACCTTACAGAGCGTTCGGACCTTTTTCAGGGCGTGCCGTCTCATGAAGTTCGGAATTAAAGGGTTATCACCAGCCTTTATCCTAAAAGCCTGCAAGCCTGCAATTTCATTATCTAGCGGCGTTGCAGGCTTTTCAAAGTATGCATGAAGCGTGCAACAATAGCTCCATTCTCTGCACTTTAAACCCAACCTGAATCGATCCTCCGTAATGCTTAAAGGAGATCAGCGGATCAGGCTATATGCTGGAGGGTTGCTGACGGCGGGTAATAATAACGAGATCGAGAAGAGGTTGTGGGACGCAGCCGATGACCTGAGGGCTAACTCCGGTCTGAAGTCCTACGAATACTCTCTACCGGTACTGGGACTGATCTTCCTTAAGCACGCAGACTACATCTTCACCAAGGCTGCAAAGGATATCTAGGGTTAGGGTACTGGGAAGCGCGATGACCCTGCGAGCCCGATTAAGGTGCCCTTTATCATGAACCATATGATCACCGCAGACTTATTACAAACTTTTTCAAAATGTTCACCATTCCATGTTAGCGATATTGCATGCTTGTAGGGTTTTTGCAGAATATCTACCTAAGCAAATATCTATATAGAGCAGCCTCACGCGATTGAACTTCAGGGGGTCCTTAGAGATTGGGATGTAATGTATGAAAATATTATAATTCAATTCTACTTTTCACAAACCGTTCTGTATCACTATCCATAAAGTATACATAACATCCTTTTAAGCCCCTTGTAAATAATACTCTATAGGTATTTTTTATAAGATTGGTGAACATGTCGCCAGATCTCTTGACGACCGGGTCAGCACAGTTTTCTTTTAGACCGTCCCATTTTTGATCATCGAAATTGTAGACTAAGTCATTTCCGACTATTACCCCGATATAATCGAGTTCGAATCCTTGTATCGTGTAAATGCATCCTATTTGATTCACGCCATTTGGATCTGTTGCCCAAAGTGATGCTTTCGGTATACCTCTCGCGAGTTTGGTTGCTTCAGGCCTAGCGTTCCAAGGTCTTTTAAAATCTCCAATAACCACGTCGTTTTCTAAATTGCCGTCGGATTTTGGATTTTTCGACCATTCCCAGCAAAATCCCGCGGTTAATCTTGCAGTAAAACCCTGATCTATCTTTTCATTAATAGCACTTTCGAGTTCTTCGGGGCTCTTGAATATCTTGAATTCAAAATCATCATTTTTCGTCCATAAAATTTTGGCAGTCTTTATTAAACCTAGTGTATTATTTATCCAATCAATGAATTCCTCACATCCACCACATCTGAATTGTATATCCAACTGATACTCATAAAGTTTGCAGTTATATTTTTCTGCATATTCTCTAATTAAGTCGACCGAACCGATCTCGTTTGGTCTAACCACTTGGTAGTTATCTATGAAAAAAACAGAAACTTTCGAGGCGTTTAATAACTCTTCAATTTGTTTTTTATCACTGCGATCTTCTTTCTTAGTGTACCTGCTATTGCTATTTTCCCTGATTCTGTGTGCTTCATCACAAATTAAGACGTCCAGACCATTATATCCTGCATTTGCAAAGCTATTGAAATATTTGAATTGCGAACTCCCTCTTGAACCAATTTTTTTCCTCAGTGTTTCTGTAAATGCTCTCGATCCAGTTGCATAATAGGTATTGTACCCTTTTAAAAGCAAATCTGCCATTAAGTTGATCGCTATCACCGATTTGCCAGTTCCGGGGCCACCTTTAATGAGAACTACCGTTTTTTGTTTGTCATGAAATCCTTTTTTGGCAGAGGAAAATACTTTGTCATATGCAATAAGTTGTTCGTCTAAAAGTATAAATTCAGGTTCACCTTTAATCACGTTTCCCACATGATCCATCAAACATTTGCTGGGTCTTAGCTTACTTTGCTCAATTCTTTCAAGGACGTCTATACCCATTCCATATTCTAATTTATCAATCAAATAGCCGCAAAGATCGTCTGTATCGTCCGCAGTAAAAAGTGGATAAGTTCCCAAAACATCCTCGAATTTCGGAGAAAAGATGACATCTTCTGCATGTCGATTATAGTTGTGAAGATAAGCGCAGGCATTTAGTCTTATTGGGGACATGCCATCATAGAATGCTGTATGCACATCTTCTAAATATATTTTATACCTTCCTACTTGTACAGAAGGATGCAAAACGTCTCTTTCATGTCCTCCAACCCAGGTTAGAACTTCGTTATCGCCATCCGATTCTCTGCATCTATCCCATTGCTTAAGTTCGACGATAACTGCATTATCTTGTCTGTCTTTATCCCTTCCGCAGATCATACAATCCAATCTTTTTGAACTCAACGGCAATTGATATTCTAATATTACACCATGATCAGTGAGATTGGAATATTGAAACAAAAGCGATATAGCTCTTAATGAATTCTTCCAGGAGTTTATTTCTGCTGGACTTGGATTATATCGATAATAATTAAAAAAGGCATTTTTGAGTTTATCGGCAATTTGATTCTGAATTGTATCTTGTATGAATTGATTTGTCGTGCCGGAATATAATCTCATGACTACAGCTATTCTTAACTTTTATTTGGGCCTTTCGCTTCACGGACAGGGTATTTTTCTTTATTTAATATTATTTTTTGTTCTGTTGACACAAGCAGATCAATATCTAACTCCTGGCAAATGTATATTAAATATATGAATATATCTGCCACTTCGTTCTTGACGTACTCGATTTCGTTTTCGCTAAGATTCCTAGATTCATCGATAGTTTTCCATAAAAATATCTCTAGTAATTCGCTTGCTTCAATTGAAATGGCTTCTGCTAAATTCTTAGGATCATGAAATTGTTTCCAATTTCTGCGATCTCTAAAAACGACTAATTTTCGCCTGATCTCTTCAACATCATCGAGCATAAACATCAAACTGAATTTGCATAATTCATTGGTATTTTCTCGAAACTTGCCCACTCAAACCAATTTGACAAACCCAAAAATTCAGCCCACAGGTTTATCATTTCTATATCCCCCTCATAACTATTATGATAGTTTTCTTCTGTAAGTGATACTAATTTTTTACCTCTCTTAACATAAGGCGTCCTGGCATATGGTTTAATCAGATCGATTCCGATGAGTCTGCCTAAAATATTAAAGAATGCATAGTTCATTATATTTGAAGCTTTATATATCTTCAGAGGAGTGGATGTTTTTATATTATTGGATAAAACAGCTACTGCTGAATCATTCTGTCTTTTTATAGACTCGTGTTGGTAAGATCTTAGCTCTGGATAATTGTCGTAAATCCATTTTTCAATCATAATATCGGGCGGAAAACTAGTTAACTGCTGGATGATTCCATTATGCCATATATCAATCAAGTAGTATAAATCTTGCAGCGATATAATTGAGGATAATCTTTTGATATCTGCTTCAACCTCTTTGGAAACGGTCTTTCTTATATTCGGGTTTGTTGTAGGAACAACTCTTTTGTCCTCGGGTGCGCTAAATGTCCTTAAAATATGGCCGCATTCATGGGCTATCAAGTGATTAATGATTTCATCGTGTTCTTTTTTATAAAATATTATATGCTCTGGCATCCCTGATCGCGCCATTTTTACTTGAGCGTATACTTTTAAATCATCTTTCTCAATAAGCTTAACTCCTTTGTTAGTTGTTTCTTTCACATTCTCTAAAATTAGTTCTACACATTCGATTATTTCAAGAGTTATACTATCTCCCCCGAATTAAACATACTCATAGCCGTATCATATTCTTCGGATAAATCAATGCCTATATCTAAACTAGGTGCTATTTGTTTAAATCCGACGTACATTATACATATTAATTCTAGTCCTGTAAATTCCCCTTCTATCAAGTTTAGGTTATATTTCTTTGAGGGATCGTTGATTTCTATGCCTTTTTGACCTTTTAACCCGATCTCGGATGAAATCATTTGTATTTCCTGAAATGATTTATCTTCAAAAAGTTTCATGGCGTTTAACATGTAAAAAACTGCATCTAATCGGATTCCTTTAGATTTTAGCTCCTTTTCGGCTATTTTCGTCAAATACTTCTTTATCTCGTCTTTTAATGATTCAGGGGCATCCATATGAACAAAAATTTTAAAATACTTCTCGGATTTAACATGCTCATCAAGCTCTTTATAAGACAACGCAAGGCCATAAACAGTAAGAGGGTCTTGCGGATTAATTTCATACGATCTTTCTAGATAATAGATTGCTTTTATGTAATCTCCTTCTTTACCGAAAATGCCACCCAAGTTTTTAAGAGCATATGAGTTATCCGGGCTCAAACTAATAGCTTTTAATAAACATTGTTTAGCATTTTTTAAATCATTAATTTTTGAATAGGCAACTCCTAATGCAACATACGCATTTGCAAATAGTGGATTATATTGAATTGACTTGTTTAATAATTCTATTGCTTTTTTAGGTAGTCCAAGTTCAGTATGACACATGCCCAGATTATAGAGCAAATCGCTATCTTCTGGACTTTCCTTTAGCAGTTCCTCAAAGATATCCTTTGCATCTTCGAACCGCCTATTTTCTATATGTCTCAAAGCTCTATCAATGATATCCAATAATTCTCACCCGCGTGTACTTCTATGCCTTTGGCATCTAAATCGATATAAGTATCTATCGTTGGTCGGTCGAACACTGGGTATTGATCTTGCCGCTATACTTTGGCCACTGATTGTAACCGATATCCGGGTCGTTTGATCGGAGGGCACGAATGAATTCCACCTCTTTGGCGTTCACCTCGCTGTCCAACGCCGTTTCAGATTCCCAGAGGATCTCCTTTCTTACCATGAAGTCGCGGCGCTGCTCACGCGAAAAATCTTTCTCGATGAGTTTGCTGTCTGGACTACCGAAGTAGTCAATGCTATCCGTCAGGTCTTTACCAACGTAGATCTTTCCGTTGGGGTAAGTAATTTTGTAAATCACCTTCATCGAGCATCCAACCTTGCATCCTCAGGTTAATTTACACCTTAACTACAAAATATTTTGCTTAACCGAAAGAGGACTGTGACAGAGCAACTTAGAGGGGCAATTGGGAAGCTGAAACAGATGATTACCCGCAACCGGACCAGAATGGACTTCCTGGAGCTGGAGATCTCCTTGAGTCCTTAAAGCAAGAGAAGATCGTTCTCGATTGGAGGAAGCGTCAGCAATCTAGGGCTATGGTAAAGCTCTGTATTGGAGAGGTTCTGGATCAGTTACCGCGGATCTATACCAAGGAGATGTACGAAGAGAAGTGTGATCTGGTCTACCAGCATGTATACGACTCTTACTATGGTGTGGGTCAGAGTGTCTATGCGCAGACCGAGTGACCTTATTGCATACTGTTTCATACTTGTTGCAGAGTTGTAAAAGCCTGCTAAAGCTCCTGTTATCGATATTGCAGGGTTGCAGGGTTTTTGAGTAGGAGAAGCACAATCGGCCATATTTTATAATTTGAATGTAAAAAGATATTTCACTAACACTTCAAGTCTAAAGGTAGCCACCCTCCTGACCCTAAAAGTGTGCAAGCCTGCAATACCGCTAACGGGATATGTTGCAGAGTTTTGCAGGCTTTGCAGAGTATGCTACAAGTCGGTCTTGGCTCCCTATGGCGTGCCTATCAGGACAGCAGAGGTGCCAGTTTCGAAGAAATATCCCGCAGTAGATCTGCGGGATGCTTCGCCGCAATTTAGCCTAATGATAAATCCATTCGTATAAATTTTTGGTTTCTTTCTCAGAAAAATTTTCCCAGCATTTCTGACTTAGCTCCGGTATCAAGCGAACGGCATCCTTTGATATTTTTGATTCGACCATTTTACGAAATACCCCCAATTCAAATTTTTCGGGGTCATAAACCCAGACATTATAAATCCTGTCCAGATAGAAGGGATCATGAATCCGGTCGTGGTCCTCCAATATCAACCGAATTGCATCGATGGCAAGCTTTATCTCCGTCCATACGGGAAGCAATTCCATAATCCAACCGAGTATCTCAATGCTCCCCTGTGGAGTTCTTATTATATCGATGAACGTGCCTTCTCCATTGAGCTTTGCAGGCTCTGAGCAGAAATAATCGAAGATGTCTCCAATCTTGAAGAAGCGCTCTCCATTCTCGCTCCACACGTGAACGCGAAATTTTGCAGGCCTACAATCGATAATGAACTCCTGAGTCTCGTTACCATCATTGTCGAAGTTATCGCCTCCAGATATAAACAGAGTCACTGGTCCCGCATTGATTTCAGCATTTTCACTCATTTATGCCATCTCCTTACGATTGATGATAATGTAGTCGCTATCGTTATTCTCTACCTGCTTTGCATCTAGCCCGAACTCGGTGATTATCTCGTTCGGTGCGTTGCCACCCTCATATGCACTGTCCTTTTCCATACCAGTTTCTTTGGTCAATTTCATCTCCACCTTATACACATATTTAGCATATCCACTACTTCTGTACTGTCTATGGCGACAGATTTCGCGCCGCCAACTACCTCAAACATTAAAAAGTATGAAAGCCTGCAATTCCAATAGCTAGAGGCGTTGCAGACTTATTGCAGGCTTTCCGAAGTATGCAATAACGCTACTTGTCGGGTCCCTCCTCGACGTTCTGACCGTATTTCTGTGAGATTTTTTCGAGAACGGGGTCGTCTGCCCTGAAGCACATCGTCCACCTATTGCCTACCTTCACTCTCTGCAATGCTTTGATCCCAAGTCCTCTGACGAGGTAACCAATCTTTTGCGGATTGGGAGTTATTCCAAATGATGACAGTACTTCCCTTTGGATATCGAGGTAGGTTATGTGATCGCTCTCACATTTCGCTACCAAGTCTGAAATCACACTGGCAACCGTGCCCTCTTCAGTATCGGCTCGGTTAGCCCTGAGACCTAGTTGATACCTCGGAAGGTAGTTTGTTCTGAATTCCTCCATGTAATCAGGAGTGACAATTGACAGTGTAGCTGCAATCGGAGAGGCGATCTGCTTCATCCTCTTGTCTATACTTCTCAGGTCCACCTTGTTGGGTGCGTCAGAGTCCAACTGTGACCAATGTTTCAACCTGAACATCAGCAGCTTGCTTCGAAGCTCTTCCTGTCTCCTGTGGAACTCATCGTTGAGACTCTGTGGGATGTCATCACGTGTGGTCTCCTGTAAGATCTCCGTGAAACAGCGGGACTCAAAAGCGTTGTCTGTGAACGCATTTCTGGAGGCCAGTATCTTCGGCCCGAATGGATCAAATGCTTCGATGTCGTTGTAGTTGTCCTGACCGCAGCGGGGGATGAAATGTCCCCTCTCGAACCCCAAGTTCAAGATTTTGACCATGTCGGACCGAGTCGATGAGTCTAACAGATCAGCTTCGTCCCATACAAGAGTGCCCTTCCACTCATCTTGAAGTCGATAGATGACCGCAGCCGTTGCACCTGCGATGTTGATCGCTCGATAGCACAACCCACCCTCGGTATCCAGGAACCTGGTCTTACCGCTGCCCCAGTCAGCCTGTACCCGAAGATACGGCACGGTGTAGAATCTGTCATACACCCACGCATGAAACGGGTAGATGGTCGCAATATTCTCATAATCTGGAGATACATCACACCACTTATGGATAAAGTCCCTGACTTCTCCACTCAGAGTTGTTAGATCTCCATACTCAACTGGCTTTCCGGGGAGTTTGATGATAGAGGCAATTGAAGGAGAGGGCGGCATGATGACCATACCGTCGATCTCTACCCATCCACAGAATACAGGTTCTCCGTCCTGCATCGTCACAAATTCCAACTTCTGTGTCTCTGGATCTCTGAAGACCTCCAGGAGGATGGGTGATGCCATGCCCGGTTTGTATTCCACATGATACTTCCAGAGATCCTCGTACCTTCCCTCTAGTTCTTCGACCTTGTCTGCACGGGAACTAATTCCGGGATCTCCAAATATTATCTTATAACTCACTATACCACCTGCTTACAAGCCCCATGTGCAAGGACAGTTTATCCACTGTTGCCGGTTTGTCTATATTCATTTCAAAGCTCCTAACGGTCACTAGGTTCATGGGTAAAAGAAAGAAAATACCCATAATGTTTGTAGAAGGTCTAACTGCAAATATTCCTCATAGGATTTACAGTGATTATTCTTAGATCTTACGTATTGCATATCGATTTCACATCTATATTACCCTCCTCAATGTTTTGTATATCAACGGAAGAGACGACCCCCCCTTCACCGTAATAGTATTTAAATGTTTTGGTTGACTGTTATTTCAAGTTTTAGAAGATAATGTCAACAACTATCATCCTTCATCGTCTGTACCTACAAGCTGCTTGCAGTACTCCTTCGCCGCTGAGATGCGCTTACCAACGATACCTGTTTAGGGATATCCATGATGATCAGCCTCTATCCTGGCATTGTCTTGTCATCGTTCATTCCACTCCACTCAAATGTGACCATATCATGGGATACATGTTGAAAATACCCAGATGTTTACGATAAAAACTTCACTGTAAATATTTATATATAGATTTACAAGTGATGCTTTCGTATTTGGACAATCATTGTCGATTCTGCATCGATATATTCCTCCTCTACGTTTTGGTTTTTTAAGAGATTAACCGCCCCAGCCTCTCAGCCGTACACGGTCTTACTATATAAATCTTTCGCCCGCATAGAATTAATTTGGTTCGCAAGTCATGGCAGGGTTTTCTGCCTTTCTCAGTCCATTCGTGGGATCGACTATCATCACTGCACGGACGAAATTTGTGTACATGCAACGCCCCTTGTATCGTTGTCATCCATTCACATCTTTCTGCATCGCTCGGCTATTTTGTCTGAATGCTACCGGACTTTCGTCGTTCTAAGGAAGGCCCAGGTGCTTCTCGGTTATTGGACGAGCTTCATATCTGTTACCGTCTTGTCAATGTTCTATCATGTTCCCTCCCCATCCTTGGTTCAGTGGATAACCACACTATCTATCGCTAGTCTTGGTCCCGGATAATTCCCAGAGCATCATCTAGGAATAGTCCGCGATTGTGAACTGGGTTCTCCACTAATCTCCATAGTGGTTGTATAGACGCCGCGCACGAAGATGGCCCACACCAACATCGTAATGGCTATGGGCTTACTATCCGACCACGGCGCTCTATTGGCGACTCCCCCGCATATAAGCTTTGTGGTCAGTTGGCCCACATTGAGGTGAATAGTGCGGACAAAGCCGTCCAATCAAAGAGGTGGAATGATTACCCGATGTAGAAACCATGCATGCCTATGCGCGAAGCTCGGACCGAGAAAATACTTATCCGAGTTTATCAATAGAGACCGCCAAAAGTGGTAAAGGGATCTATCCTGATCAGCTACAAGCGATGTAAAAAGATGCGGGGGACGGGATTCGACCCGCGAACTCCTTAAACAGAGATAGACAGCCAATGGGACACTCCAACATCAGAAGTTGAGCGAAGAACTACGGATCTGGACTGGTGAAATTTTCTCGGTTTAAAGGTGACAGGGCTGTCACTAAGGTATCAAGAATATATTTATATTAAGAGCTTATAAAGACAATTGAAGCGACTCCCTAGCGCGAATGCAGAATCGACAGCAAGAACGGTAAATTGGTGCGGGGGATGGGATTCGAACCCACGAACCTCTGCAGGACAGGGTCCTAAGCCCTGCGCCTTTGACCGCTTGGCAACCCCCGCACTTCAGGATATCATCTTGACGCCGAGACATCACCGGTCCGTCGTACTTTGAGGCCCTCGGAGACCTCAGACCAGAAGCCTCTCCAGCACCGCCTTCACCGAATGGAGCCGGTTCTCGCTCTGGTCCAGGATCGCGGACTTTGGCCCGTCCATCACCTCGTCGGTGATCTCCTGCCCCCGGTGAGCCGGAAGGCAGTGGAGGACGATGGCGTCGTCCTTCGCGTGCCGGAGGAGGTCGGAGTTGACCTGATACCTCCGGAAGGCCCCTAACCGCTTCGCCGCCTCGGCCTCGTCGCCCATGGAGACCCAGGTGTCGGTACTGACGACTTCGGCGCCCCTGACCGCCTCGAGGGGGTCGGCGAGGACGGCGGTTCTTCCACCAAGACTCTCGGCCTGATCTAATATTTTGCGGTCTGGCTCGTACCCCGGCGGGGCGGCTACCGCCATCTCCATCCCCATCATCGCCGCTGCGAGGATCGTCGAGTTGCAGACGTTGTTTCCGTCCCCGACCCAGGCGACCTTCAGGCCGGCGAGGCGGCCGAACCGCTCCCTCACCGTCATCAGGTCCGCCAGGATCTGGCAGGGGTGCTCGAGGTCGGAGAGGGCGTTTATCACCGGCACCTCAGCGTAGCGGCCCAGCTCTTCGACGGTCTTGTGGTCGTAGACCCGGGCCGCGATGGCGTGGACGAAGCGAGAGAGGACCCGGGCGGTGTCGGCTATCGTCTCACCCCGGCCGAGCTGGAGGTCCTTGGTGGAGAGGTAGAGGGCGTGGCCCCCCAGGTCTGCCATCGCCACCTCCAGGGAGACCCTCGTCCTGGTGGAGGGCTTCTCGAAGATCGCCGCGAGGCTCTTTCCCGCCAGGATCGATCGGGCGAAGGGGTCGCACCTTCGCGCCTTCAGCTCGTCCGCCCGGTCCAGAATCGCCTCCACCTCCCCGGGAGAGAGGTCTCTGATTGAGATAAGGTTCATCTCGCCGCCTCCGGAGGGTCAGGGACCCCGGATCCTCTCGCCGATCTCCTCGATCGTCGTCACCGCCTCCCCAGCAGAGCCAACCCGGGCCTGGAACCTCTTCATCTGGAGGAGGCCGCCCTCGCCCGCCTCGGCGGGGAGGAGCTGAGCCGACCAGGGGCTCCTCGGCATGAAGCCGATCCCGGGATGGGGCTCCTCGGAGACCTTCGCCACCACCACCACCTTACCGGTGGCCGTCTCCAGGAGGACGGGGCTGTCGGCCTGGATCTTTCTCCCCAACGCGTCGCCGCGGTCCAGGAATAGGAGGGCGCTCTCCTCGCGGTACGAGTCG
>Ga0334885_1002152_pt1 | contig 21104 bp, 25 predicted proteins | sample GraSluR1_MG_8_FD_207233 | JGI IMG/M metagenome (GOLD analysis project Ga0334885, IMG submission 207233) | Sludge microbial communities from methane-producing bioreactor in Wageningen University, Netherlands - Granular Sludge_31_05-R1 | ecosystem: Engineered > Bioreactor > Anaerobic >...
TATCGGAAGAATCCACATCCAAAACACCTGCAAGAACCAAGGGTTGATTTGCCACAAACCCCACAGTATCGCCATTAATCCTACCAAATCCCACAACGATGTTGGCAGCCCAGTATTCGTGAATTTCGAAGAAATCAGAATCATCGGATATTGCCTTGATAACATCCCTTACATCGTATGGCTGCTTTGGATCACCGGGAACAATCTCCTCAATGTTGTACTCTGGTTTTGGATCCTTGGGTTCGAATCTACGAGCCTTTTTGGTATTATTCCATGGAATGTAGGTAATAAGCTTCTTTATTTGCTCGAAACATTCCATTTCGCTTTCAGCATAGAAATGAGCATTTCCTGTTATCTCGGCATGAACACGAGCTCCACCCAGCTCCTCCATGGAGATTTCTTCCCCCAAAACGGTTTTAATAACCTCGGGGCCAGTGATGAACATCTTAGAGATGTTATCTACAGTAAATACAAAATCGGTTAATGCAGGCGAGTACACCGCACCACCGGCGCATGGTCCCAAAATAACCGAAATTTGGGGTATTACACCGCTTGCCAGGGTGTTACGAAAGAATATCTCTCCGTAACCTGCCAATGAATTTACCCCTTCCTGAATACGCGCTCCACCAGAGTCGTTGATCCCGATAAGCGGAATCCTCATGCGAAGGGCATAGTCCATAATCTTTGTAATTTTTCGGGCATGCATAAGCCCAAGCGATCCCCCAGCAACAGTAAAATCCTGTGCAAAAACAGCAACTGGTGCTCCATAGATAGTACCAGTACCAATGACAACGCCATCGCCATGGAGAATTTTAGTCTCCATACCAAAATCGCGTGCCTCGTGCTCTACAAAAAGGTCGTATTCATTGAAAGAATCTTCATCCAGCAGGGCAATAACCCTCTCGCGAGCGGTTAATTTCCCCATTGCTTGCTGCTTGGCAATAGCCTGTTCGCCACCACCCTGAAGAATCTCTTCCTTACGCTTTTTGAGCTCTAAGATTTTTCTTTTTAAAGGCATAAATTTCCTTTATTAGTTAATACTAATTGCTCTTTTTATTAAAAAAAATTTGTCAGTTTGAGACTACAACGTTACTAAATCATACGAAATAAATGGGTATAAAATGAAAGCTTTTTGATGAAAAAACATCAACCCCCATTGATTTTCAATACGATCGTACTTATGATATGGAATGATTATGAGTTCATTCCAAATTCTGGCAGATTTTCTGTAATAAACAATCAAAACGACTGTTTAACAATTACTTAATTTGTTTTGGAAGAGGAATACGATAGATTTTATTACCCAAAAAAATTTCAATCCTTTGAAATAACGATTTCTCCTTTCGATTAATAAAGGTTAAAGCAACCCCATCGGCTTCGGCACGGGCAGTGCGACCAATACGATGCACATAATCCTCGGGATCATTGGGCACATCAAAATTGACGATCAAGTCAATATCCTCAATATCAATGCCTCTTGAGATGATATCCGTGGCAACCAGTAATTGAAATTTTCTGTTCTTGAACTGCCTAAGTACCTCCTCACGCTCCTTCTGCTCCAAATCGGAATGGATTGCACTTGCTAAGAGCCCTTCCTGTACCAGCGAACGTTCAATGCTCTTCACCTTAACCTTAGTGGATGCAAAAACAATGGCACTCTTAACATGGTCTTTACCCTTTAGAAGATGGCTTAGCAATGAAATCTTCAACGACTCATCTACGTCATAAGCAGCTTGTAGAACGTTATCTGCCGGTTTCGAAATGGCAATGTTAACTTCAGCAGGATCCTTTAAGGTCTTTTTTGCCAGCTGGCGAATATTGTTAGGCATGGTGGCCGAGAACATCATGGTTTGCCTTTTTGCAGGCAATAGGTTTACAATTTCGACGATATCCTCGTAAAAGCCCATGTCGAGCATTCTATCGGCCTCATCAAGCACAAGGTGCTCTACCCTGTCGAGCCTAACATATCCCATACGGATATGCTGTATCAACCGTCCTGGAGTTGCTATAATAAAATCGACCCCTCTCTGTATGGCAACCCTTTGCTTATCCCAAATTGCGCTTTCGTTTCCGCCATATACTGCTATAGAACTTGCGGGAGCAAAGTAGCCAAAGCCTTCGAGATGTTGATCAATTTGTATGGCCAACTCACGTGTTGGTACAATTACAAGGGTACTGATATAGTTAAGCTTTGCGGGAAGCATGGTGAGCTTGTTGAGAATGGGCAGAATGAACGCTGCTGTTTTTCCGGTACCCGTTTGAGCGCAGGCAATAATATCTCTGCCTTGCATAATAAGTGGTATGGCCTGCTCCTGTACGGGTGTTGGATCTTCGAAACCCATGGCTCTAATACCATCCATAATGGCTTGCTGAAAGCCAAAATCAGTGAAATTCAAAATAGGAAACTTTTTAAAATGATAAACTGGATAATGAAAAATGCTACAGAAAAATTTTAGATCTTAAAGATGAATCTTTAGCCTTGCAATTTTTTATAGTATAATTTGGGAGCAAAGGTATATCTTTTTTACTGTTTCAACATTTATTTTTGTTTTTTATTACAGATGAGTCTCATACGAAATAGCATCCAGTAGAACTAGAATTCAAGCATATCTCCTGTTTTAATCTGCCTAAAATTAAAGTTTGTGTAGAATGCTGATAGTGCAGGCAGCGCCGTACAATGCGACGGGTAAATATGCGTTACTCCATTTTTCTTCAGATAGTCGATTGTTTCAGTGGTTTGGCGGTTTATTTCCTTTAGATGAAAACCTCCCATGATTCCATAGATTCGATTCTCTCCAGTAACCTTTTTGGCATATTCGAGCGTATTCACAACACCTGAATGGCCACAACCCGTTATAACGAACAATCCTTTTTCGGTTTTTAGCGCGAGAGCGCTATCGTCCATTACAAAATCGGGGGTTCCATCATCGAAGATGAAGGAGGTTGATTTCGACTCGAAATCGGTTACTCTAGGAATCTCCCCAAGGAAATATGCTCCATCAAAAAGTTGGTATGGCTTATCGGTTGTAATAAGGTTGAACCTTGCCACAATTTCATCTCTGCTGTGCTTAAGGCCGATATAATTTCGACTTTTTTTCCCGTACCGCTTCACAAAGCTACCCGGATGGCAAACAAGAATGCCTCCACTGAGGTGCTCAAGTCCATTCCCGTGATCGAAATGGCCATGGCTTAGAACTATAAAATCGGCATCCTGAACCGAGAGGTTCATAATCTTTGCATTCTCCAGAAAAAGGTTGGTTTGGGCCGTATCGAATAAAATAGTTTTACCGTTAAATTCAATAAAAAAGGATAGCCCGAACTCGGCTTTGGTGTTAAGACCTGGAGTGTTATCAACTAAAATGGAAATTTTCATTGCAGTAATATTTTATAATTTGTAGTTTGAGACAATTCCTCATATATGCTCGGAATAGTGCTGCGGGTCAACCAATTCTCGGTATTTGAAAACAATCTTTTTGAAATCCTCCCAGGTAGGTCGTTTCAACGAGGGATCGCGGAGAAGCGCCGCAGGATGGTACACCGGCATTGCAAGTCGTCCCTGCAAATTGAGCCAGGTTCCACGTTCACGGGTAATTCTATGCTCTGATCCAACCATATACTTCAAAGCTGTTGCTCCGAGCAGAATTAGCATTATGGGATTTATCAGTTCAATCTGTTTCAACAGATAAGGCATGCAAACTACTGCTTCTTGTGTTGTTGGCACACGGTTATCGGGAGGACGACACTTTACAATATTGCTGATAAAAACATGCTTTTCGCGAGTGAATCCGCACGCATCCAAAATTTTATCGAGAAGTTGCCCCGATTTCCCCACAAATGGTCGCCCCTGCAAGTCCTCATCTCTGCCCGGTGCTTCACCAATAATCAGTATTGGAGCGTTCTCGTTCCCCTCGCCATAAATTACGTGATTGCGAGTTTTGGAAAGATTGCACTTTGTGCAGGTGAGGATTTCCTGCTTTAGCAATTGCAAATCCGAATTCACAGTCTTTAATCTTTCAATTTAAGTTTCAAAGTGTAAATTTGTGAATTAAATACCAAAATACATATAATGAAAAGCATAACCTTCCAGCCCATTGGAATCATCCACACGTCATTCAATGAAAAGACCAATACACCTATACAACCATCATCGGCAAAGGGTTACAAGGGAGTTGTGGAAGTTTTCCCAGAATATGTTGATGGTCTCAAGGATATTGAAGGTTTTTCGCACCTTATTCTTATCTACCATTTTCATCTCTCAACAGATTATAAACTACAGGTGAAGCCGTTTCTGGATGAGAAGGCTCGCGGGGTATTTGCAACCCGAGCTCCCAAGCGCCCCAATGGAATCGGGATGTCGATTGTAAAGCTGGTTAAGGTTGAGGGGAGTAAGCTCCATGTCGCGAATATCGATGCGCTGGATGGCACTCCCCTACTGGATATTAAACCCTACGTGCCTCAGTTTAACAATGCCAGAAATGTTAAAATCGGTTGGCTCACCGGGAAAAAGAATGTTATGAAAACCAAGAGAGCCGACGATCGCTTCAGCTAAGCCTTTACAAACAATTCGCTAACTATCCTATCGAACGCTTCCACAGCGGTCTTATCGCCCTGGCTAAAAACGCTCAATCCCTTCTCAGCCGCCTCGCCAACTTCGGCAATCAAAGGGATTTGACCAATTAACGGAACGTTAAGCTCATTGGCCAACCTTTCGCCTCCACCCTGTCCGAAAATGTAGTACTTCTCCTCAGGGTGTGGTTTTGGAGTAAACCACGACATGTTCTCAATAACTCCCAGAATGGGAACTTTGAGGTTATCATTGCTGAATAGCGATGCAGCCTTTCGCGCATCGTTCAGGGCAATCTCCTGCGGAGTTGTAACAATCAGCGCACCAGCTAACGTGAGCTTCTGAACTGCGGTTAGCTGTATATCGCTGGTTCCCGGAGGGAAATCGATAATCATATAATCGGTTTCGCCCCACTGGGTATTCTCCAGAAGCTGCGTTAGCGCATTCGATGCCATTGGCCCACGCCAAATCAAACCTTGATTTTGCTTCACAAAGAAACCAATGGACATCACCTTTACGCCATACTTCTCAATGGGCTTCATCAGCTGCTTCTCGCCCTCCTCAAACACTTCGGGCATGGCATCCTCAATGCCAAACATCTTAGGGATTGAAGGGCCGAAGATATCGGCATCCACCAACGCTACGCTGTAGCCATTCCCTGCCAGTGCGATGGCCAAATTCGCCGAAACGGTTGATTTTCCAACACCACCTTTACCCGATGCAACCGTAATGATATTCTTAATATCGGGTAGATTAATTTTTTCGAATGCCCCCATACTACTTATCTCCTCTCATCAGTTTTAGCTGTTTATTGGCAATTATTTCTGCTGCTTTTATCAGCGGATACGCTGCGGGTGAAGCAGTTAGGCATGGATGTGTACCTACCTGCATGGTTAGAAATGAGTTCACTGACATTCGGTTCTGTATAGCCAATCCGATAACATTGGTTAATTCTCCTGCCTCGGGACCCCCAATAACCTCTCCTCCAATGATTACGCCTGAATTTTTTGCTGCAATTAGTTTTACTATCTGCTTATGAGCCCCTGGAAGATTTCCTGGGTGACGGTCGATACCCTCGAATAGCCCTGTAATTACATCAATATCTTCCTCCTTTGCTCTTTGTTCGGTAAGTCCAGCTGTACCAAAGCCGGTTGTATCAAGGGCGGTGGAATAAATTGCAATAGTTCCACTAAAGGTTTTAACCACGTGTAGGTTGAAAAGATTCATACCCGCAATTCGCGCCTCGGCACAAGCGGTTGATGCCAGCATTGTGGGAACTCTCCGACGGGTAACAAAATCGCGCTTCTGAGCGCAGTCGCCAATGGCGAAAACATCTTTAGTATGGGAGCGCATATACTCGTCAACCGCAATAAAACTATCCTCATCAATAGTAATACCTGATTTTTTTGCTAGTTCAGTATTTGGTTTGTAACCCATTGAAAGAATAACAGCATCCATGACAATTTTCTGTCCATCCTCGAGTTCAATTGACTCCACAACTCCGTTTCCGTGCACTTTTTTAATCCCCTTTCCAGTGATTACTTTTACTCCACGAGTTTCAAGCATCTCATGAATTTTTTGGGAAAGTTCAACATCAAAAGCCAGATTAAGAATATGGGGTAACTTCTCGATTAGAGTTACGCTGTAGCCACGCTTACGGAGTTCATCGGATAGCTCAACGCCAATAAAACCGGCACCAATAACCGCAATTTTCTTTGCAGAACCCAGTTTAGAGTTCATCTCATCGAGATATTGCCTGTCCTTTGGAATCACAAATACATTGTCTAAATCAGCACCCTCGAGCCATTTTGGCTTTACAGGGATTGACCCAGTTGCCACAACCAGCTTCTGATAGCCAATTTTTTCGCCGCTAGCAAAGGTTACAACTTTTCCATTGGTGTCAATCTCAACGGCCTCATCAACCAATGAGTTTACTCCAAGTTTTGCCATCGTACCATCAACGGGCATAAGGTTCTTCTCGCTACTTTCAAGCGTTCCGAAGATGTATGGAATGCCACAGGGTACCATTACATCCTTCTGCTTTTTTACAAGGATAAAATCCTTGTCGGGCCAATGAGTCTTTCCGGTTACTGCAGCTACCATTCCAGCTGCGCTGCCACCGATAATTAGAACATCTGTGCTTTTCATGCTGTCTTATGTATTAAGTTTAAAATTGATGATTTATAATATCTTGAGAACTATGATTTTGTTGAACCTGCCTTGACCTCAAACACGTTATGATTCGAATCGCTGATAAAAACGGTTTTTGAACCATTCTTCCTTCGACTAAAAGTTTTGTATCCTTTAAATATTGCAGCCGAAAGCATATCTTGAGGAAACATGGTTTGAATGCAGATATGATTATAGGTTGGAATGCGGGGTAAATCGCTGACAAATAGCTCCATGTCAAGACCACGGCATGAACCGTAGAGGATACTAACCTTTCTGTTGATGTCAAAAATATCTTTCGATTCCTCTTCGGATAGCTGAATCGTTCTGATGGGCTCAAAGCCAAGTATATCAATATAAAACGAATCGATATCCTCTTCAATTACCTGTAAACCAATATGTTTATAAATAATATCGGCATTAATACTCGATTCCTTTTCGTGCTTCAATTCCATTGTTGTAGTAGTGTTTAATTTCCTTCATTTCGGTTACCAAATCGGCTGCTTCAATGAGCTCATCGGGGGCATAGCGACCCGTGAGAACTATCTCCATTCCCTTGGGTTTTTGTTTTATCAATGATAACACCTCATCAATACTAAACAACTTGTAGTACAATGCGATGCATACCTCATCGAGGATAACCATATCGAACATGTTTTTCTCGACAATTGATGTTACCTCCTCAAGCCCGTGGCGGGCTGCATCTATATCCCTTTGGGTTGGCTTGCACTTGATAAAGCAGTCCAAACCGTACTGCCTAATTACGATTTCAGGGAAACGCTTGAGTGATTCAAGCTCGGCGTAGTGCATCCCCTTAACAAACTGACCGATAAAAACTTTTTTCCCTGCACCTACTGCACGCACAGCTAAACCCATGGCAGCGGTTGTTTTGCCCTTACCATTTCCAGTGTAAAGGTGAATGTAGCCGATGATTTCCTGTTTTTCATTCATCTTGAATGCTTTATTTTAAAATCAATTTATCTAAACAACTGTGAACAAACGCTATACGGTATTCCAACAACCATCAAATTATCTTTTACCCCACCGTACTTCCTCGACTCGGGGCATCCAAAGGATACGCTTATAACGCCATGTTTATAGGTGTTTGCAAATACACTCCCGCAAACCGACATAAATGTATAGGGCTTAATGATTGGATATTGGCTCAGCTTCAGGGCGTATTCCTTCATCAGTTCCATCACATCCTTGGGAGAAATGAATAGGATAAACATATCGGGGGTAACCTCCTTCTCCATCTCCTCATCAATTCCCATCAGGATATTATGAATGGGTGATTCGAAATGCGGGATATCGTTTACTGCCATTCTAATAATTTGCGAAGCAATTCTACTTTCCTGAGCGATATGCTGCACCAACTCCTCATCGTGCTTTAATATTCCCATGCTGCGCTTTGCTCCATAGCACGACAAATTTTGCGGATTGAAGAGCAACGGCGTTTTGAATGCATCGTTCACTGCCTCGCAGAATCGAATCTGCTTTAAAGGTGAGTTCTCAAACTTCTTCGTATAATTCACCTTTAGGCCAAGGCACTTGGGGCCAAAGCGTTTTTTCAGCTCGTTAATCATTAGGGGTTCTGCTTTTTGTACTATTAAATTGCTTTATAAACATCTAATATGGTACTGCTGACCTTATTATTTTAAAACTGTCTCATTATCCTTTTTAATTTGCTCGATAACAGGGATTTTCGAATAGGGCTTACTCTATCAACAAAAAGAACCCCTTCGAGGTGATCGAACTCGTGCTGGAAGATGCGGGCCTCAATCCCCTCAATTTCCCGTTCAACGGGATTCAGTGATTCATCGGAATACTTCACGTTGATTCGATCGGGTCGTTCAACTTCCTCGTAGATACCGGGTATGCTCAAGCAGCCCTCGCTATAAAAAATGGTTTCGTGGCTACGGCTTACTATCTGCGGATTGATTACCAATCTCTTAAATATATCAACCGATTCATCATCCTCGGTAATTGGGTTGGAATCCATTACGAATGCCCGCTTCAGTATCCCAATCTGGGGTGCAGCAAGACCAATCCCCCCCTCCATTTTTAGGGTATCAAAAAGGTTATCCCTGAGCTGGTTTATGTTATCTATATCGGTAACCTCAACCGATTTTTTCCTTAAAAGCGAAGAACCATATTTTAAAACTCTGGCAACCATTTCTTTAAATTTGATGTTTGCGTAAATAGAATTTCATTGATTTATAGAGTAGCTGCTGAACTTTATCCTCCCGGATCAAACTCTCTACAACTTCATAATCTGCATTATCCTTAGCCAGCAGTTCATTCATGGTGTCCTCCCTAATGGGATGAACAGCGCAAATATTTAGGATATCCTCCTTTGCATTTCCCGTAAACCCTGTATTGGTACCCTCAAAGCCAAGAATTAGCTCTGTATTTAAACCTTTCTCTGTAAAAATTTGGTAAGCTTCATTTATTGCCATTTCATTTGGTGGAGTAACCGATGAAACGGCAGGTGGACGGGTTGGAATTGATATATAGGCAATTTGGGGATTGATTTGCGAAGCTAACTCTGCCGTATGGGATAGCACCTCGGGCATATCGTTAATGCCAGAAACCAGCATGGTTTCACTGACCAGCTTTCCTTTATACTCCTCAGAAAATTTTAGCAACCCCTCAACGTACAACCTAAAATTAACCCTAATATGGGGCCTATTGATTGATTTCCAAGCAGCTTCATCTGCCGAATCGATCTTTACCGAAACCCAATCGGCATTGAGTAAATCAGCCCTAACCTGCCTATCGCTTAGCAATGATGCGTTTGTAATAACTGCGATGGGAATATTGATTTTTTTTAGGGCAAGAATCGATTTGCCCAATTTTATGTCAAGGGTTGGCTCTCCATTGGCAACAAACGTAAGGTAATCGGGTATTTGGTTTAGCTTCGCTAAATGCTTTTCTACCTCTTTAGCAATCAGCGAAGGTTCATAGAAAGGCTCGCGGGTAACGCTATACTTCTTGGTTATTCCAACCTGACAGTAAACGCAGGAGTATGAGCATATTTTTCGCGTTGGGATATTGTTTATTCCAAGGCTCAAGCCCAAGCGGCGTGATGGTATGGGGCCAAATGCAATCATCAATTCGGATTGGTTACGGTACTCCAAATACGAGCCAACTCCTTGCTTAAAGAAGAATTGGGAGCCCACTCGGTAATACTTTTGCAGTTGACCATGGCATCAACTACCAACTTGTTGAAAGGTAATTTACCTGCAATTGGAACGTCAGAATTTTGACAGAAAGCCTCAATTTGTTTGGCCATCTCGGTATTCAAATCGTACTTGTTGATTACAACCCATGCCCTGAGATTGAATTTAGTGACAACCTCGAGAGTCCTTTTCAAATCGTGTAGTCCCGATATGGTGGGTTCGGTAACAACCACAACATGGTCAACTCCTGTTATTGAGGAGATTACAGCGCAACCGATGCCCGGTGGTCCATCGATTATAATATTGCTAAGGTTAAAATCCCTGGCTATGTTTTTTGCCTTCTCGCGAACCATGTTCACCAACTTTCCTGAGTTCTCCTCGCCCGGTGCTAACCTTCCGTAAACCATGCGTCCATTGCGAAATGCACCTGAATACATTCGGCTTTTATCGTTATCGACCATGGTAATTGCCCCAAGGGGGCAAATTCGGGAGCAGAGCTGACAGCCATCGCACGAGATTTCGGATATCATTATTTCGCCATGCAGGTCGTGAATGGCATCGAAACTGCAATATTCCAAACAGATTCCACAATGATTACAGATTGAATAGTCGATTACCGCGCTCCGACCACCAATGTAAACCTGCTCCTCCTCATGGGTTGGATTAAAAAGGATGTAGAGATTTGCGGCATCCACATCGCAATCGGCCAACACTACCTGCTCCGACAGCGTTGCAAATGCAGCGCTGATGCTGCTCTTCCCTGTTCCTCCCTTTCCACTGATTATGGCAATTTCCATGTTGCAACAATGTTTCAATCTTTAAGACTTAATTGCGTCGCAAGCAAATACAATTTTCAATCATTCTAAAAATGTGCGACGCTTAAAACTATCCTCTTTTTTACCCCGACCTAAAGGTCGGGGCTATAGATATCATGCCCCGACGGGGCATCATTTACTAACTATACAATTACAGACTAAATCAAAAACTGCAAGCAACTTCTCCTGCAGCTCAGGTTTTTCCTTGGCAACAATCTGTCCCTTGGAGTAAATGGATGCAATCTTCCTGTCGAATGGAATCTCCATTAGTAATGGTATTCTATTATTCTTCAAGTATTTATAAATTTCTTCGTCACCTAAACCCGCACGATTTATTACCACTCCGAAGGGTTTGTTCAGCGTTTTGAGGGTTTCAACGGATTGAATCAAATCGCTAAGCCCAAAGGGAGTGGGTTCGGCAATCAGGATTACGTAATCGGCACGGGCAACGGTTTGGATAAAAGGACATGAAGTCCCCGGTGGGGAATCCATCAAAATTACATGGTTACTCCCTACCTCATTTATGGCTGCCTTTATCACCGAAACGGGTGAGTAAACGCCAACCCTCATTCTCGATTCAACAATTCTGGAATTCATGGAGATGGGATAGCAATTCACTTCGCCAAGCGAGACTTCCTTCTCCGTAATTGCATCAAACTTGCAGGCAACCAAACAAGCACCGCAGCCATGGCATAAATCCTCCATTACCTTAATAATTTTTGAGGGTGGGATAATGAAGATAGCCTTGTAACTACAATAATCGTGGCACTTTCCGCAGTAGGTGCATTTGCTCTCATCGATTACTGGAACCCTCTGCGTAACATCGATGGTTTTTTCGGGTGAACCCGAAAAGAAAACCATATCATTTGGTTCCTCAGCATCGCAATCAATTAGCGTTACAATCTGATGTTTTTGTTGAAGGGTATAGAAAAGGCTTGTGGAAAACATGGTTTTCCCTGTTCCTCCCTTGCCGCTGGCAATGGCAATCTTTATGGGTTCGCAGTTAATCATACATCAATCGGGTTTTCTCATCGCAAAGCGTTTCCTTTATTGCCTGCTGTAGAAAAGGTGTGTTCCAAGTATTCAGTACACCGTGGGTTAGGAAGTACTTCTCGGGAATTGGGTGCGTACCTAATATTACTTTCATTCCGTACATATCGTTAATAAACTTCTCGAAGTGCTCCATATACGGGCAAGGGGGATAGCCAACCAGAAAACCCGTGGCAAAATGGATATGCGTTGCACCATTCCTCTTCATCTCCTCGGGAGCGTACTCAACGTTGCCTCCGGGGCATCCATCACAGGTGGTATAACCAACCACATCAACGTCCATATCCTTATACATGGCAAAGGCACCCTCACGATTCTGAAGAGAACGGAAACATTTTCCTCCTGCGCAGGTTCTGTAGCGATCGCAGATAATAATTCCGATTTTTACTTTTTCCATGATAACTCAGTATTTTGCGTTTATGTTAAAGAAAATTACTAATTAGTGCTATGCACAATAAAACTCCCCTTTCTCACTCTAAGTCGCTCCGCGATAACATCACATTTTACCATGAGAAGAAAGAAAATTCTATCATCATTTTCATCCATAAGCCCCTCAAGGTTGCCCTGACCCTTAGAGATAATCAGATCGGCAGATTTATACACATCAAGAAACTCATCACTACAGCGATTTAGTAGGGTTGATGGAGCATCGAATCCATTCGAAATAACATCGGCCACGTTTTGAAGATCAATATCAACGGCATCCTGCATGGTTGCATCGTTTAGGATAGAGCCTCCCTTTACAGCAAACATAACATCGTTGTGCATAATAGTTTCAATAAGAAGCCTGTCGAAAACTATTTCACCCGCATTATCGCCCAGATAAAGGATTCGCTTTGCATCAAGAATTCTTTGCCTCAGCAACTTGGAGTGGTCAATTGCAAAATCGGTGTTCATAACTTTTACGATGGTCTGCTCAATATCAAAAGTATTGTTGGCTCCATAATCCATGATATTGCCAGCAATGGCAAGTCGAAGTGCCAGTTCAAAAGGATTTTCCGACTCTAAAACCCGTGGTTTCCAGATTCTATAAAGATCTAAAGCGATCCTGTTGTTGTCCTCTTTCTCCTTGGCAAATGGATCATTCACACCAATGATATGACAAAAGGTTCTGTTGAGGTTTCGCTGGATCTCGGGACTACAGTTTTTGCTCTGCTGCTCCATTGTGAAATTGAAAAAGGTTAGAAACGCCCTTTGCTGCGACTCGCCAACGTTGAACTTCTCAAATAATCTTTTGTAGGTTCTGAGGAAACACTCTTCGCACCGGTTATCGACCATTATTTTCAGGATTAATGCCTACAATTCCCATGCTCATGGTGCCCATCGTGGTTACAGTAGTTGGCGCTTAGAACTAATTTGTTTGCAACAAAATCGTTGACCAGTGTTCTGGGATCAACCATGGGCGCACCAATAAACACATTGATATTCTGCTCATTGAAAAGATTGATTGCCTTTTGTCCCATTCCACCTGCAATTACATCGGTGGCGCCAAACTGAGCAACCCAGCGGGGATAAAGACCAGGAATATGCTCAGGAGGTGTATGCGCCTGAATATCTGTGATTTTCCCATCCTCCACCTTTACAAAGGCGAACTGTTGGCAATGCCCAAAGTGGGCGCAAAGAACTCCGTTCTCCAACGGAATGGCGATAGTTTTATTCATAAAATAAATATTAAGTATTAATTTGTTTTTCCCCGTCATTGCGAGTCTCGTCATCTATTTTGACGAGACGAAGCAATCTTTAGATTTTTTGCAATATACAGATTGCTTCATCCCGATTTAGCATCGGGATTCGCAATGACGTACATAAATTATATTTAAAATCCGCCCCTGAAGCGATTCTGCATTCCGAATACACGGCCACGTCCGCGGCCACCTCCACCGCGTCCAAAGCCAAAGCCCCTTCCAAAGTTTTCAGGAAGGTTTTCGCTCGGGGTATCGCCCGTGGGCTGGTTCCTTCTTCCTGCACCGTAGTTGGTGCAGCGACCCATTCTGCGGCCGGTCATTGGACCTTGTCCAACCGGACCTGTTTGATCAAATCCTGGCATAGTTACCTCCTCTTTAGATTTAAGAACAAGCCTGCCTGTGGCAGGCAGGGATTAACGATTGAAGATTTAAGATTTGGTTCTTGCAGTTTTAACTTCCTAAATCAAAAATCGTTAATCAATATTCGAAATTATTTTATTTTAAAAACATTCACCCCTTCTCCCCGCTCCTCAGCCTCTTTCCCTTTCCCTGCCCGCATCCCGATTTACGGGCTTTGCCCATTCCCTTTCCGAGTTTCTGAAGTTTCTCCTCATCATATGCGTTTCCACACTCACCCAATCTTCGACCCGATCGAGAACCTTTCCCTTCGGGGCCTGTTCCATCCATTTTTGGCATGTTTTCCTCCTCTTTTGATTTAAGAACTCTGATTAACGATTTAAGATTAAGTAAAATCAACACTAATTGATTGATTGACCTGCCTACCAGCAGGTTGATTGGTTGATTGACCAACCAGTTCACTTCGAAAATCATCCAATCATCCAATCATCCAATCATTCCTCATCGTTCCAGCATTTCAATAATTTCCTTCACCTTCTTGGTTTCTTTAACCACAATCATTTGGATTTTAAGGCTATCGACAAGCGATTTGATTTTCATCCCAAACTCACCCGAAACAATTTTGCTCACATTGCGCGAGGCAACAAGCTGCACTGAAGCGGGTCCAGCACCATTCTCCGCCTCCTTGTTTGGATTTGGAATAAATTCTGTTGATTTACTCTCGGTATCGTAAATCACAAAGTAGGAGCAGCGACCAAAACGCTCATCGAGCGTTGAATCCAAAGAATTTCCTGTTGATGTAATGGCTACTTTCATATCTTAACAATTTAAGTTTCTGCGTCTATTTGAACGCCCTTTCCTTCGCATGGGCGATTGGCATTCGGGGCAAACCTCTTGACTACAAGGCTTTCCGAACCTATGCTCCTTCTCGTATCCACAACGAGGGCAGATACATAGTTCAGCACATTGCCTCGCTTCATTTCCATCAACCACTTCTGCATCTACCTCATATCCTGCAATGCTCTCACTTCCGCAAAGCGAACATTCCTTCAGCTCAACCTCCCTGTTCGGGTTGTTAAAGTAGCATTTACAGGTTTTACAATGGTACCAGTCGCTATCGAAGTAAACCTTTCCGCCATCAATCACAATTTGCCTGCCCTCGGCAAATGCCACCGCAACCTTCTGGCGTACTGATGCATAGATACGCGTGAACGTTGGGCGCGAAACGCCCATGATTACCGATGCCTGATGATGGTTGTACATATCGTAATCGCACAGGCGAAACGCTTCGTACTCCTCATAGTGGAGCAATATCGGTTCTAAGTTTAACTTCTCCGCATCAGGACCATAAGGTTTAAATCCCTTGATTGGCGGGGGATTTAAAACTTTTCGTAGTTTTTTAATTCGTGGCGACATACGATTTATGAACATTTGTTCACTGCAAATATAATGAACATATGCTCATATTGCAAGTTTTTTTTAAAATAATTTTGTAATAACTTTTTATATTTTTGTTGCTTACCCTTCATTTTTAAAAGGAGTAGAATAGTAATAATAAAAAATAATCTATGCCCAGCCTATCACCAGGAACATCAGGTGCAAAAGAAGCCTATGGAATCTCTGTTGTTAGAGACGATTTAAGCATTACCATACCGCCAAAAGCGTTAATTCGATATGAACTTAAGGATAACGACACTGTGCTTCTTTCATCCACCCGCATTGGGGAGGGCGGTTTAGCCATCATGAACAAAGAGAAGGCCTACCAAAGCGTTTTCAAGGAAATCATCGATAGGATAGAAAAACTGAATACTATTTTCATGCAAAGGAAAAGGGTTTTTGCAACTACGCTCATAACCGAAGGGAAGGTATTTTTAACACCCGACCTGCTAATAGCCTTCCATCTAAAAAAGGGAGATAGGCTGGTTGTTGTAAAAAGCACTACCGTTACAATGAGCTATTCTCCCGTAGAAATCTGGAAAAAGAAATTTGAGCAGCATGGATTTTTTGAGGCAGTTGAAAATATGAAAAAACTTGAAGTATTTTAATCTATGGGACTAGAGAAACAGGGAGGTAAACCAACAGGCTTTGTTGGGACAATTATTGGCAGGTTGATGAATCTTGGGCATACTTCATTGTACATTAAGTACTTCTCGCGAAATCAACCACCTGAAAATTCAATAATTCTGGATATTGGCTGCGGCGGAGGTAAGCTTCTTAACTATTTGTCAACCCTAAACAAAAGCTATTTGCTTTACGGGCTCGACCATTCAGAAGAGATGATTGAACTTTCGGCGCATATCAATAAGAAGATAATTGACCAGAAACGTCTTAAGCTAATCCATGGTTCAGTTACTGAAATTCCGATTGAAAGTAATTATCTTGATTTGGTGACGGCTTTTGAAACGGTTCAGTTCTGGCCCAACATAATAATTGCTTTCTCCGAAATATCAAGAATACTAAAGAAGGGCGGAAGTTTTCTTATCATCAACCGATATCCAAAAGAAGATACTAAGTGGTGGAGAATGGCCAAACTGAAATCGAGCGAGGATTACAAAGCCCAATTCAAGAATGCTGGATTCAGCGATATCTCTATTGACCTAAATTATAAGAAAGGATGGATTATTTTAAGGGGAACAAAATCATAGATAATTAAAACAAAAAGTACTGCAAAACCCGTAACAAAGCTAGTTACTCTTGGGATACTAAAAGGGAATAAAGAAACATCGATTTTGAGATTTTGAAATTAATGGTATTAGCTTATATCAATTACTGTTTTTTACCTTTGCAATTTCATACTGTAAAATAATATTGATGAAATACAAGCACATCTTCTTCGACCTTGACCGAACTCTGTGGGACTTTGACCAGAATATGCGGTTAACCCTACAGGAAATTTATAACCGGCACAACCTTGGGTCGGCTTTTGCTAATTACGAGAGCTTTCACAACTCGTTCGTTGGTCATAACGAGAGGCTATGGGACTACTACCGTAAGGGAAACATGAAGAAGGAAATTCTTCGCTTCAAGCGATTCGATCTAACCCTAAGGGATGCAGGTATAAAGAATGAGTTTTTAGCGCAAACCATTGGCGAGGAGTACATTACCGAAAGTCCCATGAAAACCACCTTGATCCCATACACCATTGAAACGCTGGAGTATCTTCATACAAAATACAACCTGCATATCATCACCAATGGTTTTAACGAGGTACAGTTCACCAAGCTGAAACTTTGCGGTATTGAAAAGTACTTCCAAAAGGTGATCACATCGGAGATGTCGGGTTTCCACAAGCCTCGTCCCGAGGCTTTTAGCCATCCCCTGTCGGTTGTCAACGCAAAAAAACAGGAAAGCCTAATGGTTGGCGATGATCTGGAGATTGATGTACTGGGAGCCAAAAACTTTGGCATGGATCAGGTTTTCTACAATCCCGAAGGAATAGCTCATAGCGAAAGCGTAACATACGAGATCAAATCGCTAAAAGGACTAATCGATATTCTTTAACTATTGATTATGAGAGGAAAATGGATTTTAAAGGCTCTGGTACAGAAAGGTATTTCCTTTTTTCCGTGCAGGCATAAGCTAAATTATCTCTTTCAAAGATATGTTACGAAGGGCGTGGTTTTAGATCAAGATTATTTCTTTAATCGGATTTCTCATGCTAGAGATCATCTGGAAGTATATAGGACAGTATCTGGTAAAATTTCGCCCAATAAAACCCTCGAACTTGGTTCGGGTTGGTTTCCAATAGTTCCCATTTACCTCTATTTGACGGGGAGTAATGAAATTTGGAGCATTGATATTGTTGATTATTCCAGCACTAAAAAAATTAAAAAAACAGTAGAAGTATTTGTCGATTTTATTGAAAACGGATTATTAAACCCTGATCAGGAGGGATTTATAAATCAGCGAATAGGCCTCTTAAAGGAAATAGCGACTCAAAAAATAGGTTTAGATCGAGAGGCTCTGCAAGAATTAAACATCAGGCATATTATTACCAATGCAGTAAGTACAAAGTTTGACAGTGACTATTTTGATCTGATCCATTCGAACAATACCCTTGAGCATATTCCCGAACCAACGCTGCGGAGTATACTTAAAGAATTTGCACGGATTTTAAGCGCTAAGGGTGTGATGTCGCACTTTATTGATCATACAGATCATTTTGCCCATTTCGACCATTCCATTAGTATTTACAATTTTTTACGGTACTCTGAATCTCAATGGAAAATTATCGATAATGCAATCCAGCCACAGAATCGGATGCGTATTACCGATTACATTAAAATTTTCAACGAAACAGGCTTTAACCCCCAATTGTATTGCCAGAGGGAGGGTGATAAAAAGGTATTGGAATCCATTAAGCTTCACAAAAAGTACAGTGCATACTCAATGAGCGACATAGCCGTTAGCCACAGCCATTTTTATGCCATTAAAAATAAAGACGATATAACCTAAAAATCTTTTCCCTTCTACTAGTAGGGAATGTCATCGTCGGATCCTGAACCCGTAATAAAATCGAAATCAGAATCGCCTGCCGAACCCGGTAAGGGATCCAGGTTCATCTTCGATTTAAAGGTCACAGCCTGAGGCGCAGAAGTTTCAACCCCAGCAAAAGCGGGGAAATCGGTTACATCCAGATCGGTAAATTTGGCCAACTCCTTACGGAATCGCAGTTTTATGTCGCCGGTGGCGCCATTGCGGTGCTTAGCCACAATTACCTCAGCCAAGCCAGCCAAAGAGTTACCTTCCTCATCCTCCATAAAACCATAGTACTCGGGTCTATGAATAAATAGAACCATATCAGCATCCTGCTCAATGGCTCCTGATTCGCGCAGGTCAGAAAGTTGAGGTCGCTTGTATCCACCACGTGTTTCCACCGATCGGTTCAGCTGCGAAAGGGCTACAATGGGAACGTCAAGCTCCTTGGCAATGGCTTTTAGTGAGCGAGAAATGGTACTTACCTCCTGCTCGCGGTTTCCTTTTGCCTCGGTGGGTCCTGTCATCAGCTGCAGGTAGTCGATGATGATGATCTGGACATTGTGCTGGGCCTTCAACCTACGGCATTTTGCCCTCAGCTCAAAGATGGAGAGGGCTGGGGTATCGTCGATAAATATTTTGGAGTTCTGCAGATCACTGATCTTAACGGTTAGCTGAGCCCATTCGTGGGGAGTGAGCTTGCCATTGCGAATTTTCTCGTGCGATATCCCCGATTCGCTTACAATAAGCCTTTTTATGAGCTGCTGGCTCGACATTTCGAGCGAGAAAAAGGCAACGGAAGCATCGTGATCGACAGACATATTGCGTGCCATGGAAAGCACAAAGGCTGTTTTACCCATGGATGGTCGGGCTGCCACAATAATGAGGTCGGAAGCTTGCCAACCCGAAGTTATCCTGTCGAGCTCTGAGTAACCACAGGGAACGCCGCTGAGACCATCCTCCCTCTTACCGGCCTCTTCAAGTTCGTGTAACGCTTTTTTAACAAGCAGGTTGATGGGTGCCGTTTCGCGCTTGATATTGCCTTCGGCAACCTTAAAGAGCTCCATCTCGGAGTAGTCGAGCAGGTCGTCAACATCCAGCGAATCGTCGAAGGCTTTTGATTGAATTTCGCTCGACACCCTGATCAGCTCCCGCTGAATGTACTTCTGGGCAATGATCTTAGAGTGAAACTCCAGGTGGGCAGCCGAGCCAACCTTCGAGGTGAGCTGAGCCAGGTAAACTGCGCCTCCCACCTCATCCAGCTCATCGCGTTTGCGGAGCTCCTCGGTAACGGTAAGCAGATCGATGGGCTCGTGCCGGGTTGAAAGGTCAAGCACCGCCTTGAATATCTTCTGGTGGTTCTCCTTGTAGAAGCTTTCGGGTTTAAGCACATCGACAACCGAAACAACGGCATCCCTTTCGACCATTATTGCACCCAGCACTGCCTCCTCAAGGTCCAGCGCCTGTGGAGGAACTTTCCCCAGATCTATTCCAACCATGGTGGTTGGGTTAGGCTTGCGATTTCCTGTAGCTCTTTTCTCTGCCATACCATTTTTTTTGCAAAGGTAATCCCCTAATCTTTTTTTGAAGAAAAAAAAAGCGGTAGGTTATCAACAAAATTGCTGCTTCTTGTTTTTCAACCGATTGTATTCACATATTTATTCTTATAGTAAACAAAATAAAAAAGGGAAGTTTGCCCAAAAAGTTTTACTTTTAGTATGTAAAAGTTTTACATCTTTTGTTAGTAGCATATGTGACTGACGGGGCGAAGCTGTGGAAATGAGAACGGAAATGAGTAAACCCAGAGGTTTAATTAGGGCAATCGGTGGGTGAGTTTGGTTTTGAATTTGACAAAAGAAGTTGTTAGATAAAAGAGGTATTCATAAGAATATAAAAATGCAGGAGCTGGATATCGTGAAAAGAAAAATCGGTTTTCTGCTCGAATATTTTGGAAAAATCGTACCTTTATCAAAAGACACAAAAAGTTGTCTTTAACAACATATTTTTGAAATATAAGCAACTTTTATTGGATATATAAACAAGTTACCGCCAATACTGATTGACAACCAGAAAGATGATAGCCCATCGGCAGTCTGTCAACTTTTTGAAAGAATTTAATGGAGAATGTTACGGCTTGAAATCTGGTATCACGGTAGAGAATTTGGGCGGTGACAGACTTTCGATTGGCTAGTAATTTTTTTCTCGACTATGAATCAGATATGACAGTAACGCCCGAAAAAGAATTTGAAATTGAAATTTGTGCAGCGTTTAAAAAAATTGCAATGAATTGAATGTTTAAAGTTTACGAATGAAAGTAGGCTGAAATCGGTATGATTTGAAAGTTGAAATCGTAATGAATGCAATTTTTTGTTTAAAAAGTTTAACGCAGGAAAAGGAATTGAATTCCGTAAAGGTTTTAAGAAAGAGTTTTGTTTAAAAACGTCTAACGCAGGAAAGAAAATAGGAATCGGAACAATTTGAAAAATAATAGTTTTGACCTGAAACCGTTTTGAAATCAAAACAAAGGGTTGATTATCTGACAAAAACGCTGCATTGAAAAATAGGGCGTTACAAAAGAAATACCAACGCTCGAAAAAAAATTACCTTGGCGACCGCACAGGCGACCGCTGAAAAAAAAATAGACGGGATTTAAGTCCTGGCGGTAACACAGGGTGTAAAGCATGCCCCAGTGCTCGCTGATTTGGAATCTTAAAAGTTTCAATCTAACTTTACTCGTGGGATGAATGAGCTGTTCCAATCGACGGGGCACACTTCACACCCTCCACCGTTGGCAAACATTATAAAC